>Ga0307406_10002240_pt1 | contig 10530 bp, 1 predicted proteins | sample 322Cmetagenome_3_FD_203706 | JGI IMG/M metagenome (GOLD analysis project Ga0307406, IMG submission 203706) | Maize rhizosphere microbial communities from greenhouse at UC Davis, California, United States - 322HYB-C-2 | ecosystem: Host-associated > Plants > Roots > Rhizosphere > Soil | place... | reverse complement strand
CCGCGAGCAGCCGGCGGACAAGGGGGAGCAGGCAGTCGACTTGCAGATCCTGGACGACGAAGGACGGATCCTGGCCGATGTCGAAGGGCTGCGGGCACGGCGCCTGCCCACTTCGAGGCCGACGGCGGCGGGCGCGCTCGATGATGGGTGCGTCTACGAGACGATATGGCGCCCTGCGACACCACCGGTCGAGCCTGAGCTGCCCACCGGGGCCAGATGGCTCGTTTTTGCCGATCGGAGCGGCGTGGGCGACGCGTTGGCCGGCCACCTGTCGAGGTGCGGCCAACACGTCGTGCGCGTCGTGCCGAGCACCTCGTACGCACGCCTCTCGCCGGATCTCTATTGCATCGATCCATGCGCACCGGGAGATTATCAACGACTTCTGCGCGACGCGTTCGGTGAAGGCGAGGAGGGGCGCTGCCAGGGCGTCGTGCATCTCTTCAGCGTGGACGCGCAGCCTCTCGACGGAACCACGTCGGAAACGCTGGCGGCGGATCTCGCGCTGGGAACCATCGGCGCGACGTATCTGGTGCAAGCCATCTCGCGGCACGGTTTTCAGGACGCACCCGCGCTCTGCTTCGTCACCCGGGGCGCCCGGGCGGTGGTCGACGGGGATGTGGCCTCCGTCGCGCAGGCCCCGCTGGGGGGTCTCCTGCGCTCGATCGTCTTCGAACATCCGGAGCTCCGGTGCACGGGTGTCGATCTCGATCCAGCGGCGAGCGAGGCCGACGCGGAGCGCGTGTTGCGCGAGCTGTCGGTGAACGAGCCCGGCGAGCAGATCGCCCTCCGCGGCGAGGAGCGATACGTGGCGCGGATCGTCCGTGGCCAGTTCGATCAGGACGCGCTGGAGGGTGCGCGCCGCAGGGTGGAGCCTGCGCGCGGCAGGCCCTTCCGGCTGGAGATCAGAAAGCCCGGTGTCCTCGAGCGCATGGCGCTCTACGAAATGGAAATGCCGCAGCCGGGACCTTTCGAGGTCCTGATCGAGGTCGAGGCGGCGGGGCTGAATTTTCTGGACGTACTGGTCGCCCTCGGCGCCTTGCCGGATGACGCGACGGGCGCGGATGGACATGGGCCGCGGATCGGCGGCGAGTGCGCGGGCAGGATCATCTCGGTGGGCGAGGGCGTGACGGACCTTCATCCCGGGCAGGCGGTCGTCGCCCTGGGGACCCGCGCGTTCGGATCCCACGTGCTCGCCCCGAGCGCGGCATGCGCACCCGTTCCCCCGGGCCTCGGCTGGGAGGAGGCCGCGACGGTGCCGCTCGTGTTCATGACCGTCTATCAGGCCCTGCAGAACGTTGGAAGGTTGTGCAGGGGCGAGCGGGTGCTCATCCATGCGGCTGCAGGTGGGGTGGGGCTCGCGGCCGTCCAGTGGGCGAAGTTCGTGGGCGCGGAGATCTTCGCCACCGCAGGCAGCGAGGAGAAGCGATCGTATTTGCGGTCCCTCGGCGTCGAGCACGTCTTCGATTCGCGCTCGCTGCGCTTCGCGGAGGAGGTGAAACGCATCACGAAGGGGGAGGGCGTCGACGTGGTGCTGAACTCCCTCTCCGGCGAGTTCATCCCGGCCAGCCTGAAGCTCCTGCGCGATCACGGCCGCTTCGTCGAGCTCGGCAAGACGGACTATTACGAGGACAAACAGATCGGCCTGCGCCCGTTCCTGCGCAACCTGTCCTTCTCGCTTCTGGACCTGCGCGGGCTGATGATGCAGCGCCCGGAGCGTATGGGCGAGCTTCTCCGCGAGGTCATGCGGATGTTCGCGTCCGGCGTCTTGAAGCCGCTCCCCGTGCGGGTGTTCCCCGCCTCGCGGGCCGCCGAGGCATTCCAGCACATGGCGCAGGCGCGGCATATCGGCAAGATTGCGATCTCGCTGAAGGATCCAGCGGCGCGCATCGTGCCGGCGAACGAGGGCCGCGCCATCCGCGTGCGCGCCGATCGGAGCTATCTCATCGCAGGCGGCCTCGGTGGGCTCGGTCTTGCGCTCGCCCGCTGGCTCCATGAGCAAGGGGCGCGCGCCCTCGTGCTCCTCGGGCGCCGCGAGCCCAGCCTGGAGGCCGCGCGCGTGATCGAGGACATGGAGAGCGCTGGGACCCGCGTCCTCACCGCGCCCGTGGACGTCTCGCGCCACGACGAGGTGTCGCGGCTCTTGTCGACCCTGGACGCCAGGATGCCGCCCCTCGGTGGCATCGTGCACGCCGCGGCGGTGCTCGACGACCGCATGCTGCTCGAGCAATCGGAGGAGAGCTTTCGGGCGGTGTTCGCGCCGAAGGCGCTCGGCGCCTGGAACCTGCACGTCCTCAGCGAGGGCCGGGAGCTCGATTTCTTCGTGATGTATTCCTCGGCCGCCTCGCTCTTCGGCTCGCCGGGCGGCCAGGCCAACTACGCGGCGGCCAATGCCTTTCTGGACGCTCTCGCGCACCTTCGCGCGCAGGCGGGTCTGCCCGCGATGAGCATCCAGTGGGGTGCGTTCGCGGACGTGGGCCTGGCAGCAGCGCAGGATAAGCGCGGCAAACGTATCTCGTACCGCGGCGTCGCGAGCATGACGCCCGCGGAGGGGCACGAGGCGCTGCGCCGGCTCTTCGAGCACCCGCGGGCGGAGGTGGGCGTGCTGCGCTTCGACCTGCGTCAATGGCTTCAGTTCTATCCGATCGCCGCGGAGCTGCCGTTGCTCGCCGAGCTTCCGCGGGAAGGAGACCCGACCCGCGGCGACGGACGAGGTGCGTCGGGAATGCTGGAGTCGCTCGAGCGCGCGGCGCCGGGCGAGCGGCTGCAGCTCTTGCAGAGGTTTCTGTCAGAACAGATCGGCGCCGTGCTGCGCCTCGATGCATCCCGCGTCGAGCGGACGGCGCCGTTCCCGAGTCTCGGCCTCGACTCGTTGATGAACCTCGAGGTGCGCAACCGCCTCGAGACGAGCCTGATGATCAGGCTCTCCGCGACCAGCCTGTTCAGCTACCCGAATATCGCGGCGCTCTCGGCGTACCTCCTGGAACGGCTCTTCGGTCCGAACGACGGGTCTGCCCATGGAGCAGCCGGCGCGAATGGATCGCCCGAGGCCGCGCCCGCGCTGCTCGACGCCGGGAATGCATCACGTCGGCCCGCAGCGATGGAGGGCGGCAGCGCGGCGAAAGCCATGGCGTCCATCCCGCGTCTCGATCCGCCCGCGAAGCCGGCGCCCTTGTCTCCGGGGCAGGAGCGACTCTGGCTCATCGATAGCCTCTCTCCGGGGACCGCCCTGTACAATGTCCACATCGTCCTGCGCATCGAGGGCCCGCTCGACAGCGCGCTCTTGAGGCGCTCCCTTGCGGCGGTCGTCGAGCGTCATGGCTCGTTGCGCACGACGTTCTCCCTCGTGGACGACCAGATCGCCGCCTCCGTGGCGCCGCCTGGCGTGGTCGATCTCGAGGTCGTCGATCTGCGCCGATTGCTGGCGGAAGCCCGGCAGCAGGAGATCACGAGGCTCTCCGCGGACAACCGGACCCTCCCCTTCGACCTCGCGCGTGGGCCGCTGTGGCGGGCGCGCTTGCTCGTACTCGACGACCTCACGCACCTCCTCCTGTGGACCCAGCACCACATCACGACGGACGGCTGGTCGATCGGGATCTTCCTCGAAGAACTCTGCCATGTCCATCGCGCCTTCGCGACCGGACAGACGCCTCGACTGAAGGCGCTGCCGATCGACTACGCCGATTATGCAGCGTTCCAGCGAGCGACGATGGCTACGCAGCGACACCAGGCCTCGCTCGCGTGGTGGAAGGAGCGGCTCACCGGCCTCCCGCGGCTGAACCTCCCGGTCGGTCGGACCGTCTCGGCGCCGACGCACGCCGGGGATGCCGTGAGCTTCACGCTCCCGGCGGAGCTTGCGGACGCGGCCAAGACGCTCGCCATGCGCGAGGGACGCACGCTCTTCGTCACGCTGCTCGCGGTGTGGGTCACGCTGCTCCACCGCTATTCCGGGCAGGCCGACTTTCCCATTGGCACGATCACGGCGGGCCGCAACCACGCCGAGGTACGCCCTCTCCTCGGCTTCTTCGCGAACACGCTGGTGTTGCGCTGCGATTTCTCCTCGTCGTCCACCTTCGTCGACCTCATGCGCCGGCTGCAGGAGGTCGTCGTCGAGGCGCTCGAGCACGAGGAAGTCCCCTTCGATGAGATCGTCCGCGCCACGGGGTCCGCGCGCCAGGGGGACCTCAACCCGCTTTTTCAGGCGTGCCTCGTCCTGGAGAACCTACCCGCGCCGGACCTCGCCGCAAACGACCTCCGGTGGACACCCATCCTGGAGCGGGTCGACGCCGGTGTGGAAGGCGCGGCCAAGTTCGACATCGGCCTGACGCTGGCGGAGACGTCCGAGGGGCTGCGCGGGACGCTGGAGTATGCGACGGATCTCTACGCGCGCAGCATCATGGAGCGAATGGTCGCACATTTCGAAACCCTCCTGCGCACCGCCACTGGGAACCCGGAAAAGCCGCTCGCCGAGCTGCGGCTGATCACCGACGACGAACTCCGGGCATTCGATGCTTGGAACGACACCGACGCAGAGTTTCCCGCGAACGCATGCATCCACGAGCTGTTCGAGGCGCAAGCGCGCGTGACGCCCGACGCGACGGCGGTGGAGTTCCAGGGCACGCGGCTCACCTATGCCGAGCTCGACGCCCAGGCGAATCGGCTGGCGCATCACCTGCGCACGCTCGGCGTTGGCCCGGAGGTGCTCGTGGGGCTATGCGTCGAGAGATCGCTCGACATGATGGTTGGGCTCCTCGGGACCCTGAAGGCCGGCGGCGCCTACGTGCCGCTCGATCCGATGTACCCAGCGCAGCGGCTCTCCCACATGCTCTCCGACGCGTCCGTGTCCGTCCTGCTGACGCAATCGGGTCTGGTCGCGAATCTACCGGAACACGCGGCGCGGACGGTGCGCCTCGACGCGGATGGGTCGCAATGGGCGACGCAGCCCGCCACGCCGCCGACGAGGATCGCGCGCCCGGACAACCTGGCGTACGTGATCTACACGTCGGGCTCGACGGGGCGCCCGAAGGGCGTCGCGCTGGAGCACCGTGGGGGCGTGGCGTTCCTCGCGTGGACGCGGCGCGCATTCACGGACGAGGAGCTTGCGGCGGTGCTCGCGTCGACGAGCATCAGCTTCGACGTTTCGTTCTTCGAGCTCTTTGCGCCGCTCATCCGGGGTGGGCGGATTCGCATCCTGCGAGATGTCATGGAGGTGCAGAGGGCGGACCTCGGCGAAGTGGGATGGATGCTGGTCACCGTGCCCTCCGCCGTGCGCGCGCTGGCGCAGGAAGGCGCGCTTCCTCGAGGGATCCGGACACTGAACCTCGCTGGCGAGGCGCTCGACCAGCGCACCGTGGACATGATATTCGCGCGCGCGCCGTGGGTCGAACACATCCGGGATCTCTATGGCCCCACGGAGGACACCACCTACAGCACGTGCGCGGCGCGGGTCGCCGGGGGGCACGCGACCATCGGGCGGCCGATCGAGAACACGAGCGCCTACGTGCTCGACGCCGGCCTTATGCCCACGCCCATCGGCGTTCCCGGCGAGCTCTACCTTTCCAGCCGGCAGCTCGCGCGTGGATACCTCCATCAGCCCGGGCTCTCGGCGGAGCGGTTCGTCCCCGATCCATTCTCCAGTATCCCCGGCGCGCGGATGTACCGCACGGGTGACCTGGCGCGGTGGGGCGAGCACGGCGAGCTCGAGTACCTCGGTCGGATCGATCACCAGGTGAAGATTCGCGGTTATCGCATCGAGCTCAAAGAAATCGAAGCGGTGCTCGCCGCGCACCCCTTGGTCCGCGCATGCGTCGTGGTCGCCCGGGAGGAAGAATCCGGCGACAAGCGCATCGTGGCGTATCTGGTACCGGGCGACCGGGAAAGCACGGTGGACGAGCTGCGGCAGCATGTCCGTGTGACATTGCCGGAGTACATGATCCCCTCGGCGTTCGTGTGGCTCGAGAGCCTGCCGCTCACGCCCAACGGAAAGATCGATCGCAAGGCGCTCCCCGTACCCGAGCGCGCGCTCGCTCGTCCGGCCGACACGTACGTCGCGCCCCGCAACACGATCGAGGAGACGCTCTCGGCCATTTGGGCCGACGTACTCGCGCTTGATCGCCCGGGCATCCACGATAACTTCTTCGACCTCGGGGGCAGCTCCATTCTTGCCTTCCGTGTCGTCGCCCAGGTTCGCAGGCGCGCAGACCTGGAGGTGCCGATCGTCGACCTGTTCAGGTTCCCCACGATCGCTGCGCTGGCAGAGCGCCTCTCCGAGTCGGCGGAGCCGGAAGCAGAGGTCGTCGACGACGCGAAGCAACGGGCGAAGGACCGGCGGGCTGCGACCGAGCGGCTGGCTCAGCGAAAACGTCATAAGCAGGCGTGAAAGGTGTATGGCGCACGCATGGAAGGAATAGCGATCATCGGTATGGCGGCTCGGTTCCCCGGGGCGCAAACCATCGAGGCGTTCTGGAGAAACCTCTGCGCTGGTCGCGAGTCGATTTCGTTCTTTTCCAGCGAAGAGCTCGCCGCCGCGGGCGTGGACCCGGCCTTGGCCCGCGCTCCGCGCTACGTCCCTGCCACGGGCATGCTCGAGGACGTCGATCTCTTCGACGCTGCCTTCTTCGGCTTCGCCCCGCGGGAGGCCGAGCTCATGGATCCGCAACACCGGCTCCTCCTCGAGTGCGCGTGGGAGGCTCTCGAGCGGGCCGGCCATGCGGCCAGCAGGTACCGGGGGCGAATCGGCGTCTATGCGGGCGCCGGAATGAGCGAATACCTGCTCTGCAACATCCTCTCCGGCGGGCCGCCCGACTGGATGGCTCTCTACCAAATCATGATCGGGTCCGGGGCTTCCCCGTTGACCACGCAGATCTCCTACAAGCTGAATCTGCGCGGCCCCAGCGTCGCCATCAACACGGCCTGCTCGACGTCGCTCGTGGCCATCCACCTAGCCTGCCAGAGCCTGCTCAACGTCGAGTGCGACATGGCGCTGGCCGGCGGCGTGCGGGTGCAGGTACCCCAGAAGGCCGGTCATCTGTACGTCGAGGGGCACATCCTCTCGCCGGACGGTCATTGCCGCGCCTTCGACGAACGCGCGCAGGGTGTCGTCGGCGGCAGCGGCGTCGGTCTCGTGGTGCTGAAGAGGCTGGAGGACGCGCTCGCGGATGGCGACATCATCCATGCGGTCATCAAAGGATCGGCAATCAACAACGATGGCTCGGCCAAGATCGGGTACGCCGCCCCGAGCGTGGACGGGCAGGCCGCCGTCATCTCCGAGGCCCAGGCCATCGCTGACATCAAGCCCGGGACGTTCGGCTATATCGAGGCCCACGGCACGGGGACCGCGCTGGGCGATCCGATCGAGGTTGCCGCGCTCAACCAGGTATTCACGGAGAGCGGAGCTTGGCGGCGTGACTCCTGCGCGCTCGGCTCGGTGAAGACCAACATAGGTCACCTCGACGCCGCGGCCGGCGTCGCCGGCCTCATCAAGACGACCCTCGCCCTCGAGCACGGGAAGATCCCGCCGAGCCTGCACTTCGAACGGCCCAACCCCCGGATCGATTTCGAGGGCGGGCCATTCTACGTGAACGCGTCGCTCAGCGATTGGCCGGCCAGCAGCGAGCCACGCCGGGCTGGCGTCAGTTCCCTCGGGATCGGGGGCACGAACGCGCATGTGGTCCTCGAAGAGGCGCCCGCGGCGGAGCCGTCGGGCCCGTCGCGATCGAACCACGTCGTCTTGCTCTCGGCGAAGACCGAGTCCGCGCTTGAAGCCGCCACGGGTCGGCTCGCGGAGCACCTCGTGTCGCGGCCGGACCAGAGCCTGGCGGACGTCGCCTACACGTTGCAGGTCGGGCGCGAGGCATTCGAGCATCGTCAAATCATGGTGTGCCAGGACCTCGATGACGCTGCGGCCGCGCTCGGTCGGCGCGACCCGGCCCGGCTCTTCCGGGGGCAGGCCAGGGAGCGGCCCCGCGTGCGGTTCATGTTCCCCGGTCAGGGGGCGCAACACGTGAACATGGCGCGAGAGCTCTACGAATCGGAGCCCTCCTTCCGCGCGGACATAGGCCGTTGCTCTGCGCTGCTCGCGCCGCTCCTCGGCCTCTCGCTCGCGGATGTGCTTTATCCCGCGGCGGAGACCTCCGGAGATCTGCTCAACGAGACGCGGATCGCGCAGCCCGCCCTCTTCACCGTCGAGTATGCTCTTGCGCGCTTGTGGATGAGCTGGGGAGTTCAGCCCGACGCGATGATTGGCCATAGCATCGGGGAGTACGTCGCCGCGTGCCTGAGCGATGTGCTTTCGCTCGAAGATGCCCTCCCCCTGGTGGCCGCGCGGGGGGCGATGATGCAACGGCTACCGCGGGGGGCCATGCTCGCGGTCTCCCTGCCCGAGGGGGAGATCGCGCCTCTGCTCGGCAGCGACTGCGCGGTGGCCGCGTACAACGCCCCCTCTTCCAGCGTGATTTCGGGCCCCATCAGCGCGATCGATGAGCTTTCGCGTTCGCTCGGGGAGCGTGGCATAACGTGCAGCCGCCTGCGTACATCGCACGCATTCCACTCGAAGATGATGGAGCCCATCCTGGGAGCCTTCGCCGAGGAGGTCAAGAAGGCGCGCCGCCGCGCCCCTCGGATCCCGTACATCTCGAACCTGACAGGGAGCTTCATCGAGGCGTCGGACACGACGAGCGTGCGCTACTGGGCAGCGCAGCTACGAGAGCCCGTGCGCTTCGCCGAAGGCATCCAGCGGTTGCTCGACGATCCGGGCGCGATACTGCTCGAGGTCGGGCCGGGGATCACGCTCAGCACGCTCGCGAGGCAACATCCCGCGGCGAAAGGGCGGGTCGTGTTCTCCTCGCTGCGAAATGTCAAAGCAGAGCGCTCCGACGCCTCGCTCATGCTGGAGACGCTCGGGCGGCTCTGGGTCGAGGGGGTCCCCGTGGATTGGCAGGGCTTCCACGCGCCTGCGCGGCGTCGCCGCGTCGTGCTCCCGACGTACCCTTTCGAGCGCAAACGGTTCTGGATCGAGCCGACCAGGACCGGCCGCCCGCCGAATGCGGTCCTTTCCGCGCCGGCGGTGCAGGAGCCGCACGAATCTGCGCAGCGCGAGCAGGAGCAGAGGCCACGCGGCATGGCGACGCACGTATCGCCCCGTGACGCGTCCGAGCAGGCGGTCGCCGAGATCATGGCGCGGGCGCTGGGCATCGAGCAGCCCGGGATCCACGACGATTTCTTCGCGCTCGGCGGCAGCTCGCTGCTCGCGGTCCAGGTCACGGCGAAGCTTCGTGAGGTGCTCCAGGTGGAGTTGACGTCGCACGATCTGCTGCGCGCCCCCACGATCGCTGGGCTCTCGATGATCATCAAGGCTTCGCGTGAGAGGGGCGAGGCGTCGGCGGCCATGTCGCAAAGGACGAGCGAGCTCGTCGAAATAAAGCCTGGCGTCCGGACGCGCCGACCGCTCTTCCTGGTTCACCCGGCGGGGGGGCACGTCTACTTTTACCAGGCGCTGGCGCGAGCCCTCACCCCGGAGCAGCCCGTGTTCGGGTTCCAGGCGCGAGGGATCGCGGCCGGGACGCGCCCGTCGACATCCATCGAGGAAATGGCCTCGCGCTACGTCGGCCTGCTGCGCGAGGTCCAACCCACCGGGCCTTACCTCCTGGGCGGCGCGTCCCTGGGTGGCGCCGTCGCGTACGAGATGGCCCAAAAGCTTGCGGACGCAGGAGAGCGCACGGCGCTCCTCGCTCTGCTGGATACGCCCGGCCGTGGGCAATGGCCGGCTCGACTGCAGGATCAGGCGGAGATCCTCGTATACCTCGCCGATATCGTCGCGCCGGGGCACTCGCTCTCGCTGGAGTCCTTGCGCCAGCTCGACGATGACGAGCAGATCCGCCGTGCCTTGATCTACATGAGGCGATCAGGGCTCGTCCCCGAGGAGATTGACTACGACGAGGCGCGTCGGCTCCTCACCGTCTTCGCGGCGAACATGAAGGCGCTATTCGATTACACCCCCCAGCCCTACCCAGGGCAAATGGTATTCTTCCGCGCGCGCGAGCGGCGGGCGCAGTACGATCCGCCGAACCCCGAGCTCGCCTGGCTCGACCTGGCAACCGGAGGGACCACCTTTCACATCGTCCCGGGCGACCACATCAGCATGAACGCGGAGCCCCACGTCCGCATCGTCGCGGACTGGCTGCAGAAGTATGTCGACGCCGCCCAGCGTCCGCCGACCACGTGATCGAAGGAGATTCTATGACGCAAACGAACGCAGTTTTCGATGAGTCGCTCATGAAGATGCTCATGGGCTACAGCGCTTGCCACATCATCCATGCGGCGAACGAGCTGGGTATCCCGGAGCTTTTGGTCGGAGGGCCGAGGAGCCTCGACCAGCTCGTGGCGGAGAGCGGCGGCCATGGCCCTTCCATCGCGCGCCTCTTGCGGGCCATGACCGCGCTCGGGCTCTTCAAGGTCGACAGCGACGGCGGCTATTCCCTCACGCCCTTCGGGGACCGGCTCTGGCTGGACGCGTCCACCCCGCGGCCCTGGGAG
>Ga0307406_10002238_pt1 | contig 10536 bp, 10 predicted proteins | sample 322Cmetagenome_3_FD_203706 | JGI IMG/M metagenome (GOLD analysis project Ga0307406, IMG submission 203706) | Maize rhizosphere microbial communities from greenhouse at UC Davis, California, United States - 322HYB-C-2 | ecosystem: Host-associated > Plants > Roots > Rhizosphere > Soil | place... | reverse complement strand
ACCCCGAGGCCGGTGATCCGCGCATCCTGAAAGTGAACGACCGGTTCCTTGAACGTCGCCCGGCCAAGCGTCGCGCAACCGGCGGCGGCGACCCCCATGAGCCCGGCGAACATGAGCTTCGCGTTACGCATCTATCGATTCCTCTTGGATGATAAGGATGAGGCACCACGCTTCATCCTACCCCGACTCCTGACCGGGTTCCTTCGTTTCGTCCTTTGCAGGATCCGCGCGCGCCGCCCGGTCAGCTGGCGCGCCCGCGTCACGTCCCGCGGCCCGATCCCGCAGCGACTGCCACCACGCGAGCCGCTTGGCGATCTCCTTCTCGAAACCGAATGGCCCCGGCTCGTAGAGCTGCGTTCCCCGAAGCTCGTCAGGCAGGTACTCCTGCGGGATGAATGCGTCGGGCGAATCGTGCGCGTACTGGTAGCCTCGGTTGTACCCGAGCTCCTTCATGAGCCGTGTGGGCGCATTACGGATGTGCATGGGTACGCCCGCCGCCGGCGATTCTCTCGCCGCCTCGAGCGCCGCGGAGAGCGCGGCCTTCGAGCTGTTCGACTTCGGCGCGGTCGCGAGGTAGATCGTCATCTCCGCGAGTGGCAGGTAGCCTTCGGGCGCTCCCAACATGTGATATGCATCACGCGCCGCTACGGCGAGCTTGAGTGCTTCCGGATCCGCGAGCCCCACGTCTTCCGCCGCCATCGCGATAGCGCGACGGAAAATCGTCATCGGGTCCTCGCCTCCCTCGATCATGCGCGCCATCCAGTACAGCGCGCCCTGCGGATCGCTGCCGCGGAGAGACTTGTGATAGGCGCTCAGGAGATTGAAATGCTCCTCGCCACTCTTGTCGTGCCGAGCGAACCGCAGTTGCATCGCCTCACGAGCGACGGCTGTCGTTATGTGACCTCCGTCACCCACGTAATCGGCCGACGCCTCGAGAACCGTCAGCGCGCGACGAGCGTCACCGTCGGCTTCCGCGGCGATGATCTCGAGCGCGTCGTCGTCCACGACCACCCGGCGGCTCGCAATTCCGCGTTCGGTGTCCGAAAGTGCTCGACGCAGCAGCGTTAGGATGTCGCCGGTCGTCAGCGCTTGCAGTACGAACACTCGCGTGCGTGACAGCAATGCGCCGTTGATCTCGAAGCTCGGGTTCTCCGTCGTCGCTCCGATGAGCGTCACCGTACCGTCTTCGACTCCCGGGAGCAGACTGTCCTGCTGCGCCTTGTTCAGCCGATGGATCTCGTCGATGAACAGGATCGTTCTCATGCCGCCATCCTCGAGACGTTGGCGCGCTTCTCCGAGGATCTGCCGGATGCGTGGAACACCCTCGCTCACCGCGCTGAACGGGACGAACACGCGGTTGGTCGCGGTCGCGATCAGACGACCGAGTGTGGTCTTTCCCGAGCCCGGCGGCCCCCAGAAAATGACGGAGCCGACCGAGCCATTCTCGATCGCCTGCCGAAGCGCCTTACTGGGAGCGAGGATGTGCGACTGTCCTACGTACTCATCGAGCGTGCGAGGACGAAGACGAGCGGCCAGCGGCTGCGCCTCGTCGGTGCGTGAGAAGAGCGATGCTTCGCCAGCACCGCGCGACGATCGCGGACTCACAGTTTGGTCACCATCCGCGCCGCGAAAAACAATCCGCAGCCCGCAAAAAAACTGATGGGCATCCGCCACCCTAGCTTCGCCTGGAACTCCGGTACGAGGTTGGACGCCGCCACATAGAGCGTGACACCCGCCGAAAGCGCGAGACCCATTGATCGCAGCCCCGCGATGTACTGCGTCATGAGCACGCCCACGACAGTCGCGACTCCGAGCGCCGCGGCGGCCCCCAGCGCCGCTCGCCGCCCCGCACCAGCGGCCAGGAACAGGCTGGATATCGCGAGACCCTCCGGAAGCTTGTGCAGGAGAATGGCTATGAAAACGAGGAACCCGAGCGCGGCACTCACCTCGAAGCCGCTCGCGATGGCCACGCCATCGAAGAACGTGTGCAGCAACAACCCGACCAGCGCCGATGCGCTGACCGAGGCGTTCACCTCATGCGTCTCCTCTCCGAAATGGAAATGGCGCGCGAATGTGTGCTGCGTGAGGTGCACCAGCATGTAACCTGCGAGCGCGGCCAGGGCTGCGCTGCGACCGCCGCGCTCGATCGATTCGGGGAGCAGCTCGCCGAGCGAGACCGCAATCATGAACCCGGCGGACAGCGCGACCATCACGTCGAGCGCGCGCACACTCCAACGCGCGCGCGATGTCACCGCAGCGGCACCAAGCACGTTCGCCAGTGCGGCAGCGAGCGCGTACGCGAGCGGTGGCAGACTCACGCAGGCGTCAGGGCAAGGCGCTCCGCTGCTGTTGCGACGGCTTGCACGAGGTCAGGGGCCGGCGCGAACTCCGACCGTTTGAGCCGCCAGCTCCGCGTGCGAACCATCCGCCGCTCTTCGAGGCCCTTGCCCTGCAGGATGTAGAACCACTGGTCGGTGCGCGCGTAGATGAACAGCTCGAGATGCGGGTTCAGCGTGAGCTGGTCCTCGCTCGTGTAGACCGCGAACTCCACTCCGCCGAACGTGGAGAGCGGCGACTTCATTCGCGCGATCACCTCGCGCACGTCGGGGAGTGCGATATTCTCGCCCTTCCACGAGAGACCGGAGCGCACGTCCTCCAGCGCGACGTCGACCGCCGGCGGAAGATGCTCGGTCAGCGCGTGAAACAGATCGACTACGCGCTCGGCGTTTGCGGCGACGTGCGCCGCGTAGTAATCGTCCTCGCGAATGAAGGAGAAGCCATCGGTGCCGGCGCGAAAGCGCCGCCACACCGAGCCCTCTGGTTGTCTCCCTCGAAAGAACATGCTAGCCCTGGCTCTTGGCGTCGCCCATGCCGCGCTCCACTTCCGGCGCGAGGTGTTTTGCCCGATCGATCAACTGATCCCGCGTATTCCGCGCAGGTTCCGCTACCACCCATTCGAGCAGTAATCGTAGAATCTTACCGAGCGCCGGCCCGCGCGCGATTCCCTCGCGCTGCAGGTCCTCGCCGTCGACCGCGAGGTCCGCAAGCTCGATCGGATCGCGGTACGCGATCCGCAGTGCTCGGCGGTACACGCTGCGCGCGCGAGCCAGCGTCGGTGCAGTGACCCCGCGGGCGCGGTGCGCTGACCATCGGGCTTCGGCCAGTCGCAGGAACGACGCCAGCTGCGTGCGTCCCGTCGCCGCCGTCCAACGGCGAACGGTGGCCTCGTCGGGCGAGGCGGACTCGGTCAGCTCGGTGGATACGACGTCGAACAACGTCGTCCAGTGCTCCGCGAGCTTTGCCATCATCCGCACTTCGGCGTTGGAGAACCGGAGATCGTGAAGCGTCGCGCGGACACGCGTTGCGTCGAGCCCGAGAAACAGCGAGAGGATGCGGCGCGCGCGACGCGCGTCGGCGCGTTCGGGCCGCCGGCTCCGTCCAGGCGTCGGGATGTGATCCGCCGCTGCGAACGCAATGTCGTCTTGGCTCGCGAGCACGGGGATGAGAGAATCAAGCGCCCCGCTGTCGCGCCAGAGGGCGAGAGCGCGGCTCGGACACCTCACCTGCTCCATCGTCTTTTCCAGCTCCTGCTTCACGCGCTCGCGCGACAGCCGCGGCAGGTGTGGGGCGCTTCGCACGATCGCCTGCCATGTCTCGTCTTCGATTGCAAAGTCGAGGCGTCCCGCGAATCGAATCGCGCGAAGCGCGCGGAGGCGATCCTCGCGCATTCGCTCGTCAGGCGCCCCAACCGCCCGCACGAGCTTCTTCTCGAGGTCGACTCGGCCACCGAATGGATCGCGGACCTCGCCGGTGATCGGTGATGCCGCAATCGCGTTGATCGTGAAGTCACGTCTCGCGAGGTCGTCGCGGAGCGACGCGCCAAACTCCACCACGGCGTGTCGACCATCGGTCTGCACGTCGCGCCGGAACGTCGTGACCTCGTGCATGACCCCACGGTCGTCCAGAACGCCCACGGTACCGAAGTCCAGGCCGACCGGAACCGTCCGACGGAATAGCTTTCGTACCTGATCCGGCGTGGCCGCGGTCGCTAGATCCCAATCGAGGTGTGGGTGGCCGAGCAGCGCGTCTCGCACTGCTCCGCCCACGCACCAGGTCTCGAACCCAGCAGCTTCGAGCCGTTCCGCGATGGCCCGAACAGCCTTCGGTGCATTTACCACTGCCGGACGCCGCCCTGGCGGTCCAGTGTCGACTCGCCGGTCAGTTTCGTCTTTTTCAATGGGTGTGACGTACCCAGCCGGTGGCGATGTCCTGATATATTCCGCCCGTGCCAATCGACACCAAAATCCTGACGCGCTCCTGCGCGACCAATCGTTTCAAGAGCGACGTCATTGCCTTCGCGTCGCGTGCCGATGTGCCCTCCATCACGCTCGTGCGCGCCGTCCCGAGGGTCAAAGTCGTCCGCCTCATCAACCAGCTGCTCCATGCCCATCCGGAATGGGTGGTCGATCGGCTGCGGGTGGACGCCCGTTCGGGCTGCTCCGATTTCGTCGGGACCGCGGTTGTCGAAGGCGGCGGACAGTCCCGCGTGATTCAGTTCGCATGGGATTGCCGGTGGCGGGCGGAACAGGAGGGTTGGGTCGATGCCTTCGGCTTCCCCGACCAGATTCGCGCCGCCGACGAATTCGGCTGGAATTGCTTCCACCGGTGGCACCTCGAGCAGCCCGCTTCGTTCGCCGGCGAGCCCGCCTAACGTCTCTCGCTGTTCCACCATGCTTCGCGTCAGCCGCACAGCACGCTGCCGCCGTTGACATTCAGGATCTCACCCGTGATGTGCCGGGCGAGGTCCGAGCACAAGAACACGATGGGCGCCGCGATGTCCCGCGCCGTCGCGACTCTGCCGATCGGGATCGCTGTGGCTATCCGGTCCCGACCTTCGGCATCGAGTGCCTCCGCCACCATCTCAGTGTCAACCCATCCCGGCGCGACGGCGTTCACGGTGACCTCGCGCGACGCGAGCTCCACCGCGAGCGATTTCACGAACGAGATCATCGCGCCTTTCGACGCCGCGTAGTCCGCGTGGTAGGCCTCACCGCGCTGACCGGCGGTGCTCGAGACCAGAACGATCCGTCCGCCTCGCTCCAGGCGACGCGCGGCTGCACGCGTCGAGTAGAACATGGCGTCGGTGTTCTCCGTCATCGTTCGTCGCCACTGCTCGTCCGTCATGTCCTGCAGCGCGACATCCCGGGTCGGCCAGATCCCGGCGTTTCCCACAAAGATGTCGAGCCCCTCGAACTCCCGCTCGGCGCGTTCGAACAGCGACATGGTGCCGGCGAGCGACGCGAGGTCCGCGGCGTGTGCAAACGCGCGCACTCCGAGCCCGGCAAGCCGTTGTACGACGTCGGCCGCCTCGGTCTGGCGCGAGCGATAGCCGATTCCCACATCGGCACCGCATTCGGCGAGCAGGAGCGCCGTCGCAGCACCGATTCCTCGCGAGCCTCCGGTCACGAGCGCGCGCTTGCCCCGAAGCGAGATCATGTCGTGAGCTCCGTCTCGATGATCTCACAGATCGCGTGCTCGATGCAGAGGTGAATCTCCTGTGCGCGATCCGTGCGGTCGGTTGGGACGATGATCGAGTGGTCGGCGATGGAGCGAAGATGGCCACCGTCGCGCGACGAGAACGCAATCACCCGGGCCCCCTTTCGCCTGGCCGCCTCGGCAGCCTTGATGACGTTAGGCGACGTGCCGCTCGTCGAGTGGATGACGAGCGCATCCCGCGCCGTCACGAGCGCTTCCACCTGGCGCGCGAAGATCTCATCGAAGCCCAGGTCGTTGCCGGCGGCAGTGATCAGCGAGGTGTCGGTTGTGAGAGCGATCGCAGGTAGCGCGCGACGGTTCTTCATGTACCGCACGACGTACTCCGTGGCGAGATGCTGCGCGTCGGCGGCACTCCCGCCGTTCCCGCAGAAGAACAGCGTGCCTCCATGCCGGAGGACCTCGCGCATCATCACCGCCGCGCGCTCGACATCGGGACCGAGACGCTCGGCGGCATTCGTGGCCATGGCGGCGAGGTCACGGAGCCGTTGCGTGATCTGTGCTTGCATGGGTGTGCCCGCTGTGTTCCCTGTGCTCATCGACGTCCGAACAGTAGCTCTCGCAGCCGATGGACGACGCCGCGGTCAAGCGGCAGCGGGAGTACCGGCAGCGTCGGCTCGTCCGCCAGCAGCCGAGACGCGTTTCCATGCGTCAGTATCTGCGCGTGGTCGGTGGCCCCCAGCTCCTCCAGCCATAGCCGGGCCGCCGCGAGCGAGCGTCGGTCCCCATGGTTGTCGCTCGCCAGGCAGTCGATCAGTCCCGCGCCGAGCAAGGACTTCGCAAGCTCGGTCATTGGCCCTCGGGCGAGCAGCATCGTCGCATCGGTCTGGATCACGGCGCCGACATCACGCCAGGCGCGCACGGTGTCCAGCGTGCAGCCATAGTAGCGCTCGGGGTGCGCGACGACCGGCACCACGCCACTGCGACGAATGCGATCGAGCTCCTCGGTCGTTCCCACAGGAAGATAGGCGCGAGGAAACTCGACGAGCACTGCCCTCGCGCCGCCAAGCGACAGCGTGGGCGAACTGAGATCACACCCGGGACGGTCGAGCATGATCTCCCATCCGAGTCGGAGCTCGGGCTTCGGCGGCGCCGCCGCCACGAGCTCCGCGAGGATCGCCTGATGGCGCTCGTATGGAGCGAGGTGCGCGCTCGAAGCCTGGAGGTGTGGTGTACAGACGAGCACCTCGAGTCCCTGCTGTGCGAAGCGCTCCAGCACCGCCACCGATGTCTGGATGTTGTCGGAGCCATCGTCCACGCCCGGCAGGACGTGCGAATGGATGTCGATCACGAGCGGGCGGCCGCGGCCAGCGGCCGTACGTCGGCGGCGGGATCACGCTCGAAGAGCGAGCCAACAACGACATAGTCTGCGCCGGCGTCTCTGGCGTCGCGGGCTCGGTCGGCCGTCACGATTCCGCCACCGACGATCAGCGGGCCACGTGTCGCCTCGCGTGCTGCCCTGATGACGCGGGCGCTCACGGGTTGCGCTGCTCCGCTTCCGGCCTCGAGATACGTCGCGTGCATGCCCATCAGCTGTCCGGCTTTGACATGCGCCGCGATCACGCTCGCGTCTCCCATGGCCAGCGGCGTCGTGCCAGACACCCGCTCCACCGCACTTTCGCGACCGCCATCGATCAACATGTACGCGGTCGACACCGCTCGCACGTCGGGATGTCGATCGAAAAACGGTGCTGCGCGGACCTGTTCATCGATCAGGTATCGCGGATTTCTTCCCGACACGAGGACGAGAAACAGGATCGCGTCCACGTCGGGCGTCAGGTCGTCGGCGGAGGCAGGAAACTGCACGATCGGGACCTCGGGAGCGCCGCGGCGAATCGCAGCCACGTGCGCGGAAATCGTCTCACGAACCCCAAGGCTGTCGCCCACGAGAAATCCACACGCGCCGCCCATCGCGGCACGTTCCGCCAGCGCGCGCGCGTCGTGGGGTGTCGATCGGCCGGGGTCCACGAGCACGATGAGCCCACCCCGCTCGTCGAACGGGAGCGTGACCGGTCCCGCGCTCGTACATGGCATCGTCAACCGTCGTATGGCTCGGCGAGAGCCGCGATCCTCGCCATGGCGCTTTCGGTGCGCGCGTCGAGCTCCTGCGGATCGTCGGCGGCTGCCTCGAGGACGTAGGTGACGAGCGCGTCGACGGCGAGGAGATCGAGCCCAGCACTGCGCGTTAGGCATCCGCCGCGCAGCACGTCGGCCATCGCGGCGGCAGCGGCGTCGAGCAGCGCGTCCGCCGGCATGGCCGTGCGTGGCACGCGCGCGGCCAACGCCTCGATGCGCGACAGCAGGTTAGGCGGCGGCGCCGGGCTTCGCCCCCGAATCCAGGCGGACAGCGGCCCGGGCGCCGTCACGTGGTCACGCTCATGCCGCGCCAAGCAGGCCGCGCACGATGTCCGGCAGCCGGCCTAACGCCTCGGGGATCCTCGCCGCATCCGGAATGCCCGCCTGCGCCATGTGCGGCTTGCCGCCGCCACGCCCGCCTGCCGCCGCGGCAAGCTCCTTGATGACTGCGTCGGCGCGTACGCCACGATCGCGCGCGTCGTCCGTCACCACGGCGAGCAGTGTGCTCTTTCCATCCTCGAACGTCGCGCCCAGCGCCGCGACGCCAGTCTTGAGTCGCTCGCGAACCGCGTCGCCCAACGCCTGTAGCGACTTCACGTCCGGCACCGACACGACGCTCGCGACAAGCCGCATCCCGTCGATGGGCGTTGCCATGGACACGAGGCGCTCGACGGCGTCGCCGCCGCCACCACGCATTGCCTCGTCGAGCCGCTTCTCGAGCTGACGCTTTTCCTGCAGCAGCGCGTCGACACGTTGCGCAACGGCGTCGCTTCCCATCCCCGCGGGAAGCGTGACCTTGACGCGGTCGGCAATGTGGGCGAGCGCGTGCTCTCGATCGCTCAGGAGCTCGAACGCCCGAGGACCAGTGAGCGCGACGATGCGACGCACACCGGCCGCGACGCCAGTCTCACTGACGATCTTGAACAGGCCGATCTCGCTCGTGTTGCGAACATGCGTGCCGCCGCAGAGCTCCACGGAGAGACCGGGAATCGTGACGACGCGCACGACGTCGCCGTACTTCTCACCGAACAGCGCCATCGCGCCGCCCGCCACCGCGTCCTTGTACGCCTTCTGGTCGAGCACCACAGGCACCGCCGACCACACACCGTGGTTCACTCGCCGCTCGATCTCGGCGAGTTGCTCCGGCTTGAGAGGACCGTGATGCGTGAAGTCGAACCGGAGGCGATCTGGCTCGACGACGGAACCCGCCTGATGCACGTGTTCGCCCAACACGTGGCGAAGCTCGGCGTGCAGCAGATGCGTCGCCGTGTGATTGCGCTCCGTGTCCTTTCGCCGATCTGACGGCACGCGCGCCGCCGCCGGACCGAACGTGATCTCACCCGTCAGCTTCCCGATCGCCGCGGTGCGGCCGTCGATCTTACGGACTTCGTTGACATCGACGCGCCAGCCCTGGCCCACGATCTCGCCGCGGTCCGAGACCTGGCCGCCAGACTCCGCGTAGAACGGCGTCTCGCGCAGGAGCACCGCGACCCGATCGTCGTCCAGGTGACGGACGGCAGTGACCAGCGTGTCGATCTCCACGGTGTCGTAGCCAACGAAGCGCGTCGTGGGTAAGCCGGGTTCGGTGGTGCCGTTCGGGGTCGCACTGCGCCACGCGGTCACGTCCGCGAAATCGTCCGCCCCGACGCCCAGCTTGCGAGATTTCCGTTCCGCCTGCGACTGACTGCGCTGCTGCGCGAGCGCTGCCTCGAACCCCGTGATGTCCACGGAGTAGCCACGTTCGCGCGCCATCAGCTCGGTGAGATCGATCGGGAACCCGTACGTGTCGTACAACCGGAACGCGTCCTCGCCGCTGATGCTGCCGCGCAGGTGCGTCGAGCCCTGTGTGGAGCCTAACGCCGGCGCCAGCTGGTCGAAGCGCGCCATGCCGCCGTCGATCGTCGTGAGGAAGCGCTCTTCCTCCGCCCTCGTGGTCTCTAACATGTGCTGCTTTCGCTGCGCCAGCTCCGAGTACACGCCGGCCATCTGCGCGACGACTTCCTCGACAAGCGAGACGAGCGTCGGAGCCCGACGGCCGAGGAGCCACGCATGACGAACGGCGCGCCGCAGGATGCGCCGCAGCACGTACCCGCGTCCCTCGTTCGACGGGAACACGCCGTCCGCAAGCAGGAACGCGACCGCGCGCGCGTGATCCGCGAGCACCCGAAAAGATGCCGGCTCGATCGCCGGGCTACCGCTCTTCGACTTCGCGCCGCCGAGTCCCTCCGCTGAAATCCCGGTGTACGGGAGGCCAACCACTTCCTCCGCGCGCTTCAAGAGCGGCAGGAAGAGGTCCGTGTGATAGTTGCTCGTGACACCCTGCAATGCCGCCGCGATGCGCTCGAGTCCCGCGCCCGTGTCGACCGACGGCTTCGGCAGCGGAACGAGCGTGCCGTCCGGCTGTCGATCGAACTGCATGAACACGAGGTTCCAGATCTCGAGGAACCGGCCCGCTTCGGCGCCCTCGACGAACGCTTCGGTCGAGAACTCCTTCCGATCCGTCTCGGTCCACTCGCCCGACGCGTCAGCGGGGAACGTCCAATCCTTCGCGAGGAACGCGAGATCGACGTAGATCTCCGAGCACGGTCCGCATGGTCCGGTGTCGGCCATCTGCCAGAAGTTGTCCTTCTCGCCGAGCCCGTAGATCCGGGAATCGGAAAGCCCCGTGACCTCGCGCCAGAGGGCCCGCGCCTCGTCGTCTTCGCGAAAGACCGTGACGCGCAGATGCTCCTTGGGAAGCTTCAGCTCCTCCGTGACCCACTCCCAGGCGAAGCGAATCGCATCCCGCTTGAAGTAGTCGCCGAAGGAGAAGTTGCCGAGCATCTCGAAGAACGTGTGGTGCCGGTAGGTGTGGCCCACTTGCTCGAGATCGTTGTGCTTCCCACCGGCTCGTACGCACTTCTGGGC
>Ga0307406_10002235_pt1 | contig 10540 bp, 10 predicted proteins | sample 322Cmetagenome_3_FD_203706 | JGI IMG/M metagenome (GOLD analysis project Ga0307406, IMG submission 203706) | Maize rhizosphere microbial communities from greenhouse at UC Davis, California, United States - 322HYB-C-2 | ecosystem: Host-associated > Plants > Roots > Rhizosphere > Soil | place... | reverse complement strand
TCCTGGGCGTTCGCCGAAAGGGCGTCGATGGCCACCACCTCATCGCAGCTCTCCGCCAGTGGATTCGGCGCCGGGCCCGTGAGAGCCCAGGTGGTCACGTTCAGGCGGGCGGCTGCTTCGGCGGCACGCAGCAGGTTGGGGCTCTTTCCGCTGGTGGAGAGCAGCAGGAGGATGTCGCCGGAGCGCCCGTGGGCCCGCACCTGCCTGGCGAACAGCTCGTCGTAGCCGTAGTCGTTGGCAATGGCGGTCACGGCCGAGCTCTCGGCGTGCAGCGCAATCGCCGAGAAGGGCACGCGTTCACCGTCGAACCTGCCCACAAGCTCAGCGGTCAGATGCTGGGCCTCGGCAGCGGATCCTCCGTTGCCCGCTGCCAGCAGCCGCTGCCCGCCCAGCAGTCGCTTCGCCAGTTCGACGCCCCACGCCGCCAGCAGGTCAGCCTGGCTCTCGAGCGAACGCAGCGCCGGGAGGACATTCTCAAGGTGGATCCGGACGGCATCCCTGGAAGCCTCAGGAACGTGCCCGGCTTCCGGGCGCGCAAGGGGCTGTTCAGGGTTTTGTTCAAGGGGCCGTTCAAAAACTGTGCGGCCGGTGACCGGCGGCAGGGCCGGAAGTTCAGCCTCCTGCAGGGACCATTCGGTTGTCACAGTGCTGCTCCTTCCATGGGGACGCTGGTGGCCGTTTCCGTTGCTGCGATTGCCAGCTGGTACGCCTTTTCGGTTTCGGCCGCGATCCGGCTCCAGGAGAACCGCGCCTTTGCACGCCGTTCGCCGGCCCGGCCCAGCTTGTCCCGAAGTTCCGGGCTGGCCAGCAGCGCCGCGAGGGCGTCGGCAATCGCTTCCGGATCCCTTGGAGGCACGTGCAGACCGGTTCCGTGATTCACCACGGAATCCGTCAGGCCGCCCACCGCAGCGGCGACCACCGGCACGCCGCACGCCATCGCTTCAAGGGGAACGATGCCAAACGGCTCATACCATGGAGTGCAGGCCACGGCATCGGCGCTGCGGAAAATCGCCGGCATCTCCTCGCGCGTGACCTGGCCGCGGAGTACCACCTGGTCCGCCACACCCAAATCCCGGGCCAGGTCGAGGAGCCTCCGCGCTTCAGGATCCTGGTTCCCTGCGGCTCCACCGCCGCCGACGATGAGGAGCTCAACGTCGTCGAACCCCGCCTCCTTCAGGTGCGCCAGCGCGCGGATCACCAGGTCCACCCCTTTCCGCGGCACCAGCCGGCCCACCGAGAGGACGCGGTGCCGGCGGGGCCGGGAATCCACCGGTCCCGCCCCGGAAAACAGGTCCAGATCCACGCCGCAGGGCGCGATGGAGACTTTCCCCGTGTCGATGCCCATCGCCTTCAGTTCGAAAACCTCATCGGAGCAGGTGGCGATGATGCGGTCTACCGACCGCCCCACAGACGGTTCCAGGAAGCGGCGCTCGGCAGGACTCGTGTCATCGGCGCCCTGGTGCCGGCGTTTGACCGTGCCAAGTGCGTGGAATGTCTGGACCACGGGCACACGGAAGCCGGTAGGATCACGGCGCGCCGCATTGAGCGCCGCAATGCCAGACATCCAGAAGTGGCCGTGGACGATGTCCGGAGGCGTGCGGCCCCAGTCCCGGACCACCCCGTCAGCGAGCGCCTCCATGAACGGCAGCAGTTCGTCCTTGGGTACGTGGGCGGCCGGACCGGCGTCGACATGCACCACCTCGAGCCTCGGCTGCACCCGCACCTTTGCGGGCAGATCCGGAGCGTCACGCCTGGTGTATACCGTGACGAAGTGGCCGCGCCGGGCCAGCGCGGTGGACAGCGCGGCCACGTGCACATTCTGGCCGCCCGCGTCCACGCCGCCGAGCGCTGCCAACGGACTGGCGTGTTCCGAAATCATTGAGATCTTCAATGGGTAGTCCTTTCTCGCGCCGGGATAGAGGGCTCGGTTCCGGGCCCCATCAAAGTACGGTGACCTGGCCCGGACTTGAGGTCCGCCAGGACCGTATCCCAATCAGCCAGGAAGCGGTCAAGGCCGTAACGCTCCAATACCGCCTCCCGTGCTGCTTTACCCCGCCGCCGCGACTCCTCGGGGTCGTTGATGAGCTGCCGCGCAGTCCGGAGCAGCTCACTCACGTTGGTGGAAACAGCTCCCGCCTCGGCCGGTACGGCCCGCGCTGCTTCAGTGGTGTCGAGGGCCAGGACGGGCATGCCCAGATGCATCGCCTCCAGCAGCGCGAGTCCCAGGGATGTCCAGCGCAGGGGGTGCACGTAAACCCGGCAGCGGGCCAGTTCGCGGTGAAGCTCTGCGGTCTTCAGGTCCCCCCGGACCTTCAGTCTTGAGGGCTCAATCCCCGTTGCGGCATGCAGTTCGCCGCCGCCCATCCCGAAAACCTGCAGCGGTGCGGCCTCCGCGAAACGGGGCAGCAGGTCCGTCCCTGTGACGCGCCCGCGGCGCACCGGCTCGTTCACCACCACCCCCAGTTCGGGCAGTTCGCCAGTATAGAGGTAACCGGGGTCGTGGATCCCGTGTTCGATCACAGTGGTGGGCGCCTGGCCGTTGTCCCAAAAGAGCTCGTTGAAGTGGGTTACGTGCACCACCGGAATGTTGCGCTGGTCCGCCAGCGGGTGCCGGCTAAAGGGGACATCGCCCTTGGGCGTGTTGTGTTCAACGAACACGGCGGGAAGGTCGACGCCGGGACGCCGCCCCAGTGCGCTGGTCACCTCTGCGGCCTCCTCGGGGCGCTGGAGGACGACTGCGTCGATGCTGTCCGCGTCCAGCGTCGCTAGAGACACCTCCTGGACGGACGCCGGCCAGTTCCTGCCGGCCCGGCCAAGACCCCACGCGCCACCTTCAGGCAGGACCGGCAGGAGATACTCGTGCCGTCCCCGGACGAAGGCGTCCGTCCAGGACCCATGGACATGCCAGAGGAGAATTCTCATTACCTGCGCACCTTTCTTCGAGTGCTGAGGGAGGAAATCCCCCGCATCAGCCGTTCAACTGCCTCCACCACCTGCTCCGGCGATACCGAGCTGAGGCAGGGATGGCCAGGAACCGGACAGATCCGCGCCCGGCTCCCTTTGCACCTTGCGTTCTGGTCACCGAGCAGCTCCAGCGGAACCCCGTACGGCGCCCATCGGACCGCCGGAACGACCGGCGAGAAAAGGCTCACCACCGGCGTTCCGACGGCGGCCGCCAAGTGGGCGGGACCTGTGTTGCCTGTAACCACCACCTGAGCCTTTGCCAAAACACCCGAGAGCGTCCGGAGGTCTGTCTGCCCGCCGAGGTCCAGGGCGGACGGGCCGGCCACTGTTGCCGTCAGGTCCGTTTCCCCCGGCCCGCCGGTGACCACCACGCGGTGGCCAGATCCTTCCAGCAGCTCCACCGCCGCAGCGTGGTGGAGCGGAGGCCATGCCCGGGCAGGGACCGTTGCACCCGGATGGACCACGACATAGGGTTCCTCCCCGACGAGGTTCCGGACGTCCGGGGGGTCCTTAACCATCAACTTCCCGTCGTCGCCGTCCCGCAGCCGGAAGCCTGCCGCCTTGGCAATACCCAGCGCCCGGAGTGCCTCCGGCTGGTCTTCAGGGAAGTCCTCGCCGGGCCGCAGCCGAACGTCCAGCAGCGACCCTGCATAGTCCGTCGACGCGCCAGTGATCCGCGAAACGCCGGCCAGCCGCAGGAGCATCGCCAGCGGCAGGGGCGACTGGTGGAAGGAAGTAAGGATAACTGCTTCGGTGATCCGGGAATTGCGGACAAAGTCCACGAGCACATCCAGGTGCGGTCCCGTTACGGCAGGGGCGGGATTGGTGATCCACGGGCTGTCCCACGCGAAAACGTCGGAAACAGACGGCAGCAGCGATGCGGCGGACTGCCCCTGCGGTCCGCAAAGGACCACGACGTCATTGGGGGCGCCGCCGTCGGCCCGCCTCCCGTTGGCCACAGCCCTGACGGCGGGACCGGCCAGCAGCACGTCGCCCACGCTGTCGAGCCGGGCCACGAGCACCCTGCTCATGCCCGTCCCTTGAGGAGCAGCACCACTGCCTGCTCCAGGTCCGCTGCAACCTCGGTGGCCGCGGCCACCTCTTCCTCGCGTGTCACCGGTGTGGGAACCAGCACGCCCCGGGCCCCTGCGGCCTTCGCGGCCTCCACGTCGCTGCCGATGTCACCAATGAAAGCTGCTTCCGACGCGTCGATGCCCAGCCGGCCGCACGCGCTGTGGATCATGCCGGGCGCGGGTTTGCGGCATCTGCAGGAGTCCGCGGCTGAATGCGGGCACACTTCCCACACATCGAAAGGTCCCAACAGCTCCTCCACGCGGTTGTTCACGCTGTTGACCTGATCCAGTGTCAGTATGCCCCGGGCCACGCCTGACTGGTTGCTCAACACACCGGTGGCGAGACCCAGGCCGCGCAGTTCATCAAGGACCTTGCGGGCACCTGGGAAGGGCCTGACCTTCGAGGGGTCACCGTTGTAGGGCACGTCAATGACGAGCGTGCCGTCCCGGTCGAACAGCACAGCTTTGAGCTGAGAAGCGTTGCTTGCCATACACCCTCCGTTCCCCCTCCGGGACAGGGCTAAACAACCGCCCTCCTACTTCTTCGGATTAGACTCCTCGTCAGGCAGTCGGTACAGGCTGCACTGACCGGAGGAGGACAGGCAATGGAACAACCTGATGACGGAAGCAATGAGCCCGTCCTTTTGGTCCTGCGGGCACTCAAGCTTGGCGACATGCTGGTCGCCGTTCCCGCGCTCCGTGCGCTGCGCCGGGCCTATCCGCGTCACCGCCTGCTCTACGCGGCCCAAGGATGGCTCGCCGAAGCGCTCGAACTTGTGGGCGGGTACGAGCTGCTCCCCACTCACGGGCTTGACGTTCCGATTCCGATTGAAGCCGGCACGGTGGACGTGGCCGTCAACCTCCACGGCAGCGGCCCGGAAAGCGACGACCGGCTGGCGGAGATCAGGCCCCGGACAATAATTGGCCACCGCAGTGCTACCAGGAACGGCCCGGAGTGGGTCCACGACATTCATGAACGGACCCGGTGGACGCGCCTGCTGGAGTGGCACGGCATCGAAGCCGAGCCCGAGGATTTCCGACTGCTTCAGCCCTCCGTGGCCAGCCCCTGCCCGGGCGCCACGGTGCTTCACGTAGGCGCTGCATACGGCAGCCGGCTGTGGCCAGTTGAGAGGTTCGCCCGCGTGGCCCGGGAGCTTTCCGGGCAGGGGCACCACGTGGTCTTTACCGGTAGTTCCGGGGAACGCCCGCGTGCCCTGGATGTGGCCAGTGCCGCGGGACTGGCCGAAAACCACGTCCTGGCCGGGACGCTGGGGCTGTCGGCCTTCGCGGCGACCGTGGCCGACGCCCGGCTGGTGGTCTCTGCCGACACAGGCGCGGCCCATCTTGCGTCAGCCTATGCGCGTCCGTCGGTTGTCCTTTTCGGGCCTGCACCCGCGGAAGTGTGGGGCCCCCCTCCCGGGCCGCACGTGGTGCTGACGCAGCCTCAGCTGCGGCGCGGTGACACTTTCGCTGCCACGCCGGACCCGGCCCTGCTGGCCGTTTCTGCGGAGGACGTGCTGGCCGCCGTCCGCGGGCTGGCGCTCTCGTGATCCTCAGCCAGCAGGCGGTGCTGGAGGCAAACAAGAATGCGTGACAGCCGCCGCGACACCTGCATCTGCGAGATGCCGAACCGCTGGCCGAGTTCGGACTGAGTCTCCTCCCGGAAATACCGTCGGTACAGCATCTCGCGGTCATCCGGATCCAGCTCCTGGATTGCCTCGTTCAGGCACACCAGTTCTTCGAGATGCTCTATAGGTGTATCCGGTGACATCAGTGTTTCGGCCATCGGCGGGCCGCCCCATGGGTCCGCATTGTCGAGGGAATCCGGATGCATGCTGCTGCCCGCGGCCTGCGCCTCCCTGACTTCCTCCACCGGGACCGCCATTTCAGCTGCCAACTCATGTTCAGTGGGAACACGGCCCAGCGACTGGGCCAGGTCCGGGGCGGTGCGGAGCATCTGGGTCCGGACATCCTGGACCCTGCGAGGAGGCCGCACGGTCCAGCACCGGTCCCGGAGGAACCGCTTCAGCTCCCCGCTGATCGTCGGGGCAGCGTACGCCGGAAAGCTCTCGCCCTTTTTCTCGTCAAACCCCCTGGCAGCCTTAACCAGTCCCAGGTAGGCGACCTGCACCAGGTCGGCGCGGTCCCTGCCCTTTGCGGCATAGCGCGCGGCCAGGGACTCGGCGAGGTCAAGGTAGTTCAGCACCAACTGGTTTTGGAAGGCTTCATGGAGCCGCCCTGGCTGATGGATTGGACGGATGGAGGACCGCTCAGCCCATTCGGGCCGGTCGGACTCGACTGAAGATCCCCCGTCGCATCGGGCTGATTCGTTGACAGCTGTGAAGACAATATTTTCTGGCATGTCGGGGGATTCCTTCGACCTGGATCTGCGGAAAGCCTGCGGCAAGACTTAGAAGAAGGAAACCATAAGTGTACTTATTACACAATCGCCCCGGGGGGTAGGCTCTTCCCAGCAGCACCTTCTGCGGCGCCTGGGAAATGCTCTCGCACCGCGGTACAGACCCAGGCAGCCACGGAGGATACGACATGCGCATTGCCATTACGGGAGCCAGCGGGAACGCCGGCACAGCGCTGTTGCGCAGGCTCAAGCAGGCCGCCGCTGACGAGCCGGGCGGCCTGGAACTGGTGGGCATCAGCCGCCGGATGCCGGATACTTCGCAGGCCCCCTACGACGGAGTGGAATGGCATGCTCTGGACGTGGGCGTGAGCGCCAGCCGGGGCAGCCTTCGTGCCGCCCTTGCGGGGGCGGACGCGGTGGTGCACCTGGCGTGGCAGATCCAGCCGAACCGGGACCTTGCCCTGCTGCACCGCACGAACGTCACCGGGACAGAGAACGTGTTGGCCGCAGCGAAGGACGCGGGCGTCGGGCACGTGGTGTGCGCTTCTTCAGTCGGTGCATACAGCCGCGGTCCCAAGGACCGCCGCGTGGACGAGGGCTGGCCCACCCAGGGCATGACAGGGTCACACTACAGCCGGGACAAGGCCGACCAGGAGGCCGCACTGGACAGGTTCGCCGCCGAAAATCCTTCGATCGCGGTAGCCAGGCTGCGGCCGGGACTCATCTTCCAAGGCGACGCCGGAAGCGAGATCGGCCGGTACTTCCTCGGCATGATGCACCCCAGGTTTGTGCCCCGCCGCCCGGCCTTGCCAATCCTGCCCATTCCAAACGAATTCGTCTTTCAGGCACTGCACGCGGATGACGTGGCTGACGCCTACTGGCGGGTCGTCCGGAACAAAGCGTCCGGGGCCTTCAACGTCGCGGCAGAACCGGTTGTTACGCCGCAAAACCTCGCGCGGCTCTTTTCCGCCCGCCGGGTGCTTCCCGTTCCGGTCCGGCTCCTGCACGCCGTCGTGGGCGCAACCTGGCGGCTGAGGCTGCAGCAGACAGACTCAGGCTGGGTGGATATGGCAGCAGGTGCGCCCATCATGGACACTGCACGTGCCCGCACAGAACTTGGGTGGGAGCCGCGGATATCCTCCCTGGACGCCATCCAGGAAGTCATCGAGGGCATGGCAGCAGGTGCCGGGCTCGTGCCGTCGCCGCCTCTTAAACCACGGCGCCCGCTGGGAGCCTCCGTAGCTTCATTGATCCGGCGGAAACGGGGAGAGCAGGAAAGGGGGTAGCCGTCCCGGCGGGATTCCCGCCAAGACGGCTCCGGCACTACTCCCGCGGATTGTTCGGGCGGGTGGTATCCGGCCGCTGGTCGGGGTCGACCATGGCCCCCCTGGGCTGCTCCCGCTTCTCGTCGACGTCCGGATCGAGCGCGTTGGCCTTGTGGAGGTGCTTTTCCGAATCAGTCCTGAAGCCCTGCGCCTCGGACTGCCGCTTCTCAGCTTCCTGACTCAACCGGGCTGCCTCAACCTGGGCCTTTTCCGCATCGGCCTTGGCGCGGAGTGCCTGCGCTTCGTTCTCCCGGGCTTCAAGCTCGGCGTCCTCCGCCTTCCTGCGAATCTCAGCGGCATGCTGACGGTTGGTTTCATCCCGCTTCCGCTTAAACGCCTCCTTGCGTTTGCGACCGGTCACCAGCAGCAAAATAATCAGCGCGATAACAACAATTGCAACAACGATCCATACCCAGGTAGCTGTATCCACCGAGGCTCCACCTCTTTCCATATCCAGCAGGGTCCGGCGATACGGGCAGGGCCTGATACAGGCTTCAGCCCGCGGCCGGTTGAACGAACGGCAATCGCGGTACTTTCTATCTGATAGTAATCATGCTTACTATTTTACAGCGAGTAAAGCCGATTGTGATCAGCAGCCAACTTCCTGGAAAGAGAGCGATGATGACAGAGAACGAATGGCCGCAGCACACGAATTATCCAGCGGCCGGACCCACTGCTTCCAAGAAGGAGGCTGCCAGGGAGGGGGCGCTGGACACGGCGCAGCAGGCCGCTGACTCCGCACGCGCTGTCGCCCAGACAGCAAAATCCGAGGCTGCCGGCATCACAGCCGACGCCAAATCGGAGGCTGCGAACCTCCTCGGCCAAGCAAAGTCGCAACTCAGTGGCCAGGCTTCCAGCCAGCAGCGAAAGGCAGCATCCGGCCTCCGCTCGCTCTCGGATCAGCTGCATGCGATGTCGCAGGCCTCCGACCAGCCGGGGGTCGCCGCCAAATTGGTCCGGCAGGCCGCGGAACAGTCCGGAACTGCGGCGGCCTGGCTCGACCGAGGCGATCCCGCCTCCCTTCTGGAGGACGTGGCCTCCTTCGCCCGGAGGCGTCCAGGTGCCTTTCTCCTGCTGGCCGCCGGCGCTGGCGTCCTGACTGGAAGGCTCTCCCGCGGGCTGGGTGCTGGGGCGGGCCAGCAGGAAGGCGGCCGCCATCGCGCCCCCACTCCCCCGGCAGGGTTCGAAACGGGGTTCGACGCGGCGGCAGGTTCTGCTGTGCCGCCGCCCGAAGTGAATCTGCCCGGCGCCGGGACGGCGTCGGGAAGCTACGTTCCCCCGACCGGCGCGCCCGTACCACCGCCACCTGTCGGCCTGCCCGGCCCTGACGCCACCACCGCCGGGTTCGGCGGTGCAGTCCCATCCCCGGCCGGCCCCCGCGATCCGCTGGCTTCCCCCCAACTGGTAGAGGATGCGCACTCCCCGACACACATCGCGGACGACCCCCTGGCGGAGAAGGACTTGGCCGATGACCCCATGGGGGGCGACCCGCTCACGCGCGATAGACGGAACCCCGGACTCGGATAGACCGGGCCGGCCCGGATGCGGTACCCGCGAAAGCCAAGGACAACGTCCAAAGTCTGACCCAATTGACTGCGGGGAGGCAGCTTTCCAACCACGATTCCTGCCGATCTGTAAGTGCCCCGAAAGGATGGTCCAATGGCCACGAATGAAGCTCAGGAAACCAGCAAGGCCAAGGCGTCCTCGGCGCCTGCCCCTGATGACGAACGCAAGCCCGACAGCCCCACGGATGTCACCAAGCCTGCATGGAAGTACATCTTCAAAAAGACGCTCCGCGAGTTCACGCAGGACCAGTGCCCCGACCTGGCCGCGGGGCTGACGTATTACGCCGTCCTCTCGCTTTTCCCCGCACTGCTGGCACTGGTTTCCCTCATCAGCATCTTTGGTGATGCACAAAAAACGACGACGGCCCTCCTCGAGATCGCGCAGGGCATCGCGCCCGGGTCCACCCTTGACACCATCAGGGGTCCGATTGAGGACCTGACCTCTGCGCCGGCGGCCGGCCTCACCCTCGTCATCGGCCTCGCCACGGCCCTCTGGTCGGCCTCCGGTTATGTGACGGCGTTCGGGCGGGCCATGAACCGTGTTTACGAGGTCGATGAGGGCCGTGGTTTCGTTAAGCTCCGCGGCACGATGTTTGGCGTTACCTTGCTTTCCGTAGTCATCGTGGCTTTGCTGGCGGCGATGCTGGTGCTCAGCGGCCCGGTGGCGGAAGCCGTGGGCGGCGCCATCGGACTCGGCGGGGTCTTCCTGACCGTGTGGAACATCGCCAAATGGCCGGTCATCATCGTGCTGGTCATCGCTATCATTGCGGTCCTCTACTACGCCACACCGAACGTCAAGCAGCCGAAATTCCGCTGGATGAGCCTCGGCTCCTTCATTGCGCTGATGGTCTTTGTCCTGGCCTCGCTGGGCTTTGGCTTCTACGTGGCCAACTTCGGCAACTACAACAAGACCTACGGCGCAATCGGCGGTGTGATCGTTATGCTGCTGTGGCTCTGGATCCTGAACATGTCACTGCTGTTCGGGGCGGAGTTCGACGCCGAAATGGAGCGCGGCCGCCAGCTCCAGGCCGGTATCGAGGCTGAGGAAACTATCCAGCTGCCCCCGCGGGACACCAAGAAGAGCGAGAAGCTGCAGGCCCAGGAGGAGGAAGACATCCGCCATGGCCGCGAGCTCCGCGAGCAGCACTCCGGTAACAATGGCCAACAGAACGGCGGGCAGCGTGCGAGTGCCCAGAACGGAGCACGTAAGGCGGGACAGAAGGAACAGGACCGCCCAGACAGGAAGTAACGCTG
>Ga0307406_10002234_pt1 | contig 10541 bp, 8 predicted proteins | sample 322Cmetagenome_3_FD_203706 | JGI IMG/M metagenome (GOLD analysis project Ga0307406, IMG submission 203706) | Maize rhizosphere microbial communities from greenhouse at UC Davis, California, United States - 322HYB-C-2 | ecosystem: Host-associated > Plants > Roots > Rhizosphere > Soil | place... | reverse complement strand
CGGCCTTCGGGTCCGCGAACGAGTTGATCGTCAAGACCGGGTAGGCCTTCATGAAGGTCTGCGCGAGCACGACGCAGAGCACCGCGCCCATCAGGATGCCGATGCTCTGGTAGCGGAACTGCACCGTGCGGTTCGTGCCGAGGCGGTACCCCGTGGAGCGATCCTGCTGCATGTCGCCGCCGACGGAGCACGCGACGAGCAGGATACTCGCGGCCATCAGGCCCACGCGTGGATCCTTCAGGCCGAGGCCACTCATCAGGAGCACCGCGATCACGAACGCGCTCGAGATCGGGTTCGAATCGCTGATGCCGAGCGAGATGCCGTTGATCAGCACGAACACGCTCGTCAACAGGATGGCGAAGATCGTGAAGCCGATCGGCTGCCCCATGACGAACGTCGAAACAGCCACGAGCGCCGACGCCCAGAACACGATCCACGCGACGAGCCGCCTCGGGTTCACCTGCTTCCACGCGTCCTTCGCGTCCGCCTCCGCGGGCTTGCCCGCCTGCGCGCGCACGCGCCGGACCGCCTCCACCGCGATGAGCGACATGTCGACGATCGCCGCGCCGAGGATCATCGCGAGCGCGATGAGGAAGCCGATCTTGCGGAAACTCTCGCCCTCCTTGAGCCAGCCGATGGAGACGAGGTGTGGCGTGATCCCCTTGCCGATGAGGCCCATCAAGAGGGCGGGGATCGTGATACGCGCGCCGACGACCATGCCCGCGCCGATCGTCGACGCCGAGAGCTGCGTCGCGCCCACGGCCGGGAGCTTCTCCACGAGCGCCGCGAACACCACGCCCGCGCCCGCGCCGCCGCCGAGCTGCCCGATCGAGCGCTTCAGCAGGCGTTTGTCCGTGAGTGCGCGGAGGATGTTCGCGACCGCGTAGCCGCTCGGAAAGTCGAGCTTCAAGCGGTCGACGAGGATCGGCGTGTAGACCATGCCGAGGCCCACGCCGAACATGCCGATGCACGCGAAGTAGAGCGCGAGGTGATGCCAGGGCGGCATCGGGATCCCGAGCCACGTCATCGCCTGGATGAGCACACCCATGCCCGCCATGCCCGCGACGCTCGCGGCCATCGTCTGCATGTAGTTGGCGCCGTGTTTGCCCTCGGGCCCGTAGCCGTACGTGACCGCGCTGCCGAGGATCCCCGCGAGCACCTGCCCGCCGACGAAGAACCCGAGGCTGAAGTTCATGTACGCCGCGGCGATGCCGCCGAGCGGGCCGAGGATCAGGATCGCCACGGCCGTGAGGAGCGCGTGGTACGCAGGCGAGTCGATCTTCGGGAGCCAGGCGAATTTGGGGCGCGGCGCCTCCTCGGCGGCGACGATCTCGGGGGTTGTCATCGGGAACGGGATGCTAGCAGCACGGACGGGCGCGCGGAGCGCTGGATCGTGGGCGGTACGTCCCGGAAGACCCCCGAGCGAGGGAGGCGAGGGAGATCCTGGACGAACCTCTTTCTGCCGCTCGCCAGCCGGCTCGACTGCCCTTATGGTCTCCGGGCCCCGATGATCCCCACGCGATACCAGAACCTCGAGGAAGCCCGCGCGCGCTTTGGCGACCGCGTGGACCGTCTTGCTCCGTTCTTGCTCCGCGGCGATCCGCTGGCCGACGCCGTCATCGAAGAGATGGAAGGCGCGCCGCCCGGCCGAGGTTTTTCCCTGTTCGACAGGGCCCTCAAGGACCCCGACGCGCCCGGGCTCGACCTGCCCCCCGCGATGCGGAACCTGCTCGCGTGGTCGTCCCACGTCCCCGCCTGGGTCGACTGGGACGCAATCCGTCGCGGCGGCGAGCTGCTCCTGCGGTCGGGCGCGCTCGGCGGCGCGGTGCTCGGTACGTACTCGCTCGTGCTCGGATACACCTCGCCCGGGGGCAACAAGCCGCTCGTCTTTTCGGGTCAACTCGTCGAGCGGGCGCCGCGGCGCCTCGGCGAGACCTCACGGTTCGTGCAGGCGACCGCGCAACCCGGCGGGCTCCTCCGCGCGGGCGAGGGTTTCGCCATCACCCTGAAGGTGCGCCTCATGCACGCGAAGGTGCGGCACATGCTCTCGCGTTCGCCGAAGTGGGACACGGCGACGTGGGGGCTGCCCGTGAACCAGCACGACATGGCGGGCACGTCGCTGCTCTTCTCGCTGGTCTTTCTCCAGGGGATCCGCGCGTTCGGGCTCGACGTCGATCGCGACGAGGCCGACAGCTTCATGCACCTCTGGCGGTACTCGGGGCACCTCATCGGCGTGGATCCCGAGCTCTTGCCGACGTGTGAGTTCGACGCGTGGAACCTCGGCAACCTCATCCGCGCCACCGAAGGCCGGCCGGACGACGACTCGCGGGCCCTCACACACGCGCTCTTCCAGTCGCCCCTCCACCAGGCGAGAACCGCGGAAGAAAAGCGGCTCGGCGCGCTCCGGCGTAACCTCGGCCTCGGCTTCTCGCGCGGCCTGCTCGGCGACGATCTCGCCGACGAGCTCGGCATCGAACGCACGCCGTTCGTCGCGGCCTTCCACGCGCTGCGCACCGTCACGCGGGTGGCCGAGCAGGCGCGCAAGCGTTCGCCCGCGGCGCATCGGAAGGCCATTCAATCAGGGGCGCGTTACTGGGAGATGGTGGTTCAGGAGGGGCTTGGAGGCGCCCCGGCGCATTTCGCGCCGCCGGAGCGCCTCTCGCGGGCGGCCTGAAGCCGCGCCTGCCTTTACTTGCGGCGGCGCTGACGGCGCGCCACCGACAAACCGAGCGCGACGCCGAGCAGGCCGAGCGCGGCCGTCGTCTCGGAGCCACTCGACACGGCGCAGCTCCCGCTCGAGTTGTTGCCGTTGCCGTTGCCGTCGATGTCCCACCACGAGCCGCTGTTGCCCGCGCCCGCGGAGCCACCCGCGCCGCCCGGGCCGGGGCCGGTGTCCTCGCAGGGCGGGTACACCGGGCAGGTGGGCGCCTGGCCGATCGCCTGCGTGGCCTGGAAGAAGTTCGAGATCGGCGTCTGCGACGTCGCCGCGCCGAGGGCGAGGTCCTTGTTGAGCGCCGCGCGCGCGAGCTCCGTGTTCATGCGCGTCACCCAGAGCTCGTTCTCGGGGATCCCGCCGAGCAACATGTCGAGGTCCTCGTTGAGCTCGTCGAACGCCGTCGCCCAGCCGTCGTCCATCGTCCCGTAGCCGCTCTGATCCGGCTGGAAACTCACGATCTGCTCCATCCGACCGCGGATCTCCCACGGCGACGTGGGCTGCGCGTACTGGTTCAACCAGTTCGCGTTGTCCCCGGCCACGAAGGCGTCGTTCTTCAGCGTGGAATAGTTCGAATCCCCCGTGTCCCAGTTCCACACGATGTCGGCGGGTTCGACCTGGAACGAGGGGAAGTTTTTCGTCTCGTAGCGGCCCTCGCCCATGATCCAGAGCGTCATCGTGGTGAACGCGCCCGTGCCCGCGGCGACCATACGCAGGGGCAACGTCGTGCTCGGGCCTTCGCTGGTGATACGCACGGGGCGCATCGAGGTCACGCCCTCGCCGGGCTTGAGCTTCATCGCGAGGAACTTGAAGCCCTCGTTGACGTAGGCGTCGATGATGGGCGCGACGTCGGCGCTGACGGCGTAGCCGTTCATCGTGAGCCAGTCCTTCAGCTCGTTGGGATCGGTCGCGCCGAGCTGGACGGTCTCGTAAGGCCCGACGACCTCCTGCGTGATGATTTCGACGCCGCCGCCGTCCTGGGGGCCGCCGCCGCCGCCGCCTGCGCCGCCCCCGCCGCCCGCGCCTGCGCTCCCCCACCAGCAGTCGGGCGGCGGCGGGCAGTTCAAGGGGGGCTGCACGACCGTCGTCGCCGTGCGCTCGCTCAGGACCGCGAAGAGCGCGTCCGAGGACAAACCGATATCGACCTGGCCCTTGATGGGCAGGATCCAGGCAAACTCGCTCGGGTTGCCGGTGTATTCGATCTGGTCCCAGAGGGTGGTCGAGGTCGGCGAGACCGAAAAGATCATCCGGTGTCCCGTCACCTGGCTCGACTCGTCGGCGGGCGGGGCGCAGCCGCCACACGCTTCGGCGTCGCGGGCGTCGGTCACGACGACGGTCGCGAGGGGGATCGAAAGCAAGAGGGCGTGGATCAATTTCATGGATGGGTCCTCCGGGGCAGCGATACGCGGGAAGCATATGCCGTGCCTTCCTGATTTCGTCGTGTTTTCATGATCCAGGCGTCCTGGTCGCGGCCCCTTCGGGCACACGCGGGCACACGTTGACACGATTTCGAGGTGGTTCTCGGCGGCGCTCGGTCGTGGTAGGCAGGGCACGAGCGAGGACGAGATTTCATGCGTGAACCGAGAGACCCCGTGCTCCGACCGATCGACGTTTTCGCGGGCGCCCGTGACGCCTCGCGCCCCGAGGATCGCCTGCGCGAGGTCCGAAAACGCGCGGCGCGGCTGCGTGAAGAGCTGCTCTCGGCGCCGCCGGTGCCCTGTTATCGATCCCGCTCGCTCGTGCGTGTCCCTTATCCGACGCGTTATGCCCTGCGCGACGCCTTCCGCGGCCCGAGCCCGTTCGTGCACATCCTGAACCGCGTCTTCCTCGTGCAATTCGAGGCCGAAGGAAAACTCCGCACGTTACTCGTCTCGCCCTCGGACGTCCGCGCCAATGCCGAGACGCCCTTCTTCAAGCGCCTCGGCGCGAGCTTCGGCCCGCTCCAGGACCTCGGCCAACGAATCATCGCGCCCGAGCTCGGCACCGTGGAGTTTTGCCTCGCCGAGGCGGGGCTCTCGCCCGAGGACGTCGATTACATCACGTACGACCACCTGCACACGCAGGACGTGCGCCGCTGGCTCGGCGCGCACGGGCGACCCGGGCTCTTCCCACGCGCCCAGTTGCTGGTGATGCGGCAAGAATGGGAGAACACACGCGCGCTCCTGCCTCCGCAGAGGGACTGGTATTGCCCGGGTGGGATCGACGGGGTCGATCCTTCGCGGGTCGTCCTGCTCGACGGCGACACGAAGCTCGGCGAGAGCGTCGTGCTCATGGCGACGCCCGGCCATACCGAGGGCAACCATTCGATCGTGGTGCGGACGAGCGAGGGGATCTTCGTGACCAGCGAGAACGGCGTCGGCCCCGACGCCTACGCCCCACGCGCCTCGCGAATCCCGGGCCTGCGAAGGTACGCCGAGGAGACCGGGATGGAGGTCGTCATCAACGGCAACACGCTCGAGCGCGGGATCGACCAGTACATCTCGATGGTGCAGGAAAAAGAGGTCGCGGGTGCGTCCCGGAAAAACCCCGATTTCCCCGGGATGGTCTGCTCGTCCGAGCTCAGCGCGTATTTCCTGTTCCCCGGCATCACGCCGACGTTCTCGTTTGGTGATCTCACGCTGGGCAAACCCGCGCGGCCCGCGCGGGAGGAAACCCGGTCGCGCGCCGCCGCGGCGGCGATCTCGGCCTAGGAGGAAACAATGGCCGTCGTTCTATTGACCGGCTCCGCGAGCGGAATCGGCGCACACATGACGGGCGTGTTCGCGCGCCGCGGTGATACCGTGGTGGCGACGGACGTGGACCTCGCCGCCCTGGAGAGACGCGCGGCGGAGGGCGCGTGGGGGACAAACGTTCGTCGGGTCAAACTCGACGTACGCGAGCCCGCGGACTGGGAGGCGGCGCTCGATCGAGCCGAGCAGGACGGGGGCGGGCTCGACGTGGTGATGAACGTCGCAGGCGTGCTGAAGCCGGGCTGGGTGACGGATCTGACGGCCGCAGACGTGGATTTTCACCTCGACGTGAACGTGAAAGGCACGGTGCTCGGCACACGCGCGGCCGCGGCGCGAATGATCAAGCGGGGGCGAGGCGGGCATATCGTGAACATCGGCTCGCTCGCGTCCCTCGCGCCCGTGCCGGGGCTGTCGCTTTACGCCGCGTCGAAATTCGCCGTGCGAGGATTCACGCTCGCCGCCGCGATGGAGCTCGCCCGCAACGACATCGCCGTGACCCTCGTCATGCCCGACGCCGTGCAGACGCCCATGCTCGATCTGCAGGTCGACCACGAGGAGGCCGCGATGACCTTCTCGGGCCCGCGCCCGCTCACCGTCGAGGACGTCGAGCGTGCCCTCGTGGACGAGGTTTTGCCAAAACGCCCGCTCGAGATCACCTTGCCGATCGGCCGAGGGATCCTCGCGCGCGCGGCGAACACGGCGCCTGCGGCGTCACGCTGGCTCGAGCCCATCCTCACGAAAAAGGGCCGCGAGGCGCAGGAAAAAATCAAGCAGGGGCGCTAGCCCACCCGGGCGCCTTCGCCCGCTGCGCCCGATCCACACGCCACAGATCCCGGGCGAGCCAGGCAAACACACGCGGGTTCTGCCGCGCCTCCGTGAGGTGATAGGGCAATCGCGCCTCGCCAAAAGGCACGTACACCCGCACCGGCACTCCAAAAAGGCGCGCCTCGCGCAAAGCCGGGCCAAACGGCAACCCGAGCAACAACTCGAGCTCGCAGGGCGTCCCGGCCGTGACGAGCCGCGACAGAGCCTCCCGCACGAGCGGCGCATCATGCGAGGCCACCCCCACGTGCCGCGCCCTGCCCGCGAGCGCGTCCACGACGGCGAGAAACCCCGCCCGCGGATCAATCGCAGGCGCCGCAGGATCCGGCACCTGCCCCTTCACCACCCGCACGGGCAAACCACGCCGCGTCGCCCACAACGCATCCCGCACGCTCCGCGCGAAACGCCCGGGCAAGGTGAAACCCACGGGCGAGCCCGCGCCGAGGACACTCTCCGCGAGCGCCCGCGTCCTCTCCACGGCTTCGGCGCGCTGCGCGTCGAAATGCACCCGCACGGAAGAACGCGCGGCGCGAGCCATGATCTCGCCGACGAGCGGGCGGGAAAACCCGAGCGCCGGGGCCTTGATCGCGAGGTAATGGTCTCCGTCCGTCTGCTCGAACGCCTGGAGCACCGCGAGGGAGCGGTTCGCCACGATACGCGGCGAAGCGTCCTCGCCGTTCCAGAAACAAACGACCACGCCCATCCCGGCATCCCAGAACCCCTGGGAGACCGCGACGGCATCCGTGACCCGCGGCCCCGCGAAGTACGCCCGGCCCGCGCGTTTCTCCAGCGGCTCCCACGCCGCGAGCGCGGCCTGCTTCAATCCTCGAATCGTGTCCTTCATGAAAAACGGCTCCTCAATTCACGAATGACGCGGGCGGCGGCCCGGCTCGAGAGCGCCGAGGCGCTCGCGAGGCTCATCGGATATGCGCTGAGCGAAACCGTGGCGCGCTCCTCGCTCGTCCAGGGCTTGATCCACGGCGCCACGCCGCCGAGGAACTCGTACGAGGAGAGCCTCTGCTCGGCCGCGCGGCGCAAGCTCTCGCGGAGGAGCAGGATGCCGGGCGAGGCGTGCGCGAACGCCTCGTCGTAGCCGATCTTGAGCAGCCAGTACCGTCCGTCCCGGAGGACCGCGAGCTGCATGGCCGCGGCCCGCCCGCCGATATGGAGGAGCGCGACACGCAGGGCGCCGCGGCGGGCGGCGCCGAGGGCGTACGTCCTGAAAAACGAGCCGACGACCGGGTCGCACGTCATCGCGGTGCGCTCGCGGCCCTTCCAGCCGGCGGCCTCGACGCGGAAGGCCTCGTCGAGGACCACGGGCGCCTCCTCCGCCGAGGGCGCGAGGAACGAATAGGAGACCTTGCCGACGCGCTCGGCGTGCCGCTCCGCGCGGCGCAGATCCTGGCGCCTGCGCGAGGAGAGGTGGCGCTCGGGTTCGACCCACGAGGCGTCGAGCGGGACGAACGGATAAGGCTTGGCCGGCCCGACGCGCACGACGCCGCGGCGACGGTAGGCCTCACGCAGGGCCGGAATCGTGGGCGAAGTCGCGAGCATACGCGGCAGGTGGACCGGGTACGGCTCGCGGGCGAGCGCGCGGCAAAGCGCCCCCAGCGTCGCGGCGGTGCCGCGGGACAGATCGACCGGCTCGCCGAGCTCGATCGCCCCGGCGGGCACGAGCGAGGGCGCGAGCCCGCCGTGAAGGACGAACGCCGCAATCGCAGGGGACGCGGCAGCCGCGGTCGAGACGAGCACACGCAATCGATCGGCGGCGCCACTCGCCAGGAGCCAGCTCTCCGTCCAGAGGCGCTCCTGCATCGGCGTCTCCTGCAGCGCATCGAGCGCGTCCCAGGCGCCACGAACCAGCACGAGCGACGGGGCCCCCGCGAGGCGCTGCGTGGAGATCGTCGCGCGGGCGGATTCGTCCGCGCCCCCGCCGAGAGGCTTCTGCCGTAGCTCGAGCTCTTGCATTCCGTTTCCCCCGCGGCCTCGTACGTCGTCCGAGCGCGTGATGCGCCCCGGAACGGATCTCCGCACGAGCACCGGCAACGGCCTATTTCGCGAAGAGCATGACCCGGCCCTCCTGGGCACGCCACCTCACACCGGCCATTCCAACGGCTGCAAAGGAGCGCCCGGGGCCACGGGTATCGACGTCGAGCCCTCCCCTCGGGGCACGAGGTTTCTCCCTGCCCCGAGGCGCGCGCCCGGGGCATCCTCCGCCCGCGGCGCGCGCGCGCTCCGATCCGAAAAGAATTCTATCCGTTCAATCGGTGGGTTCCGTGGGGGGGCCGCTGATCCGTTCGGTCGGCGGTACCCACGTTTCGGCATTTTTCGTCTCTTCCGTCCCCTCGGAGAACGTCGGGCCGCCGGGATAAGCGCCCGCGCCGCCCTCGTCACCCATGGGGCCGTAAGAGACCGGCTCGCCGCCGAGATCCTGGGATGGCGCATTTCCACGCACGCCGGGCACGTCCTCCGGCCTCTGGGCCGGCGAGGCCCCCGCGTCGCCCCGATCGAAAGGCCAAGATTGCTCCTTCGCCATGGTGCCCTCCCGAGCCTCATGGGGCCGGCGTGGACGAATCGCTAGCCTTCCGCCGTGGATATGCGTCAAGTCCTCGACGCGTGCGCCGCGCGCGCGCCTGCCCCGCCGGGCGAGAGCGCCCCGAGGACGGCGCGTAGCCCCTCGACGACCTCGGCCGAAGGTTCACCCGCCCCGACCCGATACCCGCCGACGGGCCTGCCGTTCGTTTCACCCAGCCAAACCCACGCCTTCTCCCCCGAAGGCGCCTCGAACCCGAGCTCGACGCGCCGCCCCTCCTCGGAGACGGCCACGTCCTTCCACACGAGGGCGCCGAACGGCGCGCGCCGCCGCAAGAGCTGGAGCCGCGCCGCGACCGATCGCGAGAGTGGCACGGCAGCGTCCTCCCCGATCGGATGCACGAACGTGATATGCCGGGACAACCTCTCCCCGATCGCGAGGATCCCCGCCCGGAGCGCCGCGGGATCCGCCGGCGCCTCCGCGATCGTCACGGAGAACCACGCAGCCGCGGCGATCCCCTCCCCTTCGGCCCGCGGCCGCAACACGACCCCGAGGCGCTCGGCCCCTTCGAACCGCACCTCGACCGCACGCTCGCCGAGCTCCGTGAGGACGACGCGGGAGAACGGGTCTGTCGGGACGAACCCGGCGAACGCCCGCGCGACGAGGGCCCGCGCGTGGACCGAAAAGAGCCTCCGGCCCGGATCGGCCTCGGCGAGGCGCTCGGCCGTCACGGGGACGAACTCCTCGTCGCCGTACATCTCCCGGTAGGTCTCGAACACGCCATTACAACGCGCCTCGAAGACGCAGGACGCGCAGCCCGCGGGCTTCGATTTGTCGCGCCGCTTGACGAGGTACTTGTCCCAGGGCTTGCTGAGCGTCTTCTCCCCGTCGATGGCGATGGTCATCGTTTTTTCGCCGTCGTGGTGGATGACGTGCGCGAGCTCGGGCGCGACGCAATACGGGAGGTTGCCGATGTTGACGTCGAACCCCTCGGGGAACCCACGCACCATCCGCTCGAACGGGCCGGCGAGGCTCCGGTAACGCGGGATCATGGCCGCAAACTCCTCCGGCGTGCGCACGCCCGCGTCGAGCGGCCGCACCATGTCGAGGTGGAGCTGCGAGGCCCCGAGCGGCAGGAGGAGCGCCGGGAAAGCGTCCACCGATTCGTAGTTCGACTGGACGACACACATGTTCACGGTGAGCCGCCGCCCGCGCGCGCGCACGTGAGACATCGACTGCACGATGCGGGCGAACGATCCGTCTTTGCGTGTCGTGCGCTCGTGGGCCTCCTCGGTCGCGCCCTGGATCGAGAAACGAAAGGTGAAGTTCCCGCCCGTCTCCAGGATCTCGTCGACGAACGCGGCGCGGGCGGTCTTCGCGCCGTTCGTGAAGATCACGATTTCCTCGAAGCCGAGGGCGACACTCTCGCGCACCACGTCGAGGAAAGCGGGCTGCAGCGTGGGCTCGCCCCCGAGCAGCGTGATCTTGTGATGCCCGGCGGCCCGCGCGGCCCGGATCTGCTCGAGGATCGGCTCGAGCGGGAGCGGCCGCGCGCGCCCGAGGGCCGTCTCCTGGCCACTGACGCAGAACACGCAACGGTTGTTGCACATGTGGCCGAGCTGAATTTCGACCTGCGTCCTGGGCTCCACGCGTAGATCCTACAACAAAACGAAACCCCGCCACACACACGACGTGCGGGCGGGGCGATGTTGTTCACGTGTGGGGTCGGGGGGCGCGGTTCTCA
>Ga0307406_10002233_pt1 | contig 10543 bp, 9 predicted proteins | sample 322Cmetagenome_3_FD_203706 | JGI IMG/M metagenome (GOLD analysis project Ga0307406, IMG submission 203706) | Maize rhizosphere microbial communities from greenhouse at UC Davis, California, United States - 322HYB-C-2 | ecosystem: Host-associated > Plants > Roots > Rhizosphere > Soil | place... | reverse complement strand
TGGCACCGAGGTTCCGCTGGCCCTGGCCGCCGCCGACCAGCTGGAAGCCGAAGGCACGCCGTCCCGCGTGGTCTCGGTTCCCTGCTTCGAGCTCTTCTTCCAACAGCCCAAGGCCTATCAGGCCTCGGTCATCGGCCGCGGCACGGTGCGCGTCGCCGTCGAGGCCGCGATCCAGCAGGGCTGGGAGCGCTTCATCGGCGAGGACGGCGCCTTCGTGGGGATGACCGGCTTCGGCGCCTCGGCCCCGGCGGAAGTGCTGTACGAGAAGTTCGGCATCACCACCGAAGCGGTGGTCGCGGCGGTCAAGGCGCGGCTGTAAGGCCGTGTCCCGCCTCGGCGCCGTAAGCCTGCTCGTTCGCGAGTACGACGAGGCCATCGCCTTCTATGTCGGCGTGCTGGGCTTCGAGCTGACCGCGGACATCGACCAGGGCCGCAAGCGCTGGGTGACGGTGCGGCCGAAGGGCGGCGACACCGCCCTGGTGCTGGCCCGGGCCACGACGCCGGAGCAGGTCTCCCGCGTCGGCGACCAGGCCGGCGGGCGGGTCTGGCTCTTCCTGGAGACCGACGACTTCGCCCGCGACCACGCCGCATGGACGGCGGCGGGCGTCGTCTTCCGCGAGGCGCCGCGGCATGAACCCTATGGCGTGGTGGCGGTGTTCGAAGACCTGTACGGCAACGCCTGGGACCTGATCGAACCGACCAAAGGAGAGACCGTCTGATGATCCGCGCCGTCGCCGCCCTGATCGCCCTGCTGGTTCTCGCGGCCCCGGCGGCCGCGCAGACCACCGGCCCCGAGCCGACGCCCATCGTCATCGGCCAGTCCTACGCCCTGCCCTCCGCGACCTATGGCGGAACGCGGGAGATCAACGTCTGGCTGCCGCCCGGCTATGCCGAGAGCGGTAAGACCTATCCGGTGCTCTACCTGCTGGACGGCGGGCAGGCGCAGGACTTCCACCACATCTCGGGCCTGGCCCAGCTGGGGACCATCGTCGGCACGACGCGGGACGTGATCGTGGTCGGCGTCGCCTCGGTCGATCGTCGCAACGAACTGGCCCTGCCCACCGAGGATCCGGAACTGATCGCCCGCTATCCGACGCAGGGGCAGTCGGCGCGTTTCCGCGACTTCCTGTGGAAGGAGGTCCAGCCGTTCGTGGAGGGTCGCTTCCGCACCAATGGCGAGACGGCCCTGATGGGCGAGTCGCTGGCGGGCCTGTTCGTGGTCGAGACCTTCCTGAAGGAGCCGCAGTTGTTCGACGCCTATGTCGCCGTCAGCCCCAGCCTGTGGTGGGACGGCGGACAGCTGGCGCGGCAGGCCGGAGCCCATCTGCGCGATCACTCGAACGATCCCCGCACCCTGATCCTGACCATCGCCGACGAGGGCGGAGAGATGCAGGCGGCCATGGACGTGCTGGTAGGCAATCTGCGCCAGTACGCCATGCCCGGCGTGACGTGGGACTATCAGCCCCGCCCGACCGAGAGCCACGCCACCATCTACCACGATGCGGCCCTGGACGCCTTCCGTCGGCTGTACGCCGTTCCGCCCGAAAACTGACTGGAGCCCCGCGATGAAACTCGGCACCCCTCTTTCCGAAACCGCCGTACGGGTCATGCTCCTCGGCGCGGGCGAGCTGGGCAAGGAGGTGGCCATCGAGCTGCAGCGGCTGGGCGCCGAGGTGATCGCGGTGGACCGCTATCCCAACGCCCCGGCCATGCAGGTGGCGCACCGCAGCCACGTCATCCCGATGACCGACCCGCAGGTGCTGAACGGCGTCATCATGGCCGAAGCACCGCACATCATCGTGCCGGAGATCGAGGCCATCGCCACCGAGGTGCTGGCCCATATCGAGGCCGCCGGCCTGGCGACCGTGATCCCGACCGCGCGCGCGACCCAGCTGACCATGAACCGCGAGGGCATCCGGCGGCTGGCGGCGGAAGAACTGGGCCTGCCGACCAGCCCCTACGCTTTCGCGACCTCGGCGACTGAACTGGCCGAAGCGGCGCACCGCATCGGCCTGCCGGTGTTCGTAAAGCCGGTGATGTCGTCCTCGGGCAAGGGCCAGTCGATGATCGAGGCGATTGAGGACGCGGGCGCCGCCTGGGCCTACGCCCAGTCCGGCGGACGGGTCGAGACGGCGACGGTGATCGTCGAGGGCCGTATCGACTTCGATTTCGAGATCACCCTGCTGACCGTGCGCTCGAAAGCGGCGGACGGCTCGATCGCTACCTCCTTCTGCGCGCCCATCGGCCACCGGCAGGTGAAGGGCGACTATGTCGAGAGCTGGCAGCCGCAGGCGATGAGCGCCGCCGCCCTGGCCTCGGCGCAGGACATCGGCGCCAAGGTCACGGACGCGCTGGGCGGTCTGGGCGTGTTCGGGGTCGAGCTGTTCGTGAAGGGCGACCAGGTGTGGTTCTCGGAGGTCAGCCCGCGCCCGCACGACACCGGGCTGGTCACGCTGGCGACCCAGACGATGAGCGAATTCGCCCTGCACGCCCGCGCCATCCTGGGCCTGCCGGTCGATGTCAGCCAACGCGACATCGGCGCCAGCGCGGTGATCTACGGCGGTATGGACGCCGTTGGGATCGCGTTCGAGGGCGTAGCCGAGGCCCTGTCAGTGCCGACCGCCGACCTGCGGCTGTTCGGTAAGCCCGAGAGCTTCGAGCGCCGCCGCATGGGCGTGGCCCTGGCCCGGGGCGCTGACACCGATCAGGCCCGCGAGCGCGCCCGCGAGGCGGCTTCGCGCGTGAAGCCGGTCGCCGGCTGAGCCGCTTCTAGAACTCTTCCCAGCCGTCCTCGACCGCGTGCGGCCGCGCCGCCGCGCCGCCACGCCCCACGGTCCGCATCTGCGCGACCGGGCGGGCCTGCGGGCGGGCGGCCTGCGGCTGAGCCGCCACGCCCGAGGTGCGGAAGCGTGACACCGAACTGGCCAGCACGTCGGCCTCTTGTGACAGCGAGTGGCTGGCGGCGGTCGACTGCTCGACCATGGCGGCGTTCTGCTGGGTGACCTGGTCCATCTGGTTGACGGCGGTGTTGACCTGCTGGAGGCCCGTGGCCTGTTCATTGGCCGAGGCGGCGATTTCGGAGACCAGGCCGTCGATCTCGGCGACGCGGCCGACGATGCGTTGCAGAGCCTCGCCCGTCTGGCCGACCAGCTTCACACCGGTGTCGACCTGGCTGGTCGAGGCCGAGATCAGAGCCTTGATCTCCTTGGCTGCGTCGGCGGAGCGCTGGGCCAGGGCCCGCACTTCAGAGGCGACGACCGCGAAACCGCGGCCGGCGTCGCCGGCGCGGGCGGCCTCGACCCCGGCGTTCAGGGCCAGCAGGTTGGTCTGGAAGGCGATTTCGTCGATGACGCCGATGATCTGGCTGATTTCTTGAGCCGAGCGCTCGATGGCGCTCATGGCGGCGACGGCGTCGCGCACGACGGCCCCGCTGGTTTCGGCGTCGCCGCGCGCGGCGAGCACCACGCCCGCCGCCTGACGAGCGCCGGAGGCGGTGCGGTTCACCGTAGCAGTGATCTCGTCCAGCGCGGCGGCGGTTTCCTCAAGCGAAGCGGCCTGCTGCTCGGTGCGGCGCGACAGATCGTCGGCGGCGTGGCTGATCTCGCCCGAGCCGGACCGGATGCCCGCGACATTCGCGACGACCTGCGACATGGCCTGTTCAAGCTGGCCGATGGCGGCGTTGAAATCGGCCTTGAGCTCCTCGTAGTCGGCGGGGAAGCGCTCGTCGATGCGGTGGGTCAGGTCGCCCTTGCTGAGCGAGGCCAGGCCGTCGCCGAGGGCGGTGACGACCAGGCTCTGGTCGCGGGCCTGGACCTCGCGCTCGCTCTCGGTCTGGCGGCGTTGGGCGTCCTCGGCGGCGCGGCGGCGGTCGGCCTCGGCGGTCTCGGCGTTCATGCGCTCGACGATCAGGGCCTGCAGGTCCTCGACCGCGCGGCCGACGGCGCCGATCTCGTCGCCGCGACGGGCGCTGGTCAGGTCGACGCCGGTCTGGCCCGAGGCCAGAGCCCGCATCTCGCGCGCCAGAGCCTGGATCGGGGCAACGACCATGCGCAGGGAGGCGATGATCAGCATCACGCTGAACAGCACGCCCAGGCCGATGGCGCCCTGCATGATCCGTTCGCCCAGGGCCGCCTGGGCGTCGGCCGAAGCCTTGGCCGCGCCGGCGACGGCTTCGATGCGCTCAGACACCGTCTCCATCTGCGTTTCGAGTTCGAGGAAGGCGGTCTTGAAGGCCGGAAGCGCCGCACGGGCCGCGGCGGGGTCGCGGCCGGCCAGGTCGACGATGCGGTCGGCCGAGGCGATGTAGGCCTGCAGCGGCGCCTCGATGCCGGTCAGGGCTTCGCGAATCTCCGGGTCGGTGGCCAGGGCCCGATTGGACTCCATGGCCTCGCGGAAGGTGGCGACATGCTCGCCCGTCTCGGTCCGCACATCGGACAGGCTGACGCCGGCGGAGGGATCGGAGGAGAGAATGGCCGACAATACGTCCGAGCGCAGGGCGTCGTGCATCATGTCGGCCAGCATGTGATTGCGCAGCACCTCGGACGAATGACTGGACTGCTCCAGGGCGTCGCCCAGAGCCGTGGTCATCCAGAGGCCCGCGCCGGCGCTGAAGCCGCAAAGCAGGAGAACGGAAAGGCCCGCGAACGCGACCTTGGTACGGATCGTCTTGAACATACAGCCCCCTCGATTGAAGGCTAATTCCACCGAAAGCGGTTAATACTTCGCTTTTTTGCTCGGTGGAAACTACGTATACGAAGCTTAAGTCAAGTTCAAATCGTTATCGGTAGAAGTCAATCTGTGCAAAGTTGGTGTGTAATCACTCACGACTGGGCTACAATTCTCCTGACGTGAAGAACATTCTATATGACGACTTCGAGACGCATCAAGTTGTTTGGCCTGTCCGCCGCCGCGGTTCTGGGTTCAATCGCGATTTCATCCCAATGTTCGGCTCAGGACACCGGCGGCGCTTGGACGACCGAGGTTACCTATACCGCCGGTATCACCGGCGTCGTCTCGGGCGGACCGGCGCGGGCCGGGCGATTTCTGGACAATCTCGACGTCATCATCGACGGCGATCTTGAGCGGCTGATCGGCCTGCGCGGCGCCAAGCTGCACGTCTATCTGCTGAACAACAACGGCGGCGAGCCCAATGCTGTGGCCGGAACGCTGCAGGGCGTCGACAACATCGAGGTCGCCGACCAGGGCGCCCGCGTCTACGAGCTGTGGGTCGAGCAGGACTTCGGCGCCGGTTCGGTGCTGGCCGGCCTGTATGACGTGAACAGCGAATTCTATTCGACCTCGGCCTCGGACCTGCTGATCGCGCCGCCGTTCGGCATCGGCTCAGAGCTGGCGGCGACCGGTCCCAACGGCCCCTCCATCTTCCCCTCGACCGCCCTGGCCGTGCGCCTGCGGCTGGGCGACCCAGACGGCCGCTATGTGCAGGTCGCGGCAGTGAACGCCGAGGCGGGCTCGCTGGGCGACGCCCATGTGGACACCGATCTGGACAGCGGCGCCCTCTACCTGGCCGAGGCGGGCTGGAACGGTCCGGTCCGGCTGGCCATCGGCGGCTGGCGCTATGGCGAGGACCAGGACGATATCCGCGACACCACGGTCCTGGGCGATCCGGCCCATCGCCAGGCCCAGGGCGCCTATGCCCTGGCCGAGGGCGGCTTCTATGAGAATGACGCCGGGCTGAGCGCGCGCGCCTTCCTTCGGGTCGGCCTTTCGGACGGCGACACCACCGATTTCGAGGGCGGCTGGCAGACCGGGGTGCGGCTGGACCACGTCTTCCCGTCACGGCCCGACGCCGCCCTGTCGCTGGGCCTGCATCAGGGCCTGCTGTCGAACAAGGCGCGGGCCAATTTCCGCGATGAAGGCATCGACGCCGCCCATGCCGAGGATGGGATCGAGCTGACCTATGCCGACACCTTCGGACGCGTGACCCTGCAGCCGAGCGTCCAGTGGGTGAACAATCCGGGCGGCGACCGCGACGCGTCGGCCCTGTTCGTGGCTTCTCTCCGGATCAGCGTGGCGCTGCGCTAGGCGCCGGGGCGCGGACGGCGGCCAGCGCCGCCTCCAGCGCCGGGTCGCGTCCCTCGCGGACGGCGCGCCAGTCGTCGGGCACGACGATGTCGGGCGTGACCCCGACCTTCTCCAGCGTAACCCGGTTGGGCGTGGTCATGACCAGCATCCCCACCCGCAGCAGACCCCCGTCCGGCAGATTGATCGCCCGGGTGCCGGTGACGGCCCCGCGCGTGGTTCCACCGACGACGGTGACCCTGCCGTGCTCCCGCATGACGCCCGCCAGCAGTTCGGCCGCGCTGGCCGAGCCGGGTCCGGTCAGGATGACGACGGGTCCCAGGTAGGGTTGCGGGGCCGGATCGACGTGCATCCGCTTGTCGATGAAGCGCCCCTTGAGGATGACGACATCCCGGTCTTCGGTGAAGAACCAGGACATCGTCAGGGCTTCGAGGTTCAACTGCCCGCCGCCATTGGTGCGCAGATCGAGGATCAGGCCGGGGGGCGGGTCGGCCGCCAGTCGCTGCATCTCGGCCTTGAACTGGTCGTAGCGGGCCTGATCGAAGTCATCGAAGCGGATATAGGCGACGCCGCCCTCCAGCGTCCGAGTCTCGAACCGGGCGATGGGCGGTGTCAGGACGGCGGTGAGGTCCAGGGCGTGCTCCCGCCCCTCCTCGTCCAGGAAGACGACCCGGTCGGTCCGGCCGACCACGGGCGGCGGGGCAAGAAGGATCGGGCGGCCCGCGACCGTGTGAACCTTCCAGCCCGGCAGGACACCCGCCTCCGCCGCGGGGGTGCCCGGACGGACAAGGGCGACATAGCGCTCGTCGCCGCGCGGGGTGACCACAATGCCGAAGCCGGCCCGCGCCTCGCCCTGTTCGCGGGCGCGCACCATCTCGCGCTCGATGGGGCTGAGGGTGTGGGTGTGGTCGTCGTCAAGCAGGTCCAGCAGTTCGGTCAGCCGGGCGTAGAAGCCGTCCTCGTCCGGCTCGGCCACGGCGGCGGCGCGGCGGGAGGCGGCGGCCTCCCTGAAGGGCACGCCTCCGAAGTCGCGCTTGTAGAACAGCCGCTCTACATAGCCGACCGCGGCGTCATAGACCTCGGCGTTGAGGGCCGCTCGCGCCGGCGAACCGTCGGCGACCTGCACCGGCGGCGGCAGTTCATCGAGACGGGCGTAGGGGATCGAGGCGCAGGCCGCCAGCGACAGGGCGAAGGCGACGACAAGGATGCGTTGAGCGGTGCGGATCATCCGCCCAAGCTAGAGCGCAGGAGCCGCTCCGGCCAAGGCTGTTTCGCTCTGCCCCCGGGCGGCGAGGGCGGAGATCGCCGCCTGGAGGGCCGGATCGCGACCGGCCTGGCGATCCTCGCGGGTCGCGGCGGCCTCATGATCGGGGGTCACGCCGCGCTTCTCCAGCCGCACCCCGCCCGAGGTGACGAAGTCGGCGCGGCTGAGCGTCAGGCGCCCGCCGTCAGGCAGACGCGTCTCCTGCGAGACCAGGACGGCGCCGGCGGTCCGCTCGCCGACGACCATGGCGCGCCCGGCTTCCTGCAGGGCGGCGGGGGTCAGTTCGGCGGCGCTGCGGCTGTCACCATCAACCAGAACGGCGACGGGATTGGCCACCGGCCCCTCCAGCTCGCCACAGCCGCCGGCGGCGCGCATGACGATCTGGCGGCCCGAGCGCGGCGTGCGCGTGGCCCAGACCTGATCGCGCGGCAGGAAGCAGCTGAGCACGGCCTCGGCCTCCATCAGCCGCCCGCCGGGATTGCCGCGCAGATCGACGATGACGTCGGTTTCGGGCGGCAAGTCCGCCAGTTCCCGCCCCATCCAGCGGCCGAGCCCCGGCTCGAAGCCATCGACCTTCAGCACCACCACGCCGGGCCGCGAGCGGTCGGCGACGAAGGCGGGCTGGGGGTCCATGACGACGGGAGTCAGGTCCAGAGGGCGCGGCCGCCCCTCCTCATCGAGGAAGGCCAGGTTGATGACGCGGCCCGCGACCACGTCCTGCTCGGGGCTCCACAGGCCTTCGCCCGTATGCAGCCGCCAGCCCTCGGTCACGCCCGCCGCCTCGGCCGGAGAGCCGCGACGGACGGACTCGATGGTGTAGTCGCCGGGATGGGCGGGATCCGGCCGCAGGGTGACCCCGATGGCGGCGCGGGGCTGACGCAGGGTGTCCTGACGGCGAACGACGGCGGGCGGCGCGGCGCCGGCGTGGTCGTCGTCCAGCAGGCCCAGCATCTCATCCAGCACGACATAGAGGGTGCGGTCGTCCTGCGCGGCCAGGGCGCGCGGGCGGTAGACGCTGCGCGCCGCGTTCCAGTCCACCCCGTGCAGGCGGGGGTCGTAGTATTGGGTGCGGACCTCGCCCCAGACCTGGTCGAAGACCCGCTGGTTCATCCGCGTCCGTTCGCGCGGCGACAGGACAGTCGGGGCGGTCGGGGCCGCGATGGCGGGCGCCTTGTCAGCGGCGCGCGCGCCGGCGAACGACGGAGCCGCGACGAGCACAAGGCCCATCGCGGCTGACACGGTCAGTCGTGAAACGAGACGACGGAAGGACATCAACCCACGTTAGGGCGCCCGCCGCATGACGGCCAAATCACGAATTCGCCGGGTGCGGATCACTCGCCGCCGGCCGGCGCGGCGCGACGGGCGAAGACGTGGACCTGGTTCTCGCCGGCGCCCTCGCCTTCCTCCACGAAACCGGAGTGATCGGCGTCCATGCGGGAGAAGGCCTCACGCAGCGGCGCGGTGAACTCGGCCTCGCTGATCTTGCCGTCGCCGTCCTTGTCCAGATCATTGGAGCCGTGGTCGCTGACGGCGGTGTGAACCTCGACGCGGCGGCCGGGTTCGCCGCCGGGCCCGCGCCGGAAGCGGACGACGCCGGGGCCGCCGTCCGGCAAGGCCCGGACCACCACGCGAGCGTCCTCGCCCGGGCCGTCCGGACCGACGAAGACCATGGTGTGCTCCCCGTCGCGTTCGATGCGCGCGGCGCGCTCGCCCCCCGGACCCGGACGCCGGAACTCGAAAGGTTCCACGCCGGCGCCGCCGCCCAGACGCCGGACGGCGACATGACCGTCGCCCGGCCCATGTCCGGACGCCAGTTCGTCCCGCGACAGGCGACCGTCGCCGTCCTTGTCCATCTTGGCGAAGGCGTCGTTCAGGGGGGCGGCGAATTCCTCGCGGGTGACCTGGCCGTCGCCGTCCGCGTCGATATTGCCCGGACCGTCGCCGCCGGCGCCCATGAAGACGAAGTGGCTGCTGCGCACTTCGGGCGGGGCCGGCGGCGCGGGCGGATCCTGCAACAGGGCCGCGGACAGGGCGATCAGGGTCAGCATGAGCGAAGGGCCTTCCGGAGTTTTCGACCACATGTTGAAGCACCATCGCCTTGCATCGATATTTCAGCGTTCGCGGACAATGTTTCAGTGCTGAAATGACGGCGTCTCCAAGGTTCGACAGAATGGCGGCCATGCAGAGCGACACCCAACGCATTCTCGTCGTCGACGACGATCCCGGCATCCGCGAGGTGCTGTGCGACTACCTGATCCAGCACGGCTATGACGCCGTGGGCGCCGCCTCGGCCGCCGAGATGGACCGCGCCATCGCGGCCCGCGCGCCCGACCTGATCGTGCTGGACCTGATGATGCCGGGCGAGGACGGGCTGTCCGTCTGCCGCCGCATGTCCGGCAGGGGCGTGCCGATCGTGATGCTGAGCGCCATGGGCGAGGACACCGACCGGATCATCGGCCTGGAGCTGGGCGCCGACGACTATCTGGCCAAGCCCTGCAATCCCCGCGAGTTGCTGGCCCGGGTGCGGGCCGTGCTGCGCCGTCCGCGCGAGGAGCCGGGCGCGACCGGACCGGCGCTGAGTTTCGCCGGCTGGCGGCTGGACCTGCTGCGGCGCGACCTGACCCGGCCGGACGGCGAGCCGGTCAGCCTGTCCGCCGGCGAGTTCGCCCTGCTGCGCGCCTTCGCCGAACGGCCCGGGCGGGTCATGACCCGCGACCAGTTGCTGGAGCGGGCGCGCGGGGCGGACGCCGACGTCTTCGACCGCGCCATGGATGTGCAGATCAGCCGCCTGAGGAAGAAGCTGGACGACGGTTCGGGGCTGGAGATGATCCAGACCCTGCGCGGCGAGGGCTATATGTTCGATGTGAAGGTCGAACGCCAACGGGCCACGACTTGAAGCGTCCCTCCTCCTTCCCGGTCTTCGTCCAGGTCGCCGCGCTGGCGGCGGTGGCGCTGATCCTGTCGCAGGCCGTGACCTTCGGCCTGGTCGTGCTGTCGCCCGAACCCAAGCCGGTGGGCTTCAGCATCGAGGCCGCCAGCCGGGCGCTGAAGGGCGAGACCGCCGAGACCACCGACGGCCGCGCCCTGCGCCGCCGCCTCACCGCCGAGCCGATCAAGCGCAGCGAACGCGACACCCACGATCCGGTGGCGATGGTCATCACCGCCTCGCTGGCGAACCAGCTGAACGTGGCGTCGGACAAGGTTCTGGTCTCCGTCGATCGTGGGCCACCCCGCCGCTTC
>Ga0307406_10002231_pt1 | contig 10543 bp, 6 predicted proteins | sample 322Cmetagenome_3_FD_203706 | JGI IMG/M metagenome (GOLD analysis project Ga0307406, IMG submission 203706) | Maize rhizosphere microbial communities from greenhouse at UC Davis, California, United States - 322HYB-C-2 | ecosystem: Host-associated > Plants > Roots > Rhizosphere > Soil | place... | reverse complement strand
CCACCTGGTCGTGGTACATCTTGGTGAGGCCGGGCTTGTGGATGTAGGTGTGGTAGCGCAGGCCGTACAGCAGCTGCGGGCCGTTGGTCTGCGGATCGATCGGCTGCAGCTCGTAGCGCTCGACGTAGACCTGCGTCTTGGGGCCTTCGCGCTTGGGCTTGACGTCCACGCCGCGGCTGCCCTCCCAGATGCCGGCCATGGCACGCAGCGGCCCGAGGTTGGCGAGCGTGTCGGGGTCGGCGTTGGGTTCGGTGTAGATGTCTTCGGTCGGATTCATGTTGTCTGTCATCGTGCGATCGTATGGTGTTGGCTGTGGATTTCCGAGGCGCGCGCCCTAGTCGTTCTTCGAGGCGGCCTCGTCGGGCTTGGCCAGCACCCGGTCGATGCGGCGCCCCTCGAGCGCGGCAATCTCGAAGTGCCAGCCCGCGCAGTCGATGACTTCGCCGGTCTTGGGCAGGTGGCCCGAGACCGCCATCAGCAGGCCGGCCACCGTGTTGTAGCGCCCGCGCTCCTCGTCGGGCAGTTCGCGGATGCCGAGCCTCGCGCGCAGCTCCGACACCGGCATCAGGCCGTCGAGCTCCCACACGCCGTCCGGCCGCTCGCGCGCCCAGGCGTCGGTCAGCGTGCCGGGCTGCAATTCGCCCGTGATGGCCTCGAGCATGTCGCGCGGCGTCATGAGGCCCTGCACCACGCCGTATTCGTCGACCACGAACACCAGCCGGCCGCCGCGTTCGCGGAACTGCTCGAGCAGCTCCATGCCGGTGAGCGTCTCGGGCACGAACACGGCCGGCGCGGCCTCCTGGCCCAGCACGCCGACGTGGCCGGTGCCAAGGCGCAGCAGGTGCGCCACGCTGATCACGCCGACGACGTCGTCGAGCGAATTGCGGCACACCGGATACCAGGAATGCACCAGGTTGAGCGCGCCCGCGTCGGCCACCTTCTGCAGCGCCTCGGCCACGGTGTCGGAGGCGTCGAGCCATTCGATGTCGGCGCGCGGGATCATCAGCGACGACAGCCGGCGGTCGTCCAGGTGGAACACGTTGCGCACCATCTGGTGCTCGTGCTGCTCGATCACGCCGGCGTCCACGCCTTCTTCCAGGCTGGCCGAGATTTCTTCCTCGGTCATGGAGCGCGCGGCATTGGCGTCGATGCGCAGCAGCTTCAGCACGGCGGCCGTGGCGCTCGCGAGCAGCCACACGAACGGCTTGGCGCCCTTGGCAAGCCCGCGCATCGGACGCGACACCCAGCGCGCCACCGGTTCCGGATAGAGCTGGCCGATCCGCTTGGGCACCAGCTCGCCGAAGATGATGGTGAAGAAGGTGATGCCGGTCACCACCACCGCGGTGGACACCACGCTGGCCGTGCCGCGGCCCAGCCCCAGGTTCTCCATCCAGACCGCGAGCGGCGCCGCGAATGCAGCCTCGCCCACGATGCCGCTGAGCATGCCGATCGAGGTGATGCCGATCTGCACGGTCGACAGGAAGTGGGTCGGCTCCTCCATCAGCCGCAGCGCGGCCTCCGCCCCGGTATCGCCCGTCTCGGCCAGCGCTGCCAGGCGTGCGCGCCGGCTGGTTGAAAGGGCCATTTCGGACATCGCAAACAACGCATTCAGCGTGGTCAGCAAGGCCAGCAGGAGAACATCCATGAACGGGGGGTGAAAATGAGGACATGGCACTTTACTTGATCGGCGATATCCAGGGCTGCGACGCCGCCCTCCAGAAACTGCTCGACAAGATCGGTTTTTCACCCAGCCGCGACACCATCGTGCTGCTGGGCGACCTGGTCAACAGGGGCCCCGATTCGGCCGCCGTGCTGCGGCGCGTGCAGGGCTACGGCGCCTCGGCGCTGAGCCTGCTCGGCAACCACGACCTGCACCTGCTGGGCGTGGCGCACGGCGCGCGCAAGTCCAGCCGCAAGGACACGCTGGCCGGCCTGCTCGAAGCACCCGACAGCGAAGCCATGCTCGAATGGGTGCGCCAGCAGCACATGGCGCTGCACATGCAGATCGATGGCGGCGACCTGCTCATGGTGCATGCCGGCGTGCTGCCGCAGTGGACGGTCGGCGACACGCTCGCGCTGGCGTCGGAAGTCGAATCGGTGCTGCGCGGCCCGGCGCTGGGTGAATTCCTGCTTGGCATGTACGGCAACGAGCCCGCGCAATGGAGCGACTCGCTCAGCGGCAGCGCGCGGCTGCGCGCCATCGTGAACGCGCTCACGCGGCTGCGCTTTTGCACCGCCGAGGGCGTGATGGAGTTCGAGAGCAAGGACGGCATGCTGCCCGGCCCCGAGGGCTTCATGCCCTGGTTCGACGTGCCCGGCCGCAAGACCGCCAACGCCACCATCGCCTTCGGCCACTGGTCCACGCTGGGCTGGCTCTCGCGGCCCGACCTGCTCTCCACCGACACCGGCTGCGTCTGGGGCGGCTGCCTCAGCGCGGTGCGCATCGGCGCGACGCTCGATGAACGCGAACTGATCCAGGTCACGTGCGAACAGGCGCAGAAGCCCGGCAAGCCGGACTGAGCGGCCTCAGCCGCGCGGCAGCCTGAAGCGGTCGAGCGCCATGCGCTGCCGGCCCTCGGCATCGAAGTTCCCGGGCGCGAGCCAGCGCTCGAAGGCCGTGCGCAACATCGGCCACTCGCCGTCGGTGATCGAGAACCACGCGGTGTCGCGGCTGCGGCCCTTGTAGACCACCGCCTGCCGGAAGACGCCTTCGAACTGGAACCCCAGGCGCGCGGCCGCGCGCTTCGAAGGCTCGTTGAAGTTGTCGCACTTCCATTCGTAGCGCCGATAGCCGAGTTCGTCGAAGGCCAGCTTCATCAGCAGGTACTGCGCTTCGGTCGACATCGGCGTCTGCTTCAGCAGCGGAGAAAAAGTGACGCTGCCGACCTCGATCGCACCGTGGGCCGGGTCGATGCGCATCAGCGCCAGCGTGCCGACGGCGCGGCCGCTCGTCCGGTCGATCACCGCGAAGTGCATCGGATCGGCGCTCTGTGCGGCGCGTTCGATGTGGGCCCGGGTGCTCGCCGGATCGATGGGCCGCTCGACGAACAGATAGGTCCAGTCGCGGCCGTCCGGCGCCTGCGCGTAGGCGGCATGGAGGTCGTCCGCGTGCCTGGCGGCGTCGAGTGGTTCGAGCACGCAGTACCGGCCTTCGATGGCGCGGCGCGGCGGCAGGGAGCGCGGCGTCCATCCGGGCACCAGGGGACCGATGGTTTGGCCGTATTCGTTGTGGCGAGCTGACATGGGAGGCTTTCGGAAGCAATGAGGCGGCAATGCCGGGGAACGATAAAGTACGCCCTTCGTGGCTCCACCGGAAGCACCACGTCAATTCAATTTCATGGTGCCACGTTTTCGCTCATGAGCAACCCGCCCCACCTTGCCGCCGCGGCACTGTTCGAATCCCCTCTGGCCAAGGACGGCGAAGCCGGCCCGATGCAGCGCCAGCTGCACGAGCGACTGAAGCGCGCCATTCTCGATGGCGGCCTGGCACCGGGCAGCCGGCTCCCCGGTTCGCGCGCGCTGGCCGAGGCCCTCTCGATTTCCCGCAACACCGTCACCGCAGCCTACGAGCACCTGGCGGCCGAAGGCTATGTGCAGCCCGACCGGCAGGGCACGCGCGTGACCGAGCTGGCACCGTCCGCAAAGGCGCTGCGCGCCGCCAGGTCCAGTGCCGCACCGGCCACGGCGCGGCGGCTCGCCCGCATCGAGCCCGGCACGCCCCGCGCCGAGATGGACGCGGCCTTGAGGCCCGGCATGCCCGCGCTCTCGCACTTCCCCGCGGCCGCATGGCGGCGCGCGATCGACCGTGCGATCCGCGATGCCAGCCCCGCCACGCTCGGCTATGGCGACCCACTGGGCGAACCGCCGCTGCGCGCGGCCATCGCGCGGCACCTGGCCATTGCGCGCGGCGTGCGCTGCGAGCCGCACCAGGTCGTGATGGCCGAGGGCGCGCAGGAAGCCATCGCGCTGTGCGTGCGGCTGTTGTCGAACCCCGGCGACACCGGGTGGGTCGAAGACCCGGGCTACCGCGGCGCGAAGGCGGCCATGCACGCCGGCGACATGCGCATCGTGCCGATGCGCGTCGATGCCGAAGGCCTGTGCACGAGCGAACGCGACTGGCACAGGCACCCGCCGCGGCTGGTCTACACCACGCCTTCGCACCAGTACCCGGCCGGTGCGGTGCTGAGCATCGCGCGCCGCCTCGCGCTGATCGCGCAGGCGCGCCGGCACGGCGCGTGGATCATCGAGGACGACTACGACAGCGAGTTCCGCCACGCCGGCGAACCCATCGGCGCGATGCAGGGCCTGGTGGACGATGCGCCGGTGCTGTACGTAGGCACCTTCAGCAAGACGATGTTTCCGTCGCTGCGGCTGGGCTTCGTGGTGCTGCCCGCGTCGCTCATGGCCGCGGTGCAGAAGCCGCTCGAGGAGATGCTGCGCGGCGGGCACCGCCATGAGCAGCTCGCGATGGCCGACTTCATCGAGAGCGGCCAGTTCAGCCGGCACCTGGGCCGCATGCGGCGCCTCTATCGCGAGCGGCAACAGGCGCTGCGGGCGGCGCTGAGCCGGCACCTCAAGGTGCCGCACGAGATCGACGGCGGCCATTGCGGGCTGCACCTCACGGTGCGGCTGCCGCCGCGCTTCGACGACCGCCGCATCGCGGCCGATGCGCTGCGCCACCGGCTCGCGCCTGCCGCGCTGTCGAGCTTTGCGATCCGGCCGCGGCCCTCGGACAACGGATTGGTGCTGGGCTATGGCAATACATCGGCGGAACTCTTCGAGCCGCTGGTCAAAAGACTGTCACAGCTGGCGCGTGCGGCGGAACGCGCTTGAGAGTTCTTTTGTTTGAATAAAAACCGGATCACGAATGCAGTGACTACATACGTCGTATGAGTGCATTTTTTCGGCAATTCAAATTGCGGGGGCAACTGCAACAAAATCCCCCAAATCGAAAGAGAACTCGCGCCTCGCCATGCATTGAAATCGCATAATTGCGATCGCTTGAAACGTCTTGTCGCAGCGCACGACGACGCATCGAGAGCGGCCACATCGCTCTCTTAAGCAAAAAGTAATCAACAAAAAGTCTGCAGGGAGTCCGCGTGAAACACGCCATTGCGACATCATCCGTCGCGTCTCCGGCGATCTTGTCGATCGCATGGAGACGCCATCCATGAAGCGCCGCGTCACCATCCAGACGCCTCTGGGCGATGCCTTGCAGTTCCATCGGCTGGCGGGGCGCGAGGCGCTCAGCCAGGCCTACGCCTTCGACCTGGACCTGCTGGGCAGCAGCAACGCCATCGACCCCGCGGCCCTGCTCGGCGAGCCCGCCACCGTGGTGATGGAGACCGAGAGCGGCGCCCCGCGCTACCTGGCCGGCCTTGTCACCCGCTTCGGCCTGTCGCACGAAGACAACCGCCAGGCCTTCTACAAGATGCGGCTGCGCCCCTGGCTGTGGCTGGCCACGCGCCGCTCCGACTTCCGCATCTTCCAGGACCAGACCGTGCCCGAGATTCTCTCGGCCGTGCTGGGGCGCTACGGTTACCCCCTCGAGCAGAAGCTCAGCCGCAGCTACCGCACCTGGAACTACTGCGTGCAGTACCGCGAGGACGACTTTTCTTTCGTGTCCCGCCTGTGCGAACACGAGGGCATCTATTACTACTTCCGCCACGAGGCCGAGCAGCACGTGCTCGTCTTCGCCGACGACATCGCCAGCTCGCACGCCCCCTTGCCCGGCGGCGAGACCGTGCGCTACCACCCGCACGAGAAGGCCGGCATGACCGGCGGGCTGGAGGCCAGCGAACGCATCTACGAATGGGCGTCCTCGGATGAGGTGCGCCCGGGCCACTATTTCAACGACGACTACGACTTCGAGAAGCCCCGGGCCGAGCTGTCGCACCTGCGGCAAATGCCGCCCGGACACGACCACGACGCCTTCGAGCGCTACCAATGGCCCGGCGGCTTTACCCAGCATGACGACGGCGAGACCTACGCGCGCATCCGCACCGAGGAACAGCTGAGCCAGCGCAGCCGGGTCACGGGCCGTGCCAACCGGCGCGATCTGGCCCCGGGCTGCACCTTCACGCTCACGCACCATCCGCGGGACGACCAGAACAGGGAGCACCTGCTGCTGGCCGTGGACTACGAGCTGCAGGAGAACCTGCAGGCCAGCGAAGGCACGAACGCCTCCGAGGGCTCGGTGCAGCGCTTCGCCTTCGAGGCCCAACCCACGAGCTATGCCTGGCGTCCTCCGCGCACCACGGCCAAGCCGTGGACCGAGGGGCCGCAAACAGCGTTGGTGGTCGGCCCGGCCGGCGAGGAGATCTGGACCGACAGGTACGGGCGCATCAAAGTCCAGTTCCACTGGGACCGCATCGGCCAGCGCAACGAGAATGCGAGCTGCTGGGTGCGTGTGTCCACGGCCTGGGCCGGCGCCACCTTCGGCGCGGCCGCGCTGCCGCGCATCGGGCAGGAGGTGATCGTCGATTTCCTCAACGGCGACCCCGACCATCCGATCGTCACCGGCCGGGTGCACAACGCCGACGAGATGCCCGCTTGGCAGCTGCCCCAGCAGAAGCAGCTCACGGGCATCCGCAGCCGCGAATTGGGCGGCGGGCGCAGCAACCACCTGGCGCTCGATGATTCCAGCGGCAAGGTGCAGGCCCAGCTCAAGAGCGACCACCAGAGCAGCAGCCTGAGCCTGGGCCATGTCGGGCGCCTCGACGACGTCACGGGTCGCAAGGACGACCGCGGCCAGGGGGCCGAGCTGCGCACCGACGGCCATGGCGCGCTGCGTGCCGCCAAGGGCCTGCTGCTGAGCACCGAGGCGCGTCCCAACGCTCAGGCCCACATCACCGACATGCCCGAGACCACCGCCCGGCTCACGCAGGGACGCGATCTGCACGAGAGCCTGGGCCAGGCCGCGCAGGCAGCCAAGGCGCACGAGGCCGGCGACCAGGACGAGGTGGCCAAGGCACTCAAGGCACAGAACGACGCCATCGCGGGCAGCGGCGGCGACAAGGCGCATGGCCTCTTCCCCGAGTTCCAGGACCCGCACCTCACGCTTGCCAGCCCCGCGGGCATCCAGACGACGACGCAGGGCTCGACCCACATCGTGAGCGGCGAGCACACGGCCCTCACGAGCGGCGCGCACACCAGCGTGGCCACCGGCAACAGCTTCCTGGTGAGCGCCAAGGAGGCGGTGCGCCTGTCCGCTGCCAAGGCCGGCATCCGCGTGACCGCGGCGAAGGACGACATCGACATCACGGCGATGAAGGCCAGCATCCATGCGCTGGCCAAGCTCAACATCAAGATGGAGGCCAACCGCATCACCATCACGGCCAGGGACGAGGTGCTGATCAACGGCGGCGGCAGCTACACCCGGTGGAATGCGGATGGCATCGAGAGCGGCACCAACGGGGTGTGGCGGGCGCATGCGGCTTCGCATTCGATGGTGGGGCCGAAGAGCCTTCCAACGTCCAAGGGTTACGAAGCCAAGTGCGACCTGCAGGACAACGGCGCCGCGGGCGGCGCATCGGCCTCGCGTTGATGGCTAGCGTGTTGCCCGTGCACCCGGATGCCTCGCTTCTGCTGCGCAGTTTGCAAAAAGGCTTTGCCAGGGCGCAGACGCCGGGGGCGCCTGCGCAAGCCTCCGTCGCCCCACCATTGTCGGCCTTCCTGGTGCTCGAACGGTGGCGAGACAATCCGCTCGCCGAGCACCTGCAGGAGCACCATCCGCTGTTGGCCGATGAACGAGTCGACGTCCCCGACGAGATCTACCGCGGACGTCCCGAAGCCGCGCCCACCCTCGTGCCACTGCCTGAAGGCTGGGTAGCCGATGCGCTCGATGCCAGTACCCAGGCTGTCCTGCACACGATAGAACTCGCGCTGGCCGCAGCACGGCTGCAGAGCGAGCGCCGCCTGGTGGACCAGATGTTGTGCGCCGTCGTCTTCAGTCCGTCAACGCCTGCGAGCATTGCAATGCACTGGACCCGCCTCGGCTTTCAGACCTCGCCCGCCGACGGCAAAGACAAACTTTTCCGCTACCAGGATGCACGCGTCATGCAGCGCGTGTGGCCGCTGCTCGATGACGAGCAGCGCTTGCAGTGGCTCGGACCAGTGACAGGGTGGTGGGCATTGAGCCAACCCTGGCGGCCTTGGTCATACGAGGAGGCCTTCGCCACGGGTGGAGAAGTACCTACCGGCAGTGGCGCAGACTCGCCCGAATGGTTCATTGCCACCCGGCCGGTCCTGTCCCAGGCAGCGACTCGAGAGCCACGGCACGAAACCATGCGCCATCTTTTGCGCCTCGATCAATGGCATGCGGCGCACAGTGCGACGACAGGTACGCGGCTGTGGTTGAGCATGGCTTCGCGACGAATTCCCATTCGACGCCAACCCGATGGAGAAACGATGACCCGCCTCCTTCGCCAAGGGGCTGCATTGGGATTGACCCAGGAATCGGATCTATCCGAATTCGTCGACGCGTCATGGAGGGCACACCACTACGATGACCGACTCATCGCACGCGACTGGTCGGCGCCCCGCGATGCGGCCGTGCTGCGGCAGGCGCTCGCCCTGATGCATCCGGCACGCGATCACACGAACCAGCCGGCCAACAGCCGCGTTGCTTCACCTGGCTTTGCCAGCGCACTGCATGAAGCCGAGCAAGCCTTCTCGATCTCGACCAACCCCAACACTTCGCGAAGAGACTGAAGTCCATGCCTTGCGCCACCCCCTGCCGAAACTGCGATCGCAAGGGCCTGCCGATCCTGTTTACCCGTTATGCCGCCGCCTTCAGCGCGCAGGAGCAGGGGCTCGCTGCGCTCAAGCAGTTGCAGCCCACGGGAAATTTCCAGGCCCAGCCTGGCGGCGTGGCCATGCGCACGGCGCTCTACGGCGTGCGCATGCTGCGGCCGGGCTACCTGTACGTGCGGATTCAGAACGTATGCAAGGCCCACCCCGAGTGGCTTGCCTACATCGTGCACCCCCACGGCTACCTGGCGCAATTCGACGTCGGGTTTCCGGAGGCTGCCAAGTCGAACCCGGCCTGCGAAATGGAAGTGCGCGGCGCCAACGCCTCCATGGTGTGGGTGGCGGATGCGAAGAACGTCACCGAGCTGCACTACATGTTCCACCCGGATCCGGTCGTGCCCAAGCACCTGTTCGAGCACATCGAGCCCCAGCGCGACACCTACATGCAAAAGTTTGATGTCGCAGGGTGGCTGGGCGGCAACACGAGCCAAAAGGACACCTGCCAACCGGGACAGCTCAACAGCCAGGTGATGGAGTTTTCGGCGCTGAAGGACACAGCCGTGCAGACCGTGGGCAGCGAACAGCATTACGGACTCATGGGGGTGCACGGCGCCGAGCGCGAGTGGGGTACCTACGAGGAGGCACGGACCGGCCGGCATTTCGAAAAGGTGCGCAACGAGACGCGCCGCGCCGACGGCAGCGTGGCCGTCACCGACACAGGCCCCGTCACCGGCATGGCGATTGGCCCCTACATCGCACGCATCACCGGCCCGCTCTACAAGGACGCGCATGGCCCCCGGCTGCGAAAGATGGCCGAGTTCCTGACGCAGCACAAGGGCGCCGTCGTCGCATGCGACGACCCCATCGGCATTGCCCAGGAACTCAGCCTGCACCATCTCACCGCCGCCATGCCGTATGTGCAGTGGCTCAAGGAGGTCGATGCTTCGGACCCCGGCAACGCGACCGTGACGAATGCATGGAAGCACGCCGCCAGCGAGAGCATCAAGACCGTGCGCGGAGCCCTCTACAAGAAGGCCATGGGCATGTATGACGCCGAAACGGACCGCCTGAAGAGCGTGCACGACGTCCTGGGCCAGCGCCGCGCCTACCCCGTGAGCACGACGATGGTCCGGCAAAAGGACGGGACCTATGCCGAGATGTCCGTCGAGGCGATGCGGGCGCAGCGCAGAGAGGCACTGGAGGGAGAAATTGCCGCGCGTGAATCGGACCGTAGGCTCATCAGCGATGCGGAATCCGAAGCCGCTCTCAAGACGACGCTTGCGCATGTCGATGAGGCCCGGCTCACGAAATTCGACGCCGATCACATGGCGCAGATCAAGGAGCGCGACAAGCGCATGGACAAGATCAGCGAGGACCTGATCGCCTGGCTCCAGTGCGATGCCCTCCTGGTCAAGACACTGGGGCGCTACGACCGCAAGCCGAGCGGCATCGAAACCCGCGATGGCGCGCGCTGCGCGGGCCAGTTGTGCGCCATTCTGGAAACCATGGACAGCAGCCCGCGCGGGCGCAAGTGGTATGCCGATCTCCAGTTGTTCAAGGACGAACCGAAGAACCTCGTGTGGCGCATGGCGACGCTGAACAACGAGGCGATCTCACAGGAGTTGCTGCGCGTGCTGGACACACTGAAGGACACGCTGCCGCCGGCCACCGAGGTGGCGGATGCGGAAACGGCAGAAGAGAGCGCGCGCCAGCAGCGGGCCTGGGCCGCGATGGCGGCGGCGCTGGAGAAGATCCCGAAGACGCTCAAGGGTAGCCAGACGCTGATCAAGGA
>Ga0307406_10002228_pt1 | contig 10545 bp, 8 predicted proteins | sample 322Cmetagenome_3_FD_203706 | JGI IMG/M metagenome (GOLD analysis project Ga0307406, IMG submission 203706) | Maize rhizosphere microbial communities from greenhouse at UC Davis, California, United States - 322HYB-C-2 | ecosystem: Host-associated > Plants > Roots > Rhizosphere > Soil | place... | reverse complement strand
GATCCGACGGGACAGGCAGGCGCTCGGCGAGGCACGGACGAACAGTCGGGACCGGTGCCGCGCGAATATCCCGGGCGGCCCGCATGCCCATGACTGCCGCCTCAAGCAGCGAATTGCTTGCCAGTCGGTTGGCGCCGTGCAGTCCCGTCGATGCCGCCTCGCCGACGACCCACAGGCCCTCGACCGTGCTGCGTCCACGGAGATCGGTGGCCACGCCGCCCATGTGATAGTGCACCGCCGGCCGCACCGGGATGGGCTCGCGCGCCGGGTCGAGCCCCGCCTGAAGGCAAAGCCGCGTTATCCCCGGAAAGCGCTCAGGGAATCTCTGCCCGAGCGCCTCGCGCGCATCGAGAAACACCCGGCCACCTTTTTGAATCTCGGCACTGATGGCGCGCGCGACGATATCGCGCGGCGCGAGTTCTGCGCCGGGCTGATCGGCGAGAAAACGCTCGCGCTTCTCGTTGACAAGGATGGCGCCTTCGCCGCGCACCGCCTCGCTGATCAGACCCAGCGGACGGCCGGCGGACCAACTGGCGGAATTGAGTGCCGTCGGATGGAATTGCACGAACTCCATATCGGCCAGTCCCGCACCGGCGCGGGCGGCGAGCATGATGCCCTGGCCGTAATTGCCCGTCGGTGTCGTGGTCGCTTCGTAGAGCCCGCCGACGCCGCCGGTCGCCAGAACGATCCGCGTCGCGGGGATGATGGCGGTGCCTGCAGACGTCGCGCAGAGGAGGCCGGACAGCTTTCCATCCGTCTTCAGCAATCGCCGCACCTCGACGCCTTCGACCACGCTGATCGACGGCGTCTGCCGGACCCGTTCGACGAGCGCGCGCACGATCGCCGCGCCCGATCCGTCTCCAGCGACATGGACGATGCGGCGGCGCGAATGAGCCGCCTCCAGCCCCAGCAGATAGGCGCCATCGGCGCCTCGGTCGAAATTCACCCCGAAGCCTTCCAGCGCTGCGATCGCCCGCGGCGCATCGCCAAGGATCGCGGCGGCCGCATCGGCGTCGCACAGTCCGTCGCCGGCAGCCAGCGTATCGGCAAGATGCAGCGCGACGCTGTCGTCGTCACCGACACTCGCGGCAATGCCGCCCTGCGCCCAGGCGCTCGATGTCTCCCCGCCAAGCGCTGCCCGCGTCAGAAGCACGACCGGCTGCGGCGCAAGCGTCAAGGCCGTGATCAACCCGGCCAATCCGCTGCCGACCACCGCGACATGGCCGGCGAACTGATCGAGACGCTCGGTCATACCGCCAGCATCCTTTCCACCGCGCGCCGCGCGTCGGCGGCGATTACGGGATCGACCGTCACCTCGTGGAGATTGTGTTCCAGCGCACGGCGGATATTGCCGAGGGTGATGCGCTTCATGTGCGGGCAGAGATTGCACGGCCGAATGAAATCGACGTCCGGGTGGTCGACGGCGACGTTGTCGCTCATCGAGCACTCCGTCAGAAGCACGACGCGAGCGGGCTTCTTCTCGCCGACAAAGTCCGACATGACCGCCGTCGAACCGGCGAAATCGGCTTCCGCCACGACCTCTGGCGGGCATTCCGGATGCGCCAGGATGGTTATGCCGGGGTGCGCCTCGCGCAGATCGCGCACATCCTGCGCGGTGAACAGTTCATGCACCTCGCAATGGCCGTGCCAGGCGATGATCTCCACATTGGTTTCGCGCGCGACGTTCTGCGCCAGATATTCGTCGGGGATCATCAGCACCTTCGGCACGCCGAGCGATTCAACGACCTGCTTGGCGTTGCCCGAGGTGCAGCAGATATCGGAGGCGGCTTTGACGGCCGCCGAGGTGTTGACATAGGTAATGACGGGCACGCCGGGATGGGCCTGACGAAGCAGCGCGATATCCTCGGGCGTGATCGAATCCGCCAGCGAACAGCCCGCCGCCATATCCGGGATCAGCACCGTCTTTTCCGGGTTCAGGAGCTTGGCAGTCTCGGCCATGAAGTGGACGCCGGCAAGCACGATCACATCCGCCTCGACATCGATGGCCTTGCGCGCGAGCGCCAGGCTGTCGCCGACGATATCCGCCACACCGTGAAAGATCTCCGGCGTCTGGTAGTTATGAGCAAGGATCACGGCATTGCGCCGGCGCTTCAATTCGAGGATCGCTTCGACATCCGCCTGGTGTGAAAGCCACTCGGCTTCAGGCATGACTCGGCGAACGCGCTCATAGAGCGACGACATGGAAATCGGCGAATTCATTCTACAGCTCCCTTTATACTCGCAATGAGTATATCTCGAGCAAATAGATATTCTCGATTCGAGTTTATGTCAATTGCGGGAGAGCGGCAGTTTCGACCCCGATAGCGCGCGCTCTTCGAGCACCGCATGCCGATATCGGAAAAGCTTGGCGGGACGGCCACCGGTCTCGCTGGTCACGCCGCCCGTTTCCTCGATCAGCTCCTGCTGATCGATCAGGCGTCGGAAGTTCGGCTTGTGGAGCGTGAGGCCGGCCAAAGCCTCGATCGTCCGCTGAAGCTGCAGCAGCGTGAAGTTCTCAGGCATGAGTTCGAAGACGACAGGGCGGTACTTGATCTTGGCGCGCAGCCGAGCGATCCCGGTTGCCAGGATCCGGCGGTGATCGGCAAACATCGCGCGACCGATTGCCGGATCGTCCTTCGCACCGGCTTCCGCCACGATCTCCGCTTCATACAACATCTCGTAGCGTTGCAGCGCCAGATCCTCGTTCCACGCGGCACCATTCAGCCCAAAGGCGAAATCGACCCGGCGCTGGCGACTGTCGCGCCGCAATGGCTCGGCCGCTGCCCATTCGCGCAGGCGCTCGGCGATGGAAACGAGAGCCTCCGGCCTGCCGGTTCGATGATCTTCCCAAGGGAAATACTGGTACCACCCGTGCCAGCCCGGCTTGCCGGCGCCCGGCGCCGCCTGCTCGCGAACAAGGCCCAGATAGCTGATCGAAATCGTCCTGCGCCCCTCGCCCTCGCCCTGCCCACCCTCGACAGACGACCGATCGCGGTCGGCGAAGGTATAGAGCTGCTCAAGATAGCCAACCGGATGCCCCGTCTGATCGCCCACCCACTCGCGAAGGCCCGATTGCAGGCTGCGGTGGCCGAGTTCGAACGGGCCGGAGGGCAACGCATCGCCCGAGCGAACCGTCATCACGCGCGGCTCCGCACCCGTGACCGCAGTGAGGACGGCGATCAGCTCGGTATGGGCATGCATGACGGTCAAAGCGCGTATCCTTGCTTGCGGGTGCGATGCGCCCTTCTCTCACGACGAGGCGATGCGAGGCAAGTTCACGGTGGGAGATTGCGACGGCGACCAGGTATCTAAGAATTGCCGCCGGAGCCGTTCACGAGCGAAATGCTCTCGCGGCGGATGAAACGGCTGGGGATCACGCTGCGCAGGTCCGAAACCACCTCCGACTTCTCCATCCTGGCGATCAGCACTTCCGTGGCCGTCTCCCCCAGCGCCACCATGGGCTGCTCGATCGTCGACAGCGGCGGCGCGCAATATTCGCAGACAGGCGAGCCGTCGAACGAGACGACCGACAGATCCTCGGGCACCCGCCAACCCATCTTCTGTACCCGGCTCATGAACGAGATCGCCATGTCGTCACTTGTGGCAACGACGGCGGTTGGCTTGTCGGCAAGCCGCGCGAAATCCTCCGCGGCCCGCAGTCCGGTCTCGAAGCCGAACTGATAGCTCAGTTCACCGCCGGACCGCGTCACGCTGTCCTCGGAAAGGCCAGCCTCCCGCACGGCTTCGACAAGCCCGGCGTAACGCTCGATATCGTGATAATTGCCCGATGGGCCGCATATGTAGAAGAAACGACGGTGCCCGAGTGCGACAAGCTCCCGCGCGGCTTCCTTCACCGCCTGCCGGTCGTTGGTGATGACACTCGGAACCGCCGTGTCGCTCATGTCGAGAAGAAGCGACACGATGGGCAGTCCGGCTTCGGCAAGCGACCTGTTGGCGACGACGGGCAGTTGGGACGAGAGGATCAGCGCGCCGCCCACCGTACCGCCGAAAGCGAGATCGAGAATATGCCGCTCGGAGCTTTCGTCGCGGTCGAGGTTCGCGATCATCAGATTGTAACCGTTGCGGATGACGGAGCGGTTCACCGCCTCCAGCACCTGCGGAATGATCTGCGAGGCGCCGTAATGCAGTGAGCCCGGCAGAATGATCATGATCACGTTCGACTTGCCGACGCGCAAGTTACGGGCAGCCGCATTGGGGGTGTAGCCGAGTTCTTCTGCGGCGGCGGCGATGCGCGCACGCGTCTTTTCGTTCACACGGCCCGGGTTTGCCAGCGCCCGGCTGACCGTCGAGATGGCAACGCCGGCAAGGCGCGCCACATCCGCCATCAGAGCGGACGATCCCTCTGTGGATGAATTGTTTTCAGTTTTCTTCATTCATTCCATCCACTTAAACCCAGCGCCCGGCAGAGCGCCGCTTCTCCTGAAACCCTTATAGCAAACGTTTGCCAAAAAATCGAAGAAAGCCATTGCATCTTTTATCGCCTTGTCTAATATCAAGGCATGGCAAACGATTGCCAAGTGTCAACTTGCTGAATTATATAAATAAATTTCGCCGTGAAAGCTCTCTTTCGCGACGGGTTGCCTATGCTCATCGGAGGAATTGAACAATGGCGTCGAGTGAGAATCTGCGTTTCGGTGTGGATCTGGTTACCTTTTTCCATCCGGGATTCTGGGGCGTCGACAGCTACGACGCGATCATCGAGCACGCCAAGGCCGAGCCGCGGAAGTTCTGGGACAAGATCCTCGACAGCATCCAGGCCTCGGGCGTCACCGGCGTCGAGCTGACTTTTTCGCCCTTCAACTGGCAGGACGCCATCAAGACCTACGGCTCGGTCGAAGGCTTCGCCGCCGAACTCTCCAGGCGCGGACTGCAGCTGGCATCCGGCTTCTTCGCGGAACTGGAGGCATCAGGTGATTTCACCGAAGCATCGGCGCAGGACGCCATCATCGCCAAGGCCGAACTCTACGCCGACTTCATCAAGGCTTGCGGCGGCGATGTGATGGTGATCGGCGCGCCGATGCGCCAGACGCCGGGCGCCGAACCGGTTCGCTTCCGCGATTTCGATGAGGCCAAGATCATCGCCGATTTCCTCAACCGGCTGGGCGCAATCCTCTACAAGAAGGGCGTCAAGCTTGCCGTTCATACGGAGGCGCACTCGATCTTCGCCGCAGCCCGCGATGTCGATCTGCTGATGCTGCTCACCGACCCCACCTACGTGCATATGTGCCCGGATACCGCCCATATCATCCTCGAAGGCTCCGATCCGATCCAGCTCGTCGACCGCCACCACGAGCGCATGGTGATCGCGCACTGGAAGGACGCAATCGGCAAGATGCCTTCAGACACGCCGATTGGCGAGGATATTCACGAGCGTCATCGCCCCTATTTCTGCGGCTTCGGGCTGGGCCGTGTCGATTGGCCGGCCTGGATTCGGCTGCTGCGCGACCGCCAGTTCAGCGGCTGGGCGATCCTAGAGCTCGATGCCGCTCCCGATCCCGTTGGCGATATCGCCAATGGCCTGACCCTCGTCCGGCAGGCGCTTCTGCCGATCTATCGCTAACCGAACCTGTAACCAACGGCCCCGCGAAGAGGGCCCATGAAGAGGTGGAACCATGAAGAGAATGACAATCCTGCTCGCCGGCACCATCCTGCTCGGCGCCGTCGGCCTTGCCCAGGCCCATGACAAACTGAAGGCCGAGGTCTTCACCTCCTGGACCTCGGGTGGCGAAGGCCGTGCCGTCGACGCGATCAAGAAGGAGTTCGAAAAGCGCGGCGGCGTGTGGGAAAGCTCCACCGTGGCCGGCTTCGAAAACGCCAACGCCGCCTTCCAGAACCGTCTCGTCGCCGGCGACCCGCCGACTGCAAAGCAGGTCGTGGTCGGCAAGGACCCGGCCGAATTCATCGAACAGGGCCTGATGAACCCGATCGACGAGGTGGCTGCCGCCGGCAAGTGGAAGGACGTGCTTCCGAAGGCGCTCTACGACTACATCTCCTACGACGGCAAGGTCTACCTGACGCCGACAGGCATTCATGGCGAAAGTTGGATGTTCTACTCCAAGGACGCCTTCGCCAAGGCCGGCATCACCGAAGAGCCCAAGGATTGGGACGCCTTCTTCGCCGACATGGACAAGCTGAAGGCAGCGGGCCTGACACCGATCGCCTGGGGCGGCCAGGCCTGGCAGGAAGTCAAGGTCTTCAACATGGTGCTCCTGTCGCAAGTCGGCATGGACGGCTTCATGAAGATCTATGCCGACAAGGATCAGGCTGCTCTGACCTCCGACGGCGTCAAGAAGTCGCTCGAGATCTTCGGCAAGCTGCGTGGTTACGTTGACGAAGGCTCTCCGGGCCGCAACTGGAACGACGCGACCGCCATGGTCATCACCGGCAAGGCCGGCGTGCAGTTCATGGGTGACTGGGCCAAGGGCGAATTCACCGCCGCCGGCAAGGTTGCCGACAAGGATTTCGGCTGCGCCATCTCGCCGGCCTCTCCCGGCATGCTCTACATCTCGGATGCCTTCGGCTACCTGAAGACCAACGATCCTAACCAGGATGCCGCGCAGAAGCTCCTGGCCGAAGTCGTGATGGATCCGGCTGTTCAGGTCGACTTCTCGCTCAACAAGGGCTCGATCCCTGTGCGCACCGATGTCGACAAGTCCAAGTTCGACGCCTGCACGCAGAAGGGCATGGCCTTCCTGGCAGACGGCAAGATCGTTCCGGAACACGCCATCACCACCACGCCGGAACAGGTCGGCGCGCTGACCGACTTCATCGGCGAATTCTGGGCAAACCCGTCCACCGATATCGACGCGTCGGCCGCGCAGTTCGCCGCGATCTTCGAGTAACAGATCGGGCAGTTGCCGCCTGCGGCGCACCACCGGCGCAGGCGGCCTTTCGAAACGCTCTAGCAAAGATCTTCAGATGAAACGCAAGAAAAACCGCTCGAAGGCGGCGCTGATCGCGCTCATCCCGACCTGGGCCGCGGTGATCGTCGTCTACCTCGGCACCATGGTCTGGTCCGTGACCCTGTCGTTCACGAATTCACGGCTGTTCCCGTCGTGGAACTTCGTTGGCCTGGAGCAGTATTCCAAGCTGTTCGCGACGGCGAAATGGCTGATCTCCTTCCAGAACCTGATCATCTTCGGCATTCTCTACGTCTTCGGCTGCCTGTTTCTCGGCTTCCTTCTCGCCGCAGCCCTTGATCGCAAGGTGCGCTTTGAAAGCGCATTCCGCACGATCTTTCTCTATCCCTACGCCATGTCCTTCGTCGTCACCGGCCTGATCTGGCAGTGGATGATGAACCCGACACTCGGCGTGCAGGCAAGCGTACGCGCGCTCGGCTGGGAAAGCTTCACCTTCGACTGGATCATCAACCGCGATCTTGCGATCTATGCCGTGGTCATTGCCGCCCTCTGGCAGGGCGCCGGCCTGGTCATGATCCTGGTTCTTGCCGGCATGCGCGGGATCGACGGCGAGCAATGGCGTGCCGCGCGCATCGACGGCATTCCCGTGTGGCGGACCTATGTGTCGATCATCCTGCCGCAGATGACGCCGGCCTTCGCGGCCGCCGGAACGCTGCTCTCGATGGGCGTCATCAAGACCTACGATATCGTCGTCGCACTCACCAATGGCGGACCGGGATCGGCCACCGAGGTGCCAGCGAAATTCATCATGGACAACCTGTTCCAGCGCCAGAACCTCGGCCTCGCAACGGCCGCAGCCACCGTTCTGCTGCTCACCGTGCTTATCATCATCGCGCCGTTCCGCTATGCCCAACACATCCGCGCCCGGCGCCAGGCAGGTACGCTATGACGACCCATCCCCGCGGCCCGAAGCCCACGCAGTTCACCGTCGCGCGCGTCGGCCTCTACGCCTTCCTGATCTCCGCCGCGCTGTTCTTCGCCGTGCCGCTCTACGTGATGATCGTCACCTCGCTGAAGACCATGGACGAAATCCGGCTCGGCCAGATCTTCGCGCTTCCGCTCCATCTCGATTTCACCGCCTGGAAAACCGCATGGTCGGGCGCCTGCGCGGGTAGCGAATGCGGCGGCGTGCGGATGGGCTTCTGGAACTCCATCAAGATCACCGTCCCGGCCGTCGCCATTTCCGTCTTCTTCGGCGCGATCAACGGCTATGCGTTGTCCTTCTGGCGACCCAGGGGTGGCCGCATGATGTTCGGCATGCTGATGGCCGGCGCGCTCGTGCCCTACCAGATCTTTCTCTATCCGCTGGTGCGCGGCATGGCTGTCATGGGCTTCTACAACAGCCTCGGCGGCATCATTCTCGTGCACGTGCTGTTCGGCCTGCCGCTGGTGACGCTGCTCTTCCGCAACTACTTTGTGACGATCCCGGAAGAACTCTTCAAGGCGGCGCGCGTCGACGGCGCCGGCTTCTGGCGGATATTCATAGAGATCATGCTGCCGATGGCGCTTCCGATGATCGTCGTCGCCTCGATGTTCCAGTTCACCGGCATCTGGAACGACTTCCTGCTGGGCGTCGTCTTTGCCGGACGTGACAATCTTCCAATGACCGTACAGCTCAACAACATCGTCAACACGACGATGGGTGAGCGCAACTACAACGTCAACATGGCGGCCACCATCCTCACCGCCATCATTCCGCTTGCCATCTATTTCCTGTCCGGACGCTGGTTCGTCCGCGGGATCGCGGCCGGCGCCGTCAAGGGGTAACGCTGAATGCAATCCGCTGTATCAATCAAGGACCTGAAGATCACCTATGGCGACCACACCGTCATAGAGAAGATGTCGCTGGATATCGCCGCCAAGGAGTTCCTGGTTCTGCTCGGCCCATCCGGCTGCGGCAAGTCCACGCTGCTCAACGCCATCGCCGGCCTGGCCGATATCACCGACGGCGAGATCTGGATCTCGGGCAACAACGTCACTTGGGACGAGCCCAAGGATCGCGGCATCGGCATGGTGTTCCAGTCCTACGCGCTCTATCCCCGCATGTCGGTGCGCAAGAACCTCTCCTTCGGCCTGCGCGTCGCCGGTCTGCCGAAAGCCGAGATCGACAGCCGCGTCGAGCGTGCCGCTTCGCTGCTGCACCTGGAAAAGCTGCTCGATCGCCGCCCGGCCGAACTCTCCGGCGGCCAACGCCAGCGTGTCGCGATCGGTCGTGCGCTGGTGCGCGAGGTCGATGTCTTCCTCTTCGACGAGCCGCTCTCCAACCTCGACGCCAAGCTGCGCAACGAGCTGCGTGTTGAGATCAAGAAGCTGCACCAGCAGCTCGGCAATACGATGATCTACGTCACCCACGACCAAGTGGAGGCTCTGACGCTTGCCGATCGCATCGCCATCATGAAGGAAGGCGTGATCCAGCAGTTGGGCACGCCGGCTGAAATCTATCACCGCCCCGCCAACCTCTTCGTCGCCGGCTTCATCGGCGCGCCGGCGATGAATTTCGTCGGCGGGAAGATCGAGCGCGAGGGCGACAAGCTGACCTTCAGGGCGGCGGATCTTCTGGTCGATATCTCCAGCTATGCCTTCGCGTCTGATCCCAAGCCAGGTCCGGCGACCCTTGGCTTGCGTCCCGAACATCTCGCCATCCGGGCCAAGGGCGAGAGCGCCGCAATCACGGCCAGCGTCTCCGTCATCGAGCCCATGGGCTCGGACACGGTCGTCTGGCTTACCTGGAACGAGACGACGCTGTCGTTGCGGGTGATGGGCGATCTCGATCTTCAGCCGGGCGATAAGATCGGCCTCGGGCTCGATCTCTCCAAGGCATCGCTATTCGGCGAGGACGGAAATCGTCTGTGAGCCGATCTTCGCGGCCCAGTCACGGGCCGCGTCTCCATTTCATTGATGAAGTCAGGTTTTGAAAGACATGTCTGAGAAAGTGTATGACGCGCTGGTGATCGGCTCCGGCGCAGCCGGGTCCTTTGCCGCCAAGGAACTGACGGCGAACGGCCTCTCCGTTCTCCTGCTTGAGGCGGGGCCCGAGATCGGCAAGAACGATTTCAATCCGTCCAAGAAGAAGCCGCCGGCAAGCGCCATCAACATCTGGGAGCGCGCGCGCGCGACCATCAAGGGCCAGCCGATCCAGGCGCGCGCCGCCTTCTTCACCGAGCGCTTCAGCCGTTTCTTCGTCAACGACCGCAAGAACCCCTATACGACCCCGCGCGGCGAGCCCTTCCTCTGGATCCGCGGGCGCCAGGCCGGCGGCCGTCTCCACAGCTTCGGCCGCGTGCTGATGCGCTGGAGCGACGACGACTTCAAGATCAACAGCCGCACCGGCGTCGGCGTCGACTGGCCCGTTTCCTATGACGAGCTCGCGCCCTACTACGCGGAAGCCGAGACCCATCTCGGCCTCTACGGCAACGAGGACCACGTCGCGACCATGCCCGATGGTGTCTACGCGCGCCCCGCCAAACTCACGCCGGCCGAGCAGCTCTTCAAGACGACAGTCGAGGGCCAGGCGCCCGAACGGCACGTGGTGTCCTGGCGTTACATTGCGCCGGATCCCGAGCGGGTGCCGCGTCCGCTGCGCGAGGCGCTGGCGGGCGGAAAG
>Ga0307406_10002227_pt1 | contig 10555 bp, 9 predicted proteins | sample 322Cmetagenome_3_FD_203706 | JGI IMG/M metagenome (GOLD analysis project Ga0307406, IMG submission 203706) | Maize rhizosphere microbial communities from greenhouse at UC Davis, California, United States - 322HYB-C-2 | ecosystem: Host-associated > Plants > Roots > Rhizosphere > Soil | place... | reverse complement strand
CAGAAGGCTGGAATGATGGCGAGGTGGCTACCTACGTCGCCTTCCTCCGCGGTGTCAACCTAGGACCAAACAACAAGATCTCCATGCCCGCGCTGCGCGCCATGGCCGAAGATCTCGGATACACCGATGTTGGGACCTACATCAACAGTGGCAACTTGATCATCAGTTCGACCAAGAAGGCGGCAACTGTGGAGCGGGAGATCTCCGACGCCATCAAGAAGACTTTCGGTTGGCCGATCGATGTCACGGTGCGGACGCCGGTACAGCTGAAAAAGATCTTGGCCGAGAACCCCTATCCGGACGGCAATCCGAGCCAAGTGACGGTCGCCTTCCTGATGAAGACGCCAGCCGCAAATGCTCGCGACAAGGTGGCTGCAGTCGCCGCAGATTATGAACCCTTCCGCTTCGCCGGCCAGCAGGTCTATGTGAACTACTCACACGGCCTTGGAAGGAGCAAGCTCGCCGAGAAGTTCAGCGACATCGTTGGCGTGAGCTCGACAGTCCGGAACATCCGGACCCTTGAGAAGGTCCTGGCGCTCTGCAGTGACACCCGGCCGCTCGGAAATGTCAGAGGCGCGTCGCAGACTGGTGTGGGGAGATCGGGCGACTAATGTAGGCGCTTGCTGAGCTTCCCCTTCGCGTCCGGCAGGAGCGCGTGCAGCATCGCGAGCTTCGGCTCGCGAATGGATGGGTTCGATTTGGAGGTTGGTGCAGGTATGCCGGGAAGCACGCAACCTGGGGACGGCTCATTCGTCCACCTCCACGTGCACTCGGAGTATTCGATGCTCGATGGGGCGGCGCGAGTAGCCGACCTGTTCTCCGGCTGCGAGCAAATGGGTATGCCCGCCATCGCGATCACCGACCACGGCAACACCTTTGGAGCGTACGAGTTCTACAAGGCGTCCAGGTCCTCAGCGGTGAAGCCGATCGTTGGCATCGAGGCCTATCTCACCCCGAAGACTCACCGATCCGAGCGCCGACGGGTCCTTTGGGGTGACGGTGGGTCAGACGATGTCAGCGGCGGCGGCGCCTTCACCCACCTGACGATATGGGCCGAGAACACTCCCGGCATGCATAACCTTTTCCGCTTGAGCTCGCTGGCCTCGTTGGAGGGTTACTTCTACAAGCCGCGGATCGATCGCGAGCTGCTTTCCCGGTACTCGACCGGACTGATCGGCACCACCGGCTGCCCGGGCGGAGAGGTGCAGACCTACCTCCGGCTGGGTCGCTACCACGACGCTGTTGCCAGTGCTGCGGAGTTTCGAGATCTGTTCGGCGCCGGCAACTACTACGTGGAACTGATGGACCACGGCATCACGATCGAGCGCCGGGTCCGCGAGGATCTGCTGCGGATAGCGCGAGAGCTCAAGCTGCCGCTGGTCGCGACCAACGATCTGCATTACGTCAAGCAATCCGACGCGGCGGCTCACGAGGTGCTGCTCTGCGTCCAGACCGGATCAACCATGGCCGAGGGGAACCGCTTCAAGTTCGAAGGCGATAGCTATTACCTGAAGTCACCGGCCGAGATGCGGGCGCTCTTCGCAGAGCTCCCGGAGGCGTGCGACAACACCCTGGCCATCGCCGAGCGGTGCGAGGTGTCCTTCACCGAAGGCAATGGCACCTACATGCCGCGCTACCCGTGCCCGGAGGGTGAGACCGAGGATTCCTGGTTCGTGCACGAGGTCGAGGCCGGCCTGCAGCGGCGCTATCCCGGCGGAATTCCCGACACGGTACGCAAGCAGGCCGAGTTCGAGACAAGCGTGATCACCTCGATGGGCTTCGCCGGATATTTCCTAGTGGTGGCCGACTTTGTCAATTGGGCGAAAGAACATGGCGTCCGCGTCGGTCCGGGGCGTGGCTCTGGTGCCGGCTCGATTGCCGCATACGCAATGCGGATCACCGATCTCGATCCGCTCCTCCATGGACTGATCTTCGAACGCTTCCTCAATCCCGACCGCGTCTCGATGCCGGACTTCGACATCGATTTCGACGAGCGCCGACGTGGCGAGGTGATTCGCTACGTCAGTGAGAAATACGGTGAGGACCGGGTCAGCCAGATCGTGACCTACGGGACGATCAAGGCCAAGCAAGCGGTGAAGGATGCCTCCCGTGTCCTGGGTTACCCATTCGGCGTCGGGGAAAAGATCACCAAGGCGATGCCGCCGCCGGTGATGGGCAAGGACGTGCCGCTCGCCAAGCTCTTCGATCGCGAACATCCCCGCTACGGGGAGGGCGGGGAATTTCGGGCGCTCTACGAGGTCGACCCTGACATCAAAACGGTGGTAGACACCGCAAAGGATCTTGAAGGCCTGAAGCGGCAGTGGGGTGTGCATGCCGCCGGAGTGATCATGTCCAGCGCGCCCTTGATCGACATCATCCCGATCATGCGCCGGGAACAGGACGGCGCGATCATCACCCAGTTCGACTATCCGACCTGTGAGTCGCTGGGCCTGATGAAGATGGACTTTCTCGGCCTCCGCAACCTCACTGTGCTTGACGATGCCGTTGCCAACATCGCACTCAACCGCGGGTTCCAACTGGTGCTGGAGGACCTGCCTCTGGACGACCCGGCGACGTATGCCTTGCTCGGCCGGGGCGAGACGCTGGGCGTGTTTCAGCTTGACGGCGGGCCGATGCGATCGTTGCTGCGCCTCATGCGTCCGGACAACTTCGAAGACATCTCCGCGGTGCTCGCGCTCTACCGGCCGGGTCCGATGGGGGCGGACAGTCACACGAACTATGCGCTCCGCAAGAACCGGCGGCAGGAGATCACTCCGATCCACCCGGAGTTGGCCGAACCGCTGGCGGAGATCTTGGACACCACTCACGGCCTGATCGTCTATCAAGAGCAGGTCATGGCCATCGCCCAGAAGGTAGCCGGCTTCACCCTGAGCCAGGCGGACAACATGCGCCGCGCCATGGGCAAGAAGAAGAAGGAGATCCTCGACGCCGAGTTCCTGCCGTTCTCCGCGGGCATGCAGGCGAACGGCTACTCACACGCCGCGATCACCGCCCTCTGGGACACGTTGGTCCCGTTCTCTGACTACGCCTTCAACAAGGCGCACACCGCGGCATACGGGATGGTTTCGTACTGGACGGCCTACCTCAAGGCCAACTTCCCCGCCGAGTTCATGGCAGCACTGCTTACCTCGGTAGCCGACGACAAAGACAAGATGGCGGTATACCTCAACGAGTGCCGCCGGATGGGAATTCAGGTGCTGCCGCCGGACGTCAACGAATCGGCAGCCAACTTCACTCCGGTCGGCGCCGACATCCGCTTCGGCCTGACCGCGGTACGCAATGTCGGGCACAACGTGGTGGACGGAATCGTCGCCGCCCGGGAGGCATCTGGCAAGGCCGTGAACTTCCACGGCTTCTTGGACCAGGTGCCGCTGGTGGTGTGCAACAAGCGGGTCATCGAGTCATTGATCAAGGCGGGAGCCTTCGAGTCGATGGGGCATTCCCGGCGTGCTTTGATGAGCGTCTACGAGGCGGCAGTGGACGGGGTGCTTGACCTCAAGCGGAACGAGGCCAACGGCCAGGATGATCTTTTCGGTGAGATGGCCGACACTGACCCGGTGCTGACAGGCAGCGTTCCCGACCTGCCCGACTGGGACAAGCGGACCAAGCTGGCATTCGAGCGGGAGATGCTCGGCCTCTACGTCAGTGATCATCCACTGCAGGGTCTGGAGCACATCCTGACTGCGGAGCGCGACATCGGCATCGGCGAGCTGCTCGCCGAGGACAGTCCCCGGGAAAGCACCGTGACCATCGCTGGCATGATCACCAACATCACCCGCAAAACCACTCGGCGCGGAGACATCTGGGCGGTGATCACGGTCGAAGACCTGGAGGCGTCGATCGAGGTTCTGCTTTTTCCCAAGGCATACGAGATGGTGTCCACCGTGCTCGCCACCGATACCGTGGTCAAGATCAAGGGCAGGGTGAAGGTCGAGGACGATGTGGTTTCGCTGAATGCCTCCGAACTCAGCTTGCCTGACATCACTGACGTGAGAAGTGAGCCAGTGGTCATCACCTTGTCAGCGGCCCGGTGTACGCCGCAGGTGGTGCAACAGCTCCGTGAGGTGCTCGCGGCGCATCCGGGTATGACCGAGGTACGGCTGCGACTGCGGTCCGCGGACAAGACGACAATCATGAAGCTCGACGAGCGGCTGAGAGTAACCCCATCGCCGCCGCTGATGGCCGATCTCAAGGCCTTGCTAGGTGCCTCGTGTCTGGCGTCCTGAATGAATCCACTCCAACTCCGACCCGCGGTACCAGGCGGCCCGCTGGCCGCCTGATCGGCTTCGCAGCTGCCTCACTCGGCCTGGGTGCCGTTGCCGGGGTGGTCTGGTGGCTGATCGTGACGCCCCCTGCGTACGAGCTGAGCAGCGGCGGCTCGGCCACCACGTCCGAACGGGGCCTGAGCCAGTTCATCGCCGGTGACGCATGGTTCTGCGCAATCGGCCTGGTGGCCGGGCTGCTGATCGGCATCGCGGCTTGGCGATTGCTTGGTGATCTCGGCTGGACCGTGGTGCTCGTTGTGTTGGTCTGCGCCACCGCCGCGGCGCTGACGTGCTGGTTGGTCGGTTACCGGCTTGGACCGGGTGATTTTTCTGTTCGCCTCGCCGCAGCTCAACCAGGAGACCTGGTGCCGATACCGCTCACCTTGCGAGCTTACGCATCGCTGCTCACCTGGCCGTTCTTCGCCGTGATCCCGGTGCTACTGGGCTCCTCTCTAGGCCGCGATGAGGAAGAGCCGCGCCCATTGCTTCGCCGACGGCGGTCAGGTAACCAGGCGTAGCAGGGCGGTGACCGCAATCGCGATCAGGAACACTGCGAGGAAACCGCGCCGCAGCAGCAAAGCGACTACGCCGGCAGCAACCCCGGTCAGGGTGCGCCAGTCAAGCGCATAGCGGCCGCCTCCATCGAAGAGCTCTACCGCCACGAGCGCTGACAACATCGCAACCGGCAGCAGCTGGGCAACTCGTTGCACCTTGGGATGGTTCAAGATCGACTCGGGTAGCGAGACCCCGGCAAGCTTGAGAAGGTACGAGCCGACCGCCGAGACGAGTAGTGCCAGCCACAGTGCTGTCACGTAGGTTCCCGATCGGGAGTCCGCTCATCGTCCCCACCACTCGGGCGTAGCCCGAAGACAAGCGCTACTGCGGCTGCGGCAACAACTGGAATGCCGGACGGCGTCAAAGGCACCAAGGCAAGGGCGACCGCGGCGCCACCCAGCGCCACCCACCGCGCCTCCGGGCGTCGTAGCGCAGGCCACAGCAGGGCCAGGAAAACGGCCGGCGCAGCCGCATCCAGCCCTACGTCACTGGGGTTGACCGCGCGGCCGATGAGGGCACCGGACAGGCTGCCGAGCTGCCAGAGGAAGAACAAGATCAGGCCCGTGGCCCAGAATGCGTACCGCTGGGCGCGCGGGGTGGCTTGGGTCACCGCCATCGCCGTGGTCTCGTCGATCACGAAGTGGGCGGTCCAGAATCTGGCTAAACCACGGGGGTGCAGGATTTCCGAAAGCGGTACGCCATAGAAGGCGTTGCGTACCCCGAGCAGCAGGCTCGCCGGTACTGCTGCCAGGGGTGAGCCGCCTGCGGTTGCCACCCCGACGAAGGCGAACTGCGATGCCCCGGTGAACATCACCAAGCTCAGCACCATGGTCTGGGCCAGCGTCAGTCCGGAACCCACCGAGATCGCTCCGAAGGAGGCGCCAAACGCCATCGCATAAAGGCCAATTCCGATCGCGGCTTTAACGATGGCGGCGCGTTCCGGTAGTGGCTCTTCCACGAATCTCCCTAGCAACGGCGCGCTCCGACGGATGATATTAATCTCCCCGACCGGACCAGCCGTTGATTATCAGGTCGGCACCGGGCGCCCGGGCCGTAGAATCGCGGCGTGCTTCGGGTGATCAATCTTCGCGGCCAGCGCGCGGCCGGCGAGCGGCTTGACTACGCCGACATTGTGCCCAGGGCTGATTTCGATGTGGCCGCCGCCACTGAGATCGTTCGGCCGCTCTGTGAGGATGTTGCGCGACGCGGAGCGGCTGCACTGGCGGACTACTCGGTCCGTTTCGATCGAGTGCTTCCCCACACATTCCGGGTCCCCAGCACGGCTTTGGAAACCGCTGCCGCCCGGCTCCATCCTGACCTGCGGAAGGCCTTCGCGACGGCGATCGAACGCCGGCGCCGGGTCAGCGAGACTGAGTTCGGTGACAGTGGCGGCGAGGTCAGCGTGGCGCCCGGCGCGGTGGTGCGCCGACGAATGATTCCGGTCAGCCGCGTCGGCTTGTACGTGCCCGGCGGGTTGGCGCCATTGGCTTCCAGCGTGATCATGAATGTCGTCCCAGCCAAGGTCGCCGGCGTACCCTCCATCGCGCTTGCCTCGCCGCCGCAAATCGAGTCCGGCGGATTGCCGCATCCCAACATCCTCGCGCTCTGCCACATCCTCGGTGTGGATGAGGTCTATGCCGTCGGGGGAGCGCAGGCGATCGCAATGTTCGCCTATGGAGTGTCCGATCTCTGCCGCCAAGTCGACTTGATCACCGGACCAGGCAACGTCTACGTCGTCGCGGCGAAGCGGCTGCTCAAAGGCCGCGTCAGTATCGACGCCGAGGCCGGGCCGACTGAGATCGCGGTACTGGCGGATAACACGGCGGACCCGGTCCATGTGGCCGCGGACCTCATCTCCCAGGCAGAGCACGATCCGCTGGCCGCAGCGGTGTTGATCACCGACTCCGATGAGCTCGCGGAGGGCACCCAGGCCGAACTGGCCGCCCAGGTGCCATCCACCAAGCACGTCGAGCGGATCGCTCAATCGTTGGCCGGTCGCCAGTCGGCGATCGTCATGGTAGACGACATCGAGCAAGGCATCGAGGTGGCCAACGGGTACGCAGCAGAACATCTGGAGATCCAAACCGCAAACTCGGAGCAGGTAGCGTCCATGATCACCAATGCGGGAGCGGTCTTTCTCGGTCCGTGGTCGCCGGTCTCGCTGGGTGACTACTGCGCGGGCAGCACCCATGTGCTGCCGACGGGCGGCTGCGCCTGCCACTCCTCGGGCCTGAATGTGCGGAGCTTCCTCAAGATGATGCACGTCGTCAGCTACAGCCAAGCTGCCTTCGCCGAAGTCGCCCGCAAGGTGGAGGTGTTCGCAGATGCCGAGGACTTACCGGCTCACGGCGCCGCAATCGCCCGCAGGTTCTTCCCGTCGACACGTGCCTACTGATGCCGGGGTGCAACGCGGGTCCAGCGCTCGAGGAGCTGCCACTCCGCCCTGAGCTGGTTGGACAGATGCCGTACGGAGCGCCACAGCTCGATGTCGCAGTCTGCTTGAACGTCAACGAGAACCCGTATCCGCCGAGCGAGCAGGTGATCAACGAAATCGCCGCAGCTGTTGCCGAAGCCGGCCGTTCGATGAACCGCTATCCAGAGCGTGACGCGCTGGCGCTCCGTGGTGACCTGGCTCGCTACCTCGGCTACGGGCTGACCGCCGAGCAGATCTGGGCCGCCAATGGAAGCAACGAGGTGATGTTGCATGTGCTGCTGGCGTTCGCCGGTCCGGGCCGGAGGGTGCTCTCGTTCGCTCCCACCTACTCCATGTACCCGGAGTATGCCCGCGACACGCACAGCGAGTGGTGCACTGCTCCCCGCCGCGACGATTTCACCATCGACCCGGAAGGTGCAGTCGCGGCGGTCGTGGAAGTCCGGCCGTCGGTTGTCCTGATCACCAGCCCGAACAATCCGACCGGCACCGCGGTCGAGCTGCCGACGATCCAGGCCATCTGTGACGTTGCTCCCGGTGTGGTGGTCGTCGACGAGGCCTACTATGAATTCGCCCGGATGGGTACTCCGAGCGCGCTGCAGCTACTGCCGGACTATCCGCGGCTTGCGGTCAGTAGGACCATGTCCAAGGCCTTCGCTTTCGCGGCAGGCCGGCTGGGTTACCTGGCGGCGGCTCCCGCATTCATCGAAGCACTCCGCATCGTCCGGCTGCCCTATCACCTTTCGGCGCTCACCCAGGCCGCGGCGCGGGTTGCACTAGCGCACGCGCCAGAGATGCTGGCGACGGTTGATCAGCTCCGGCAGGCCCGCGATGACCTGGCGACTTGGTTGGTAGCCCGAGGGCTGCAGGTTGCTGAATCAGACGCCAACTTCGTGCTCTTCGGGCGGTTCACCGACCGCCACGCGGTTTGGCAGGCGTTGCTCGACCGCGGGGTGCTGATCCGGGAAACCGGACCCGACGGCTGGCTGCGAGTGTCAGCCGGTACGCCGGCGGAGATGCAGACTTTCAAGGACGCGTTTGCCGCCGTACTCGGAAACGAAATCCACAAGGAGATCCCATGAGCCGCGAGCGAACAGCCACCCTGGAACGGCAGACCTCCGAGTCGAAAGTCAGGGTCAGCCTCGATCTCGACGGCACGGGGCGCGCCCAGATCTCGACCGGGGTGGGGTTCTTCGACCACATGCTGACGGCTTTCGCCAGACACTCGGTAATCGACCTCGAGGTTGAGGGTGCCGGCGACCTGCACATCGACGCCCACCACACTGTCGAGGACACTGCGATCGTGCTCGGCCAGGCCATTCGTTCGGCACTGGGCGACAAGAGCGGGATTCGGCGGTTCGGGAATGCACTGGTGCCACTGGATGAGGCCCTTGCCCAGGCGGTGGTCGACGTCTCGGGCCGACCCTACTGTGTCCACACTGGGGAGCCGACCGGCCAGGAATATGTGCTGATCGGTGGTTCCCAGGGCGTCGCCGCGGTCGCAGCCAGCATTCCCTATTCAGGCTCCCTGACCCGGCACATCATGGAAACGCTTGCTTTCCACGCCCAGATCTGTCTGCACCTGACAGTGCTGTCGGGTCGGGACCCGCACCACATCGTGGAATGCCAGTTCAAGGCGCTGGCCCGTGCCCTCCGTGATGCGATTGCCTTCGATCCGCGGATTGACGACATACCAAGCACCAAAGGAACCCTGTGACGACCGTTGTCGTCCTCGACTACGGATCAGGCAACATCCGCTCGGCTGAGCGAGCGATCGCCCGAGCAGGCGTAGATGTCTCCGTGAGCACCGACGCGCGGCTCGCGACCGATGCCGACGGCCTGGTGGTGCCCGGCGTGGGTGCGTTTGCGGCGTGCATGTCAGGTTTGGCCGCGGTTGGCGGGCCTGAGATCATTTACGCCCGTCGTGCCAGTGGACGACCGACGCTTGCCATCTGCGTCGGCCATCAGGTGTTGTTCGAGACTGGCGACGAGCACGGGGTACGCACCAAGGGGTGCGGCATCTGGCCGGGGCTGGTGGAAAAACTGCACGCCGAGCGACTCCCGCATATGGGCTGGAACCTGATCGAGGCGGCCAGCGGCAGCAAACTCTTCGCAGGCATAGAAGCTCAGCGCTTCTATTTCGTGCACAGCTATGGGGTACGTACGCTGCCCTCGACTTTCCCGGACCGCGTCACGTGGACAGAACATTGCGGCGACCGCTTCGTGGCCGCGGTAGAGGACGGCCCGCTCTGGTCCACCCAGTTCCACCCAGAGAAGTCCGGCGACGCCGGCGCGCAGCTGATCACCAATTGGGTGGCAACGTTGTGAGGGTGGATCCTGACCGAATGGCGAGCGTATCGCGATGGCTTGACTACTGCCTCGCCAAACCAGGCGCCTGGCAGGACGAGCCGTGGGAGGGCGATATCGTCGCCAAGGTTGGCGACAAGATCTTCGCCTTCCTGGGCCCTACTGAAGATCAGACGACGATTGGCCTGAAGTGTGGTGACCGTGAGGCTGCCGATCTGTTGATCGACCGCTATCAAGGTGCTGCGACCAAGATGGCCTATATCGGCCAACACGGCTGGAACACCTTCGCCCTCGACGGGACGATCCCGCCTGATGAGATCCAGGATCTGATCGACACCTCCTACGACTTGATCGTGGCGAAGCTGCCGAAGTCCAAGCGTCCGGATCGTCAGCCGCCGTGCTGAGGAGGAGCGAGTGGACACGCCTTTCGTCTGCGAGGGACGACGAAGTCGGTGGCTTCCAAGGGCGATCCGCAGCGAGCGGAGCGAGCAATTGAACACGGCATAGTGCCCTGCCTTGGGAGCGCGCTGTACTGCTGGTCGCTGGCGATAGGGTCATCTGGTGCATGCGGCAAGTACTTCACACCGCGCTCGGGCTGACCGGCTCGTACTCTTGCCTGCGGTCGACATCGCGGGAGGACAGGCGGTGCAGCTGGTCCAGGGTGAGGCCGGTTCGGAGAGAAGGTTCGGGGACCCCCGGGCTGCTGCCCAACGCTGGCAAGAAGCCGGCGCGGAGTGGATTCACCTGGTCGACTTGGATGCCGCCTTCGGCCGTGGCAACAATGCCGAGATCGTGGCCGAGCTCATCACACACCTCCGGCTGAATGTCGAGCTGTCCGGCGGCATTCGCGATGATGACTCTTTGGAGCGGGCACTCGGAACCGGGTGCGCTCGAGTGAACATCGGTACCGCCGCGCTGGAGCGCCCCGAGTGGTGTGAGGAGGTAATTGATCGCTACCAGGAGCGGATCGCCATCG
>Ga0307406_10002223_pt1 | contig 10561 bp, 7 predicted proteins | sample 322Cmetagenome_3_FD_203706 | JGI IMG/M metagenome (GOLD analysis project Ga0307406, IMG submission 203706) | Maize rhizosphere microbial communities from greenhouse at UC Davis, California, United States - 322HYB-C-2 | ecosystem: Host-associated > Plants > Roots > Rhizosphere > Soil | place... | reverse complement strand
CAGGATGATCGCCGGGCTGGAAGAGATCTCCGGCGGCGCGCTGATGCTCGACATCGAGCGGATGAACGAGGTGGCGCCGGCCAAGCGCGGCATCGCCATGGTGTTCCAGTCCTACGCGCTTTACCCGCACATGTCGGTCTACAAGAACCTCGCCTTCGGGCTGGAGACGGCCGGCTACAAGAAAGCCGAGATCGAGCCTAGGGTGCAGCGGGCGGCCCAGATCCTGCAGATCGAGAAGCTTCTGCAGCGCAAGCCGAAGGCGCTTTCGGGCGGGCAGCGGCAGCGCGTCGCAATCGGCCGCGCCATCGTCCGCGAGCCGCGCATCTTCCTGTTCGACGAGCCCTTGTCCAACCTCGACGCCGAACTGCGCGTGCAAATGCGCGTGGAGATCTCGCGGCTGCATCGCAGCCTTGGCAACACGATGATCTACGTCACCCACGACCAGGTGGAGGCCATGACCATGGCCGACAAGATCGTGGTGCTGAACTCCGGCCGCATCGAGCAGGTGGGCGCGCCGCTCGATCTCTACAACAACCCCGCCAACCGCTTCGTGGCCGGCTTCATCGGCAGCCCGAAGATGAACTTCCTGCAGGGCAAGATCGAAAGCGTCGGTAATGCGGAGACGACGATCAACGTCTGCGGCAACGGCGTCCGGCTGCCGCGTCGAGTGGCGGCGCAGGCGGGAGAGAGCGTAACCTTCGGGATCCGGCCGGAGCATCTGTCGCTCGTCGACACGGGCGGCATCGCGCTGTCATCCGTCAACATCGACCTTCTGGAAAACCTCGGCGGCGCGACGATGCTCTACACGACGACGCCGGACAAACAGCAGCTGACGATCGCGCTCGACGGGCAGCAGAAGGTGGAGCGCGGAGCCTACGTAGACGCCTATTTCGACCCGGCGCGCTGTCACATCTTCGACGGCGCGGGCAGCACCATCTAGCATGGGCTTCCAGCCCGCTTGACAGCACACCCCGCTCTGGCCAAGATTTCAATAGGATAGGCCGCGAGGGGGACAGCGTGACGCCTGAAGACCGGATACGTGCGCTTGGCATATGGAATGGTCCGATCGATATCTCGGCGATCACGGGAGGCATCACCAACCGCAACTACCTGGTCCGTGACGGCACGCTGAGGCGGGTCGTACGGTTGGGCGATGACATTCCGGTCCATCACATCAGCCGATCGAACGAACTGGCGGCGAGCAAGGCGGCGCATGCGGCCGGGCTATCGCCCGCGGTGATCCATCATGCGCCGGGCGTGCTGGTACTCGACTACATCGAGTCAAGAGCGCTGACGCCCGAGGATCTGCGCGACGCCGGTACGCTTGCGCGCGTGATCCCGCTGGTGCGCGCCTGCCACCGTGATATCGCACGCGAATTTCGCGGCACGGCCACGATCTTCTGGGTGTTTCATGTGGTGCGCGACTATATCGCCACGCTTGAGGCCGCCGGCAGCCCGTATCATCAGCTGTTTTCCGATCTTCTCACCAGGGCGGAGCGGCTGGAACAGGCGGCCGGGCCGTTCGAGATCGCCTTCGGCCACAACGACATGCTAGCCGCCAATTTCCTCGACGACGGCACAAGGCTCTGGCTGATCGATTGGGATTACGCCGGCTTCAACACGCCGCTCTTCGATCTCGGCGGCCTCGCCTCCAACAACGAATTTTCCGAGGACGCCGAGCGGGCGATGCTGGAGGCCTACCACCAAGCCTCGCTGACGCCTGATCTCTGGCGCCGTTACCAAGCGATGAAATGCGCCTCGCTGTTGCGCGAGATGCTGTGGAGCATGGTGTCGGAAATCCACTCGACCATCGATTTCAACTATGCCGCCTATACCGCCGAAAACCGCGCGCGTTTCGAGCGCGCCTATGCCGAACAGGATCCATGACATGACGAAGGAATTGCCCAAGACCGCCAAGGCCGTGGTCATCGGCGGCGGCATCATCGGCTGCTCGACAGCCTATCATCTCGGCAAGCTCGGCTGGACCGATACCGTGCTGTTGGAACGCAAGAAGCTGACCTCCGGCACCACCTTCCATGCGGCCGGCCTCGTCGGCCAACTCAGGACGAGCGCCAACATCACCCATCTGCTCGGCTATTCCGTCGATCTCTACAAGCGGCTGGAGGCGGAAACCGGGCTCGGCACCGGCTGGAAGATGAACGGCGGCCTCAGGCTTGCCTGCAACGAGGAACGCTGGACGGAGGTGAAGCGGCAGGCGACCACGGCGCAGTCCTTCGGACTCGACATGCAACTCTTGAGGCCGCAGGAAGCCTTCGACCTCTGGCCGCTGATGACGATCGATGATCTCGTCGGCGCCGCCTATCTTCCGACCGACGGGCAGGCCAATCCTTCCGACATCACGCAGGCGCTGGCGAAGGGCGCGCGCATGGCAGGCGTTTCGATCTTCGAGGATACCGAGGTCATCGATCTGGAGATCGACAAGGGCCGCATCCGCGCCGTCATCACCGAGCAGGGCCGCATCGAATGCGAGCGCGTCGTCGTCTGCGCGGGGCAATGGACGCGGGCGTTTGCCGCTCGTTTCGGGGTCAACGTGCCGCTGGTGTCGGTCGAGCACCAGTACATCATCACCGAATCCTTCGGCGTGCCCTCCAACCTGCCGACGTTGCGCGACCCCGATCGCCTGACCTATTACAAGGAAGAGGTGGGCGGCATCGTCATGGGGGGTTACGAGCCGAACCCGATCGCCTGGGCGAAATCGGGGATCCCGGAAGGCTTCCACTACACGCTGCTCGACAGCAATTTCGACCATTTCGAACAGATCATGGAACAGGCGCTCGGGCGCGTGCCTGCGCTCGAAAACGTCGGCGTCAAGCAGCTCTTGAACGGGCCGGAGAGCTTTACGCCCGACGGAAACTTCATTCTCGGCGAGGCGCCGGAGCTCAAGAACTTCTTCGTCGGCGCCGGCTTCAACGCCTTTGGCATCGCATCGGCCGGCGGCGCCGGGATGGCGCTCGCCGAGTGGGTGAGCAAGGGCGAGCCGCCCTACGATCTCTGGCCGGTCGACATCCGCCGCTTCGGCCGCCCGCATTTCGACACCGACTGGGTGCGTACCCGCACGCTGGAGGCCTATGGCAAGCACTACACGCTGGCTTTTCCGTTCGAGGAGTATTCTAGCGGCCGCCCCTGCCGCAAGTCACCGCTCTACGACCGGCTGAAGGCGCAGGGCGCCTGCTTCGGCGAGAAACTCGGCTGGGAGCGGCCGAACTGGTTCGCCGATCTCTTCGCCAACGAGGAACCGAAAGACGTCTACAGCTACGAGAGGCAGAACTGGTTCGAGGCGGTGGGCCGCGAGCACAGGGCGGTGCGCGAGGCGGCCGTGATCTTCGACCAGACCTCGTTCGCCAAATTCACGCTGAAGGGCCGCGACGCGGAAAAAGCACTCTCCTGGATATCAGCCAACGACGTTGCCAAACCGGTTGGCTCGCTCGTCTACACGCAGATGCTGAACGACAAGGGCGGCATCGAGTGCGATCTCACCTGCGCCCGCATCGCCGAGGACGAGTATTACATCGTGACCGGCACGGGCTTCGCGACCCACGACTTCGACTGGATAGCACGCAATATTCCTGATGATATGCATGCCGAACTCGTGGACGTGACGTCCGCATATTCCGTGCTGGCGCTGATGGGGCCGAATGCGCGCGCGGTGCTGGAGAAGGTCACAGGCAGCGACGTCTCCAACGCCGCCTTCCCCTTCGGCCGGGTCAAGACGATCGGCATCGCCGGCTGCCCGGTGCGCGCGTTGCGCATCACCTATGTCGGCGAGCTCGGCTACGAGCTGCATGTGCCGATCGAATACGCCACGACCGTCTATGACGCGCTGATGGCGGCGGGCGCTCCGCTGCACCTCGTCAATGCCGGCTATCGCGCGATCGAGAGCTGCCGGCTGGAGAAGGGCTATCGCGCCTGGGGTTCGGATATCGGGCCTGACCATACGCCGATCGAAGCCGGGCTCGGCTGGGCGGTGAAGACGAAGAAGACCACGCCGTTTCGAGGCCGCGAGGCGATCGAGCGGCAGCTGGCATCGGGCGTCAAGAAGATGCTCGCCTGCTTCGTGCCCGATGATCCCGATGTCGTGCTGCTCGGCCGCGAGACCATCTACCGCGATGGCAAGCGCGTCGGCTGGCTGTCGAGCGGTGGCTTCGGCTACACAGTCGGCAAGGCGATCGGGTACGGCTATGTGCGCAACGCCGAGGGCGTAAGCGGGGATTTCGTGCTGTCGGGCCAATATGAGCTCGACGTTGCCAGAGTGCGGGTGCCGTGCAAGGTGTCGCTGACGCCGCTTTATGATGCCCGGATGGAGCGGGTGAAGGGGTAGGTGCGGTGGCCTGCGTCTTGAGCCCGCCGCCTCGCACTGATGCCCCGCGACAGTCTCTCGAAATGCATACCCGCCAAAACCTCAAAACAACGGCAATTTGCCATCCTGGATCAGGATATCCAGCTTGTTTGCCACATCCTCCGTCCAGGCGAGGTTTTCGGTGAGCGCCGCCGGGAAGAGGCCGGGGAGCGTGAACAATGCCGCCGAAACGGCCCCGCCGTTGCGAGGAACATCCGCGAGTAGCGCGGCGATCTCGGCAGCGCGCGGGTCACGCAGCTCGTAGGGCTGGCCCTTGCGATCGACGCCCAGCGCATAGCGCATCCAGGCGGCGACTGCGATGGCGTAGGTTTCGGCCTTGCTGCCATCGGCCAGCGCTTCCACGGCCGGCTCCAGCAGACGCTGCGGCAGCTTCTGGGTGCCGTCCATGGCGATCTGGTAGGTGCGGTGGGCGATTGCCTTGTTTGCAAAGCGGGCCGTCAATTCATCGGCATAGGCTTCCAGATCGATACCGGGGACGGGATCGAGCGTGGAGGCGGCAGCGTTCATATGGCGGCGGGCAAGGGCTGAAAGGCCGGTATCGTCCATGACATCGCGGATGAATTCATAGCCGCCGATATAACCAAGATAGGCGAGAAGCGAGTGCGCGCCGTTCAGCATGCGCAGCTTCATCTTCTCATAGGCCGAGACATCTTCGACCATCAGCGCGCCGGCCTTTTCCCATTGCGGGCGGCCATTCGCGAAGCTGTCCTCGATGACCCATTGGGTGAAGGGTTCGGTCTCGATCGCGACCAGATCGACGCGACCAGTGAGCCTTTCGGCATCGCGATAGGTGGCTTCGGTGCTGGCCGGCGTGATGCGATCGACCATGGTCGAGGGGAACGGAACTTCGCTCTCGATCCAGGTTTTGAGCTCGGTATCGACGCGGCCGGCGAAATCGAGGACGAGGCGCTTAAGGACAGCGCCATTGCTCGGCAGGTTGTCGCAGCTGAGGGGGGTGAACGGCGCGATGCCCTTGGCGCGGCGGCGGGCAAGGCCCTCGACGAGATAGCCGATGACGCCGTGGGGCGCGTGGCGGTTTGCAAGGTCGGCCGCGATATCCGCATGCTTGAGATCGAGACCGCCGGTGGCGGCATCGAAGCCATAGGCCTTTTCGGTCACCGTGAGGCTGACGATGCGGATGGCGGGGTCTTCCAGCCGTGCCAGCAACTCGCCCGGGTTGCGGGTCGCGACATGCGCCCTGAGGATCGGCCCCATGACATGGGCGACCGTGCCTTCGGTGTCGCGCACCAGCATGGTGTAGAGGCCGTTCTGCTCATTCAAGTGATCGGCGACATCGGCGGTGCGCAGGCTTGCCACCTCGATCCCCCAATCTCCACCTGATAGCGCCAGAGCCGCATCCGTATAGGGCGCGAAGTGGGCGCGGAAGAAGGCGCCAGGGCCGAGATGCAGGATGCCCGGCTTCAGCACATCGCGATTGAAGGCCGGAAGCTTGGCTGTATGGGCGAGGCCGGTGAGGCGCGTCAGTCGTTCGGTCACAGCTTGTAGGCCTTCTTGGCGTTGGCGTAGGAGAGGTCGGCGGCGGCGATTGCCGCATCCTGGCGCGAGATCCGGTGCTCGGCCGCCAGCGTTGCCAGGAAGCCGCAGACTTCGCGGCGCCAGACATCGTGGCGTGCGGGGATGGAGAGCAGCGCGCGCGTATCGTCGTTGAAGCCGGCCATGTTGGCGAAGCCTGCCGTCTCTACCACCTGGTCGAGATAGCGGCGAATGCCGGCCGGGCTGTCGTGGAACCACCAGGGCGGGCCGATCATCAGGCAGGGCCAATGGCCGGCCATCGGCGCCAGTTCGCGAGCGTAGGTCGTTTCGTCGAGCGTGAAGAGCAGGACGCGCAGACCCGGCGCATGACCGTATTTCCCCAAAAGTGCCGAGAGGCCGCCGACCCAATCGGTCGGCGTCGGGATATCGGCGCCCATGTTCGGCCCGCGCGTCTGGAAGAGTTCGCGATCGGTGTTGCGGCGGGAGCCGGCATGGATCTGCATGACCATGCCGTCTTCCGCAGAAAGCCCGGCCATTTCGGTCAGCATCTGGCCACGGAAGAGCTCGGCCTCGCCTGTCTCGAGCGTGCCCTTGTGCGCACGGTCGAGCAGCCGCTGCTTGTCCGAATGCGTGAGATCGGCGGTGAAGGCGGTGGGCACGCCGTGGTCGGTCGCGGTGGCGCCGAACTTGCGGAAATAGGCGCGGCGCTTGCGATGCGCTTCGATCAACCCATCCCAACTCGCGACGTCGCAACCCGTGAGCTCGCCGAGTTTCACAAGGTTTTCGCGGAAGCCGACGGCATCGGGATCGGTAACACTATCGGGGCGATAGGTGGTGCGCACGCGGCCGATCCAGCCATCCTCGGCCATCTTCTGATGGTGTGCCAGCTGATCGAGCGCGCCTTCCGTGGTCGCGATCGTCTCTATGCCGAAGCGCTCGTGGAGCGCGCGCGGGCGGAATTCCGGCAGCTTGAGCTGCGCGTTGATGTGATCGTAAAGCGCATCGGCGTTCCCTGATGTCAGCGGCTCCTCGCAGCCGAGCACGGCCGACATGGCATGATCGACCCAGAGGCTGGACGGCGTGCCGCGGAAGAGATGATAATGCGCCGCAAAGGTGCGCCAGATGGCGCGGCCGGACGAGACGGGCTTGCCGTCGAGGCGGGGAACGCCGAGGTCGTCCAGCTTGACGCCGACGCTGTGCAGCATGCGGAAGAGATAGTGATCGGGAATGACGAGCAGCGAGGCAGCGTCCTCGAAGGGCTTGTCCTCGGCGAACCAGGAGGGTTCGGTGTGCCCGTGCGGGCTGACGATCGGGAGCCCGCTGACGCTCTCGTAAAGCTCGCGCGCGATGCTGCGCGTTGCCGGATCGGCCGGAAAGAGCCGGTCCGGATGCAGAAATCCATTGCCAACATCCATCAGTATTCCTCCCTAGTCCTTACCGGACTAGCGCACAAAAAAAGATGCGGCAAGGGCTTTTAGTAACCAAACGGTTCACTTTATGAATCGGCGGCATTGCCTCTCGAAACGATTGACCTTGCGGCCTATTTCCGCTTTGGAGAGCGCAATCACATGACCGGTTCATACGGCCGGTTGTGGCAAGGAGAGCCCGATGTCCGATCAGACCGACCACATCACCCAACTCGAGGAAACCGTCGCGCACCAGGCAAAGACGATCGAGGAACTGTCCGACCAGCTGACGGAGCAGTGGAAGGTCGTCGAGCAGACTCGCGCCAAGCTGGACAGGCTGACCGAGCGCTTCCTTTCGCTCGAGGAACAATCGCTGGAAGCTCCGGCGATCACCCGGCCGCCGCACTACTGATCGTCACGATCTTGCGTTTCGATGTCTCGATCCTTATATAAGCGCTTGTGAGGACGACCTCCGCCGCATGGGCTTTAACACGGGACGACCCGGCATATTCCCATAGGGGCATTTCATGAGATCCGTCTCCGACCGTATCCGCCACGCCATCAGCTTCGAACTCATTGGTCTCGCCATCATCACGCCGCTTGGCGCGTTTGCCTTCGGCATGCCGATCGCCGACATCGGCGTCGTCGGCGTTGCCAGCGCCACGGTGGCGACAGCGTGGAACTATCTCTACAATCTCGGCTTCGACCATGTGATGCAGCGCCTGACGGGCGGGACGCGCAAGAGCCTTGCCGTGCGCGTGCTGCATGCCGTTCTTTTCGAGGGTGGTCTGCTTGTGGCGCTGTTGCCGCTGATCGCCTGGTATCTCGGCGTCAGCCTGCTGCAGGCCTTCATGATGGACGTGTCCTTCGCGCTCTTCTATCTGGTCTACGCCTTCGTGTTCAATCTCGCCTACGATCGCATCTTCCCGCTGCCGGACTGGCAGGGGAAGGCGCCGGACGCCGTGCGCGGCTGATCGGCGCCGCGCCGCGCCAAATGGCGTGGTTTGCGATCGCGGCTTTCGGGTCTATATAGCGCCAGAACATTGTTACTCAGCGAAAGACGACAGCATGGCCGCGACGATCCGTTACCACGAAGGCGATATTCCGGCGGCAGCCGCCGCCCGCTATACCGGCGCGATCGCGATCGATACCGAGACGCTCGGCCTCGTGCCGCGCCGCGACCGGCTCTGCGTCGTCCAGCTTTCGCCGGGCGACGGTTCCGCCGACGTGATCCGCATCGCGGCCGGCCAGACGGACGCGCCAAATCTCGTGGCGCTTCTTTCGGATCCGACGCACGAGAAGATCTTCCATTACGGTCGCTTCGATATCGCCGTGCTCTTCAATGCTTTCGGCGTGACGACGACGCCGGTGTTCTGCACCAAGATCGCTTCGCGCCTCTGCCGCACCTATACGGACCGGCACGGGCTGAAGGACAATCTCAAGGAGATGCTCGAGGTCGATATCTCGAAGACCCAGCAATCCTCCGATTGGGGCGCGGAGACGCTGTCGCAGGCGCAGCTCGAATATGCGGCTTCGGATGTGCTTCATCTGCATGCGCTGCGCGACAAGCTTACCCACCGCCTCATTCGCGACGGCCGATTCGAGCACGCGACCGCCTGCTTCGCCTTCCTTCCCGCCCGCGCAAAGCTAGACCTGCTCGGCTGGGACGAGACGGATATTTTCGCGCATAGCTGATTTTGTTTCCAGCCTCTCAACAGGCAAAGCCGGTGTGCGCCGACACGCACCGAATGTTTAGTGTTTCGTTAACGGTGAATCACTAGGATGCTCATTAACTTCTAGGCATTCCGTGGCGCGATGCAGCGTCCTCCAGGCACGCGACATCGCCGGAGATGCAAACAGCCCGATGATCGCGGCTCCCCTGTAACCTGCTTTAGCGCATTTTACGAAAGAGGAAGCATGCCATGTTGTCTCCGGTTCGTGCAGCGTCAAGCTCAAGCTTTCCCTCGCAAGGTTCGACCTCGGCGCTGAGCGCCAGCGACATCGTGCGCAGCGTCACCGCGGTTGCGCCGGTCAACCAGGTCGAGAGCCCGGACCTGACATCCGGCGCCACCGCCAAGCTCAACATCCTGCTGCTTGCCGTTCGCGCCCGCATGGTCGAGGCGCTGCTCAATGTGCTGACCGCCACCGGAGAGGCGCTTTCGCAGCCGCGCGACGATAACGAGCCGGATCTGGTCTTCGCATCGCGGCTTGCTGATGCGATCCAGAAATTGCCGGCCGCCAAGATCGAGTTCATCGAGCGCCAGCTGGCGGCCCAAGGCCACACGATACCGCTGCGGCTGCTTGCCGAAGCTCTGCAGAACCCCGCCGGACCTGCCGCGACGCGCATCGCCGCCTACCTCGAAGCCATCGGCACAAGAGATCGCGATCTTGCGACACGCGCCGTTCTGAAATCCTACAGCCAGAACGACGGTTCGCCGGCGCGCCCAGAACAGCGTCCGGAGATCAGCCTGCATCGCGATACGGTCACATCCGCTCCCCGCGCCACGACAGCCGCGCCCGAGAACGCCGGAGCCAGGAACACGGCGACACCAGCGGCAGGCGGGACCACCGGCCATGGGAGCGAAGTGACCGCACAGGCCGCCGTGGCTGACGAGGCCCCCATGGTCGCTGTCGCCGAGCGGGCGGAGCCGAAGGCCGCGATGACGGCCGCAAGCGCCACGCTTTCCACCGACGAGGCGGCGGAAACCCCCGCCACAGCGGAAGCATCCGTGCTCCCGGCCGACGTTGACACAACCGAGGTCGCGGCTGAGCCGGCAATCACCGGCGACACCAAGGCCGATCCGATCATCCCCAAGAGCTGGGTCGGCATTCCGGCTTCGCTGTCGAAGGACGAGACCGACATGATCGTGGTCATCATCCGCGATCAACAGACGGAGGTGCTCCTAGAGGCAGCCGAAGTGGAGCCGGCGGTCGATATCGACGTTCTGCTCGACGATACGCTGATCGCCGACATCCCTGACAATCTGAAGCGCCCCGCCGAGCAGATGCTGCCGACGACCGGCCTGACAAAGCCGCTGGCAGCGCAGGCAGCGCCTTCGCCGCTTGAAGCCGTGGCCGCGCAGGCGGCCGCGCGGCAGCGGGTTCAGGCGGATACGGACACGCCCTTGGCTGCGCGGCAGATGATCGACGCGACCTACGCGCCGGTTCTGATGAAGGTTATCGAGGGCGTGCCCTATGCGCCGCAGCCCTACGACTTCGCCAAGGACGAGACCGACGATGCCGGTTCGCGCGAGATGAACCGCGAGGACCACAACGGCAATAT
>Ga0307406_10002222_pt1 | contig 10568 bp, 5 predicted proteins | sample 322Cmetagenome_3_FD_203706 | JGI IMG/M metagenome (GOLD analysis project Ga0307406, IMG submission 203706) | Maize rhizosphere microbial communities from greenhouse at UC Davis, California, United States - 322HYB-C-2 | ecosystem: Host-associated > Plants > Roots > Rhizosphere > Soil | place... | reverse complement strand
ATGGCGGCGGCGTCCGCAAGACCGGCAAAGGCGGGGACACCATCATCGCGAAGGTCCCGCCGGGCACCGTGGTCTATAAGAGCAATGCGGCGACCGTTCAGGAAGCCGTCGAATTCGAGCGTGGTGACGAGGGCATCGATCTCGAGCCGGTCGCCGACCTGACCGAATACGGCCAGAAATTCGTCCTCTGCAAGGGCGGCAAGGGCGGTCTCGGCAACTCGAACTTCGCCACGCCGACGCACCGCACGCCGACCGAATCGACTCCCGGTGAAGAGGGCGAGTCCGGCGTTTTCTACCTCGAACTCCGCCGCATCGCCGATGCCGGCTTGGTCGGTTTCCCGAACGCGGGCAAGTCGACGCTGCTAGGAAAGCTTTCCCACGCCCACCCGAAGGTGGCCGCGTATCCCTTCACCACGCTCCAGCCGTCGGTGGGCGTCGTCGAGTTCGGTGGCTTCCGCCGCTGCACGGTGGCGGACATCCCGGGTCTGATCGAAGGCGCGCATGAGAACCGCGGCCTCGGCCATGAGTTCCTTCGCCACATCACCCGCTGTCGCGTGCTGCTGTTCGTCGTGGACATTGCCGGCAGCGAGGGCCGCGACCCGATTTCCGACATCCAGATCCTGCGCAAGGAGATCAGCGAGTATGATGAAGAACTCGGCCGCTTTCCATGGATGATCATCGCCAACAAGATGGACATGGATGGCGCGGCGGAGAATCTGGAGCTACTGGAGAAGCGCTTCCCGAAGGTGAAGGTGATCCCGATTTCAGCAGAGCTGGAAGAGGGGCTGGATGCCTTGAAGCTCTACCTCGATGACGAAGTGGGATACAGAGTCTGAGCCGGATGATGAGCCGGATGATGAGCCGGATGATGAGCCGGATGATGAGCCGGATGATGAGCAGCCTGTCGCAGCGCCGCTAGCGACCGGTCTGGCGTTGGCTCTGGCGGTCGCGCCACCTTGCTTCTTTGGCCTCAGCTTGGCTTTTTTCTTGGCTAACCATTCACGGCCCTCTCAGGCCAGTGGGCTCTTCGCGTTTTTGATGACCGGCTCCGTCTTTCTGGCCCCTACCGTCGGCGCTCTTCTTGTTTGGCAAGGGCATCGTCGCGGGGAACGGTGGGAGGGTTGGCGCTCGCTCGTTACGTTTGTTAACATATTGTGGGCGGTAGCAGCGGTCTGGCTAGGGATTGGCCTTCTTCTCTCTCCGGGGAGAAATTGGTAGATCCGTTGACTTTGGCCATGAATGACCGCTTTCGTTGGTTCAAGTGGATCAGCGCCATCTCCCTGCTCCCCGTCACTTTTCTGCCGTGGTGATGACCAGTTCCTTGCCCCTCTTCAGATCGGCGTGGGAAATGAAGTAGCCGTCGATCTTCTGGGAATCGTAGGTGATGCCGGTTAGCTTCCGGCCATTGCCTTGCTTGCGAATGGTGAAGGAGGGCGCATCCCCGATCTTAAACTCAGCTTTGTCGAAGATCGGCACGCTGACGAGGTAGGTTGGGTCGGCAGGGGAGAAGGTGTATAGCCCCAGCGCATTGAAAACATACCAAGCGGACATCTCTCCGGCATCGTCCATGCCGGCGTACGAGAGCTTGTCCTTCCCCATGTCGTAGAAGCGGTCGAGGCATTGGTCGATGATGGCCTGAGACTTCTCCGGCTTTCCGAGGAAGTGGTAGAGGTGTGGGAAATTATGATCCGGTTGGTTGCCGTGGCAGTACTGGCCGATGAAGCCGGAAATGTTGTGGGCCTCCATTCCGTTCCAGGGGATCGTGAAAAGGTCATCGAGCTTCTTCTCAAATTCCTCCCTGCTCTTGTAGAGGCCGATCAGGCCGTTGACGTCGTGGGGTGCGAAGAATGAGGACTGCCACGCGTTGGCCTCGCGGTAGAGGTATTCGTAGTAGGGGAACTGGGGGTCGAAGTTCTTCACCCAGCTTCCATCTGCGAGACGGCCGCGCATCAGGCCGGTGGAGGGATCGAAGAGATTTTTGAAGTTTCCCGTGCGTTTCATCAGCATCGCGCGGTTGGGCTCGTCGCCCAATTCCTTCGCCAAGAGGGCAACCGCGTAGTCGTCGTAGGAGTATTCCAGTGTCTTGGTTACGCTGGCTTTCGCCTTGATTCCGATACTCGGGTTCTGGATGTCGTCCTCCGCGATGTAACCCTTCTCGGAATACTCCTTGATGAAGGGACGGGTGCCGCCCTCGAGGGTGGCGTTCCGCAGAAGGAGATTGTAGGCGCTCTTCACATCGTAGTCGCGGAGGCCACGGAGATAGGAGCCGGCGATGAAGACGGAGGCGTGGTCGCCGTGGAAGAAGGTGGGCATGAAGCCACTCTTCTCGCCGCGGTGGATGAGGGAGCTGATGACGTCGGTGGTGACCTTTGGCGAAAGCATGCCCAAGAGGACAAGCTTGTTCCGGTAATCGTCCCATAGGGAAGGATCGGTATAGTAGTGGAAGCCCTTGTTCGCGACCGTCCCGCGGCGGTCGGCGAAGTCCCCGTTCGCATCACTGCGGAGAGCTGGCCAGAGGAAAGAGCGGTAGAGGCAGGAGTAGAAAAGCCCCTTCTGACGGGCGGTGCCGCCGGTAATCTTGATCTTCGAGAGCAGGTCGTTCCAAGTCGTCGTCGCTCGTTCCCTGATCTCGGTGAAGCTACTGTAACCGACTTCTTTTTCGAGGTTTTGCTTGGCGCCTTCCGTGCTGACAAACGAGAAGCCAACCTGGATCTCAAGCGGTTTCGCCTCGTTCTCGAACTGAAGCACCGACACGTCTTTGTCGCCGTCCCTTACGGTTTCGATCGCGGTGATGCGATGATTGGTCCTCGCATAGAAGTAGATGCGTTCGCCGGTCTGTTGGAAGCCTTTGAAGACATGGTCGCCCTCCTGGCTGATTTCCCGGTCGCGGACGCGTTCGTTGGCAATGGAGAGGTCGACGAGCAGCTTCTTGGCCTCGCCCTCCTTGAAGGTATACTTGTGATAGCCGCAACGCAGGGTGGAGGTGAGTTCCACGTTTACACCATAGCGTTCCAGGTAGACCTGATAGTAGCCGGGGAGTGCGGACTCCTTCTCGTGGCTGTAGGGCGAGGCATAGTTCTTCGGCGTGACCTCGCCGGTGACGGGGAGGAAGGGGACGTTGCAGAGGTTCCAGTGGCCCTTGCTAGTGTGGGTGAAGGCTTGGATGACAGTGTCCTCATACTGATAGCCGGAGCCGCTATGGAACTGGGTCACGGGGCTCAGTTGGACCATTGCGTTTGGGAGTGATGAACCCGGGAAGACCTCTGCTCCCCAAGTGCGGCGGGTGGGGGTGAAGCCCACGTCGCTCTTGTCCCAAATTGTTGCGGTTCCGAGCAGGGGATTCACCAGATCCGCGGGCGTGTCCTGTGCGCGAGCGGCGTGAGGCCATGCACATTGGAGAAGGAGCACGAGAGTGCTGAGGTTTCGGAGCACGGGCAGGAAGGTCATGGCATTCGGGGATGCGGGGGCTGTTGATGACCCGCCAGCCGTGGGAATACGCGATGCCCGATGCTGTTTTTCAGGAGACAAGGGCACCTACCCAGATGAGTGTGGAGGAAATGTAGCGGTCCTTTTGTCGACCGTTGAAAGGTCCGGCGGTCGCTTGAGATCCGGCGTGGACGTGGCAAGAGGGATGCTTAGATTGGGCGCATGGGCGATGGTTCTAGTGAGATTGTTTTCGTTTATGGGACGCTGCGTCGCGGGGGCTCGAATTCGTTCCGCATGGATGGTGCTGAGTTCGTTTCGGCGGGGAAGGTAGCGGGGAGGCTTTATTCGATCTCCTGGTATCCGGGGTTGGTGTTAGATCGGGGGCCGGAAAGCGTGGAGGGTGACGTTTATCGAGTGGGGGCGAGTCAGCTCGCGGCGCTGGATGAGTTTGAAGGGATCTCGGCGAATGAGATCGAAGGGGCAGAGTATCGGAGGGTGCGGACGGAGGTGACGACGGGGGATGGCGTAGTTGTGGCTTGGTCGTATGAGTGGAAGGGGCCGGTGGAGGAGTCGAAGCGGATTCAGTCGGGTGATTGGTTGGAGGTGGAGCCGATGGCGTAGGAGGGTAAGGATTGCCGCAAGGAGATCGTTCCTGTGTCGCTCTGCTACACGATCGGGCGAGTGACTTCATCCGGGGACTGAAGTCTCCGGCTACCGTCCGTGACCGCTACGCGGTCGGAGAGGAGGCGAGCGGGAGGAGATCTTGAATCCGGAGGCACAGGGATGCCGGGGGGACACGGGGATGCGGCTCGTGCCGCTGAAGTGCGGCGGTCGCTGACGCGCCGCTACATTGTTGGAAAGCGCCGCTACATTGCGGGAAAGAAAAAGAGCCGGTCTTGCGACCGGCTCTCGTGATTGAGCTGTAGTGATGTCCGCTGGCTTTAGTGGCCGAGCTCCTTCGCCGTCCAAGGCGCGGTGCGGCTCTTGTACTTGTCGCGGATTTCCTTCACCTGTGCAGGGGTGACGGCTTCGGCGTCATTGCCCCAGCTCTGACGGACGTAGGTGACCACGTCGGAGATCTGCTGATCATTGAGGGCAGGGCCGAGGGGAGCCATGACGTTGGTGTAGTCGTGGCCAGCCACCTTCACGGGGCCTTCCAGACCGCCGATGACGATGCGGATCGGCACGCTAGGGTCACCGGTCACCCACTCGGACTTGTCGAGTGGAGGGAAGGCGCCTTCAAGGCCGGCACCGGTCGGCTGGTGGCAGGCAATGCAGGTGAGGCCGTAGACTTCGGCACCGCGCTTGTGAACCTCGGCATCGGGCTTGAACTTCTTCACGACGGCATTCGGATCCGGTGCACCGGAAGCTTTCGCCGCGAGAGCGGCGAGCATGCCCTTGGCACCACTGCCGCCGGCGATTTCCGTCAGCGAGACGTCGTCATAGATGACGGTGCCGGTGCCTCCGCCGTAGCCGCCGAAGAGGCAGTGGATGAGGAATTCCGAGCGGTCGCCCGAGTCGATATCGGTGGAGACTTGGGTCCAGTCGGTGGTGCCCTTCACGCTGTTGGTGCGTTCGCCTCCGTGAACGTTGAGGAGAGCACCGGGGCCGTTGCCGTTGGGCTTGTGATCGATGGTCTTGACCCAAGCGGACAGGTGGTAGCGGGTACCGCGCTTGACGGGGACGGTCACCGCGGCACCGGCATCAATTGGATCGCTCGAGGAAATGGACAGGCCCAGCGAACCATTGCGGCCCTGCGGCGAGCTGGTCAGCTTCGCCGTGCCCTTGCCACCGCCGTAGGTGCGGAGGTCGGTCCAACCGGCCGGTTGGCCGTTGGAGACTTCCGAGAAGTCCGGGTTCGGCAACAGGTTCGGCATTTGCTTCTGCTCGGAGTCGGCGGCGTAACTGGCAGCCTTGGCGGCGGCGGTCACGCTGGAGGCATTTCGGTTCGCGGCGATCTGCCAGGCGTCCTTGAGCGTGGTGTCGCCGGTGATGCGCTGCTCGTCCGTGGTGATCAGGGTGAAGAGCGCCTTGCCAAGCTCCGCATCGTTCTCAGGGAGATGGGACAGGGAGACCAGCACTTCGGCGAGTTCGCGGTCGCCCTTCACGTCGATCTTGCCGCCGGTGATGTAGGCGTCCTTCAGCTGCTGGGGCGTCGCCACCGTGATGCCGGCGCGTTGGACGGCGCGGACGTTCGACTTCAGTGCGATGCTCGCGGTCGACGAATTCAGCACGCCGAGTTGGGCGAGGGCATACACCGCGTGGGCGGATCCCTTGGTGCCGGCAGCGGCGAGCGAGCCGAGCTTCTCCGCGAGGTTCTTCATGCCGCCTTCCACGATCAGGCGCTGGGCGTGCATGCGCCAGAGCAGGTTCGGGCTATCAAGCGCCGCGATCAGGGTGTCCGGCTTGGAAGGATCGATATTCGGGTTCGCGTCATCCTTCGAGCCCGTCGGATAGATGCGGTAAATGCGCCCATATTTGGTGTCGCGCAGCGGGGTCTCGTAAGCGTTGCCCTTGCCGTTTTTGGCATCGAGACCAGAGCCCTGCTTGTTCGGCGTCGGGTTGTGCTGGATGATCAGGTTGTACCAATCGCAGACCCACATGGCGCCATCGGGACCGACCTCGGCGCAGACCGGGCCGGACCAGGCATCGGCGCTGTTGTAGAGGTTATTGAAGCGCTGGACGGCCTTGTAGCCGGCACCCTTCCGGGTGATGTCGAAGGTGCCGACGAGCTTGCCGGTGCCTTCCGTGACGAAGGCGGTCTTTTCACGCCACTCCACGGGAAAGCGCTCGGAGGTGTAGAAGGCGTGGCCCGCACCGGCGGTGTATTTCTCGAACTGGTCCACCTGGCGGATGTCCGCCGAGCTGGGGTTGAAGATCGGATTGTCATCCGCACGCGGGGTGCGCGGGGCCTTCATGCCGGCGGAGGCATACTCCTTCTCCGAGAAAGTCAGGTAGAAGGACGGATTGCCGTTGGCAGTCGAGCCCATCTTGTCGAAGTCCGACGTGGTGCCGAAGCCCCAGGTGTTGTTGGTGGTCGGCTGGAGATATTCGATCTCGGAGCCATCCGGCTTGAAGCGGAAGACGCCTTGGCTGAACTGGTGATCCTTGCCGCCGACAGTGCCCTTGAAGCCAGAGTAGCCGATGGTGGCGTAGATCCAGCCATCGGGGCAGTAGCGGAGGTTCGAGACACCGGCGTGGGTGTCACCCATGTTGAAACCGGTGAAGAGCACCTTGCGGACGTCGGCCTTGTCGTCGCCGTTGGTGTCCTGGAGGAACAGCATGTCAGTGCCATTGGTGCAGATCACGCCGCCGTTGGCGAAGACCAGCGAGGTCGGGATCGAGAGCTTGTCGGCGAAGGTCGTGAAGGTGTCGGCCCGGCCATCCTTGTCGCGGTCCTCGCAGATGATGATCTTGTCGTTGCCGAGGTTACCCGCGTGCAGGTTGTTCGGATAATCGACGGTCTGGATGACGAAGGCGCGGCCCTTGTGATCCCAGTTCACGAAGATCGGGTTCACGATGTCCGGCTCGCTGGCGAACAGCGACAGCTCGAAGCCCACTGGCACCTGTGCCAGCTTCATCGACTCTTCGGGCGAAAGCGGCTTTTGCGCACTGGTGATGAGCTGGCGCTTCAGGTAGCCGGGGAGCTCGACCTTTTCCTGCTCCAGCTTGGGCAGCTTGAGAGCTTGCAGCTTCTTGTATTTCTCCGGCCCCACGCTCCAGAAGATGGCGCGCTTCATGAGGTCTTGGAATTCCGGCAGATCCCAGACGCGATGGTCGTGGCCGGCGGCGGTGTAGAAAATGCGGCCCTTGCCTTGCTCGCGGACCCAGGTCCATGGCTCCTGCTCCCGCTTCTCGAGGACCACGCGGTCATCGCCCAGCTGATCGTGCACGTAGGTTTCATCCCATGCCGAGAAGCCATCGTAATCCCGCATGATCGGGTGGCTCTTGTTGACATTGGTGACCTTGAAGGTGCCGGTCTGGTGGCTCTTGAAGCGGCCGCCGACGAGCTTGATGAAGTCCGGCGAGCCGCCGTAGCAGGCCGAGGCGCAGTGGATCGGCAGGAAGGCACCGCCGCCCTCGACGTAGTCCTTGAGTGACTTGAGCTGGTCGGCAGGCATCGGGCCGTTTTGCTCCCAGTTGCCGTACATCATCAGGGCGTCGTAGTTGGCGAGCGTCTTGGGATTGAGCGCTTCGGCCGGGTCCTGGGTGTAGGTGAAGTCGATCCCCTCGGTGCCGAGCATACGCTTGATCATCCGGTAGCGGGTGACGGGGTCGTGGTGCGGACCGTTGGCGGTCGGGGCACCGAAGAACAGGACTTCAAGACGTCGCGCTTCCGGTTTCGGAGCGATCAACGGCTTGGCCAAAACCGCCCCGAGGGCGACTAGTGGCAGGAGGAGCGTCAGGCGGATGGCTTGCATGAACTTGATTGCAATGGGTTCGATCGCGGCAGGCAACGTGGCGCAATCGGGTGGAATTTCAAGCTGGTCCATAAACGCTAAGATAGCTTGTAGGATTGCGGGAAGGACTTGTATGTTTTTGCCAGTGGACACACCCAACGACCGCCGCAAATGGCTGGAGGATCTCCCCCCGGGGCAATTCCGGCACCTCTTCGACCACCTTCCCGGCACCCTCTTTTTCGCCAAAGACCGGTCGGGACGCCTGATGGCAGGAAACCCCGCTTTCGTGAAACGATGCGGTTTCCAGCGCGAGGATCAGATCGTGGGTCTCACCGACAAACAGATCTTCCCACCACGGCTCGCAGAGAAATACCACCGCGATGACGAGAAGGTGGTCACCACCAAGCAGCCGCTGCTGGGCCTGATCGAGCTTTTCCCGAATTCCCAGGGCAAGCCGGAGTGGTTCATCACCGACAAACTGCCGCTCTTCGACAAGACCGGTGAAGTCTGCGGCCTCTGCGGCACGGTGCGAAGCTATGAAGAACAGCGCGCTGCCATCCAGCCCTACCTGGAACTCGCCGAGGTGGCGGAGCACCTCAAGACGAACTTCCGCGAGCGGCTCGAGGTGTCAGAACTGGCACAGATCGCAGGTCTGTCCGTGCGGCAATTCGAACGCAAGTTCCGCAAGACGTTCCAGACCACGCCGCGTAGTTACTTGATGCGGATGCGGGTGATCAAAGCCTGTGAACTGCTCGCCACCACCAACCTGCCGATCACCGAGGTAGCGCTCGAAGCCGGCTTCTACGATCACAGTGATTTTTCCCGCCAGTTCCGCAAGCACATGGGCCAGGCGCCTACTGCCTATCGCCGCGAGAAGCGCGGGGTCGGGAAAACGCTGCCGCGCTGAGAATTCCAAGCTCCTCATTGCGATTTCCGCAGCGCTGGTGGTCGGAGGATTCCCGGCTCATGCGGAGCCGTACAACAAGTCGCCGCGGCGATTTCCACTGTCCGTGGATGGCGGTGCTTGGAGTACCTCGCATGTCCAGGGCATCGCCGTGGATCGTCAGCGGGGGCATGTCTATTTCTCCTTCACCACGCTGCTGGTGAAGACCAATTTGCAGGGAGAAGTTCTCGGAACTCTCGGGGGATTTACCGGCCATCTCGGCGATCTGGATTTCAACGAAGCGAACGGCCGCGTTTACGGATCCTTGGAATACAAGGCCCAGAAGGCGTTCTACATCGCAGTCATCGATGGCGAGAAAATCGACCGGCCCGGCTTGCAGGCGCAGAACTCGGAGATCTTCCAGACGGTCCACCTCGCCGAAGTCGTGGACGACTACACCGCCGACCTGAATGGCGATGGCGTCTTCGATGGGAATACTGGCGACACGCCCGATCATCGCTACGGGTGCAGTGGCATCGATGGCGTGAGCTTCGGGCCTCGCTTCGGTGAAACCGGGGGCGCTTCGTTCCTGACAGTTGCCTACGGTGTGTATGGCGATACCAAGCGCACGGACAATGATCACCAGGTGCTTCTTCAATACGACGCGAGTGATTGGGTGGCGCGCTATGCTCGTCCGCTCATTGAAGCCGCACCGCATCGCAGCGGTCCCGCGAAGGTGGATGGGAAGTATTTCGTTTACACCGGTAACACCACCTACGGAGTGCAGAACCTGGAATACGATGAGACCGGCAAGCGCTGGCTGATGGGCGTCTACGCGGGAAAGAAAAAGTCGTTTCCGAACTACACCCTGTTCGCCGTGGCAGCCGCCGCGAAACCTGTTTCCGCGAAACTCTCAGGCACGGGGGAGAGCGGGCAGCTCCTGCCACTCGCTGAAGAAGGACTGCACGATGACACCAGCGGGGTGCGGGGATGGTTCCAGAAGGGAGACGTGGGCATCGTATCTTTGAGGGATGGCCTTTTCTATCTCGCCGTCAACGGCACCAAAGACGGTAAGCAGACCGGTCGATTGGAGCTGAATCGTTGGGTCGAAGGCGAAAAGGGTTTCGAGAAACTCTCGGTGCCGCCGGATTCGAACTGACCGCGAGGAAGAAACAAACCGGTGGCAGGACGGGGGAATCCGCGCTTGGATGGCATGGATGAAACTTTCCGCCCTCTTTGCCGCTGGCCTGCCGTTCTCGATGACTGCCTTCGCCGCTGAGAAATCCGGCCATGCCGAAGCCGGGCTGATCGCCGGTGTGGCCTCATATCAGCCCGGCAAGACCGTGCCGGTCGGCATCAAGCTCAAGATCGAGCCCGGTTGGCATAGCTACTGGGTAAATCCCGGCGTTGGCGGCATGCCGATGTCCGCGAAATGGACGCTGCCCGCTGGCTGGAAAGCGGGTGAGCTCCAGGCTCCGGTTCCGAAGCGCTTCAAGACCGGCGACCTGCCCGGCTTCGGCTACGAGGGCGAGGCCATCTATCGCGTCGATCTCACTCCACCGGCGGGATCGAGTGGCGAGGCTGAGCTGAAGGTGGCGCTCTCGTGGCTGACCTGTAACGAAAGCGCCTGTGTGCCCGGCGATGTGGAGCTGTCGCTGAAACTCCCTGCCGGCGATGGCGCGGCAAGCAAGGAAGCGGCGGTCCTCGCCGAGGCTGAAAAGAAGATCCCAAAATCGGTCGATTCCAGTTCTAGCGCGGTTTTCGAGAAGGATGGGCAAGTCGTGTTGGCCTTCACGGTGCCCGGCGGCATCGACCCCGAAGGAAGCCAGGCATTTCCCGCCACGGCAGAGGTAGTCGAT
>Ga0307406_10002221_pt1 | contig 10568 bp, 11 predicted proteins | sample 322Cmetagenome_3_FD_203706 | JGI IMG/M metagenome (GOLD analysis project Ga0307406, IMG submission 203706) | Maize rhizosphere microbial communities from greenhouse at UC Davis, California, United States - 322HYB-C-2 | ecosystem: Host-associated > Plants > Roots > Rhizosphere > Soil | place... | reverse complement strand
GGGCAGATCCTGTTCGAGGGCCGGCCGATCGCGATCCGCGAGCCGCGGCACGCCAAGGCGCTCGGGATCGAGACCGTCTACCAGGACCTGGCGCTGGCCGACAACCTGGACATCCCGGCCAACATCTTCCTCGGGCGCGAATTGATGTGCCGCGGGCTCCTCGCGCTATTCATGGATCTGCGGCGAATGCGCGAAGAGGCCGGCAAGCTGCTCGGGCGGCTCAAGATCCGCATTCCCGACCTGCACCAGAAAGTGCGGACGTTGTCGGGCGGCCAGCGGCAGTGCGTCGGCATCGCCCGCAGCGTCTACTTCAACGCACGCGTGATCATCCTCGACGAGCCGACTGCGGCGCTCGGCGTCGAGGAGACGCGCAAGGTGCTCGACCTCGTCAGGGAAATGCGTGACCAGGGGCTCTCGGTCGTGATGATCAGCCACAACCTCGCGCACGTGTTCGATCTGTGCGACCGGATCTCGGTCATGAAGACCGGCAGCGTCGTCGGCACGCGGCATGTGTCCGAAACGAACCGGGAGGAGATCCTGCGCCTCATCGTCATGGGACGTGAAGCCGGATGATCAGCTGATGCGCGGAACGGCTCCGACGAGGCGAGCGTCGTAGGCGCGTTCGAAGTCGGCGCGCCAGTTCCTGAATCGCGCGCCGATCCCCGGGCCGCGCTTCGCACGACGAACCGTCATGGCGTGATCCAAGCAGGGCGGTGGCGCGGGAACCGCATCCCAGCGGCTACAAGCGATGCAGATGCAGGCCGCCGCCCACGTTGATCACTTCGCCCGTTGCGAACGGCAGACGCCCGGAGGCGAGCGTGGCGACGGCCGTGCCGACGTCCTCCGGCAGGCCCCAGCGCCGCATCGGCACGCCGTCGCGGGCGATCAGCTCGTCGTACCTGGCCGCGGCGGGCTCGGTCATGCGCGTGCGGATGATGCCGGGGCGCACCTCGAACACCTGGATGCCAGCGGCAGCAAGGCGCGCCGCATAGAGCTTCGACATCATCGACAGCGCCGCCTTGGTCATGCAGTAATCGGCCCGGTTCTCGCCGACGATCTCGGCGTTCGCGGAGGTGATCGTGATGATCGAACGCTGGGAAGCGACGTGCTCGCGTTGACCGAGCATCCGCCGCGCCACCGCCTGCGTCAGGAAGAACGTGCCGCGCAGGTTGACGGCGACGCTGCGATCGAAGCTCTCCAGCGACAGGTCGAGCAGGTCGCCGCGTTCGAGCGACGTCACGCCGGCGTTGTTGACGAGGCAGTCGATGGCGCCGAACGTCGACCACAGGTCGGCCACCAGCGATGCATGCCGCGCGATGTCGCCGATGTCGAACTCGACATAGCGCGCGTGGCGGCCGGAAGCGTCGATCGCCTCGAGCACCGGTGCCGCCTCGGACGGCGGCTCCAGGCTCGCGATCGCGACGTCGAAGCCGGCGTTGGCAAGCGACGTCGCGATCGCCGCGCCGATGCCGCGGGCGCCCCCGGTGACGAGCGCGCGCTTCGCGTGCTTCATCGCCCTGCCGGCCGGCGATCGTCGCGCGCCGCGCGTGCCGCGCCCATCGACCACGCGATCATGCGGCGGCAGCCACGTCGTTTCGGGCCGGCGGATCGGCCACGCGCGCGCGAAGCGGCCAGACGCTGGCGAGCTCGGCCGCGCTCTGCACGACCAGCGGCGCGAGCTCGCGAACGCGCTTGTCGGTCATGCGCAGGCTCGGCCCGGCGACGCTCACCGTTCCAAGCGCCGACCCGTCGCCGGGCGCGCGAATCGCCGCGGCGAGCGCCGTGACGCCCGGCTCGGCCTCGTTCATCGCGAGCCCGTAGCCTCGCTTCGCCGTCGCCTTGATCTCGCGCACCAGCGCCTGCGTCGAGCGCAGCACGCTGGGGCCGTAGAGGTCGGCGTCGTCGAATCCGCCCTGCTCCATCACGTACTGGATCGCCGCGTTCGGCGGCACCGTGGCGAGAAACGCCTTGCCGCTCGCCGTCGCATACAGCGGCACGGTGTTCGTGCCGAGCGACGGCTGGTACATGAGGCCGCGCGTCGCGCCCTGTGCGTGCGCGACCCAGACGAGCGAATGGCCGTCGACCACCGCGAGCCGCACGAAATCCCTGGACTGCTGTGCGAGGCGCATCAGCAGCGGCTGGCACACGTCCGGAATGCCGCTCGCGACGTACAGCTGCTGACCGAGCACGGCCAGCCGCATCGTGAGGCGGTAGAAGCCGGTGCCGGCGTGCTGCTCGGCCCAGCCGGCATCGACCAGCGTCGTCAGCATCCGGTGCGCGCCGCTCTTGGGCAGCGCGAGCGCCTCGGCGATTTCGCCGAGCGGTCGCTCGACGCCATCGGCGAGGAGCTCGATGATCGCGAGGCAGCGTTCGGCGGGGATGTGGGCCATGCGCGCGGACCGCGTCGGGGAAGCGCGATCAGCGCGCGGTCCGCGCGCGGGCCGCGTGCCATTCGGCGACGCGCCTCGAGCGATGACGACGCGGCCGGGCGTGGATTTCCGGCGCGAGATTCATCAGCGCGGGATCGAAGATGCGCGTATCCATCGTCCTCAGGTCCGCGGAGACGCGTGGCCTGAACCCCATGTGCGCGATCACGTCCCGCTCGGCGTCGAGGCCGGGGGCGATCTCGATCAGCTCGAGACCGTCGTCGGCGACGCGAAACACCGCGCGCTCGGTGACGAACAGCGCCAGCTGGCCGCGCTCGCGTCCCATCCGCGCGCTGTAGCAGACCTGCTCGAGACGCGGCACGAACTTGCGATGCCGGCCTTCGCTCCGGATGACGGTTCGCCCCGACTCCCACGCGACGTCGAGATCGCCGGCGGTGAGCGTGCCGCTGAACACGACGCAGCGCGCGTTCTGGCTGATGTTGATGAAGCCGCCGACGCCGATGATCCGGTCGCCGAAGCGGCTCACGTTGACGTTGCCCTGCGGGTCGACTTCCGCGAACGACAGGAATGCGAGGTCGAGCCCGCCACCGTCGTAGTAGTCGAACTGCGCGGGCTGGTCGATCATCGCGGCGAAGTTCTGCGCGCCCCCCGAGTCGCGGCCGGTGATCGGCGCGCCGCCGATCAGGCCCTGCTCGTTGGTCAGGTACACGGCGTCGAGCAGGCCTTCCTCGGCCGCGACGGTGGACAGGCCGGTCGATATGCCGGCGCCGAGGTTGCAGATCGCGCCAGGGAAAAGCTCCATCGCCGCGCGCCGGACGATCACCTTGCGTGGACCGAACGGCAGCGGCCTGATGTCGCCGACCGGAATGCGCAGCTCGCCCGAATAGCTCGGGTCGTAGTCGGTCGCGTACGTCTGGCGCTGCGCGGCATCGACGACGACGAAGTCGACGAGGATGCCCGGGATCTTGACCTGCTTCGCGGGCAGCGTGCCCGCGCGCGCCATGCGCTTCACCTGCACGATGACAACGCCACCGGCGCGCCGCGCCGCCTGCGCCATCGCGAGCATCTCGCCGAACACCGCCTCCTGCTCCATCGTCACGTTGCCGTCCTCGTCGGCCGTCGTGCCGCGCAGGAACGCCACGTCGACCGGCACCGGCTTGAAGAACAGCCACTCCTCGCCGGCGAGCTCGACGACCTCGACGAATGCGGGCGGCGTGCGCGGGCTCTGGCGCGCGCCCTGCTGGCGGGGATCGACGAACGAATGCAGCCCCGTCTTGGTCAACAGGCCCGGTCGGCCGGCCGCCATGTCGCGCATCAATTGCGAGAGCACGCCCTGCGGCAGCGTGTACGCCTCGATCTTGTCCTCGGCGGCGAGGCGCACCAGCCCGGGCGAATCGACGAGCGCGCTGGTGATCGCGCGCTTCAGCAGCCCTTCGTGAGCGAGGTGCGACGCGCCGAGCGCCGCGCGATCGCCGACGCCGACCACGCTCACCGACGTGAGTCCGCGCGGCTGGCCCTCGGCGAGGAATCGCCGCTCCACGGCGGCGAGCAGCGCCTCGGGCACCGAGTGGCCGCCGCCCGATCCGCTGATGAGAATCGCATCGCCGTCCGCGACCAGTCGTGCGGCTTCGTCCGCGGTGATCTTTTCCATGGTCCGCTATGAACGTTCGTTGCCCGTGTCCGCGCCTTTTCAGCGACCGTGGAACTCGGGTGCGCGCTTGGCGAAGAATGCCGCAACGCCCTCGTGCAGGTCGGCGCTGTCGAAGATCCGTTGCTGCAACGCGGTCGACGTCGACAGCGCGGCGTCGAGCGGCGCATCGCACGCCGCGTCGACCAGTTGTTTCGCGAAGCGATTGGACAGCGGGCCGCGCGACGCGATCGTGGCCGCCAGCTCGCGCGCAGCCTCCAGCGCCGATCCGTCGACGACGCGATTGACGAGCCCCCACGCGAGCACGCGCTCGTCGGTGAGCGGCTCGCCGGTGTAGAGGAGCTCCTTCGCACGCGCGGGTCCGATCAGGCGCGCGAGCCGGACCGAGCCGTTCCCCGCGAGGCCGCCCAGCCGGCATTCGGGAAGACCGATCGGCGTCCCGCGGCGGACGACGCGAAGGTCGCAGGCGAGCGCGAGCTCGAAGCCGCCACCCAGCGCCGCGCCGTCGATGGCGGCGATCGTCGGCATTGCGGCCGAGGCGAGGCGACGCAGCACCATGTCCTCGAACAGGATCTTGTGCTCGCTCGCGTCGGAGCGCAGGTGCTCGAACTCGCGGATGTCGCTGCCGGCACAGAACGCCCGCCCCGTCCCACCGTGCAGGAGGAGGCAACGAATGTCCGCTCGGGCCTCGACGTCGACGAGCGCGCCATGGAGGCTTCGCAGCAGCTCGCGGGTGACGAGGTTGAGCGGGCCGCCATCCAACGCGATCTCGGCCACCGGGCCGTGGAAGGCGAGATGAACGCACGATGTCGAGGCGACCACGATCGTCACTCGCTCGCTTGCGAGCGCTGCACCGCGATGCCGTGCAGCACGCCCATCTTCTCGAACGTCCTGTGGATGCGATCGACGTAGGCGCCGAACTCGGGCGCATCGCCGAGCACCAGCGGACGCGGGCGCGGAAGGTCGACGCGGATCTCCTCGACGACCTCGCCGGGGCTCGGGCTCATCACCAGGATGCGGTCCGACAGCCCGACCGCCTCCTCCACGCTGTGGGTGATGAAGAGCACCGTCGGCCTGCGTCGCAGCCACAATGCCTCGAGATCCATGCGCACCTGCAGACGCGTCAGCGCGTCGAGCGCACCGAACGGCTCGTCCATCAGGATCACCGGCGGATCGTGCACGAGCGTTCGCGCGAGCGAGACACGCTGGCGCATGCCGCCCGAGAGCTGCCGCGGGTACTTGCGCATCGCGCGCGTGAGTCCGAGCTGCTCGAACAGCTCGCGCGCCCGCGTCTCGATCTTCTTCTTCGGCAGGCCGCGCACGTCCGCCTGCAGCGTCACGTTGTCGATGGCGGTGCGGAACTCGAGCAGCAGGTGGTCCTGGAACGCGATGCCCACATCGGTGATCGGCTTCGTGACCACCTCGCCGCCGACGACGATGTCACCCTGCGTTCGTGGAAGGAGGCCCGCCACCATGAGCATCAGCGTGCTCTTGCCGCACCCCGACGGCCCGACGACCGAAATGAACTCGCCCGCGGCGATCTCGACGTCGATCGCGTTCAACGCACGGAACGGCTCGTCCTCGTCGGCGCCGAAGACCTTGGCGACGTTGCGGATGCTGATCGGAACGCCGTGCGCCGCGTCCGCCTGCCGCTCGGCGATGTGCGCCATCACGAGCCCGCCCTGGCTCCGCCCTGCGAGGCTTCGACCGCGGACAGCGGCACCTTCGACAGCAGCAGCGCCTTCGCGCCGCGCTGCACGACGCGCTCGTCCTGCGTCACCACCTCGACGTCGAACACCGCGACCGCCTGCGACGGATTCGACTTGCTGTCGCGCAGCTCGCGAATGCGATAGTTGACGAAGATCGTATCGCCGACGTAGATCGGGCCGGTGAACTTCCACTCGTTGATGCCGAGGAACGCGATCGCGGTTTCACGCAGCTCGCCCGTGCGCGGCCACATGAGGCCGTGCGCGTACGCGAGCCCGAGAAGCCCGTGGGCGACGCGCCGGCCGAACTGGCTGCGCTTCGCATAGACGTCGCTCGTATGAAGCTCGGAATAGTCGCCGGTGAGGCCGGCGAATGCGACCAGATCCGCATCGGTGATCGTCCGCCCGGGGCTGCGGAACGCCATGCCGACGTGCAGGTCGGCATGGCGCAATCCCGTTCGCTGCGCGCTCACGCTCCCGTCCCCCGCCTGCCGGTGCTCAGGACTTGCACGCCCGCATCGCCGACGCCGGCGGCAGGTACTGGTTCGTGTAGTAGCTCTTCGGGTCCTGGCCGGCGGGGAGCAGCTTCACTTCCGAGAGCAGCTCCTGCGTCCGCGTCCAGTGCGCGTCCTCGGCCTTGCCGATGAACTTCGCGCCGCCGCTGCAGAACAGCGGCGTGATGGCCGCGAGCTCCGCCGTGGCGAGCTTCTCGTTCATGTCGGGGAAGACGCTCTTCAGGTCCTTCACCGCCTTTTCCGGGTTGTCGAGCGCGAAGCTCCAGCCCTTGAGGCTCGCGGCGATGAAGTTGCGCACGACCTCCGGGTTCTCCTTGGCGTACGCGGTGTTGACGAAGATCGACGTGCTCACCGTCGGAACGCCATAGTCGGCGAAGCGGTAGTTGTCGAGCTGTGCGCCCTGCGCCTCGAGCTGGATCTGGTAGGCGTCCATCGAGCCGAGGATCGCGTCCACCTGGCCCTGCAGCAACGACGGCACCATCGCCGTCGGCGGCATGTTCATCAGCGTGAGGTCGGTTTCCTTGAGGTTGTTCGCCTTGAGGAACAGCGGCAGCATCGTCGTCTGCGAAGAGCCCGACGGAACGCCGACCTTCTTGCCCTTGAGATCCGCGATCGACTTGATGCCCGTCTTCTTCAGCGCCGACACCTCGTTGGGATTCGACTGGTAGATCGTCGACACGATCGTCATCGGCGCGCCTTTCGCGATCAGCTGGCTGACGGCGACGGCGTCCGCGTAGGCGATCTGTGCGCGGCCGCTCGCGACCAGTTGCGCGGTGTTGCCGGAGCCGTTGCCCTGCACCAGCGTGACGTCGAGCCCGACTTCCTTGTAGAAGCCCTCGGCGACCGCGGCGGCGAAGCCCGCGTTCGCGCCGCCCGCCACCCAGTTGAGCTGGAAAGTGACCGGGGTCAGCGGCGCTGCCGTGACCGCACCGACGGCGGTTACGGTGGCCGAGACGGCCGCGACCAGCAGTGCCTTGCGAAACCAGTTGCGCATGTCAAACTCCTCTCGATGGGATGCCGCGGATCGCGCGGTCATGGACCTTTCGCCAGCACGGCGCGGCCCTGGTGGTTCAGTTGTTCTTCGCCCGCTGCCACGGCGTCATCACCCATTCGCTGAACTCGACCAGGTAATTGACCGCGATGCCGATGATCGTCAGCACGACGAGCACCGCGAACGTGAGCTCGATGTCCATCGTGCTCGTGCCGCGCAGCAGCACGTAACCCAGGCCCTTGTTGGCGCCCACGAACTCCGCCACGATCGCCGCGGTCGCCGCGATCGTCGCCGACGTCTTGATGCCCGAGAAGATCACCGGAAGCGCCGCCGGAAAGCGCAGATAGCGAAACGTCTGCCAGGCGGTGGCGCCCATCGACTTCGTGAGGTAGAGAAAGCGGTCGTCGAGGATCTGGAACCCGCTGATGCTCGCCAGCAGCAGCGGAAAGAACGTCATCAGCACCGTCAGCAGCACCTTCGACTCGAGGCCGAATCCGAGCCACACGAGGAACAGCGGTGCCACGGCGATCTTCGGCACCAGCTGCATCAACATCAGCGGCGGGTAGACGACCTGCCTCGCGATGGGCGACAGCGCGATCAAAAGCCCCAGCGGGATTGCGCTGACGAGCGTGAGGCCGAACCCGAGCGCGATCTCGGTCAGCGTCACGAGCCCATGCGACCACAGCACCGGCGCTTCCGACACGAGCCGCGAGAACACGCCGCCCGGGCCAGGAAGCAAATAGGCCGGGATGCTGAATACGGGGATCAGCGCCCACCACAGCGCGACGATCGCGAGGAACGTCAGCGGCGGGAGCAGGTTCCAGCCGATGCGGAGCGCGCGCCGGGTCGCCTTCGAGCGCCTGCCGCGCATCGGCGGCGGCGGCGCCGACAACGGCGCTTCCCAGTTCCTGTCGCGACCAAACGGCTGGGCCAGCCGGGAAGACGTGTCCGTGGCCATCGGCTCTCCTCCTGCGGGATCGCAGGAGCGCGCCATCGGCTGCCTCCCGCAAGCCGGGCGAATCCCGGTCTAAGGTGGAATGCTATTCCATGTTGCTTGCCGAGGCAAACGTTCGCCGTGCCCGGGGTAGAGCCCGTCGCGGTGCGATGGATGCGTAGATGCGAGCAAGCAGTGCGACTGCGCGCGAGGCCGCGGCGCTCCGACTTCGAGTCGATGCAGCGCAGAACGCCGTGACGCGCTCGAAGGACCGCAGAAGACTGCCAGCGCTCGTCGAGAAATCACCCGTGCGGAACCGCCGAAGCGCGGCACGCGCACGCCGCGCGGTGTGCCCGCGTCGGCTTGCCTACCGCGCGGCGGCGTCGGGCAACGCAGCCGCGAGCGCAGTCGCCGCGCCGTCGGGATCGTTCAGCACGAAGTGGGCCGCCGCGGAGTAGCAGCTGCCGGGGGGCAGCCCGAGCGCCATGCAGGTGCCGCTCGGAAGGCGGTTGTCGCATCGCACGAGATAGCTCGCGAGCGACATCAACCGTGGCCGGTTACCGACGTCGAGCGCGTTCAGGAATTCGTCGCGCAACGCCGGCAGCGCGTTGTGCACCGTCACGATGCGAGACGCCTCGCGACGGCGAGGGCGAAGCACTGCGCGGTGACCGATGCGAGACCGTCGCGCGTGTCGATCGACCGGCGTGGAAGCGCGGGGATGGGAGCACGGAGCGGCGGCAGGCGACGAATCGCAGCGTCGTTGCGGGAGGGACTGGAGACCAGTTGCATCGGGTGCCTTTGCTGTCCATGCGACGTTGGCATATAGCGCCCGCCGCTTTGCCGGCCGACCTCAACGAAGCGAAATTTCCCGCTTCGCCGATCGTCCGACGGTTACCGCGTTTCGCTGCCGGTGCGCGACGGCGCCACTGACGAGTCCCCGACTTCGCGCCGGACGAGCGGATGAAACAGCCCGTCCGCGAGCCGTTCCTGGATGCGCTCTTCGGCGTAACGCTTCGCCTGCTCGGGCGTCGGAAAGCCTGCGCGGCTGAAGTCGAACGTCGCGCTGAAGCGCTCGTCCTCGACCATGCCGGAGACGACGGCGCTGCCGAACCAGACGATGCCGCCGGTCAACGTCTCCGGGGTCGCGTCGATCACGATGTTGAGTTCGCTGGGGCGCTTCATGTCGCTTCCTGATCGGGTCGTGCGAAGGAACTGCGGGCACGGACGGAAGTGACTCGGCCAGGTCGGCCGGCGCTAGCGCTATGCGGTCGTCGTATCGCGGCAATGCCGCGCCGCTATCGAATTGAGACTGGCGGTGGGCGAAGCATGCGCGCGATGCCCCGCCAAAGCAAGCGAAGATTGACGTCGCATCGATGCATTTCGCGGCAATACACGCGGGGCATGGCGTGCGCATCGCGCTACGCCTTAGACGAACGGCACACTGCTCGCGAACCGACCCGTTCGTCGCGACGCACTGCGCGCGTCACCAGCAGGTGTACCCGCCGTCGACCAGCACGACGCTGCCTGTCATGAGGCTGGATGCGTCGCTCGCGAGGAACAGCACGACGCTGGCGACCTCCTCCACCGTGCCCATGCGGCGCATCGGCGTGCCGCCGATCCATGCATCGAACATCGCCGGGTCGCTCTCGACGAAGCGGTTGAGCGGTGTGTCGATGTAGGTGGGCGCCACGGCATTGACACGGACGCCGCGGCCCGCCCATTCGGCGGCGAGCGACCGGGTCAGGTGGTGAACGGCGGCCTTGGAGGCGTTGTAGTAGCTCTGCGGCTGCGGACGGTTGACGATGAAGCCCGACATCGACCGACGTTGACGATCGCGCCACGTCGCTGCGCCAGCATCTGCCGGCCGAACGCGCGGCAGCACCAGAACACGCCGTTCAGGTTCACGTCGACGACTTCGAGCCAGTGCTCGTCGCCGACGTCCTCGGCCGGCGTGCCGCTGCGCGCGATTCCGGCGTTGCAGACGAGTATGTCGACCGGGCCATGCGTGCGAGCGATCTCGTGCGCGACCGAAGCGATCTCACGCGAATCGCTGACGTCCGCCGTGAACGCAGCGGAGATCGCACCATGCGCGCATAGCGCCTCCGCCGCTTCCTGCGCCAGGCGGGGGTCGCGATCGATGACGATCACCTCGGCGCCCGCTTCAGCGAGCGCGTGCGCGCATGCGCGCCCGATGCCCTGGCCACCGCCCGTGATCACCGCGCGGCGCGATGCGAGCTGGAAACGTTCGAGATACATGATGCGGTAATGACAGCGACCATTATCGGACACGAGCGGCCGCCGGCTGCCATGTAGGACGACCACCGACGTGGCACTACGCGCGACGCCGATGAACAAATTCGGCAGGGCCGATAGTGTGGGCGGGCTGA
>Ga0307406_10002218_pt1 | contig 10575 bp, 6 predicted proteins | sample 322Cmetagenome_3_FD_203706 | JGI IMG/M metagenome (GOLD analysis project Ga0307406, IMG submission 203706) | Maize rhizosphere microbial communities from greenhouse at UC Davis, California, United States - 322HYB-C-2 | ecosystem: Host-associated > Plants > Roots > Rhizosphere > Soil | place... | reverse complement strand
GGCCGCGGCCGCCGCATCGAACGCGCCCTTCTTGCCGAGCTTCGCCATGTCGGCCCGGCACTTGGCCGAGTACTGCGTGAACGTCGGCGCGTTGCCGCCGCGGGGCTTGCTGCCCTTGGCGTCGTAGTTGGTGGCGAACACGAACAGCCGATCGACGCGCGCGGGGTGGGCGATCGCGAGCGCCAGCGCGACCGCGCCGCCGTCGCTCCAGCCGGCGACCGACGCCTTCTCGAGCTTGAGCTCCTTCATGACCGCCACGACGTCGCTCGCCATCGCGGCATAGCTCAGCTTGCTCTTGCCGAGGGTGCTGCGGCCCTGGCCGCGGCTGTCGATCGCGATCACGTGGAAGCGCTCCGCCAGCGCCGGCACCTGGTGCGCGTAGTGATCGCCGTTGCCGAGCCCGCCGTGCAGGAGGATCACCGGCGGCGCGCCGACCTTGCCGAACGTCGCGTAGTAGATCTCCGCCCCGCCGGCCGCGGCGACGCGCCCGCTCGTCGCCGCCTTCGGCATCTCCGGCGGAAGCGGCAGGGTCTCCCACCGGGGCTTGGGCTCCGGGCGAGGCCGCGCAGGCGGGGGGGCAGCGCCGGCCGGGGTGATCGCGCCGGGCACCGCCGGCGCCGAGCTCAGGGCCAAGGGGATCAGGGCCGCGAAGATCACTGCGAGTCGCAAGATCGGTCGAGCATGAGGCACGGCCTGAACGGAGGCCAGGGCCATGCGCCATGCGCGCCGATCGCGGGTCTGCCGGGGGCGCGGGCTGGCGCTCGACCTCGGCGATCGCCGCCGATCCGACGCGCCGATCGCGGGGCCTGCCGGGGGCTCGCGGGCTGGCGATCCAGCGCGGCTCCACCGGTGAATTCCACTCCCGCCGCGGAAACCCTCCTTACGGCTGAGATTTTTCCGCATCCAATGGAATCTTGTCCGAAATAACGGACAGGTGTAGCCTGCGAATCATTCCTTCCTACCACCGAACCCATCTCCAGTCCCTCGAGGACGAGGCTGTCCACATCATCCGGGAGATCGCAGCGGAGCGTGAGCGGCCCTGCCTCCTCTTCTCGGGTGGCAAGGACTCGATCGTCCTCCTGCGCCTCGCCGAGAAGGCCTTCCGGCCGGCGCGGTTCCCGTTCCCGCTCCTGCACGTGGACACGGGACATAACTTCCCCGAGGCCATCGAGTACCGCGACCGCCGCGTCGCCGAGCTGGGCGAGCGGCTCGTCGTCGCGAGCGTGCAGGCGTCGATCGACAAGGGCCGCGTCGCCGAGGAGACGGGCCCGCGCGCCTCGCGCAACCGGCTCCAGACCACGACGCTGCTCGACGCGATCGAGGAGCACGGCTTCGACGCCGCGATCGGCGGCGCGCGCCGCGACGAGGAGCGCGCCCGCGCCAAGGAGCGCATCTTCAGCCACCGCGACGAGTTCGGCCAGTGGGACCCCAAGAACCAGCGGCCCGAGCTGTGGTCGCTCTACAACGGGCGCGTCCGTCGCGGCGAGCACCTGCGCGTGTTCCCGCTGTCGAACTGGACCGAGCTCGACGTGTGGCAGTACATCGAGAGCGAGGACATCCCGCTGCCGTCCCTGTACTTCGCGCACCGCCGCGACGTCTTCGAGCGCGACGGCATGCTCTACGCGATGAACCCGTTCATGCAGCTCCTGCCCAGCGAGCGGGTCATCTCGGACATCGTGCGGTTCCGGACCGTCGGCGACATGACGTGCACCGGCGCCGTGCGCTCCGACGCGACGACGCTCGCGGCCGTGATCGCCGAGGTCGCCGCCGCGCGGGTCACCGAGCGAGGCGCCACGCGCGCCGACGACAAGTTCACCGAGGCATCGATGGAGGACCGCAAGAGGGAGGGGTACTTTTGAGCGACGCTACAGTCCACGCGGCCGAGGCCGCTACGGGCGCCGGACCGCACGCCCCCGTCGGGGTCGACGCGAACGCCGAGCTCCTGCGCTTCAGCACCGCCGGCTCGGTCGACGACGGCAAGTCGACGCTGATCGGCCGGCTACTCTACGACACCAAGACCGCGTTCGAGGATCAGCTCGATCACGTCGAGAGCGTGTCCAGGCGGCGCGGCGACGAGCGCGTCAACCTGGCGCTGCTCACCGATGGCCTGCGCGCCGAGCGCGAGCAGGGCATCACGATCGACGTGGCGTACCGCTACTTCTCGACGCGGCGGCGCAAGTTCATCATCGCCGACACGCCGGGCCACGTGCAGTACACGCGCAACATGGTCACGGGCGCGTCGACCGCGAACCTGGCGATCATCCTCGTCGACGCGCGCCACGGCCTGGTCGAGCAGAGCCGACGCCACGCGTTCATCGCGTCGCTCCTGCGCATCCGGCACGTGGTGTTCGCCGTCAACAAGATGGACCTGGTCAACTGGGACGAGAGCGCGTTCCGCGCGATCGAGAACGAGTTCCGCAGCTTCGCCGCGCGGCTCGACATCCCCGACCTGACGTTCATCCCGATGAGCGCGCTCACCGGCGCCAACGTCGTCGAGCGCAGCGCCGAGATGCCGTGGTACGAGGGACCGCCGCTGCTCCACCACCTGGAGACGGTCTCGATCGAGCGCGATCAGAACCTGATCTCGCTCCGCTTCCCGGTCCAGTGGGTGATCCGCCCGCAGTCCGAGAACCACCACGATTACCGCGGCTACGGCGGGCAGCTCGCGGGCGGCGTGCTGCGCCCCGGCGACGAGGTGATGGTGATGCCGAGCGGCGTCACCACGCGCGTCACGCGCATCGAGCAGGGCGGCCGCGAGCTCGACGTGGCGTTCCCGCTCATGAGCGTGACGGTCCACCTCGCCGACAACGTGGATCTCTCGCGCGGCGATCTGCTGTGCCGCCCGCACCAGCAGCCGTCGATCTCGCAGGATCTGCAGGCGCGGATCTGCTGGATGAGCGATCGGCCGCTCGTGGAGCGCGGGCGCTACGTGATCAAGCACATGACGCGCTGGACGCGCGTGATCGTCGACGATCTGCTCTACGGGATCGACGTCAACACCGGCCAGCGCGACTGGAAGGCGACGTCGCTCGGGCCCAACGGCCTCGGGCGGGTGCGGATGCGCTCGACGACGCCGCTCTACTACGATCCGTACGCCGAGAACCGCACGACCGGGTCGTTCATCCTCGTCGACGAGGCGACCAACGCCACCGTCGCCGCCGGCATGCTGCTCGGCGATCCGGCGTTCCTGTCGCAGGCGACCTGAGCCTCGCTTGCTGCGGCGGCCGCTGCCGCAGCGGCCGCTGCGGCGGCGGGATAGCGATCGCCGCCGCCGCCGCCGGGCTCAGATCAGCCCGAGCCGCGACAGCACCCGCATGATCTTCTGCTCCGACTGCGCCGGCGTCTCGCGGTCCGTCTGTACCTCGATCACCGGCTCGATCGGCGGCTCGTACGGATCCGCGATCCCGGTGAAGCCCGGGAGCTCGCCCGCCTGCGCGCGCTTGTAGTGGCCCTTCACGTCGCGCCCGATCGCCGTCTCGAGCGGCACGTTCACGTAGACCTCGACGAACGGGTGCCCCGCCGCCTCGCTGCACCGCTTGAGCGCCTCGCGCGTGGCCGCGTACGGCGCGATCGCCGCGACGATCGCCAGCACGCCGTGCTTGGCGAGCAGCCGCGCCACGTACGCGATGCGGTGCAGGTTGGCGTCGCGCTCCTCGCGCGAGAAGCCGAGCTCGCTCGACAGGAACGGGCGGACCTCGTCGCTGTCGAGCAGCTCGAAGCGGACCAGTCCGGCCAGCCGCGTCGCGAGCCCGCGAGCTAGCGTGGACTTTCCAGCGCAGGGGAGGCCGGTGAGCCAGACGATGCCGCCGCGATCCACGGTAGGCCGAGCCTTGCACAAACTCCCGCCTCGCTGCTGCCTCGTTTCGTGGCAGCCGGCAGATCTCTCGAGCCACCGTGCGCCGACGCCTCGCGCCCGGCCCCGGCAGCCACATCAAGATCCCGATATCCCAGGTCCATCGCCGACGCGGAGCCGGCCCGCGCCGGCGCGGCCGTCAGTCCGGCACGAGCTGCAGCGTCAGCCCGAAGTTGGCGTCGGTCGCCTCGTTGTCCTTGTCCTTGGGGACCGGGAAGCGCCAGGTCGTCATCTGCCCCTGGATGCAGGTGTCGACCTCGCTCGCGAAGCCCTTGGCCGAGCCGTTCACGAGGCGGCCCGTCTCGTTGACCGTGAAGCTCAGCGTCACGGCGCCGCGCGCGGACGCTTCCTTGTTCAGGTACTGCTTGTAGCAGCGCTTGAGGCCCGCCATGTAGGCGTTCATGATCTTGCCCAGCACGACGTCGGGCGTCAGCGACGAGTCATCGCCGCCCTGCTTGCCCGCGACGCTGATGCGGCCCTGCGGCCCCTTCTCGGCCACCTTGCCGCCGCCCGCGCTCTCCGGCCCCGTCGGGCCATCGATCTTCGGCCCCGCGCCCGTGCCGACCCGCGGGCCGCCGCCGTCGCGCGAGCCGCGGTTCGCGCCGCCGCCCACCGCGACCGACTTGTTGCCCTCCTTGATCGCGTCGATCTCGCCCTTCAGGTCGCCGCCCGGCCGGCGGCCGCTCATGTCGCCCTCGCTCGTGCCGTCCTTGCCCTCGCCCGTCATGAGGTTGGCCATCGCCTCGGCGTCGTCCTGCGTCATGCCGACGTCGCCCTTGCTCTCGCTCGCCCCGCCGCCGTCGGCCTTCGGCGCCGGCTTGCTCGACGCCGCCGGCTTGTCCGGCTTCTTCTCGACCGCCGCGCTGCCCGCGCCCGAGCCCGCGTTCGGATCCGGCGCCGGGGGCTTGGGCTCCTCGAGCGTGACCGCGTACTTCTCGGGCTGGAACGTCAGGTTGTAGGCCTTGGCCGCGATGCTGTCCTCCTCGATGTCCCCGAGGAGCGCGATGATCACGACCGCGAAGTGCATGATCACCGAGGCGGCCATGATCACCGACAGCCGCGGATCGAACCGGTCGGCGAACGTGCCGCGCACCGACGCCGGCAGCATCGCCTTGGGCTGCCGCGGCGGCTCGGCCACGAACTGGAACAGCACCGTCAGATCGCCCAGCGAGAGCTTGCCGCGCGAGTTCTCGCCGAGCGGCATCTGCCAGTGATCGCCCTGCCGGGAGGCGCCTCGGCCGCCGCCCTTCAGCACGTCGAGCGTGCTCACCTGGCCGCCGGCGTCGGAGAGCCGGCCGTCCATCTTGTCGAGGAAGTGCAGGTGGTACCGCCCGCGCTCGTCGAGCGCGAACAGCGTGTGCTCGAGCGGCAGGCCATCGACCGGGATCGAGAACGTGTTCCGGATCGACTGGCCGAGCGACACCGGCGTGCGCTCGCGGATCAGCCGCTCCTCGACGATCTTGCCGCCGAGCAGGACGCCGATGCGCAGGACCCGGGGGCGCGCGCCGCCCTCCTTGCTATTGCCGTTGCTGGAGGAGGGCGCGGGCGTTTGCTTCTGGGCCGCCATCAGAAGGGCGCCTTCTTCACGGTGGACAGGATGAGCGGCATGAAGTCCTGCTTGAGGCTCTCCCACTCGTACTCGATGTTCTTGACCGTGAGCACGTAGACCACGCTCGGCCGCGGGACCTTGCCGCACACCGAGACCACGGTGTCGATCACGGTGACCGGCTTGCCGTTGACGTACTCGATGTGGAACTTGCCCTGCTGCTTCTCGCCCGCCTCGACGTCATCGGGGCAACCCTCGGCGCGCGCCGCCGGCGCGTGCGCGAGCAGGGCCAGGGCCGCCAGCGCCGCGAGCGCGGACGCGGGCTTGGACGCAGACGTGGACGCTGACGTGATCGAGCGGATCGAGGTCATGTGCCCTTCTTCTTCTTCTTGGCCTTCTCGGCGCGCTTGATGGCCTTGTCGACGTCCTTCATCCGGCTGTCGAACAGCTTCATGTCGACGCCGGCCATGTTCTTGTACTTCTCGAAGTAGGACTTGGCGATCTGGAGCCGCTGCACCGCGTCGGCGATGCCGGGGTACGGATCGGTGTCCAGGTAGAGCAGGCCCAGGTTGTAGAAGAGCGGGCCATAGCTCGGGCTGGTGGCCTCGGCCCGCTTGAACTCGCGCTCGGCCTTGAGCACGAACGAGTCGCGATCCGGCGAGCCCGGCGGGTACTCGGCCGACCGGCCGCGGTACGCCGAGCCCAGCGACGTCAGCGTCACCACGTCGGTGCGCTGGAACTGCTGGGTCAGCCGCTCGAACGTCTGCTGCGCCTCCTGGTACTGGCTGTTCTTGAGCTGGTGGACGCCCAGGTTGACCAGCGCGCTCGCGTGCCCCGGGTTCAGCTCGAACGCCGTGCGGTACGCCTTGGCCGCGAGGTCCGGCCGGCTCGTCTGGTCGTAGACCAGGCCGTAGACGTAGTAGACGTTCGCGTTCCGCTTGGCGGCCTCGCGCTTGAACAGATCGTCGAGGACGAGCTCGGCCGTGTCGTAGAGCTTCTTGTGGTAGTAGGCGAACGCCACCATGGCCGCCGCGTCGACGCTCGCCGCGTCGACCGCCAGCGCCGCGCGCGCGTGCTTGAGCGCCGTCTCCGGGTCCGGGGTCGGGCCCGAGAGCGCCGCCTTCGCCATGCCCAGGAGCTGGTCCACCTGCGTCTTGGCCTGGGCCGGATCCACGTCGAGGTTCGGCGGGATCACCTTCGGCTCCGGCGGCAGCCCGCTGTCGCCGCTCGCCTGCGCGCCGCTGCCGGAGCCCGCGCCGGGCTTGGCCGCGCTGCCCGCGCCGGCCGCCGAGCCGGCTCCCGCGCCGCCGCCGCTGCCCGCCAGCGGGTCGGCGGTGTCCTTCATGGACTGCGACTCTTCCCCGCTCCCCTTCTTGGCGCCCTTGTCCGGCGTCGTCTTGTCGTCCTTGCCCTTGCCGCCGCAGGCCGGCGCGAGCAGCAGCGACGCTCCGACCAGGCTGGCCCAGAGGGTCCTCCAGAGGGTCCTGTAGACGCCTGCGAACAGGCCCGATCGCAGGCCCGAGGCGCGGCTCGGGCGGTGCTCGGGGCAAAGCATGGGGCTCCTAACGCGCGAGGCGCTCGATCGTTCTGTCATGGTGCGTCCGTCCCCTGCACCAGCTCCTGGCGCAAGACGGTGAATTCGCCGGGGAACTCGCGGCCCAGGTTCTCCTGCGCGAGCCGGCTCCACCGGTTCGAGATGCCGCCCCGCTTCGCCAGGTCCACGACCTCCAACCACTGGCTCCGCGCCTCGTCCAGGTACTTCTTGAGGTTCTGGTCGCGCGTCGTCTCGAACCGCGCGATCAGGTCCGGGTTCGTCTCGCCCGCCTTCTGGATCGGCGTCGGGATCGGCGCGTTCGCGATCTTCTGCGCGTAGCCGTACTGGATGTCCGCGAACCGGACCTTGGCCGCCATCGTGTACTCCGCCACGCCGTAGGCGTCGAGCGCGAGGTACTTGTCCTCGGCCTTGGCCTTGCCCTCGGACAGGGTCTTCTGCTGGTACTCGATCTCGGCCTTGGTCTTGGCCGGGACCTTCAGCTCGAGCGGCTCGAACACCGTGGCGTAGTGATCCTCCGCCTGCGCCAGCTGCCACTCGCCCGCGAGCTTCGCGCCGCGGGTGCCGCGCGCCGCGCCGCGCTTCTTCCAGGCGTCGATCGTGTCCTGGCCCGCCTTGCGCGCCAGCGCCGCCTGGTTCTTCTTCTTCCGCAGCGCCGCCTCGTCGTAGTACGTCTGGACGAAGTCGTCGGCGTTGTCCGCGCTGCCGCCGTAGGTGCGGCGCCACTTGTCGTAGGTCTGGACCATCGAGTTGAGGTCACCCGACTGGCGGTAGATCCCGGCGACCGACCACAGCGCGCGGTCCCGCTTGCGGAGATCGGTCTCCTCGATCTGGTACTTCGTGTACAGGTCGATCGCCTTCTTGAAGTCGCGGTTCATCTCCGACGCCAGCGCGGCGTTGTAGAGCGCGTCGAGCCGGATCTGATCGAGCGTCCGCGGCTGCTCGCCCGGCAGCGGCTCCGGCGCCTTGATGCCGAGGCGCTTGGCCTTCTTCGCCGTCTCGTACAGCTCGAGGTACGTCTGGATCGCGTTGTTGTAGTCGAACGCCGCCTGGTAGCTCGCCGCCTGCAGGCGGATCGCGTCGAGGTAGTACGGGCTCTCCCGGAACGCCTTCGCCGGGTTCGCCGTGAACTCCTTGAACAGCGCGATCGCCGTCTTGGGGCGGTCCGCCAGCTTGTAGCTGACCGCGGAGTTGTAGAGCGCCACCGGCAGGTCCGCGTCGGTCTGCGGCGCCGTCTTGTAGAACCGGTAGAACGACTCGGCCGCCGGCACGAACTGGTTGTTCCTGTACAGCTCGGCCGCGCGCGAGAAGTTGAGCGAGCGGTTCTGCGCGATCGCGAGCTGGATCGTCTTCTCGTCGCCGCACTTGGCCGAGATGAACTTCTTGTTCGTGGCCTCGATCGCGTCGAAGTCGGAGCGCGCCTCGTAGATCGCGAGGATGCCGTCCTTGGCCTTGGCCGCCTCGGGCTTGCCGCAGAACTTGTCCATCACCTTGCCGAACCGGGTGATCGCCTCGTCGGCGTGGAGGTACGCGAGCGAGATCAGCGCGGCGTTGATGCCCTGCTGCGGCGCCGCCGCCGGGTCGTTCACGACGTTCTGGTAGCTGTCGTACTCGGCCTGGAGCTGGAGGTAGATCGCCGGGATCGGCTGCGGCTGCAGCGGCTGCGGCAGCGCCTTCAGCTCGGCGACCGTCGGCACCTTGAGCGCCGCCAGTGACCCCTCCGCCACCAGGCGCTGCGCCTCGGCCTCGTACGACTGCACCACCGAGCGCGCCGCGTCGATGTAGAACGCGGTGCCGAGGTCCCGGTGATCGCGGACCCACTTGTACTGCTCGATCGCCTCGGCGTAGCGCTCGCTCCAGTACAGCGCCTCGCCCTGGAGGAAGTTGAACTCGTAGACGTAGTCCGACTCCGGGTACGTCTTGATGAAGGTGCGGTACAGCTCGATCGCCTTGCCGTACATCGCGAGGTACTCCTGCTTGGCGGCCGGATCCTTCTTGCCGGCGGCCTCGTAGTCCTTGCGCAGGAGCGTCGCCGCCGAGTGCGTGTTGCGGGTGGCCGCGTACAGCGCGCGCTCGGCGATGCGGCGCTGGCTCTCCATCGCCTCGCGGTCCTTCTCGTTGGCCGCGTACCACGCCGTCCCCGGCGCGTAGCGCGTGGCCAGCTCGGCGGCGGTCGCGTCGGCGCCGAGCTTGTCGCCCTTGGCCTCGTAGACGTTGACGATCTCCTGGTGGACCAACGGGTTCTTCGGGTGGAGCTCCCACGGCGGGCCGATCGCGATGCGGTACGCGGCGATCGCCTGCTCCCAGGCCTGGAGCTCGGCGAACGCCTTGCCCATCGCGACCCAGACGTCGCGCACGTGCGGCTCGTTCTCGCGGCCCTGGTAGAACGCGCGGGCGCGGTCGAACGCCTTGAGCGGATCGGAGTCGGTCTCGCCCTCCCACGGATCGGTGAACGCGACCGAGATGTACTGGATCGACTCGTCGCGGAGCTCGAGCTGCGGCTGGCCGCCCGCGGCGACCACGGCGTCGTAGAGCTTGACGCTCTCGTCGAACCGCTGGATCGAGTCCTTCAGCATGTCGCGCTTGTAGTAGGACCACGCGAGCTTGTAGAGCGACTCGGCGTAGAGCTTGGAGTCGGAGACGCCGCCCGCGACCTTCAGGTACGAGGCGATCGCTTCATCGAGCTCGCCCGGGACGGTGAAGTGGTAATCGGCGATGCCGCGGATCCACGCGTGGCGGACCAGCTCGGCCTCGGCGTCCGGGTACGCGGTGCAGTCGGCGTATGGATCGCGGAGCGTCTTGCGCTCGACGCGGCGGAGCGCCTCCTCGCGGGTCGGCGGCTTGGACGGCGGGTCGTCCCACTTGAAGTGGTTCGCGCACGCCAGCGCGAGGAAGATCTGCAGCGAGCGGCGCTCGTCCTTGGTCTTGCTGTAGTAGGCGAGCAGGTACAGCGTCGACGGCGTCTGGCGGTACTTCGGGAACCGCTTGAGGATGCCCTCCCAGAGATCGAGCGCCGGCGTGTAGTCGGCCATGATCGGGCCCGCGTCGGGGTCCGCGTTCGGGTTCTCCTCCTGCGCGGCCAGCTTCGTCTCCACCTCCTCGTCGGCGCGATCGAGGTAGAGGTCGGCCAGCTGGAACATCTTGTCCGGCGTGAACTGCTCGTGGTCCGGGTGGTCCTTCAGGAACTTCTCGAGCAGCACGATCGTGTCGCCGTGGCGCTTCGCCTTGTCGGCGGTGATCTTCGTGATCCGGTCGCCGTAGCGCTTGGTCAGCTCCGCGTTGCGCGTGTCGAACTCGTGGCGGGCGATCGTGCGCATGCGCGCGTCGTGCTGGTTCGCGGCGATGAGGAACCGCTCGTAGTCCAGCTCGACCTCTCTGAGGGCGTTCATCTCCGCCGGCTGCAGGAGCAGCGGGCCGGTCCGCACCGGCACCTGCGGCCCGAGCCCCGGCCCTCCCGGCGGCTGCGCCGGCACGCCCGGCGGCGACTGCCCAGGCGGCGACTGCCCAGGCGGCAGCGGCTGCCCCACGGGCACCGGCGTCGGCGTCGGCTGCCCGACCGGCACCGGCGTCGGTGTCGGCTGCCCAACGGGCGTCGGCGTCGGCTGCCCAACGGGCGTCGGCGTC
>Ga0307406_10002217_pt1 | contig 10578 bp, 9 predicted proteins | sample 322Cmetagenome_3_FD_203706 | JGI IMG/M metagenome (GOLD analysis project Ga0307406, IMG submission 203706) | Maize rhizosphere microbial communities from greenhouse at UC Davis, California, United States - 322HYB-C-2 | ecosystem: Host-associated > Plants > Roots > Rhizosphere > Soil | place... | reverse complement strand
AACATCAAGGACCTTCTGCCCATCGTCGACAAGGTGATCCAGGACGGCAAGGAGCTCGTCATCATCGCCGAGGACGTCGAGGGCGAGGCTCTCGCGACTCTCGTGCTCAACAAGCTCAAGGGCATCTTCAAGTCGGTCGCCGTCAAGGCTCCCGGCTTCGGCGACCGTCGCAAGGCGCAGCTGCAGGACATCGCGATCCTCACCGGCGGTCAGGTCATCACCGAAGAGGTCGGCCTGAAGCTCGAGAACGCCACGCTCGACCTGCTGGGTCGCGCACGCAAGGTCATCGTCACGAAGGACGAGACCACGATCGTCGAGGGCGCCGGCGAGGCCGACCAGATCGAGGGTCGCGTCACGCAGATCCGTCGCGAGATCGAGAACACCGACAGCGACTACGACCGCGAGAAGCTCCAGGAGCGTCTCGCCAAGCTCGCCGGCGGCGTTGCCGTCATCAAGGCGGGTGCGGCGACCGAGGTCGAGCTCAAGGAGCGCAAGCACCGCATCGAGGACGCCGTCCGCAACGCGAAGGCTGCCGTGGAAGAGGGCATCGTCCCCGGTGGTGGCGTCGCGCTCATCCAGTCGGGCACGAAGGCTCTCGACGCTCTCTCGCTCACGGGCGACGAGGCGACCGGTGCGAACATCGTGCGCGTCGCGATCGAGGCCCCGCTGAAGCAGATCGCGCTGAACGCCGGTCTCGAGCCGGGCGTCGTCGCGAACAAGGTCTCCGAGCTCCCCTCGGGCCAGGGCCTGAACGCGGCAACCGGTGAGTACGTCGACATGTTCGCTGCCGGCATCATCGACCCGGCGAAGGTGACCCGATCGGCTCTGCAGAACGCAGCCTCGATCGCGGCTCTCTTCCTCACGACCGAGGTCGTCGTCGCCGACAAGCCCGAGAAGGCTGCGGCACCGATGGGCGACCCGTCGGGTGGCATGGACTTCTGATCCACCGCTGAACGCAGAAACGCCCCGACTTCGGTCGGGGCGTTTCTGCGTTCTCGCTCCTCTGGTCAGGGCGTGCCTCAGCGGAACAGGCTCGCCGAGTACCGGTCGGCATCCGAGTACTGCGCGGCGGCCGAACCGAGCGAGGTGCCGATCGAATCGAGCACCTGCTCCACGTGCAGCTGCGCGCCCTGCCACTGTTCGGCACAGATCTGGAACGCGTTCGAGGCATCGCCCATCCACGACGACTGCAGCTGCTGCAGCTGTGCCATGAGGGTGGTCGACTCGCTTCGAAGTCGCTCGATCGTGCCTCGGGTCGTGGCGTGCGCGGACTCGACGGCGTCGGTGTCGACGGTGAAGACAGACATGGGAACTCCTTCTCGTTGGGGTTCCGACGCTAGGCGCGCGCGTCAGGCGGCATCCCGCCCGATCGCGACATCCGCCGACGGCTGTGCACAACCGCTCACGAGCGGGGGAGGTGCAGGGCTCTCACAGCTCCAGGCGATCGAGGGGCTGGGTGTCCTCGAGCAGGTGCGCGGGCGTCGCGCGGGAGGGCGCCAGGGGGAGTGTGACGGTGAACGTGGCTCCGCCGCCCGGGGTCTCCGTCACCGCGACCGAGCCGTGCAGAGCCTTCACGATGGAGGCGACGATCGCGAGCCCCAGTCCGGAGCCTCCCGTCTCCCTGGCGCGGGAGGTGTCGGCGCGCCAGAAACGCTCGAAGATCTGCTCGCGGATCTGCGGGGGAATGCCCTCGCCGTGATCGACGACCGCGATGCTCCCGGTGCCGCGCACCCTGTCGGAGTCGACGACGATCTCGATGGGTCCGTCCTCGGGGGAGAACCGGCGGGCGTTGCCGAGGAGGTTGGTGACGACCTGCCGCACCTTGTTCTCCTCGCCGAGGACGATGGGCGGCGTGCGCACGGGGGTGTCCGCAACCTCCGTGAAGTCGATCGCGGGCAGCTGCTCCGGCTGTCGCGGACGACGACGCAGACGAGCCAGCGTGCCACGGGAGAGGCCGCGCGGCGTGTGCGGAGCCGAGGCCGGGGCGGGCACGGGGGCGATCCGCACGGTCGCGGTTTCCGTCACCTCCACGGTGCGGTCGATGACCGTCACCGTGCGCCCGGGCGCCGCGGCCCGCAGATCGAGTGCCGCGTCGCGGGCGATGGGGCGCAGGTCGAGGGGTTCGATCTCGGGCTCGCGTTCCTCGTCGAGGCGGGCGAGTGCGAGGAGATCCTCCACGAGGACGCCCATCCGGATCGCCTCCTTCTCGATGCGCTCCATGGCGCGCGCCGTGTCCTCCTCGCCCTGGATGGCGCCCATCCGATAGAGCTCCGCGTAACCGCGCACGCTCACTAGAGGAGTGCGCAGCTCGTGGCTGGCATCGCCGATGAACCGGCGCATGTGCTGGACCGTGCGGTCGCGTTGAGCGAGGGAACCGTCGACGCGATCCAGCATGGTGTTGATCGCGCTGTTCAGGCGGCCGACCTCGGTGGTCGGCTCGAGATCGGTGAGACGCTGCCGGAAGTCTCCGGCGGCGATCGACATGGCTGTGGCCTCGACCTGCCCGAGTCGGCGGAACGTGAGCGTGACGAGGCCGCGGGTGAGGAGGGCGGCGATGAGGATCGTGATCAGCGCGATCGTGATGTAGATGCCGAAGTACTGGCTGAGGATGCGATCCACCTCGGCCAGAGGCATGGCGACGACCTGGATGCGCAGTTCACCGCCGTCGCCGGGCACGGTGGCGACGGCAGCCCGGTACACGGACGCATCCGCACCAGGAAGATCGAAGGTCGTGTCCGCCTCCGACTGCGCCTTCGCGAGCGGATAGCTCTCCGGGAACACCGGCCCTCCGGAGGCTGATCCCTCGGTCGATGCCTGGAGGACGCCGCCCACATCGTAGATCGCGAAGGCGAAGTCACGCGGCTGCTGATCGCGAGGAGTGTAGACGGTGCCGCCTTCGACGGCGGTGGACTCGAAATAACGATCGGCGAGGTCGCTGGCGACCAGAGCGGGCAGTTGCGCATCGATGTTCGCGATGAGTGCGGTGCGCAAGATCGGGACCGTGCCGATTCCCGCGACGAGCAGACCGAGGGCGAGCACGGCGACCGTGACGCCGGTGACCTTCGCCCTCAGGCTGGTCCGCCGCCACCAGCCGGTGACCGCATCGGGCTTGTGCGCCATGCGGTCCTCCCGTGTGCGGCGTCTGCGCCGAAGAACGGCGTCGAGGTTCGTGCAGTCGTCAGACCGTCTTGCCGACCTTGAGCATGTAGCCGAAGCCGCGCTTGGTCTGGATCAGCGACTCCTCGGTGTGCGGGTCGATCTTGCGGCGGAGATACGAGATGTAGCTCTCCACGATGCCCGCGTCGCCGTTGAAGTCGTACTCCCAGACGTGATCGAGGATCTGGGCCTTCGACAGCACCCGGTTCGGGTTGAGCATCAGGTAGCGCAGCAGCTTGAACTCGGTCGGGCTGAGCTCGATCGCCTCCTTGCCGACGTGGACATCGTGCGTGTCCTGGTCCATCGACAGCTCGCCGGCACGGATGATCGACTCCTCGTCGGCCTGCATGGTGCGGCGCAGGATCGCCTGCGCCCGCGCGACGATCTCGTCGAGGCTGAACGGCTTGGTGACATAGTCGTCGCCACCCGCGTTGAGCCCCTCGATCTTGTCCTCGGTGCCGTCCTTCGCCGTGAGGAAGAGGATCGGAGCCGTGAATCCGGCGCCGCGGAGCCGCTTGGTCACGCTGAAGCCGTTCATGTCAGGGAGCATGACGTCGAGGATGATGAGGTCGGGCTCCTCCTCGAGGACGGCCGAGATCGTGGCGGCACCGTTGGCCACCGTCTTCACCTGGAATCCGGCGAAGCTGAGACCCGTGGAGAGCAGGTCGCGGATGTTGGGCTCGTCATCGACGACCAGGATGCGCGCATCAGTCATGTCCCCATTATGGTGACTTCGGCAATGCGGATGCTGACTATTGTCCGGAACGGCGCGGTATCGCCGTCGTGGAGCGGTGAAATCCTCCCGTGGGCGGATGCGATCCACAGGCTCACCCGGAAGGATCGATGCATGAGCTCGACCGAGGACGACATCGCCGCCCCCGCATCCATGACCGCATCCGTCGCCGCCGCGCCGGCCCCTGCACCGGCCGCGCAGATCGCCTTCCACCGTCTCGCGCGTCTGCGTCCGCGGTACCGCTGGTGGCGGATGCTGCTCACCGGGCTTCTCGCCGTCGTGTTCTACGTGGCGCTGCTGCTGATCGTGATGGTGCCGGTGGGCGTCGCCTCGGTGCTGGTGCCGGAATGGGGCACCGAGCTGCAGACGCTCCTGGTGACGATGGAGTACTTCGACCTCGACCGTCCCTGGCTCCTCGTCGCCCTCGTACTGCCCCTGATCCTGATGATCCCGCCGCTGCTGCTGGCCTCGCGCATCGTCGAGGGGCGCGGTGTCGGGCTGCTCTCGTCTGTCGCCGGACGGCTGCGTCTCGGCTGGCTCGGGAAGAGTCTGCTGCTCGCGCTGGCCGTCTTCGCGGTCTACTTCGCTGTCTCCCTGGGGATATCGGCGGCGGCCGGCTCGGACATCGCCCCGGACTTCGCGCATCCGAACCTGTGGATCATGGTGCTGCTCGTGCTGCTTCTGATCCCCTTCCAGGCGGCCGCAGAGGAGTACGTCTTCCGCGGCTACCTGATGCAGCTCGTCGGCGGCTGGCTGCGGCATCCGGCCTTCGCGATCCTGCTGCCGGTCCCGCTCTTCGTGCTGGGCCACGGATACGACGTCTGGGGTGCCGCGAGCGTCGGGGTGTTCGCGATCGTCGCCGCCTGGCTGTGCTGGCGGACGGGCGGCCTCGAGGCCGCCATCTCGCTGCACATCGTCAACAACGTGCTCATCTTCCTGTTCGGATCCGTGGGGATGGTCGACGCGAACGCCACGTCCGGCACGCCGATCGACCTGCTGGGCTCCACGGCGGCGATGGTCGTCTACGCGCTGCTCGCCGACCGGTGGGCGCGCCGGCTCGGCGTGGTGCGCACAGCGCCTGCGCCGGTCGCGGCATCAGGCGGCGCGAACGGGACCCATCGCCTGGACGCCGCGTTCCACGGCTGAGTCGCAAGGCGCGGGTGGACGGCTTCAGGCCGCGATCGCGTCCGCGTCCATGATCGTGTAGCTGTAGCCCTGCTCGGCGAGGAACCGCTGGCGGTTCTGTGCGTAGTCCTGGTCGATCGTGTCGCGGGCGACGAGCGTGTAGAAGCTCGCCGTGTGCCCCGACTGCTTCGGACGCAGTAGGCGGCCGAGACGCTGGGCCTCCTCCTGGCGGGAGCCGAACGATCCGGAGACCTGGATGGCGACGGATGCCTCCGGCAGGTCGATCGAGAAGTTCGCCACCTTCGACACCACGAGCAGTGAGATGTCGCCCTCACGGAAGGCGCGGTAGAGCTCTTCGCGCTCGTCCACCGGCGTCGCCCCCGTGATCTGCGGCGCGTCCAGCGCTTCGGACAGCGACTCGAGCTGGTCGAGGTACTGACCGATCACGAGGATGCGCTCGCCCGGGTGCTTGGCGATCAGCTCGCGGACGGCCTGGACCTTCGCCGGGGCGGATGCCGCGAGCCGATACCGCTCGTCATCCGTCGCCGCGGCGTACTCGAGCCGGTCGCTCGGCGGAAGATCGACGCGCACCTCGTAGCAGGCCGCGGGGGAGATGAAGCCCTGGGCCTCGATCTGCTTCCAGGGAGCATCGAACCGCTTGGGGCCGATCAGGCTGAACACGTCGCCCTCGCGCCCGTCCTCGCGCACGAGGGTTGCGGTGAGTCCGATCCGTCGCCGAGCCTGCAGGTCCGCCGTGAGCTTGAAGACAGGGGCGGGGAGGAGGTGGACCTCGTCGTAGACGATGAGGCCCCAGTCGAGAGCATCGAGGAGCGCGAGATGCGCGTACTCGCCCTTCCGCTTGGCCGTGAGGATCTGGTAGGTGGCGATCGTGACCGGCTTGACCTCCTTGGCCTGGCCGGAGTACTCGCCGATCTCCTCGGCGGTCAGGCTCGTGCGCTTGAGCAGTTCGTCGCGCCACTGCCGGGCCGAGACGGTGTTCGTCACCAGGATCAGCGTGGTCGTCTTGGTGGCCGCCATGGCGCCGGCGCCCACGATCGTCTTGCCCGCGCCGCAGGGGAGCACCACGACGCCCGAACCGTCCTTCGAGAAGGCGTCGACGGCATCCTGCTGGTAAGGGCGGATGTGCCAGCCGTCCTCGGCGAGGTCGATCTCGTGCGGGGTGCCGGGGGTGTAGCCGGCGAGGTCCTCGGCCGGCCAACCGATCTTCAGCAGCTCCTGCTTGATCTGCCCGCGCGCCCAGGCGTCGACGACGAACGTCTCGGGGTTCGGATGCCCGATCAGCAGCGGCTGGATGCGCTTGTTGTTCGCGACCTGGGTCAGCACCGCGGGATCGGAGGAGTGCAGGATGAGCGTCCCCTCGTCGTCCCGTTCGATCACGAGTCGCCCGTAGCGGTTGACGGTCTCGCGCAGATCGACCGCGACGGACGGCGGGACCGGGAAACGCGACCAGCGGTCCAGCGTCTCGAGCATGTCCTCGGCGGTGTGGCCGGCGGCGCGCGCGTTCCACAGCCCGAGCCGCGTGATCCGATACGTGTGGATGTGCTCGGGGGCGCGCTCCAGCTCCGCGAAGATCGCGAGTTCGTGGCGGGCGCTCTCCGCGTCGGCATGGGCGACTTCGAGCAGCACGGTGCGATCGCTCTGGACGATCAGGGGGCCATCAGACATAGCTGTCCAGTTTACCGGGCGCTGGAGGCTCGGGGCCTACTGCGCGACGACCGATGCGGCCAGGATGCTCGAGACGGGCAGGGTGCGCTCGACGTCGGCCGCACGATCACGCCCGCGGAGGCGACCACCGCCGATCCCGGTCGCCTCGAGCAGGAGCTCGCGCGTCGATCCGTCCGGCATGCCCACGGTGACCTGGAGCACGGCCTTGGCGCGGACCGCGGCCTCCAGCTCCCGATCGAGCCATGCCGCGTCGGCATCCGGGCCCTGGTGGTCGCGCAGGCGGGCGATCAGTGCGCTGAGGTCGGGGGCATCGACGTCGGGGGCGGTGACGGGCGGGGCGGGATGCCGTTCCCGCACCGGGATGGCGCCGTCCGCTCCGACCAGCGTCGCCGGGTAGCGTGCGTCCGTGAGTGCCCAGTAGACCGTCTCCCGGCTGACCCGGGTGGTGAGCGATTCGGCATGCTTCGCGAGCGCGAGGGGCCGCAGGGACTGGTCGACGGCCATGGCCTGGATGAGGTGGAGGTCGGTGCTCTCGATCCGCGTGCGACCGGTCTCGTCGTCAGTGGAGACGCGCACCAGGCCGTGTCGCTGCGCGGTCTGGCCGACCAGATAGCTCAGTGGCTGCGGGATCCCGGTGAGGGAGATCCCGCCGAGGAACTCGAGGATCGACTCCTCGGTCTCGCCGACGACGAAGGCGTGCGCCATCGATTCCGCGGTGAACCGGTACGACGACGCCTGCGCGGCCGACTCGCGAGCAGCGATGCCCCGAAGGCGCACGTCCAGTGCCGGTTCGAGCGGGCCCGGCGCGATCGCGGTGAGGTCGTTCTGCAGGAAGATGCGGTCGACCTCGGCGGGGAGCAGCCGGACGAGCGCATCCGGGTCGGCGTCCTCCCCGCGGCGCACCGACGCGGCCCACTCCGGTTCGGTGCCGTCCTCCGCGATCAGGCCCAGGAGGCGTGCCCCCTCGCGCAGCATGCGGGAGCGTTCCGGCCAAGACGGGTCCCACGGATGCGCGAACGGCCAGGACTCGGGCGGAATCCACCCGCCGTCCGCGGATCGGACGCCGCGCGGCAGCGACGCGCGGAAGCTCGTCACGAGGACCGTCCAGCGATCCGCGACGGAGGAGATCAGCCAGGTCTCCGCGGATGCGGTGGTGCGCAGGCGGCGGTTGGCGGCGACGGCGAGTCCGGCGTCGATCGCGATCGCGAGCAGGGTGTCGACGATGTCGGCCGAGATCCCCGAATCCGCGAGCTGGCGCTTCTCGCCGGCGCTGATGCTGCCGCCGGCGAGCAGGGCGAACGGTGCTTCGCGGGCGACGAGCAGCACGTCGGCGAGCACCGCCACCGTGGTGAACGCGCGTTCCGCAGCGTGTGCTGACGCGGTCTCCGCCGCGGGGTCGGGAGCAGCGGCGTCGCCGACCTCGGTGACGGAGCGTCCGGCGAGCACGGGCACGAGCGGTGCGTAGGGGGTGCCGTCCGGGCGCAGCAGAGCGAGCGCCGTGAGCGTCTCGCGCTCGTCGCCGGGATCCCCGCCGTCGGCCGCTCGGAGCAGCGCCGCCGCCTCGGCAGCGGTGAGGGAGGGGAGGAGCTTCGTGAGCGCCGACGGATCGAGCAGGGCCTCGGCGGCGTCGAAGAAGTCCTGCCACGAGACATCCGGCCGCACCCCACGGGATGAAAGCAGGTGCTGCAGCGCATCATCGCTCGACGCGGCCAGCCAATCCGCCAGCGGTCGTGCGTGAGTGCTCATGGGCGCTGCCTCAGGAACGCGACGCTGCGCGACCCTTTCGGATGAAGCTCATCACGAGCAGCGCGATGATCATCACGAAGGCGATCGGCAGGCCCCAGAACGGGATCGCGGCGATCAGCGGCCACAGTCCTTCGCCGAAGGCGGATTGATCCATGCCGACCGCGGTGCCGATGATGATCGCGAAGAAGCAGATCACGGATGCCGCGGCGATTCCGAGCGCGGAGAACGCGAGGAGGCGATCCACCCGGCGGACGGGAATCTCCGGTTCCGAATTCTGCGTGCTCATCCGTCTCACCCTACTCGTACCGGGGCTTCGATTCCGCCGGTCCGACGACCGGTAGGCTGGGAGGGTGCGCGCATCAGCGTGTGCACTCTTCTGCATACCGATTTCAGCGAGGTTCTCCCATGCCCACCGGCAAGGTCAGGTTCTACGACGAAGACAAGGGTTTCGGCTTCATCGCCAGCGATGACGGCCAGGACGTCTTCCTGCACGCCTCGGCGATGCCCACGGGCACCGCGGTGAAGGCGGGAGCGCGCGTGGAGTTCGGAGTGGCCGACGGCAAGCGCGGTCTCCAGGCGCTCTCGGTACGCGTGCTCGAGGCGCCGCCGAGCCTGTCGAAGGCCAAGCGGATCCCGGCCGACGACATGGCGATCATCGTCGAGGACCTCGTGAAGCTCCTCGACACCATCGGCGGAGACCTGCGTCGCGGACGCTATCCCTCTTCCGGACACGGCCGCAAGATCGCGGCCGTCCTGCGCAAGGTCGCTGATGACCTCGAAGCCTGACGCCGACGCGCGTCTCCTCGACGCCCACGATCTCGCGCTGGATGCGCTCCGCGAGATCACTCCCGCGACCTCGATCGGCCCGGCTGCCGGCTACCTCCTCGAAGAAGACGGCTCGGTGTCGTTGCGCTTCGAGAATCGGCTGCCCGGCTATCCCGGCTGGTATTGGACCGTGACAGTCGCACGTGTCGAGGACGAGGACCCGACCGTGCTCGAGGTCGAGCTCCTCCCCGGCGACGGCGCCCTCCTCGCACCGGAGTGGGTGCCGTGGGCCGAGCGTCTCGCGGACTACCGGGCGCACCAGGTCGAACTCGCCGAGCAGGCGGCCGCCGAAGCGGCCGAGGCCGGCGAGGTCGTCGAGGAAGACATCGATGACATCGACGATGACGATGCCGAAGACCTCGATGAGGACGACGACCTCGACGACGATGAGGACGACGACGCTCCGGCCACCGTTCTGCATGCCGGCGACGTCGACGGCGTCGACATCGATGAGCTCGACCCGAGCGTGTCCGACGAGGACCTGTCGGACGACGGCTTCGACGACGATGAGGACGACGCCGAAGACGACTCCGACGAGGAAGACGACTCGGATGACGACGACGACTCCGACGACGACGACTCCGACGACGAGGACGCCGACGACGAGGAGTGAATCAGGCGCTCAGGCGCCCAGGTTCTCCAGCACGTAGTCGAGCGAGCGGATCAGCTGGCGGACGTCGTCCGGCTCGATCGAGACGAAGGTCGCCACACGCAGCTGGTTGCGACCGAGCTTGCGGTACGGCTCGGTGTCGACGATGCCGTTGGCTCGGAGCGTCTTCGCGATCGCTGCCGCGTCGATGCTCTCATCGAAGTCGATCGTGACGACCACCGGCGAGCGGTGCGCGGCATCCGTGACGAAGGGCGTCGCGACCGCGGACGCTTCTGCCCAGTCGTACAGCGCCGAGGACGACTCGGAGGTGCGGCCGGCGGCCCACGCGAGTCCGCCGTTGCCGAGGATCCAGCTGAGCTGGCTGTCCAGCAGATGGAGCGTCGTGAGAGCCGGGGTGTTGAGCGTCTGGTTCAGACGCGAGTTGTCGACCGCGTTCTTCAGGCTGAGGAACTCGGGGATGTAGCGGCCGGAGGCCGCGATCCGCTCGATCCGCTCGATCGCGGCGGGGGAGGCGGCGGCGAACCACAGCCCGCCGTCCGACCCGAGGTTCTTCTGCGGGGCGAAGTAGTAGACGTCGGCCTGGGTGACGTCGAAGTCGATGCCGCCGGCGGCGCTGGTCGCATCGATGACCGTCAGGGCACCGTCCGCACGGACGCGCTCCACGGGAGCGGCGACACCGGTCGAGGTCTCGTTGTGC
>Ga0307406_10002216_pt1 | contig 10580 bp, 9 predicted proteins | sample 322Cmetagenome_3_FD_203706 | JGI IMG/M metagenome (GOLD analysis project Ga0307406, IMG submission 203706) | Maize rhizosphere microbial communities from greenhouse at UC Davis, California, United States - 322HYB-C-2 | ecosystem: Host-associated > Plants > Roots > Rhizosphere > Soil | place... | reverse complement strand
GCTGTGGAATGGGAGCCTCGGCCTCGATCTCGTCGCGATCTCGACGCCGAACCGCACGCACGTTCCGCTGGCTCTGGCGGCGATCGAAGCCGGGATGCACGTCGTGGTGGACAAGCCGCTAGCGCCGTCATCGAGCGAGGCGCGCACCGTCGCGGAGGCAGCGCGTCGACGCGGCCTGTTCATCATTCCATTTCAGAACCGGCGATGGGACGGGGATTTCCTCACGCTCCGCCGACTCCTCGCGGAGGGCGCGATCGCCGATCCGATGCGGTTCGAATCGCGGTTCGAGCGATGGCGGCCGGTTCCCACCCACGGCTGGCGCGAGCGCGGCGCACCTGACGAGGCGGGCGGGCTACTCTTCGACCTCGGGAGCCACCTGATCGACCAGGCCCTTGTCCTCTTCGGCCCCGTGAGAGACGTGTACGCTCATTTCGACCGCCGACGGCCCGGCGTGGAAGCCGACGATGATACGTTCGTTGCGCTGACCCACACGTCCGGTGTTCGATCGCACCTGTACATGAGCGCCGTGGCAGCCCAGGCAGCGCCACGTTTCCGACTTCTCGGGCGCTCGGGTGCGTTTACGAAGTGGGGACTCGACGTGCAGGAGGACGCGTTGCGCGGCGGCGCCCGTCCCGGAGGCCGCGATTGGGGGATCGAGCCGGAGGAACGTTGGGGAACGTTAGGCGTCGATGGGCAGACGCAACGGGTGCCGACCGAGCGAGGTGACTATGGCGCCTTTTACGCCGGGGTTGCGCGCGCGATCCGGGGCGAGGGGTCAGCTCCAGTCGATGTTGCCGACACCATCGCGATGCTCGAGGTCATCGGCGCGGCTCGCGCGTCGCGATAAGTACGCCTGGTGATCCGATTTTCGGATGAGCGAGCCCGACCTTCGAGAAGCGCCTTGGTGATGTGGATCACTTTTGCGCCTAACAACTGTGGTGCGGTCGCGCGGCAACTGTGGCGTGTGTGCACGCATGGAATCCGTTAGACGAAAGTTAGACGACTCTCAGGCAGGTCGCCATTTACACGCCCATGAAGTCGCTAGATGACTGCCTAACCGGACCTCACGTCGGCCACGTCTTCGCTTCGGCGCGCCGATTGCTGCGGGCGCGAGCGGCTGTTCGGTCTCTCTCATCGTCATAGGCGCGTCATGAACGCAGCGGAGTACTTCGAGCTCGTCGATGCCGTCACGAAGATCGACGGCAAGACCCAGCTCCGAGTGGTTGCCGATCGCATCGCGACGACCTCCATGCATCCTCTCGAGCGTTGCGTCCTCGAACGGGCGCTTCGAGCCAGGACCGAGGCGCTCGACCTCCAGCTTCACCTCCTGACCTCCGAGCTCATCCGGACGTCACTGCCCGAGAAAGCATCGCTCGTGGCGCGGGGATGACCGCGCCCGGCTGGCCGGCGACGTTCGCCGACGCGCTGGACTTGCTGGACAACCTGATCCCCACCGCGACCAAGCAGTACCTGCACAGTCTCGCCGAGAGCGACCTCGACCGTGAGCACTGGGGCGTTGGCGTGGCGATCCGCAACGAGCTGGGGTTGTGGCGGGAGGACGCACCACTCACGCGATGGTTCGTCGCGCGTGGGTTTGCTCAGGGCGAGGAAATGTCGATCGAGCTCCTTCGCGCGTACTGGCGCCGACTTCACGGCCTGGAGCCACGGCCGGAGCCCGGGAATCGGGAATCGGGAATCGGGAATCGGGAATGAGGGAACGGGGAACCGGGAACAGAAGCTCCATCGAGCCTCGGTTCCCGGTTCCCCGTTCCCGTTCTTACAGTCGCCAGTCGCCAGCCGCCCGTTAGGCGTACTGCCTGCGCAGCGCCGCCGGCGTCGTCCCCAGGAACCGCTTGACGACCCTGGTCATGTGGCTCTGATCGAAGAACCCCGCGCGCATCGCCACATCGGGGAGCGAGAGCGATGTCGCCGTCAGGAGCTCGCACGCGCGCTGCACGCGAAGGCGACGGACGTAGTCGCCGACCGTACACCCAAGGTGGTCGCGGAAGGCTCGCGCAACGTGCACGCGATGCACCCCAGCCACCCTCGCAAGCGTCGCCAGGTCCGCGACCATCGCGAGATCCGCCCGGAGATACTCCTGAACATGCGTGAGCCACGCCGGCGGGCACCGGTCGGCGCGGCGGCGCTCGCGACGAGCGCTCTGCGCGAGCAACTCGAGCGCGATGCTCTCGATCACCAGTCCGGAGACAGAGCCCGGCCCGGCGGCGCGCATCTCGGCGTAGACGCGGGCGGCGAGATTGACGATCCGGTCATCGCGAACAATCGTCGGCGCGTGAGGCGTCGGCACGTCATCGAGGTCGTTGAGCGTCGCCAACGGCTCGATCACCAGGCAACGGCCACCGGCGTTCCCGTAGCAGCAGGCGTGGCCGTCGCCCGGCGGCGAAACGCGAACGCTCGGCGCCACGCGCCACGCGGTCGACATTCCGCGTCGCTCCTCGATGCTGCCGTGGGCCAGGAAGCAGATGTGCGCGGTGTGGCGATGCTCGCCGACCGTGCGGACGTCGGCAGGCCACGTGTGCTCGACAAGATGCGTGCGCCCGCGGGTGAGATCCGCAGTTCGTCGCAGCGCCGCTTCCTCCGGTGTCGCCGCACGCATCGATACTCCGCCGCTCGCTCGGGATTCCCTTGGTACGCCCGAAGAAACGGCCGGGCGCGTCCCGAGCCAACACAAACGGGATAACCGGCGATTAGGAGGTGCCGGACGAGGCCGAATGACGGTTCGTCCCATCCCTCCGTCCCGGCGGGTCGGCCAGCCCGTTACGAAGGCGCCGCCTAACGCCGACCCTATGCACGCCGCTCTCCCGCAGCGGAGATCCGCGCGAGCACGGCGCGGCGGCGGTCGCGGGCCACGATGGTCGTCGACCCTTCGCTCATCGTCAGCTGAAGCCGACCGCCGGCCAACGACCGGACGGAGCGGATCCGCTCCATGTTCACGAGTCGGCCACGATGAATCCGGAGGAAGCGTTCGGTTCCGAGATGTTGGGCCAATCGGTCGATCGGAACGCGCGTCTTGACCACCGTGCCGTTTTCCTGATGGATGCGCACGTAGTTGCGCGCGGCTTCGACGTACACGATCTCCGGCACTCTCGTGGCGACCTGTCTGAACCCGGACTTGACGAGGATCACCTCGCCCGGCGAACCGTTCCCCGGTGCTGGGAACGCAACAGATGGCGGCGCAAGCTCTCGCGCAAAACGCGCAGGCTGGGACAGCGAAGCGATTCTGCCGAGGCGCTCGGGGCGAGGATCGCTCGGGGCCGGTTGGCGAATGACCGGCTGCGTATCGATGGAGTCGCGGCGGTAGCTCATGGGACGAACGATGCGCATCTGCACACGACACGTCTTGCACCCGTGTAGCACGTCCACGTCGCGTTCGATCACCTTCGATTTCGCTGGGACGAGCCGATGGCGGTGCCGTCAGATCTCGCTGCCCAGTCGATCGCGGAACGCGTCGCGGTATCCTCGGCTCAGCGTGAGCTTCGCCCCCGTCGAGAGGATGATCACGTACTCCCCGCCGAACATCGGCTGCAGCTCGCGCACGCGCGCGAGGTTCACGATCGCCGAGCGATGCACGCGCGCGAAGTGGCGCGGGTTGAGCTTGCGCTCGAGCGACTTGATCGGCTCGCGCACGAGATAACGTCCGCGCACCGTGTGGACACGCGCGTAGTTGTCCGCCGCCTCGATCCAGTCCACGTCCTCCACCTGCACCACCGTCACTCGGCCTTCGCTCTTCACGAGCAGTCGGTCCGCGTACTGCTCGCGCGCGCGAAGCTCCGTCAGCACCGCCTCGAGTCGCTGATCGAGCGTGACGGCACGCCGTTCGCCGAGTCGCGATCGAGCACGGCCCAGGGCAGTGCGAAAGCGGTCTTCATCGAAGGGCTTGAGCAGATAGTCCACCGCGTGGACGTCGAACGCGCGAATCGCGTACTCGTCGTAGGCCGTCACGAACACGACCACCGGCATCGACTCGCCCACCAGCGCCTCGAGGACTCCGAAACCGTCGAGCTCCGGCATCTGTACGTCGAGGAACAAGAGTTCGGGCCGTTGCGCGCGGATGACGTCGACGGCTTCGCGCCCGTTCCGCGCCTCGCCGACGAGCGACAGTCCCGGTGATGCGCCGATGAACGCTCGCAATCCACGCCTGACGAGTGGTTCATCGTCGGCGATGACGACCCGGACGTCAGTCACCGGCGGCCGCCAGCGGAGTTGCGGACGTCGCGGGCAGCGGCAACCGCACAGCCGGTTCCCCGCGATCCTCCGTCGTGAGCTGGAAGGGGATACGGATACGGGCGACGCACCCGCCCTCTGGAAGGTTCGCGAGCGTGAGCTCCTGCCGGTCGCCATACAGGCGCTCGAGTCGCGCTCGCGTCGTCGTGAGGCCAATGCCGTCCGGACGCACCTGTCCATGGGCGAGCCCGGCGCCGTTGTCGCGAATCTCCACGCAGAGCCAGTCGCCATGGTGGCGCGACCGGACCTCGATGCGACCCGTTCCCGCGTTAGGGCTCACGCCATGGCGGATGGCGTTCTCCACCAGCGGCTGCAGGATGAGGTCGGGAACGAGGGCGCCGAGCGTGGTGGGGTGAACCTCATAAGCGATTTCGAGGCGGTCGTGGAACCGCGTTCGCTCGATCTCGAGATACAGCGTGAGGATCTCGAGCTCCCGTCGGAAGCTCACCTGTGCGGTCGTTGCGCGGGACAGCGTCAGGCGAAGCAGGTCGCCAAGGCGTGTCACGATGCGAGTCGCCGCCGCGGGGTCTTCGCGAATAAGCACCGTGACCGCGTGCAGCGTATTGAACAGGAAGTGCGGGTGGACCTGCATCTTCAGCGCCTGCACCTGTGCCAGCGCGAGCTGCGCCTCGAGCTGCGCGGCACCGAGCTCCCGCTCACGAAGGCGCCGGTGGTAGCCTAACGTGGTCGCGACGCCGAGCACGGCGGCGTAGATGAACGCGTCGCCGAGGAGTCGGCTCAACACCGCGACCGAGTACACCTCGGCGCGGTTGCTCTGCATGCGGGCCAACGCCTCCGGTTCGAGGTAACCCTGGATCACGAAGCTGATCTGCAGCCACAGGACCTCGATCACGACGGCAATCAGGAGAGCGATTCCCAGGTGCGTCCAGGCCGATCTCGCGAGGCGGTGGCGCTGGAACGGGAACCGCTCGGCCGCGTAGAACACGATCGGCGTGAGGGGCACCCATGTGAGCCAGCGCGGGACCTGCAGGAGCGCCCACGGCCACTCCGCTCCGAGAGTGCCGCGGAGCAGATTGGCGGCGACCATCTGGAGCAGTCCTACCGACGCCGGGATGAGCCACGCGAGCAGGATGAGCGACCACGTGGGTCTCGAGCCGACGAACGCGCGCTCGTCGTCCCACCACGTCGAGCGCTCGGGCTCGGCGACTGCCGGACGATCGGTGAGTGGCGTGCCGGGTGTCATCGGATGGAATCTACGGCGTCTGAGCCGATACCGCCGGTTGAATCACAGAGGCTGAATTGAAAATCAGAGACCTTCGATTGACCGCAGAGGACCGCAGAGAAAATCCTTGGGTAGTTCTCTGCGATCCTCTGCGTCCTCCGCGGTCAAAGGCAGTTCGGCCAGTGCCTAACGCGACGCCGTCCGGGCCGGGATTGGTTGCGTGAGCGACCGGACCGACCCGATGCGGTCGACTGCCCACCCGCGGTCCCGAATGCGGGCGACGACCACGTCGAAGTAGAGCGGCGTCGCCGCTGGTCCACTGTACACCCAGCGCAGCGACGGCACGTACGCTACGAGCGCGCCCGGATAGTCCGGCAGGTCGATCGGCTCGACCCACACGGAATCACCGCTGATGCGCAGCCACTGCGATTTCGACACGACCTTTACAGCAGAAGGTGGCTGTTTCCAGTTCGCGAGTGTCGTGCCCATCGCCGAGACGGCGCCTGGCGTCACATAGACAGGAAGCTTCCGCTGGGTAAACCAGGCAGCCCCGCCGCGACCCGTGTTCGGGCCCGTCACGAGGAGTCCGGCAACGGTCGACCCCGGGTCCGCCGACTCGAGCCATCGGACATCCGTCTCGCTCCGCTGCGGCACGCTCGCGCCCTCGAGGAAGAGCCACGACTTGCCGAGCTTCACGGCGGCCTGCGTCTGGCCGGGGTTGCCGAGGCGCGCCAGGCGCGGCTCGAGCAGCTTCGCCGAGTCCATCGGAAGCTCCCACATCGGTTTGCTGGACGGACCGCTCTCGAACGCGGTCCGCAAGGAGTCCGAGATGGCAAACGAATCGGCGGGTGCGGCCGCGTCGAAGTTCGCGGAGAGCACGACGAGGCGCTTGTACATGCGGCCGACTCGGCGGACGTCCAGCTGCGTGGGATACGCGACGCCGGGTGTGCCCGGGACCGGGAACTTCGTCCAGCGGGAGTACCACATCTCCGTCTCCATGTCTCCCCACGGTGCGAGCCCGAAATCGTTAGGCTGGCCGGCGCGATACCGGGCCATGGCGAGGAAGCCGTCGTTGCGCCGGAGGAAGATGGTCGTGGGGAACCCGTCGATCGTCGCGCTCAGCCGCGTGTGGGGCTGTCCGGCGATCGTCGTGTCGGAGAGCTCGCGGAGATCGCTCGCGGCATGGGCAGCGAGCAGCAACCGTTCGGGGGCGAACGCGAAGACCTCCTTCCGCTCGTCGATGTAGGCGATGTTGATCGGTGCCCACGGCGACGCCGTCCCATCGGATTTCGGCGGGAAGCGCCGGATGCCCGCGTCCTTCTGGACGATGTCGGTCATCTCCTGCATCTGGGGGCCGCTGACGAATCGGCGCGTGTTGCGCCAGGCGACGAGTGGATAGTTCCGAAGGTCGCTGTGCAGCTCATACGTGCTGATGAGGTCCGTCGGACGGGTGTCGAACGTCATGCGCTGCCAGAGGGTCATCATCTCGAAGCGTACGCGCTCGATGTGCGCGAGGGTCTCCTGGCCGCCCATGCGGGCGATGGCGGTGTCGAGCGCTGCCGCGGCGGCTGACTCGCGGTGCGCTGCCGTAACAGGTGGCGCGAAAAAGGCACTGGCCGTCGCGATGGCGAGCGCTCCGGCGCTCAGCAGGCGCAGCTTTCGGAATATCGACATGACAACTCCATTCAAAGTGGTGGGTGGAGTCGCCAACGTCTATCCGGTCCGGTCGGGCGAGAATGACGGAGTGGCGAGTGGCGGAAATCGGGGGTAGGCAGCGACCCGCAATTGATCCTTACAATGGACGTACCCAAGATTGGGCTATGACAGCGATCCATTTCTTATCGATGCGCACAGCGTGTGCGCTGACGTCGGCGATCATCCCGGCCGTGGCCGTCGCGCAGCCGCCGGCAACGTCGTCGCGGTTGACCGTGGAGCGGATCTTCGGGTCAGGTGAATTCGCCGCCCGCGGCGCCGGTCAGCTGCGCTGGCTCGATGACTCGACGTATGTCGCGCTGCAGGCGAACCCACAACAGAACGGTGCGGCCGAGCTCGCGCGCTTCAACGCGCGAACGGGGGCGCGCGACGTCGTCGTGCCATCAACCTCGCTGACGCCTAACGGCGCGTCCGCACCGCTGGAGGTCGAGGACTACTTCTGGTCTCCTGACCACAAGCGCCTGCTCATTTTCACCGCGTCGGAGCGGGTCTGGCGCGAGAACACGCGCGGCGACTACTGGGTGCTCGACCTGGCCTCGCACCAGCTGCGGAAGCTTGGAGGCGACGCGCCAAAGTCCGCGCTCATGTTCGCAAAATTCTCTCCTGATGGCGGGCGCGTCGCGTACGTGCGGCAGAACGATCTGTACGTCGAGGACGTCACCGGCAGCGCGATCACGCGGCTGACGCGCGATGGGTCCCGCACGATCATCAACGGGACGTTCGACTGGGTCTACGAGGAAGAGCTGAGCCTTCGCGACGGATTCCGCTGGAGCCCGGATGGCAAGTCGATCGCGTATTGGCAGCTCGATGCGAGCGGGGTCAAGGACTACGACCTCATCAACGACACGGACTCGCTCTACTCGTTCGTCAATCGGGTCCAGTACCCGAAGGCGGGCACGACGAACTCCGCCGGCCGAATCGGCGTCGTGGCCGCGACTGGCGGGGCGACGACGTGGCTCGCGATCGATGGCGATCCGCGAAACCAATATCTCGCGCGCATGGACTGGGCTGGGCTTGGAAACTCGAGCCAGCTCCTGATCCAGCGCATGAATCGACCGCAGAACGAGATCGATGTCCTGCTCGCCGACGCGCGCACCGGCACCGTGAAGACGATTCTCGTCGAGCGCGACTCGGCCTGGGTGGACGTCGTGAACGACGTGCGGTGGCTCGACAAGGACCGCCAATTCACATGGATGAGCGAACGCAACGGATGGCGGCGCATGTATTCGGTAACCCGCGACGGCAGGACCATCAAGGCGCTCAGCGCGGACTCGATGGATGTGACGCATCCGGGGTTCGCGTTCGGAGCGCAGGCGGTACTGGGTACGGACGCGACGGGCGAGCACGTCTATCACTACGCATCGCCGCAGAACCCGACGCAGCTCTACCTGTACCGCACGTCGCTGAAACGGCCTGGCGTGACGACGCGCGTGACGCCGGCGGACCAGCCGGGCACGCATTCGTACTCGATCTCGCCTAACGGGCGTTATGCGGTGCACACGTGGTCCTCGTTCGGCAGTCCGCCGACGGTCGAGCTGATCACGCTGCCGGATCACCGCCGCATCCGCGTCCTCCAGGACAACGCCCAGCTGCGCGCTCGTATAGCGGCGCTCGAGCTGGGGCCGCGCGAGTTCTTTCGCGTGGACATCGGGAATGGCGTGAACCTCGATGGCTGGATGATCAAGCCGCCCGGATTCGATCAGACGAAAAAATATCCCGTCCTGTTCGAGGTTTACGGAGAGCCGGCGGCGCAGACGGTCACCGACGCGTGGGGCGGGGGCGGTTTCATGTGGCACCTGATGCTGTCGCAGATGGGGTACATCGTGGTGAGTGTCGACAACCGCGGCACGCCGGCGCCGCGGGGAAGGGCGTGGCGCAAGGCGATCTACAAGCAGATGGGAGTGTTGAATGGCGCCGATCAAGCAGCAGCTGCCCGCGCGATCGCGAAGTGGCCGTTCGTCGATCCGCGGCGACTCGGCGTGTGGGGCTGGAGCGGTGGAGGCTCGACGACGCTCAACGTGATGTTCCGAACGCCGGACGTGTATCGAATGGGAATGGCGGTCGCTCCGGTGGCGGACCTGCGCTACTACGACACGATCTATCAGGAGCGGTACGTGGGCCTGCCGCAGGACAATCCAGAGGTGTATCGCGTCGGCTCACCGGTGACGTTCGCGCGGCAGCTCAAAGGCGACCTGCTCGTGGTGCACGGGAGTGGGGATGACAACGTCCACTACCAGAACACCGAGGCGCTGGTGAATGCGCTGGTGAAGGCGAACAAGCCGTTCCAGCTGATGGTGTATCCGAACCGGACGCACTGCATCTGTGAGGGGGAGGGAACGTCGCTGCACTTGTATTCGTTGCTGACCAAGTATCTGACGGAGCATCTGCCGGTCAACGAGTCGCCTCGCGTCACGCAATAGTCTTGATCGTTAGGTAAGTGACGGCAGACAACTGCCTTCTGGTTTCTCCGCCGTCTGCGGTCTCCCACGGCTCGTGCACAAGTCGCCGCGACCGCGCTGGTCTAGCCGAGCGTGGGACGAAACGACATCATGTGTGCCGCACCGAGCCCAGCCCGGACTCGGCTCGACAACGCCCCGGAGCGATCACCCCATGGCTCTTTTTACCGTCGTGCGTCGCTTTTCCCTCGCAGCCATTATCGCAATAACCTTGGCCCCGATCGTCACGCGCGCTGTCGCCCAGGGCGGCGGTGCTCCGCCGCAACAGCAGCCGTACGAGAACCTCAAATATTTCTCGAAGGATCTGCCGCGCGACTCCCTCTTCACGATCATGCGCGGCTTCACGTACGCGCTGGGCGTGAATTGCGCATTCTGCCACGTCGAGGAGGAGCCCACACAGGCGGGCGGGAGACCGCGCCTCCGGCCGGCGCTCGATGACAAGGTCGAGAAGCGAACCGCGCGCTTCATGCTCACCATGGTGGATACGCTGAATGGCGTGACCCTGGCGAAGGTCCCGCAGCGTCATGAGGCGGTGAAGATCAGCTGCGTCACGTGCCACCGCGGCTCTCCGCTGCCCGGCACGATCGAGACGGTTCTCACCGATGCGGTCGACCAGTTCGGCCCGGACTCGGCCATCGCTCGCTATCGCAAGCTGCGCGAGAACATGGGGACCGGGCGTTATGATTTCAGTGAGTTCCCGCTGAGCGTTGCCGCGCGGACGCTGGTCGGCCGCGGCAAGACGGACGCGGCGGTCGCGATCCTCTCCATGAGCCAGGAGTACAACCCGAACTCCGCAGACGTCGACATTCAGCTCGGCGACATCTACGAGAAGCAGGGCGACAAGGACAAGGCCGTCGCGCGGTATCAGGCAGCGTGGACGAAGCGGCCTAACGACCCGCGGATCCGCGCCGCTCTCACGCGACTCGGCAAGCCACCGGCGTAACAACTCCGATACGAACCGCTGGCTTGACTCGTGGCTGCTG
>Ga0307406_10002214_pt1 | contig 10582 bp, 6 predicted proteins | sample 322Cmetagenome_3_FD_203706 | JGI IMG/M metagenome (GOLD analysis project Ga0307406, IMG submission 203706) | Maize rhizosphere microbial communities from greenhouse at UC Davis, California, United States - 322HYB-C-2 | ecosystem: Host-associated > Plants > Roots > Rhizosphere > Soil | place... | reverse complement strand
CCGAGCTCAACGACTTCATCTACCACCCGATGCGCACCTATTCGTCGGGCATGGCGGCGCGCTTGAAGTTCGCGATCGCCTCGGCCAAAGCGCACTCGATCCTTCTCATCGACGAAGCGCTCGCTGTGGGAGACCGGCGATTCCGGGCCAAGAGTGAGAAGCGCATCAACGAGTTGCGCGACAGCGCCGGCCTGGTGATGATCGTCAGTCACTCGGTCGGATCGCTCAAGGAGACCTGCGAGCGGGTGCTGTGGGTGCACAAGGGTGAGCTCATCGCCGACGGCCCCACCGTCGACGTCATCGATGAATACGTCGCGTGGACGAAGAACCCGGGTTCCAGTGCCGTCGGAGCGGCGTCGGCACCTAAACCCTCGACGAAGAACGCTCCCGTCGCCGTTGGCTTCGACGCCGGTGGCGTCGAGCAACCAGAGAACGACCGTGTCGCGGGCGGGGCGCCCGTCGCAGCCGCGCTGTCGTCCGGCGCTGAGGAGCCCCGCGCTCGCGCCCGACGCGACCGGCATCGCCGGGCCGAGAGGCGCACGAGGAAGCGCAGCGTTCTGTTGATGGTGCTCTCCGGTGTCGCTGTGCTTCTCGCGGTGGCCGCCGGTGCGATCATCGGAACGCTGAGCAGCGTCGCCGCACCGGTCGACACCGAACCGTCCGTGCGTCCCACGCCCGAGCAGTCCACACCTGCGCCGGTTCCGGTGATCAAGAGCTTCACCGCGAACACGGCGACCGTCGAATGCGCCTCGGAAGAGGCCGAAGGCCAGGTGCTGCTGAGCTGGCAGATCGACGACGCCGAGAGCGTCGCGATCGCCGCGGGGGAGACGCAGGTCGACGCGCTCGAGCTGCCGATCGCCGCAGCCCTGCCGTCGAATCTCACCGACCGTGCCGTTCCGTTCACCTGTGCGGCGGAGACGGTCGTCTATACGGTGACCGCGGAGAACGAGGATGGCGTGCGAGTCAGCGCGCCCGTCACCGTCACGCGCGTGCTGCCCGTCGAGACCGAAGAGCCCGAGGAGAACACGGGTCCTGTTCGGCGCCCGTCGCAGACGCCCGTGCCCGAGCCTGTTGTTCCGTCTGAGCCTGCGCCCCCCGCCGAGACGCCGACGCCGCCGACTGATCCCGGCACGGACCCCGGAACCGGCACGGACCCCGGAACCGGCACGGACCCGGGAACCGGCACAGACCCCGGAACAGGAACAGACCCCGGAACCGGCACAGACCCCGTCACGATCATCCCCTGATCGCAACGGCATGACCGGTGCCGCTCGGCATCCGTGAACGGCTCGCCTCGGCGAACAGACTAGATTTACCTCATGCGCCGCCGGGTTCCACGATCGTCCAGAGCGCCCCGCGCCACCCGAACTTTCGTGTCGCTCACGGGCCCTGCGGGCAACATCGGCGACGCGCTCATCCGCCGCGAGACGCTCGCATGGGCGGTGGGCACGAGTGACGAGCTGGTCGCCTACACCGGAGATGCACCCGATGTCTGGCTGAGGCAACTGGGTCTGCCTGCCGAGTCCCTCGTTTTGCGGACCAAGAAGTCGGTGCCGCGTTGGCTCCGGCTTCTCGTTCTGGCTCCGCGTCACCCCGTGCTGGTGTTCGAAGCGGGAGAGATCCCGCTCGACCGGGGCAACGGTCTCAGGGAGCTCGTCTTCCTGGCCGAGACTCTGATCGTCCGACTCAAGGGCGGGGTGGTCGTCCGCCCACCGAGGGGGATCCGTGCGCCCTCGTGGCCGGCCCTCGTCATCCATCGCCTGGCGGCCCGCCTCTCGCAGGTGACGCTGTGGCGTGACGAAGCCACGCTGACGACCGCGCGGTGCGGCAGGCTCGCACCGGACATCGGCTTCTCGGCGGGGACACGCGCCGGGCTCCCCTGGGGTGAGCGCTCCGAATTGCTGGTGAGTCTGCGGGGTGCGCGCCCGCTGCCGGATGCGGAGTGGCTGGATGCAGTGCGTGAGACCGCCGAGCGTGCAGGCCTCTCGATCCGCACCGTCGTGCAGGTGCGCGAAGACGAGAGCCGAGCGCGTGAGCTCGCGCAGCTGCTCGGCGGTGAGTTCGACGCCTGGGGTGACACCGATCCCCTCGTGCAGGAAGAGAGCCTCCGGCACCGCTACGACGCGGCGCAGATCGTCGTCAGCGACCGCATGCACGTGCTCGTGCTCGCCGCTCTGAGCGGGGCGGTTCCCGTCGAACTGGTTCCCGGCCCCACGATGAAGATCACGAAGGCGTTCGCGGCCATCGGGCTGCACGGCATTTCGGTCGACTCGTCCGCGAGCGACCAGACGCGCATGCGCGCGGCGCTTCTCCCGACGCCGGAACGCGCGGCGGAGGTCTCCGAACGCGTGCGCGTAGCGGCGGCGATGCTCGAGGGCATTCGGCAGGAGATCCGCGACACTGTGCGTCGGGTGCGAGCATGACCGACGCGGCGGCGCGAGCCGCGCCCGCGCGCATCCTGTTCCTCTCGCACAGTCATCCTTTCGGTGCTTTCCGGGTCGGCAGCCACCACTACGCGCGTGTGCTCGCCGAACGCGGAGCGGACGTCGTGCATCTGAGCACCCCGATCTCGCTCATCCACCGGTTGACCGGACGGGTCGATCGTCAGCAGCTGGCAGGCGTGCCACGTCGCGCTCGGCGAGACGATGACGGGGTGCTGCAGGTCGTCCCGCGCACGATCCTGCCGGCGCCGGTCGGAGCTCCCCGCGTCGCCCGGATGCTGCAGCACGAAGGCATCGCCGGGGGATTCGACGCCGTGCTCATCGATCAGCCGCTGCTGTGGGACGCCTCTGTGCCATCGCTCTCGCATCGCGTGATCTATCGCCCCACCGATCTCTACCCCGGTGGGGTGAAACACGCCCTGCAGCGACGCATTCTCGACGAGGTCGACGGCGTGATCGCCACCTCCGACGAAGTCCTGCGCGGACTCGGCACGCTGAGTACCCCCTCGCTCGTGCTGGGCAACGGCGCTGAGGTCGTCCGCTTCGCACCGCAGGTCGGCGAGGGTCGCTCCCGTGCGGCGCGGTGCGTCTACGTCGGGGCGCTCGACGACCGATTCGACTGGGGGCGCATCGTCGCCTGGGCGCGAGCACGACCAGACGTCGGCTTCGTCATCGCCGGTCCAGGCGCCCGCCCGCCGCAACCGGTGCCGTCGAACGTCGACATCATCGGGCCCGTTCCCTACGCCGAGGTTCCGGCGTTGCTGCACACGGCGCGCGTCGGTCTTCTGCCGCTCTCCGACAGTCCGCTCAATGCCGGCCGCAGCCCGATGAAGCTCTACGAGTACCTCGCGGCGGGGCTCGCCGTCGTGGCGCGTGCGACGCCCGGAATCCGCGCCTCACCCCACCTCGGCATCGAGGTGTACGACGACGACCGAGGTGCGGATGCCGCGCTGGAACGCGCCCTGGGACACCCGTCGCCGAACCAAGCCGGCATGGACGCGGCATCCTCCGCGTCGTGGGAGCGCAAGACCGACTCGCTCGAGGACTTCCTCTGGTCGGTCGAGCGACGCCGAACCTAGTCAGCCGAGCAGTCGGGTGATCGTCTCAGAGACGATCCCCGCGGTGCGATTCCAGTCGTAGCCCTCGGGTGGTGCGACCCGTCGCCGGGCGGCCACGGCCTCGGTCAACGCGTGCGCCCACTCCTGCGCATCGCCGGGGGAGGACACCGCGTGACCGCGGTCTCCGACGATCTCCGCGACCGATTCGCACCCTGCCCAGTACACGACAGGGGTGCCGCAGCGGACCGACTCCAGGGCCGGGAGGCCGAACCCCTCGAGCGTCGAGGGCATCACGGTCGCCGCAGCGCCCCGATAGAGATCAGCGAGCCTCTCGTCGTCGACTCCGCTCACCCAGCGCACTCGGGCGTCGACGAGCCGCTGCCTCGCCCTGGTCTCGAGGTCGGCGATCTCGCGCTCGGGAACGACGGCGACGAGGCGGACGTCGCGCGCCGAGACCAGGGCGTCGAGGACCACGTCGAGATTCTTGTGGGCGCGACCGTTGCCGACGAACAGCACGTAGGGATCGGACTGCTGCAGCGCGCCTGCGCGGGGGTGGAAGGCGTCAGAGCACCCATTGCCCGCATTGACGATCTCGACATCGTCGTCGTTCACCCACGAACGAAGCGCTCGGGCCGATGTCTCGGAGACGGTGAGCACGGCACCTGCTCTGCGGACGACGTTTCTGACCGGACCGGAGTAGTAGGCCGCGAACTTCCAGCGGTCGAGCCCCGGGGCGCTCAGCTGGATGAGATCGTGCATCGTGAGCAGCTGCTTTCGAGCTCGAACGAGCGCACCGTAGCCGGGCGAATAGACGAGTGCGCCGGGAGCAGCGGCGGCACCCACGGAACGGAACGCGTCGACCGCGGAGAACGGGGTGCCACCGAGATGCAGGGGCGCCCAGGGCAGCGTCAGCCGGGGGAGGACCTCTGCGGCATAGCGGCCGATGCCGTGCGTGCCGCGATACCGGTCGTCAACGAGAACGGTCACGCGCTCCTCGTCTCCGGCTGGCGTGCGCCGTCGACAGACTCCGCCACCCACTCCCTGATGCGATCGGCGAACACCGCTTCGGAGAACTTCTCCGCCTGCGTTCGGCAGGCTTCGGGTGAGACGCTGGCGGCCACCTCGACCGCACGGCGCAGCTCGTCGCGCGACCAGTGCTCGACGAACGCGCCGGTGCTGCCGTCGACGATTGTCTCGGCCGTCCCGCCCACGGCGGCGGCGATCACCGGTCGGCCTGCCGCCATGGCCTCCACGGGGACGATGCCGAAGTCCTCCACCGCGGGGAAGATGAGGGCGATGCAGCGCTGCAGCAGCGCCCGGTAGAGCTCCGCTCCCGGCGACCGCACGAAGAAGACCCGACCGGGTGCGCGCTCCTCGGCGAGCGAGCGCAGACGTGCCTCGTCCGGTCCCGCACCCGCGAGAACGACGGGCACGTCTGCGGCGATGCCGGCCTCGATCACGAGATCCAGTCGCTTGTAGGGGATGAATCGGGAGAAGCCGAGGAGGAAGGTCTCAGGCAGCAGCGCGAGGGCGTCCTCGTCGCGTTCGTCCGGTTCGGGTGCGCGGAGGAAACCCGTCACATCGACGGGAGGGTGGATCACCGTGCTCTCGCGATGCCACGCCTGCTCGATGCGCTTCTGCACGAACACGCTGTTCGCGGCGATCGCGACTGGTTCCTGAGCACGCCTGCGATCGAGCCCCTTCAGCATGTTCGCGGCGGCCCTCGCGGCGAACGTGTCGCCGCGCACATCGAGCTCGGGGTTCCAGATGTAGCGCGCCGGGGTGTGGGCGTAGACGAGCTTCGGGGCGCCGCGCCCGGAGCCCCCGAATCTCGCATGGTGCGCGAAGAGATGCGAGCTCGTGAGGATCCAGTCCGCATCGACGCTCGGAAGAGTCCGCCAGGCGAGCGGCATCAGACCGACGGCTGCGGCCTTGCGTCCGCGCAGCGGTGTGCGGGCCAGCCATGTCTCGCCATCGACGACGAAGCGGCCTTCGCTTTCATTCCACAGGCAATAGCGCGCTGCGTCCGGGAAGACCCGGCTGAGTGCCTCGAAGACGTTCTCGGAGCCGCCTCTCGGAGCGAGCCATTCGTGCACCAGCACACCGCTCACAGCGCCGACCTCGCACCACAGGGCACGCGGGCGCGCAGTGTCGGCTGGGCCTCTGCAAGCATGCGTCGAGTCTAGGGAAGTTCTCGGCGGGCGGGCCCAGGGCGGCTGTCAGGTTCGTCCCGAGTACGACCCGATACATTGGAGACGAACACTCGGGGGAAAGGACATGATGGCTCTGCGCGCGACGAAGAAGACGATCATCATCGCGAGCGCGGTCACCGTGCTCCTTGTCGGCGGCGGTGCTGCGGCTGCGATGGTGATCTCCGGACAGCAGGCGCAGCCTCGCGCGGAGGCATCGCCTGACGCCACGCCCGAGCCTGTCGTGACCGAGTCGCCGGCCGTGGTTCCGGTGACGAACGTGGCACGGGCATCGATCGACGGATGGACCCTCGCGGATCGCGGAGTGGTCGGCACGGTTCTTCCCGAAGTCGGAGACGCCGCGCAGGGCGCTGTGTCCCTGCGGGTGGATGCTCCGGCTGACGATGCGGACATCATCGCCGCGTCTGCTCCGGTCGCACTCGCTCCGGACACGGAGTACACGCTCAGCGTCTCGGTGCGGGTGCTCGCCGAGGAGAAGACCGAGACCGGCGTCCGTCTGAACGCGGCAGGCCAGACCTTCACGCTTCCCGAGCTCGATGCGGAGTGGGAGACGATCGAGTTCCCGTTCACATCGGCGGCCGATCAGGCCGCCGCATCCACGTTCGATGTCGTACTCTCCGGTGCGGTGCGCGGGTTCGGGATCGACGAGGTGTCGATCACCGCGGCCGGTGGTGACAACCTCGTGCCCAACGGATCGTTCGAAGCCGTGCAGACTCCGGCGGGCATCGTCAACGACTCTCTCATCATGACGGACGAGTCCGCACTGCTCGCGGTCTCTCTCGCTGAGGGGCCTGTGCAGTGGAGCGCCACATCGACGGCCGGCGGTGAGCCGATCACCGGTGAGTTCGGTTCCGCAGGCCCACTGTCGGCCCTGCCGTTGACGGGGGTGTCGCAGGGGCACTACACCGTCGCCGTCAGCGACTCCTCAGGGCGGCAGATCCAGACGGATGTCGCCGTGATCGACGCCGACGGCTTCTCCGTGAGCCAGGACGGACGCTTCGGCGTGGGATCTCACGTCGAGAAGGAGGCCTTCGCCGGCACCGGATCTCTGGCGGCCGCGATCGGCTTCGCCGAAGTGCGCAACGACATCTCGTGGGAGCGGAACGAGAAGGTCGCCGGCCAGTACGTGTGGGACCAGAACTATGTGCGCGAGTTCGAGCGCATGCACGCGAACGACGTGAAGCTGCTGGGGCTCGTCGTCTACGGCAACAGGCTCTACGGTGCCAGGAAGGCACCAGGAAACGAGGAGGCGATCCAGGCGTACGGCGCTTATGCGAAGGCCGTCGCTGACCGGTTCGACCTCGTCGGGCTCGAAGTCCTGAACGAGTTCAACCATCGCGAGAACGACACGGCCTGCGGGCCGGCGCCCGCCTGCTACGTGCCGATCGCGCAGTCCGTCCGCGACCACGTCAGCACGGCGTATCCTGATCTCCCGATCGTCACGGGCTCCACGGCCCTCTACGACAGCGAATGGTTCACCGGGTTCTGGCAGGCCGGCGGGATGGGCGTGACCGACGCGGCGAGCTACCACCCGTACGAGTCGTGGATCAACCGCGACGCCGATCTGATCGCCGACACGGTGCAGCAGTCCTACGCAGACATGCAGGAGACCGCGGGGGAGACGCGACCGGTGTGGGTCACCGAGATGGGATTCCCCACGCACTACGACGGCGTCTCCCTGCTCGAGCAGGGGCAGATGATGGTGCGCAATCAGGCCCTGGCCTTCGCGAACGGCGTCGAGAAGTACTTCTGGTACGACCTCGTCAATGACACTCCCGACCCTGCAGCGGGCGAAGCGAACTTCGGGCTCTACGAGAACGCGCCCAGAGCCGACGTCGTCGCTCTGGCGCCGAAGCCCGGAGCCTTCGCTCAGGCGCTGATGATCACGCAGCTGCGCGACAAGGCGTTCGTCTCAGATGAATCGGACGACACGACCACGGTCGAGGTCTTCGGGGCAGGAGACGACGAGACCCGCATCGCCTGGGCGAAGCAGGGCGAAGTGCAGCGCACCTTCGCGACGGATGTCCCGCTGACGGTCACAGACATGTCCGGGCAGACGCAGTCAGTGGCACCCGAGGACGGTGAGGTCACGCTGACCCTCGGCGCGTCTCCGGTCTTCATCTCCTCGGAGGTCGAGTGAGTGCCGTGCAGGCGGCCCCAGGTGACGCCAGTACAATTCACCAGATCACTCCCGCACGAAAGGCAAGCCGGTCATGAGCGCAGCTAGTCAGGATGCGCAGGGCATCGACGAACCGAGATCGGGCCGTCAGCGTCGGCGGCGCCGCATCTGGACCGTTGTCATTCTGATCGTCATCGCGTTCCTCGTCGCCGTCTGCTGGGTGGGGCTACGTGCCATCACGGTGAAGAACGGCCTCGTCGAGAGCCAGGATCTCATCGCGGAGATCCAGGGTGGCGGCGACGTCAATGATGTGCTTCCTGAGCTGTCCGAGAGCGCCGCCAGCGCGGGTGCCGCGGCATCCGACCCCGTCTGGTGGGTCATGGAGTGGATCCCGGTCGTGGGGGACAACCTCAGAGGGGTTCGCCTCGCGGCGCAGTCGCTCGATGCGCTCGTCAATGGTGTCGCGTTGCCCGTGATGGGCGACGAGTATTCCGCGGGTTCGATCACCGAGCGGCTTCTCGATGCCACCGACGATCAGGCACAGCACGTGACTGAACTCGCTGACGGGCTGGAGTCCGTTTCGAAGTCTCCTTTCCTCGTCTCCGTCGTGCGCGATGGCGTCGATCAGGTCGACGAGGTGATGTCGGCGGCCGCCCCCATGATCGCAGTTCTCCCGACACTGCTCGGAGGGGACGGCGAACGCAATTACCTGCTCGTCTTCCAGAACAACGCCGAGACACTCGCCCTCGGAGGCAGCGCTGCCGCGCAGACCCTCGTGAAGGTCGATGAGGGTTCGATCGCGATCGGTGGGCAGGGCGACAGCGGCAATTATCAGAACGGCGTCGCCGTCGACGTCGATGTGCCCCCGAGCGCGATCCAGCTCTACACGAGCTATCTCATCGACCACATCAACACGAGCATGAGCCGCCCTGACTTCCCCACCGCGGCGAAGATCATGCGGGCCTGGTGGCAGCGAGACATCGCCGACGACGAGATCACCGGCGTGATCTCGATCGACCCTCTCGCACTGTCTCGGATCCTCAAGGCTACCGGGCCGATCGAGCTGGCGTCGGGTGAAGTCCTCTCCGAAGAGAATGCGGTGTCGCTGCTGCTGAGCGAGGTCTACGGGCGCTGGGATTCCTACAAGGAGCCCGAGCTCGTCGACGGGTTCTTCGCCGATACGGCGGCCGCAGTCTTCGACAAGATCGCGTCCGGCGACTTCGATCTGAAGGACATGATGTGGGCGATCACCGAAAGCGCGTCGCAGGGCAGCGTGCTGGCCTGGAGTGATGACGCTCAGGTCACGGCGGCGATCGATGGCGAGAGGATCAGCGGCGTTCTGCCGACGGACAACGCCGATGCGACGACTGTCGGCATCTATTTCAACAACAGCAACGGGTCGAAGATCGACTACTTCACTGAGACGGCGACGACGGCCACGGCGACCTGCGAGGCCGGCGACACGACGTTCACCGCCACCGGGTCGCTCACGTTGCCCCTGACTCAGCGACAGGCCGAGGCGCTGCCCCGCTATGTGCAGAGCATGACCTTCGGTGCTCGCTTCCGCGACTGGATCTTCATCTACGGCCCTCCGGGAACCACGTTGACCGATGCGACCTTCAACGGTGACGAGGTCTCGGTGATACATCGCGACGTCGACGACCTCGGCCGGCCGGTCGTCGCGTTCGAGGCCTGGTTCGACCCGGGCGACTCGATCGATGTGGCGGCGACGTTCGTCGGATCAGACGGAGACTACGGACCGCTCGCGGTTCAGACGAATCCGATGGTGCGGGGCGAAAAGCCCGTCGTCACCGACGACTGCGCCGGTTGACGTCTTCCCCGGGCCCTGAGGCGGAGCGATATACTTGCTCGCGTTCTAGCGTCAGCGCGGTCAGGGGGGGGGGTGAGAGTCGTCGTCGTTCAACTCGAGCACGGTGGCTCCAGCGCCTCGCGTTCGCCGAGGAGCACCGCCGCGGTTCCAGCGAAGAAGGCGAGGCGCGTTGCATGGACGCGGCTGTACGCGAGCCGTCTCTTCTATAACGATGTCATCGTCGTGCTGCTCGCGCTGATCAGCTCTTCCATCATCGTGCTTCCCAGTTTGCTCACCGGCGTCTCCTGGCCGGGCGGGCCTCGAGTGTCCTATCTCCTGGTGCTCGCGGTGATCGGAATCCTCTGGATGATCGCTCTCGACGCGACCGATTCCCGCGATCGTCACACCGTCGGGCACGGCGCGGATGAATACCGCCGCATCTTCAACGCGTCGATCGCGGTGTTCGCGGTGACGGTCGCCGTCGCCTTCTTCCTCGGTATGGAGCTCTCGCGCGCGCTCGTCGCTGTCGTCTTCCCCCTCGGACTGGTGCTGCTCCTGCTGTCGCGGTGGATGTGCCGACAGTGGCTGCGCGGACGGCAGAAGACGGGGCAGTACCTGCACAGGGCGGTCGTGATCGGCGAGCCGTCGAAGGTCGCCCTCGTGGGGCGCGAGATCCGGCGGGCGAAGAGCAGCGGGTACGAGATCCTCGGGGTGATCACCGAGAGCACCTCCGCTGCCGACATCTCGGGCTTCGAGGTGCTCGGCGACATCGCCAACGTCGAGAGGGTGCTCGATGAGGTGCGCTTCGACGCGCTGATCATCGTCGGATCCGACGATCTCGACCCGCTCACGATGCGCCGCCTCGGGTACTCCGTCTCCGACCGAGATATCCAACTCATCATGGCGCCCGTGCTGACGGATATCGCGGGGCCTCGCATGCATGC
>Ga0307406_10002213_pt1 | contig 10585 bp, 11 predicted proteins | sample 322Cmetagenome_3_FD_203706 | JGI IMG/M metagenome (GOLD analysis project Ga0307406, IMG submission 203706) | Maize rhizosphere microbial communities from greenhouse at UC Davis, California, United States - 322HYB-C-2 | ecosystem: Host-associated > Plants > Roots > Rhizosphere > Soil | place... | reverse complement strand
GTCGCGCAGCGCCGCCGACAACATCTGGTTGCGAAGCGACGGGTCGATCATCGGATGCGGCCGGCCCACCGTGTACTCATCGTCGCCGAGGTCGAGGATCACGTGCGCGTCAGGCGCAGCGGCCGGCGTCGCGACGCCGGGAATGGGCACGTTGGACGCGACGGCGATGCCGGCGCGGCGCAGGATCACCTGCGCTTCGGCACACAGCGTGCCGCCGGAGAAAAGTCCCTGCAGGCGCATGCGCGGACGCGCGACTCGCGCGGCGAGGGCCTTCGCATCCGGCGCGTGAGCCGCCCAGCCGATGCGTCTGCCGCGAAGCGCGTGCTCGACGCACGAGCGCAGGTCCGAAAACAGCGCCGCATTCGCCGGCACCGGCATGTCGCCGGCGCCGATGAAACAGATCGACACCGGCTTTCTCGCCTTGCCGATTCTCTCGAGCACTTTTTTCGCCACCGCGGCGGCGGGTGGCTTCGAGATCAGTACGAGCTGCCGCGTGCCGGGGTCGCGCTCGAGCGCGTCGATCGCCATCAGCGTCGTGATGCCGCCCACCGCCTCCTTCAGATCGCGGCCGCCGACGCCGATCGCGTGCGACACGCCACCGCCGTGACGCGCGATCAGCGTCGACACTTCCTGCATGCCGGTGCCGGACGCGCCGACGATGCCGATGTCGCCGCGGGGGATCACGTTCGCGAACGCGAGCGGCACGCCGCCGATGATCGCCGTCCCGCAATCGGGGCCCATCATCAGAAGGCCAAGGCGCTGCGCCTCGCGCTTCAACGCGACCTCGTCGTCGAGCGCGACGTTGTCGCTGAACATCATGACGTGCAGGCCCTTGTTCAGTGCGCGGCGCGCTTCGGCGGCGGCGAATTCACCCGGCACCGAAACCAGCACGAGGTTCGCGTTCGGCAGGCGGGCGAGGGCGGTGTCGAGCGATTTCGGCGTCCATTCATCGGTGCCCTTGTCGCTCGTCACCGGCGCCTCGAGCAGCCGCTCCGCTTCGCCGAGCGCCGTCTGCGCATTGGCCGGCGTATCGGCGCGAACCGCGAGCACGAGGTCGTTCGGCCCGGCCGACTTGCCGTCGGCGGCGAGCAGCCCGGCGTCGTCCATCAGCTTGCGGTTCGTGACCGAGCCGATCATCAGCGCCGCGGCCTCGACGCCGGGGAGCGACTCGATCGCGCGCGAGATGCGCATCAACGCGACCGAATCGCGATAGAACGCGCGGCGAACCTGGTTGACGAGCGTTGTCATTTCAGGCGACTCCGTTCAATTCGGCGAACGCCACGAGCGCCTGCTCGAAGCACGCCATCGGCGGGTGCACGACACCGGCGCCGATCTGCCCGCGTCCGGGAAGCCGGTTCGCGATGGCGGTGTTGATGACAGGCAGCACGCCGGTCGACAACACTTTGCGAATGTCGATGCCGACCGGGACGCCGTCCATGTCGAGCGTGGGCAGGCGCCACTCCGGGTTCGGTCCGAGGGTGATCTCGGCCATGCGCCGCGTGTGCGCGATCGCGTCGGCGAGCCGTCCGGCGCCGAGAAACCCGACGACGGCCGGCGCCGCCGCCATCGCGAAGCCGCCGAGGCCGACCGTCTCGGTGATGCAGGAGTCACCGATGTCCTGATTGGCGTCCGCGTCGGAATAGCCGGCGAAGAGCAGCCCGCGCGCCATCTGCGCCGGCCCGGTGAACCAGCGGTCGCCGGTGCCGCTGACGCGGATGCCGAAGTCGGTGCCGTTGCGCGCCATGGTGGTCACGACGGTCGAATGCGCGATGCCATGCGCGGGCGCCACGGCCGCCTTGGCGAGCGCCATCGCGACGTTGAGAAAGAACATGTCGTTGCCGGCGACGAACCGCAGAATGCGTCCAAGGTCATGCTCGCACGTGTCGGCAAGGTCGCCGGCGAGCTCGCGCAGCAGCAGGCTCGTGCACGCCGCGTTGCGCATGTGCATCTCGTCGCCCATCGCGAGGCCGCGTGCGATCAGGGCCTTGAGCGGGATCCCGCCGCGCTCGCGGATCGCGGCCCCGAGCGCGGGACCGGCGACCGTCGCGATCCAGTGCAGACGCTCGATCACCTCGGCGTCGTTGCCGCCGAAGCGCATCACGTTGCCGAGGCCTTCATTGACCGTGCAGAACGCGCGATTGCCGAAGGCTCGATTCTCGACGACCAGCACGGCCATGCCGCGCGTCGTCATGCCGGTCATCGGGCCGACGGCGTCGTGATGGTGGTTGGGCTCGAAGGCGATCGCGCCGGATGCGGCGAGCGCCGTGGCCGCTTCGAGGTCCTTCGCCCATCCCTCGAAGACGATCGCGCCGGCGACGGCGCCGCGCATCGGCCCGCACATCCGTTCCCAGGTGATCGGCGGCCCGGCATGCAGGATCGTGCGATCGCCCAGGCGCGGCAGCGCGTCGCGCGCGAGCCGAACGTCGGCCAGCACGGGCTCGGCCGCCAGGATGCGGCGATGTGCCTCGGCATTGGCCTCGTCGATACGCCTCATCTAGAGCCTGTTCGCATTCGTGAGCATGGTGTGAACAGGCCCTAGCCGCCGAGCTTCGCGAGGAGGCTCGCGATCCGCGGATCTGCGACGGCAGGCGGCGACCAGTCGACGTGGACGACGCTCACGTTGCACGCAGCGAGGTCGTCGGCGAACGAGCGCAGCCCCACGTTGATCACGCGTGGCTCGGATTCGAGCAGGTCATCGGTCTTCATCGGCGCTCCTCCAAGGCGGCGTCCCGGCCGGCGCGGCCGGGCATTCGGCGGCCGGGCCTTCGCGGGCCATGCCGGAACGATAATCGCGGCGCCGCCGCATGGCAAATGTAATTTCGAAATTTCGTAAAATAGTCTATATTGCGCTCAACAGCAGCGAAGGCCCGGCGTTTCAGAAAAACGGATTTCGCTGCACCGACGTATGAATTTCGAAATATCTTGACAGGGCCGCGGATAGCCAGTTTACTGGCTGGCGCGCGAGCGGAAGGTGGTTCATGTCCAGCAGCCGATACGAATGCAGGGTGGTTCGCGTGCCGATGGGCGGGCCCGGCGACGTGTCCGAGGTGGCGGCGCTGTTCGACCGCGGGAACGTCGATCCGCGCCATGTCGTCGCGATCATGGAGCAAACCGAGGGTGATCCGTACGCCCGCGGCTATGCGACGCTCGCGATGGAGGTGCTGCTGTCGGAGCGTCTGGGGATTTCGCGCGCCGACGTGTTCGCGAAGATCCCGATGATGATGATCGGCGGCGTGGGCGGCATCATGTCGCCGCACGTCAATCTGTTCGTCAGGAAGCCGTCCACGGCTGCGGGAAGCGGCCGGCGGCTCGCGCTCGGCGTCGCCAGCACGCGCACGCTGATGCCCGAGGAGTATGGCACGATGGTCGAGGTGGATCTCGTCGCCGAAGCGGTGCGCCAGGCGGCGCGCGACGCCGGCATCGCGGACCCGTCGGACATCGAGTGTGTCGAGGTCAAGTGTCCGGCGATGACGCCTGCGCGCATCGCGGATGCGGAGAAGCGCGGGCAGAAGGTCGTCAACACCAACCCCGCCGTCGCCTCGTCGCTCGCCAAGGGCGCGTGCGCGCTGGGCGTGGCGGTCGCGACCGGCGAGGTGCCGCGCGAAAGGCTGCGCGACGGCATCATCAACGTCGACAAGTCGCTCTATTCGTCGGTGGCCTCGACATCCGCCGGTGGCGAGCAGGTGGCGTGCCGTGTGCTGGTGATCGGCAACGTCGACGGTGCGCCGGGCACGCAGGCCGCCGCCCACGGCGTGATGGAGGACCAGCTCGACATCGCGGGCGCGCGTAAGCCGTTTGCGCAGCTCGGGCTCGAGCTCCGCGACGGCAGCGTCATCCCGGCGGATCGCGAGCGGATCGCCGGCGTGTTCGTCAACGCCGGCGCCGACTATGTCACCGGCGTGCGCGGCCGCCGGCACGTGCTGCATTCCGACTTTCTCGCGCCGTTCAGCGGCATTCAGGCGAAAGCGGTGGCGCATGCGATCGTCGCGACGATCGCCGGCGACACGCTGTTCCTCGCCTCGGCCGGGGCGGAGCATCAGGGACCGCCCGGCGCCAATCTGGTCTGCGTCGTTGCCGAGACGGCATAGCGGAGACGCTGCGATGGACGTTGCCAAGCATCTGCGCCTCACCTGTGCGGGCGCGACGAGAATCCTGGATGCCGCGGTGCGCAAGGCCACGGACATGCAAAAGCCGCAATGCATCGCCATCGTCGACGACGGCGGCAATCTGCTTGCGTTCACGCGGATGGACGGCGCGAAGGTGCTGTCGATCGAGTCGGCGATGCGCAAGGCGGCGACCGCCGCGTCGAGCCGCGTTCCCACCGGCGGCATCCGCGGCGAGCTCGAGTTCCGGCTCGCGCACGCGACCGGCGGCCGGCTCACGAACCTGAAGGGCGGATTGCCGATCGTCGTCGACGGCATCACGATCGGAGGCATCGGCGTCGGCTCGCAGACGGGCGAGGAAGACCGCGAGGTTGCGAAGGCCGGCGTCGCCGCGCTCGCGGGCGCGGCGACGTTCGAGTGACGCACCGGCACGGCCGGATCGCCGCGAGCCCCACGCATTTGCGCACGGACGCCAAGATCGCGAGAATCGCCGTGTTCTGCGGATCCAATTTCGGAAAGGCGGACCTCTATCGCCAGGGCGCGGCCGCGCTCGGGGCGGCGCTCGCGGAGCAGAAGATCGAGCTGGTCTTCGGCGGCACCAGCAAGGGCCTGATGAAGGAAGTCGCCGACGCGGTGCTGGCGGGCGGCGGAAGCGCGCACGGTATCGTTCCGCGTACGCTGGTCGACCGCGGCCAGCAGTATGCGAGCGTGACCCGGGCGGAAATCGTCGACACGCGCGCCGCGCGCAAGCGCCGGATGGCTGAAGTCGCCGACGGTTTCATCGCGATGCCAGGCGGGATCGGCACCGTCGAGGAGCTGTTCGAGATGTGGGTCGACGCGCAGTTCGACGGCCACAAGAAGCCGCTCGGCCTCCTGAACCTGGGGGGATTCTTCGACGGCCTGCTCGCATTCGTCGACACGATGATCGAGCAGGGTTTTCTTCCGCCGCAGCACCGCAGCATGATCGTCGCCGATCCGGATCCGCGCACGCTGCTCGAGGCTTTCCGGTCGTTCACGCCGGTTACCGTCTCGAAGTGGATGTGAGCGGACGCCGGGCGGCATACCGACGTCCCACGTACCCCTGGAGGAGCAAGATATGTCGATCCGCACCCTGTTACGCAAGGCGCTGCTGACGCTCGCCGCGGCCTCCATCGCGACCGCGGCGCAGGCGGCCGATCCCGTCAAGATCCGGTTCATCCTGAACTGGAAATACCAGGGACCGCAGGCCTGGTTCTTCGTCGCGCAGGACAAGGGCTATTTCAAAGCCGAGGGCCTCGACGTGCAGATGGACCAGGGCGAGGGCTCGGGCGCCGCCGTCACGCGTGTCGCGAGCAAGGCCTACGACATCGGCTTCGGCGACATCAACGCGCTGACGGTGTTCGCCGCGCAACATCCAGAGGATTCGCCGAAGGCGGTCTTCATGGTCTACGGCGTGTCGCCGTTCTCCATCTACTCGATGAAGGACAAGAACATCACGTCGCCGAAGCAGCTCGAGGGCAAGACGCTCGGAGCGCCGGTCGACGACGCGCCGTTCAAGCTCTTCCCTGCATTCGCGAAGGCAACCGGCATCGACGCGAGCAAGGTGACGTGGAAGCATATGCAGCCGTCGCTGCGCGAGCAGATGCTGGTCCGCGGCGAGGTCGACGCGGTTTCCGGGTACGTCAACACCGTCTGGTTCAGCCTGCGCAAGATCTATCCGAATCCGGGCGACAAGGTCAACGTCCTCCGCTACAGCGACTTCGGGCTCGATCTGTACAGCAACGCGATCATCGTCTCGAAGGAATTCATCGAGAAGCAGCCGAAGGCCGTCGAGGGGTTCCTGCGCGCTTTCGCCAAAGGCTTCCAGGACGTGCTGAAGGATCCGGGCATGGGCGTCGACGCCGCGCTCAAGCGCCAGCCGCTGCTCGACCGCACGATCGAGCTCGAGAACCTCGTCGCGACGGTCAACGTCGAGATGCTGTCGGCCGAGTCGAAGCGCATCGGCATCGGCGACGTCGACGACGCGCATCTCAAGAAGGGCATCGGCATTGTCGTCGACGCGTACGGCCTGCAGCGCACGCCGGCGCCGAGCGAGGTGTTCACGCGGCAGTTCCTGCCGGCGCGCGAGTTGCGCAACATCCACGAGATCAAGGCGCCCTGAACCAAGATGACTTCGGCGACCGCCGCATTGGCACTCGGACGCGACGCTCCCGCCGCGGCACCGGCCGACGTCTTCGTCGATGTCCGCGACGTCAAGCTCGATTACCGGACGGGCGACGGCTCCACCCTCGCTCTCGACCGGACGAACATGACGCTGCGTCGCGGCGAGTTCGTCGCGATCGTGGGCCCGAGCGGCTGCGGCAAATCGTCGCTGCTCAAGCTCGCATCCGGATTGCGGCGGCCGACCGAGGGCGAGGTCGTCGTTGGCGGCAGCGCGGTGCTGAAGCCGATCAAGATCGTCGGCATGGCGTTCCAGAATCCGACGATGCTGCCGTGGCTGCGCACACTCGACAACGTGCTGTTGCCGCTGCGTATCGTCGAGCCGCATCGAAGCCAGTTCCGCGCGAAAAAGTCCGAATACGAGCGGATGGCGCAAGCGCTGCTGTCCGAGGTCGGACTCGGCAGCTTCGTCGACAAGTATCCGTGGGAGCTGTCAGGCGGCATGCTGCAGCGCGCGTCGCTGTGCCGCGCGCTGATCCATGACCCGCGTCTGCTGCTGCTCGACGAGCCGTTCGGCGCGCTCGATGCCTTCACGCGCGAGGATCTCTGGCAGGTGCTGCAAAAGTTGTGGATGGAGCGCAGCCCGACGGTGATCCTCGTGACGCACGACCTGCGCGAAGCGGTGTTTCTGGCCGATACCGTGCACGTGATGAGCGCGCGGCCGGGGCGGGTGCTGGTCACGCACCGCGTCGACATCCGCCGCCCGCGCACGCTCGACGACCTCTTCACCGAGGATGCATCGCGGCTCGTGCACGAGCTGCGCAGCCATATCTCGCACGACAAGGTCGTATGAAGGACGCCATCGCGCTGCGCTTCACCGAGCTGCCGATTGTCGAGCGGACGTTTCCGGTGCTCGCGATCGTGGCGTTCTTCCTCGTCTGGGAAGCGGCCTGCAGGATGTTCGACGTGCCGGTGTTCATCCTGCCGAAGCCCAGCGAGTTTCTGGCCGTGCTGTTCGCGCGCTGGCGGGCGATCATGCCGAACGCGATCCAGACGCTGTACACGACGATCGTCGGGTTCGGCCTCGGCGTGCTCGTCGGCGCGGCGATTGGCGCGTGCATCGGACTGTCGCGCTTCGTCTATCGCGTGACCTACCCGCTGCTGATCGGTTTCTACAGCGTGCCCAAGATCGCCGTCGTACCGATCCTCGTGATCTGGTTCGGCATCGGCACCGTGCCCGCGATTCTGACCGCGGCGATCATGTGCCTGTTTCCGGTGGTCGTTAACGTCGCGACCGGGCTTGCGACGACGGAGCCCGAGCTCGAGGACGTGCTTCGGGCGCTCGGCGCAAGCAAGCTCGACATCCTGCGCCGCGTCGGCCTGCCGCGCTCGATGCCGTATTTCTTCGCGTCGCTCAAGATCGCCGTCTCGCTGGCGTTCGTCGGCACCGTGGTCGCCGAGACCGTCGCGGCCAACATCGGCATTGGCAGCATGATGATCCTCGCCGGCTCGACGTTCGATGTGCCGCTCGTGTTCGCGGGCGTGTTCCTGCTCGCCGTGCTGGGCGTGGCGATGTACGCCGTCTTCGCGTTCATCGAGGGCAAGGTCACCTTCTGGGCGCGGCGCAACGCCGACATCGCAGCCTGACGCCGCCGCGTCTCCGCTCTACACCGCCGCCGCGCGCGTGTCCTGCAGCCAGCGTGCGAGCACGCGCGTGACAGCCTCGGGCTGCTCGATCGCCGAGAGATGCCCGCACTGCTCGACGATGGCGAGGCGGGCGCCGTTGATGCGCACGGCGATCGCCTCGTGATCCTGCACCGGTGTCACCGGATCCTCGCGGCCGCAGGCCACGAGCGTCGGCACCCGGACCCGCTCGAGATCGGCCTGCGAATCGAGACGCGCGAGCATTGCCGCCTGCTGGTTCATCTGCCCGTGCGCGCCGATGCTTCGCGCCATGTCGGCCATCAGCCCGGTCAGCGTCGCGTCTCCGCGATGGCCGGGATGCAGCCAGCGCGCCGGCAGTTCGGGAATCAGCGCGTCGATGCCGCCGCTTCGTACCTTTTCGATGTCGGCGAGACGGCCGGCACGGCGCACCGCGGTATCCGCTGCCGCGGTCGTATCGAGCAGCGCAAGGCGGGCAATCCGCGCGGGCGCGCGGCGCATGATCTCGAACGCGAGATAGCCGCCGAGCGACAGCCCGATCAGCGTGAACCGCGCGGGTACGCGCCCGAGCAGGTCCTCCGCCATCGCGCCGAGCGAGTCGTGCTCGCGAAACGCGAACGCCGCGCATTCGTGATCGCCGCGCAAAGCCGCGATCTGTGCGGCGAACAGGCGCTCGTCGGTGAGGTGCGCACAGGCGAACGCGAGAAAGGGCCGCCCGGCGTCTGCGCTCATGTCAGGGCGCTGCGCGGCAGCACCGTGTACACGCGGACGATGAACGCGTGCAGGTCCTCCACGTACTTGCGCAGGAACTGCGCGGTCGATTCGACGGTGACGTTGCCGTCGTCGTCGATCAGTCCCGGCGTGAACTGGATGTAGGCTTCGGGGGCGTTCATCTGCGGCGAATTGCAGAACGACAGGACGCTGCGCAGCTGCTGTTGCGCGATCGCCGTGCCGATCGCGCCGGGCGACGTGCCGATGACGGCCGACGGCTTGCGCGAAAACGAGTTCTGGCCATACGGACGGCTTGCCCAGTCGATCGCGTTCTTCAATCCACCCGGTATCGACCGGTTGTATTCGGGCGTCACGAAAAGTACCGAGTCGACCGCCGCGAGCGCGCTCTTGTACGCGCGGGCCGGCGGCGGAAAGTCGGCGTCGTAGTCGTAGCTGTAGATGGGCAGGTCGCGGAACGGCACTTCGACCATGTCGAGTTGCGGCGGCGCGAGCCGCACGAGCGCCTGGGCGAGCTTGCGGTTGATGGACCCCTTGGCGAGGCTGCCGACCAGATAGCCGACCTTGAACGTGGTCATGGAAATCTCCTTGGTGAAAGAAATCGGGAGCGACACCGCGCCGTTCGCGACGGGCGCCGGCGGCGCGACCCGCTGCCGCCATGATCGCCTTCCGTTCGGCTTTTGTCATGGCGGAGACACTCGACAGGGCTGCGGCGTCGCACGCCCCGAATATTGCACTTCCAACTTTCATGTTAGAGTACCAACATTCGTCCCGGACGCGCCGGCGCCACCGCCGGCCGTTGCCCAGCGGGAGTTGCCGATGGACTTCATCTTCATGCTGACGCGGCGCGACCGGACCGTCGAGGACGCGGAGGATTTGGTCGAGGCCGTTTGCGACCTCGGCGTTCGCCACGTCGGCTTCAAGGATGTCGGCGTCCCGCCGGCGACGATGGAGCGCGTCGTCGGGCGCATTCACGCGCGCCATGCGCTGTGCTATCTCGAGGTGGTCAGCACGACGCCCGGCGCGGTCGCGTCGTCGGTTGCCACCGGAGCGGCGCTCGGCGTCGATTGCATCCTCGGCGGAAAGGATCTCGACGCCGCGCGGCACGCGCTCGGCGGACTCGCCCGCTATTTCCCTTTTCCGGGCCGTCCGATCGGACATCCGACGCGGCTCCAGGGAACGGTCGCGGACGTCGAGGCGGACGCCCGCGACGCGCGTGCGCGCGGTTGCGGCGGCGTCGACCTCCTCGCGTTCCGGGCGACAGACGCCGACCCGCTTGCGCTCGTGCGGGCGGCCCGCCGCGGCGTCGACGGCGGGCGGCTGATCGTCGCGGGCAGCGTCAACTCGGTGCAGCAGATCCATGCGCTGGCGGCCGCGGGCGCCGATGCATTCACGATCGGATCGGCGGTCTTCGACGGCTCGTTCTCGCCGACGAAGGGATCGCTGCGCGGCCAGATACTCGACATCCTCGACGCCTGCCGTACCGCGCCGCTGCCGGCGGGATGATGCACGAGCCGGACGACTCCGGCACGCGCGGCCGCGGCGCGGATCACACCACCGCGCACCGCCGCGCCGCGGATCACACCACCGCGCACCGCCGCGCCGCGGATCGCGCCAACGCGCCCGAAGCCGCGCTCGATGCGCTGCTGCGCGGCGCCTGGGTCGATCCTGACGACGGGGCGGCCTTGGGTGTTGCCATCGACGCCATCGTCATCGAGCGATCGCTCGCGGGCGAGGAGGCCGGTCGCGTTGCCGCGCTTCGTCTCGGGCGCCGGCTCGCGATCGTCAGCGACGCGGTGACGCACGACGTGCTCGGTGCGCGGATCGAGCGCGCGCTGCGGACGATCGCGCGCGTCGATTCCGTGGTGCTGCCCGCCCATCCGCACGCCGACGTGCCGACCGTTGACGCCGTCCGAGCGGGCAGCGCGAGCGCCGATGCGCTGATCGCCGTC
>Ga0307406_10002212_pt1 | contig 10586 bp, 5 predicted proteins | sample 322Cmetagenome_3_FD_203706 | JGI IMG/M metagenome (GOLD analysis project Ga0307406, IMG submission 203706) | Maize rhizosphere microbial communities from greenhouse at UC Davis, California, United States - 322HYB-C-2 | ecosystem: Host-associated > Plants > Roots > Rhizosphere > Soil | place... | reverse complement strand
CGCTCCATCCGCCGGCCAGCGAGGGACCGGCATCAAAAGAACAGGGGAAACTCCATAAGCTGCTGTTCGAGCACATGGAACGCGCGCTGCGGCTCGCCGCCAGGCCGCCGGACTTTGCCGAGAGCGGCGAAGCGGTCCTGGTCCTGGATACGGCCGGGCAAGTTCTGACGATGAGCCCGCGCGCCGAGCAACTCGTATGCCGCGGCGACGGGCTGGTCGTGAAGCGGCGGCAACTGCACGCCGGGTCGGCCGATGCCGACGAACGGCTGCGCCTTGCCATTGTCTCGGCCGTAAACAGCAGAACGCTCGGGGGCGCTGGTGGAGGCGTGCGATTGCCGCGCCCGGCGGGTGGGCACTGGCTCGCGCTGGTCAGTCCCTGCCCGCGGTTCCTCGAACATTTGCCGGTGCGCACCCCCGCGGCCGTTGTCCGGATTGTCGAAGTCGCGGGGAAGTCGGTGATCGGACCAGGTCACGCTGAGCTGTTTGACCTCACGCCGCGCGAGATCGAGGTCGCCGAGGCATTGCTGCGCGGCCACTCGATCGAAAGCATGTGTCACGCGCTCGGTATTAGCCGCAACACCGCCAAGTCGCATGTCCAATCGCTCTTCCGCAAGACTCGCACCAGCCGCCAGTCCGAATTGGTTCACCTGCTGTCGGAGATCGTCCGCAACTGACGACCGTGGGAATTTAGAAGACCAAATCCGCCGGTGCAGGCGTGGCCCCGACCACCGTGATGAAAAAATCAAAACTGCCGTCCATGTTGCTGTCGACGGAGACAATCGAATCCGCCCCTGACTGGGTAACCGACACATTCGCAGTACTGATTCCGAATGGCCTGAGATCGATTGTGTCAATCCCGCTCTCGAAGTCGAGGATGCGGTCGTCGCCTACAATGGAGGTGAAGAAGAACACATCGGCTCCCGCACCTCCGGCAAGAGAATCGTTCCCCGCGCCCCCGTTGAGGAAATCGTTTCCATCGCCTCCGTCAAGCCAATCGTTCCCGAGGTCGCCATTGATGGTGTCGTTACCCGAATCCCCGTAGATGACATCATCGCCCGTGGAGACGCCATTTGCATAATCGCCGATGATGCTGTCATCACCCTCGCCGCCGTGGATCGTATCGTTACCTGCCCCTCCGTAGATCCGGTCGTTCCCGCCATTGCCATTGACAATGTCGTCACCGTCCTTGCCATTGACGAAATCGGCCTTGTTGGACGCGTCTATGAAATTGGCCTTTGCGTTGCCGTTGTAGGTGCCCATGCCGCCCTCCTGTCCGAACCCGGTTCATGGCGGAGGTAACAGGGCACTCCTGCGAAACACATTACCCCTTTGGGTGAGAAGGATCAGCCCTCGAGAGCAGCCATCAGGCTGGCGTTGCCGCCCGCCGCAGTGGTGTCGATGCAGGTCACCCGCTCGGTCGCGAAGCGCGCGACATAATGCGGGCCGCCGGCCTTCGGGCCAGTTCCTGAGAGCCCCTCGCCGCCGAACGGCTGGCTTTCGACCACCGCGCCGATCTGGTTGCGGTTGACGTAGAAGTTGCCGACCCGCGCATGCTCCTCGACATAGTCGCGCACCGTATCGATGCGACTCTGCAGGCCGATGGTCAGCCCATAACCGGTCGCGTTGATCGCATCGACGACGTCGCCGAGCTTGTCGCCCGCGAACCTGACGACATGAAGGATCGGGCCGAAATTCTCATGATTCAACTGGCTTAGAGCCGAGATTTCATAGAATGCAGGAGTGACGAAACAGCCATGTGCGGCCGCTTTCGGCTGCTCCAGGACGCAAATCCGCTTGGCATTCTTGTCGAGCCACTCGAGGTGGTCGTCGAGCGCCTTCTTGGCGCCTTTGTCGATGACTGGGCCGACGTCGGTCGTGAGTTCGGCGGGATCCCCGACGTGAAGTGCCTCCATGGCTCCAGCGATCATCTTGATTATGCCGTTGGCCACGTCCTCCTGGACGAACAGCACCCGCAAAGCCGAGCAGCGTTGGCCGGCGCTCTGAAATGCCGAGGAGATGACGTCGCGCGTGACCTGTTCCGGCAGCGCCGATGAGTCGACGATCATCGCATTTTGGCCGCCCGTTTCGGCGATAAACGGGATGATCGGCCCGTCGCGCTCGGCAAGGGTGCGGTTGATCATCCGCGCCGTCTCGGTCGATCCGGTGAACACGACCCCTGCGAGCAGCGGATGCGTCGTCAGGGCTCCACCGACGACACTGCCTGAGCCCGGTGCAAGCTGGGCGATGTCCTTGGAAATGCCGGCCTGGTGCATCAACGAGATCGCAAGCGCACCGATCAGCGGTGTCTGGCCGGCCGGCTTGGCGATCACCGCATTTCCCGCAGCCAGCGGCGCCGCCACCAGGCCGGTGAAGATCGCCAACGGAAAGTTCCACGGGCTGATGCAGGCGAACACGCCGCGCCCATGGAGGCGAAGCTCGTTCTGCTCGCCGGTCGGGCCCGGCAACGGTAGCGGCCGGGTGAACTGCCGCCGCGCCTCCGACGCATAGAAGCGGAGGAAATCGACCGCTTCGCGTACCTCCAGGATCGCGTCGGGCAGGGTCTTCCCCGCTTCGCGGATGCAGAGCGAATAGAACAACTCGCGATTGTCCTCGTAGAGGTCGGCGGTGCGGTCGAGCAGCCGGGCCCGCGCCTCGCCGCCGAGCGCGTCCCACGATTGCTGTGCGGCGTCGCCCGCCCGGACCATGCGATCGACGTCCGCGGCGCTCGCCTCGAACACCGTGCCGACCTTGATGCGTCGATCCTGCGGCGACGTGATTGAACGCGCCTTCCCTTTGCCGAGCGTCGGCTTGGCAGTCCAGCTGCGGCCTTCAAGTGTCGTGAGCCGCGCGAGTACGGGTTCGCGCTCCAGCGGATCGGACAGGTCGAGCCCGGCGCTGTTGCGGCGCGCCTCACCGAAGACGTCGCGCGGCACGATGATCTTGGGATTGCGCTTGGGCTCGAGCATTTCGAGCTCGGCGACCGGATCGCGCACCAGCTCGTCGATCGAGACCTGCTCGTCGGCGATGCGGTTGACGAAGCTCGAGTTGGCGCCGTTCTCGAGCAGTCGTCGGACGAGATACGCAAGCAGCTCCTTGTGGCTGCCGACCGGCGCATAGATGCGCACCGGCGTTCGGCGGTCGCCGATTGCATCCTCCAGCTTCGCGAGCTCGGCGTACAGTTCCTCGCCCATGCCGTGCAGCCGCTGGAACTCGAATTCCCGATCCCCCGCTAGCGCCTTCACCTGGCCGATGGTGTTCGCATTGTGGGTCGCGAACGCCGGGTAGATGACGTCGCCCGCCGCCAGCAGCTTGCGCGCGCAAGCGAGATAGGAAACGTCGGTCGCAACCTTGCGCGTGAATACGGGATAGTCGGGCAGCCCGCCGACCTGGGCGGCCTTGACCTCGGTGTCCCAGTAGGCGCCCTTGACCAGGCGGACCATCAGCTTGCGGCCGTGCGCGCGCGCGGCGTCGATCACCCAGTCGCAAAGGGGCGCAGCCCGCTTCTGGTAGGCCTGGATGGCGATCCCGAAGCCGCCCCAACCGCTTGCGAACAAAGCGTCGTCGGCAAGCAAGGCCTCGAAGACGTCCATCTGCAGCTCGAGCCGGTCGGCCTCTTCCGCATCGATGGTGAAATGGACGTCGGCCTCAGCGGCCTTCAGCGCCAGCTCGCGAACCACCGGAATGACCGCCGCGAGCGCCTCGTCGCGCTGGGTATATTCGAAGCGCGGGTGGAGCGCGGTCAGCTTAACCGAGATGCCCGGAGATTGCCGGAAGCCGCCGTTCGCCTCCTTCGCGATGCGGTCGAGCGCACCGCGGTAGGCCTGCGCATAGCGTTTGGCATCCTCGAACGTCTTCGCGGCTTCGCCGAGCATGTCGAAGCTGTGGCTGAGCCCCTGGCGTTGCTCGGGCTCGGCGCGCTTCAGCGCCTCCTCAATTGTCCGGCCGAAGACGAAGTTGCGGCCGAGGATCTTCATCGCCTCGCGCACCGCGGTGCGGACCACCGGCTCGCCCAGCCGACCAACCGCGCGTCCCAGCGCCGCCTTCCAATTGTCCGAGCGGTCCTGCGCGCCTTCGAGCACCTTGCCCGTCAGCAGCAGCGAGAAGGTCGCCGCATTAACGAAGGCGGAGTCCGATCGCCCGAGTTTCTCGGACCAGTCCGGACCGGCAAGCTTGTCGGCGATCAGTTCGTCGGCGGTATGCGCGTCAGGAATGCGCAGCAGCGCCTCCGCGAGGCACATCATGGCGATGCCCTCGTCCGAGCCAAGGTCGTAGGCGTGAAGGAAAGCGTCGACGCCCGACGGCTTGTGGGCGCGCACGCCCTTGACCAGCGCTCGGGCAGTCGCGGTCGCTTCGCCGAGCTCGGCGGCGCTCAACCTTGCCTGGCTGATGCGCTCGGCCGCGACCTGCTCTTCATCGGGCCGATACGCGCGGCGAAGGCTGGAGCGGTCGACCGGCGCAAACGCCGGCTCGGCCTTTACGCCGGCTGTCCGTGGCAATGCTTGTACTTCTTGCCCGATCCGCACGGGCACGGTGCGTTGCGGCTGATCGGCGCCTCGGCCACGTTGCCGCCACCCTCGCGCTGCGGCATCGGCGGCCGCGGAATGTTCAGCAGCGGCGGCAGGTTGGCCATCAGCCCGCGTGCCGCCGCGTCGATGTCGGCCGTGTCGTCATCAGCTGAGAATGGGTCGAGATGCTGAGTGATGAAGTCCGGCAGTTCTGGAAGCGGGGCCGGTTCGAACTGGACCTGAGCGCGCATCAGCACGCGGGTTACTTCCTCGCGGATCGACACCAACAGGCGCTGGAACAGCAAGAACGCCTCCTGCTTATATTCGTCGATCGGCTTCTTCTGAGCGTAACTGCGCAGGTGGATTACCTGCCGCAGCGCGTCGAGCGTGGCGAGATGTTCTTTCCAATGCTGGTCAAGCGTCTGGATGAGGACCTGCTTCTCGATATTGCCCCATTGCTCGGGTTCGACCTGCTCGAGCTTCGCCGCGATCGTCTCGTCGGCGAGCTTCTGGACGCGTTCCGTGATGATCTCCGGGTCGACCGCTTCTTCTTCGAGCCAGTCGTCGATCGGCGGCTGCAGGCCGAACACATCGTCGAGCGCCTCCCTAAGGGCCTCGACATTCCACTGCTCGGGATAGGTCCCTTCGGGGCAGCTGACCGCGACGATGGCGGCGGCGGTTTCGGCGCGCATGTCGTTGATGACGTCACTGACGCTCTCGGCGTCCATGATGTCCGCGCGCTGCTCGTAGATGACTTTGCGCTGGTCGTTCATCACGTCGTCGAATTCGACGACCTGTTTGCGGATGTCGTAGTTGCGCGCCTCGACTTTTTTCTGCGCGGTTTCGATCGCTTTCGAGATCCACGGGCTGACGATCGCCTCGCCGTCCTCGAGCTGGCCTTTCATCAGGCGCGAAAACATCGTCTGCGGACCGAAGATCCGGAGCAAGTCATCGTCGAGGCTGAGGTAGAAACGCGACAGGCCGGGGTCGCCCTGACGTCCCGAACGGCCGCGCAGCTGGTTATCGATACGGCGGCTCTCGTGACGCTCGGTGCCAAGCACGTAGAGCCCGCCAACGTCGAGCACCCGCTGCTTTTCCGCCGCGATCTCGGCGCGAACCTTCTCGGCCTGAGCCTCATATTCGGGCGTACCCGCGACCCGGTCGGGAAACTCGTCGAGCATGCGGAAATCGAGGTTGCCGCCGAGCTGAATGTCGGTGCCGCGGCCAGCCATATTGGTGGCGATGGTGACCGCGCCCAACCGGCCGGCCTGAGCGACGATATGAGCTTCCTGTTCGTGGAACCGGGCATTGAGCACCGAATGCTTAATGCCTTCGCGCTCGAGGTGCTCCGACAGCATCTCGGACTTCTCGATCGAGACGGTACCGACCAGCGCCGGCTGGCCGAGCTCCTGCTTGACCTTGAGCTCCTTGGCGATCGCCGCGAACTTCTCGGGCATCGTCTTGTAGAATTCGTCGTCCTCGTCGATCCGCATGACGGGCACATTGGTCGGGATCGAAACAACGTTCATTTTGTAAATATCGAAAAATTCCGGCGCTTCGGTCATCGCCGTACCGGTCATGCCCGACAGCTTCGGGTACATGCGGAAATAGTTTTGGAAGGTGATCGAGGCGAGCGTCTGGTTCTCCGGCTCGATATCGACGCCTTCCTTCGCCTCAACCGCCTGGTGGAGTCCGTCGGACCAGCGACGGCCTTCCATCATGCGGCCGGTAAACTCGTCGATGATGACGACCTTCCCGTCTTTCACGATATAGTCGATGTCCTTCTTGAACATCACGTTGGCTTTAAGCGCCTGGTTCAAGTGGTGGACGACCTGGGTGTTGGCGATGTCGTAGAGATTGCGGCCCTCGATCAGCCCGGCCGATTCGAGCATCCGCTCGGCCTTCTCGGTCCCGTCCTCGGTTAGGACGACGCTCTTCTGCTTCTCGTCCATCTCGTAATCGGACGGCTCGAACGTTTTCACCAGTCCGTCGACCGAGATGTAGAGGTCCGATTTATCGTCGGTAGGTCCGGAGATGATCAGCGGCGTGCGGGCTTCGTCGATCAGGATTGAATCGACCTCGTCGACGATCGCGAAATTGAACGGCCGCTGGACCATTTGCTCGCGCGAATATTTCATGTTGTCGCGCAGGTAATCGAAGCCGAGCTCGTTGTTGGTCGCGTAGGTGATGTCGCTGTTGTAGGCGTCGCGCTTTTCCTGGTCGGTCATGTTGGGGACGATCACCCCGACGCTCATGCCCAAGAAGCGATAGATCTGGCCCATCCAGTCGGCGTCGCGGCGGGCGAGATAGTCGTTGACGGTGACGACGTGGACGCCCTTGCCTTCCAAAGCATTCAAATAAACCGCGAGCGTCGCCACCAGGGTCTTGCCTTCGCCGGTCTTCATCTCCGCGATCTCGCCGCGATGAAGCGCGATACCGCCGATCAGCTGGACGTCGTAATGGCGCTGGCCGAGCGTGCGGATCGCCGCCTCGCGGACCGTGGCGAAGGCCTCCGGCAATAGATCATTGAGCTTTTCGCCATTGGCGAGGCGTTGCCGGAACAGCTCGGTCTGAGCGCGCAGCTCATCATCGGAAAGCGCGGAAATATTGGCTTCGAAGCCGTTGATCGCGTCGACATATTTGCCGAGGCTGCGGACATAGCGATCGTTGGCCGATCCGAAGATGCTTTTTGCCACTGCGGCGAACATGGGATTCCTTTAAAAACCCGCGGCGTTACAGAAAGGGCGAAAAGCTCCCGCCGACGCTGGGGAAATTGCGACCGGCGATGTAAGGAGCACCCCAGCGGTAGTCAATTAAGGCGAGCCATTATGGGACTAACCGGCGGGTGCATGTGCGGCGCGGTCCGGTACGAGCTGAAAAGCAACCCATTCGACTGCGGCTGGTGCCATTGCCGGACCTGCCAGCTCAACAGCGGCGCCCCGGCGATGGCCTTTGCCAGCATCGGGAACGACGATTGGGCCTTCACCCAAGGATCCGCGGCGGTCCGGACGGTGAAAACGAGCAGCTTCGGACATCGAACCTTTTGCGGTCAGTGCGGGAGCCCGCTGTACGTCCACGTCGACCATCAGCCCGACACGCTCGATTTCAGCATCGTCACGCTTGATGAACCCGGGACGATCGCGCCCGAGTTCCACATCTTCTGGTCGAGCAAAGTGCCGTGGTTCAACCCTGGCGACGATTTGCCCAAGCACGACCGATTTCGCCCGGATACGGAAGGTCTCGACGGCACCGAACCGCCCGACGAATCCTCAATGTCAGGCGGCGGAAGTCGAAGCTGAGCTGTCGAGATTGGCTTCCAGCCACTGCTGTATCTGGCTGCGCGGCGCGGCGCCGACTTTCTGAGCGACCGGCTGGCCGCCCTTGAACAGCAGCATCGTCGGGATGCCGCGGACGCCATAGCGCCCCGGCGTGTCTGGATTCTCGTCGATGTTGAGCTTGGCGATGGTGACCTGATCGCCGAGCTCGCCGGCGATTTCCTCGAGCGCCGGGGCAATCATCCGGCATGGTCCGCACCATTCCGCCCAAAAATCTACGAGGACCGGCGAATCCGAACCGAGGACGTCGGAAGCAAAGCTCTGGTCGGTGACGGTCTTGGTGGCCATGGCGGGCGAATCTCCTGGCTTGGGGCAAAGGTTAACGAGCATATGGGCGCTCCGACTGGCGCCCTCAAGGCACTTCGATGAGTTTCGGGCCTGCTGTGTACAACAGGGACGCGCCGACCTGCCGCCCCGGAAAGATGACCCGCAGGGCTTCGACATAAGCGGCCATCTGCGCGCGATGGGCGTTGGGAATGTCTGCCTCGCCCGCTGGTACTCGGCCGGTCTTGAAGTCGATGACCGAGACGCGGCCGTCTTCAACCAGCAAGCGATCGACCGTTCCGGCGATCACGCTGCCATCAGCGAGGGTCGCGGCGAGCGGTGCTTCCCCAAGCGAACCGGGCCCGAACAACCCGGAGAAGCGCGGGTCTGAGAGGATTACGCAGACCTGGCTGACAATTTCTCCTCGAACGGCCGCTTCTGAGAGGCCCGCCGAGCGATCGAGCCAGCGATCCGCGACAGCCGGACGAGCCGCCGGCTCAACCGCCGGCAGCCGCTCCAGGAGCTGGTGAATCCAGGTCCCGCGCAGCGCGGCGGCGCGCATCGCCTCACTCGGCGGCGGCGCACTTTCATCGTCGACCGCGATCGCCGACGGCGCGAGCGGCCGCGGCGGGCGGGCCTCCGGGGGGGCCAGTTGCCTTGCCCAATCGGGGACCGGTGCAACCGGGACTTCGACCTTCTGCTTTGTGCGTCTGGCCTGGCCTCGGCTTTCCGAGCCATAGCGGAGCGCGACGTGACTCTCACCAGGAGACGCGATCGGCAACATCGCCTGCTCGACGATCCGATGCCAGCAATTGGCCGGGCGCGGGTCGGCGCCGTCCTTGCGCTCCTTGGGCCGGACGCCGCTGACGATGAGCCGATCCGCGGCCCGCGTGAGCGCGACGTAAAGCAAGCGCATATGCTCCTCGAGATCGCGCTGCTCCTGATCGGCAATGACTTGCTCGAACGGCGGGCCGCGCTCGGCCTTCTTCGGGCGCAGCAGCGGTGCAACGCCGACTCCTTCGACCTCGATATCGACGGCGAGCGGCGTCCGGCCGAGCCTGGCCGGATCGGCGGTCGCATCGGCCAGGATCACGACCGGCGCCTCGAGGCCCTTGGCGCCGTGCACGGTCATCACCCGAACTTCGTTCGCCGGCTGGCCGGGGTCGCGCTGGACGTCGACCGTGCCGCGCGAAAACCAATCGAGGAACCGGTCGAGCGACGCGGTCTCGTTGCGCTCGAACTCGAGCGCGCTGTTCATCAGCTCGTCGATGGCGTCGCGAGCCGCCATGCCAAGGCGCGAATAAAGCTTGTGCCGTCCCTGCATGGGGCCAGTCAGGATCGCCTCGAGGAAGCGCGAGGGCGTCGTGAAGTCGGCGATGCGCAGCAGCTCGGACAAGGCATCGTGCGCGGTCTGGAACGCAGCGTCCTGGCCGGCCCTTTGCCGCAGCTCGCGCCACAAGGTTCCCTTGCGGCCGTAGGCCAGCTCGCGCAGCTGCTCCTGGTCCCAGCCGATCAACGGCGACACGAGCAGGCAGGCGAGGCTGAGGTCGTCGTTCGGCTGCACGGCGAAGCTCACGGCAGCCAGCAGATCCTGGACAGCGAGCGGCTCATGAAGGTGAAGCCTATCGACGCCGGCAACGGGAACGCCGGCCGAGAAGAGGCGCGCGACGATCAGCGAAGCCAGCTCGCCGCGGCTGCGGACCAGGATGAGGATATCGCCTGGCGTCAGCGGCCGGCCCGTCGAGGCGAGCACCGACGCCTGCTCGAGCATGGCGCGGATTCGCGCAGCCAGTTCCTCGGCGTAATGGCGGTCGCGGATGCTGATCCAGCGTTCCTCGCCCTCGTCACTGTCATCGGGCGATTCCTCGACCGCGAACGGCTGCCACAGCTCGACCACGCCGGGCCGTTCGGCGTGATGCGCCCGGTGGGTCGGCGGCGCCTCGCGAAGCCCGATCGCTGCCGGCCCGACGGTCTCGATCACGGCATCGACAACGTCGAGCACCGGCTGCGCCGACCGGAAGCTCGCAGCGATGGAAAGATCGCGGAATTCCTGCGCCTGTTGTTGATAGCTGAACAGGTCGTCGCCGATGCTGCCCAAGGCAGCCGCACGGCGCTTGAAGTCCTCGCGGGCCTCGTTGAACCGCGCCGGGTCGGTTCCCTGGAAGCCGTAAATCGCCTGCTTGAAGTCGCCGACCATGAACAAGGTGCGGACGCGCCGCTCGGACTCGCTCGAGCCGCTGAAGAATTCTTCGACCAGGCTGCCGATGATCTCCCACTGCGCTGCATTGGTGTCCTGCGCTTCATCGACGAGGACGTGATCGACCTGCCGGTCGAGCTTGTAACGAACCCATTCGCCCATGCCGGGCTGATCGAGCAGCCGCCGCGTCCAGTCGATCAGGTCGTTGAAGTCGGCGACGCCGGCAGCGCGCTTGGCCTGTGTGTAGGCCCTGGCGAACGCCTGCCCGGCGCGGAGGCCCGCCGC
>Ga0307406_10002210_pt1 | contig 10588 bp, 7 predicted proteins | sample 322Cmetagenome_3_FD_203706 | JGI IMG/M metagenome (GOLD analysis project Ga0307406, IMG submission 203706) | Maize rhizosphere microbial communities from greenhouse at UC Davis, California, United States - 322HYB-C-2 | ecosystem: Host-associated > Plants > Roots > Rhizosphere > Soil | place... | reverse complement strand
AGTTGCTGACGTTCTGCACGTCGAAGCGCACGAACAGCACGTCGCGCACGTTCGGGCTCGTGACCGCGTTCGGGAGGAAGTACGTGATCTTGACGGCGAGCCCGAACCGCTCGTTGGCGCGGTCGTCGAGCGAGAGCACGGTGGTGGGGCTGCTGTTCGCGCGCAGGAAGAGCGGCAGCCGCCGCGCGTCCGTCCACACCTCGTTCTGGTAGGCGACCGTGTCCGGGGCGCCGACGGCGCGGAGGCGCGAGCGCGGGGCGTAGTCGCCGGCGCGGAAGAGCGCCATCGCCATCGTCTTCCCGTCGCTCCCGAGCTCCGGGCCCATGGTGGCGGCCACCAGCAGCTTCGCCTGCGAGACGTAGGGGTTGCCGGGGTTGCCGGTGTCGGGCCAGGTGGCGCCGAGCCGCGCCGCGTCCGGCGTGGCGCTGCAGAACTCGCCGAAGTCGTTGGCGTTGCAGAAGGGGCGCGTGTGCTTCGACCAGATGATCACGTTCTTCGGCCCCGTGCTGGGGACGCAGAGCAGCCCGTCCACGGCGATGTCGCGACAGCTGCGCGCGAGCGGCACGTCCACGACCAGGCGGCTCCCGTTCGGGTCGACCGCCCCCTCGAGGAAGTCCGCGAGGTACTCCTTGTCGAGCCGGTAGTCGAAGCGGTGCACGCCGCGCGGCACGTTGACGAAGGAGTCGTCGGGAATGCGGATCGAGTCGGCGCCGTCCATCTTCACCCAGCCGCGGGCCGTGTCGGCCTTGTTCCCCGGGACGGGGTAGATGGGCGTGGTGAACCTGATGGTGACCGGCGTGGTGGGCTTCACGGCGTCGTCGTCGCCGCACGCGGCGACCAGGGACGCGGCCAGGGCGAGCGCGCTAAGTTGTGCTAGTCGCATAGAGGCGTGATTGGGAAAAGACTTCGAAGGGTATCTCCCGTGACAGACCCCCGCAACACGGCCGAGGGCGCCGCCCCGGCGCCCGCCACCGCCGCGCGCCTCGAGCGCCTGCTCGACCCCGCGCAGGTGGTGCTCTTCGACGGCGCGATGGGGACGATGCTCTACGCGCGCGGCGTGTTCATCAACCAGTGCTACGACGAGCTGAACCTGCGGGCGCCGGAGCTCGTGCGCGACGTGCACGCCGCCTACGCCGCGGCGGGCGCCGAGGTGCTGGAGACGAACAGCTTCGGCGCGAACCGCGCGAAGCTCGCGCAGTACGGGCTCGAGGGTCGCGTGCACGAGATCAACGCCGCCGCGGCGCGGGTGGCGCGCGCCGCCGCCGGCGCGCGCGGGGCGCCCGGCTCGCTGCTCGTGGCCGGCGCCGTGGGCCCGCTCGGGGTGCGGCTCGAGCCCTACGGCCCCACGGCGCACGCCGAGGCGCGGGCGATGTTCGTGGAGCAGATGACCGGGCTGCGGGAGGGAGGCGCGGACCTCTTCCTGCTCGAGACCTTCGGCGACCTGGCGGAGATCGAGCAGGCGATCCTCGCCGCGCGCGACGTGGACCCCGCGATGCCGGTGATCGCGCAGATGACCATCGGCGTGGACGGGCTCACCCCGTTCGGGGCGACGCCGGAGGACGTGGCGCGCTCCCTCGACGCGTGGGGCGCCGACGTGGTGGGGCTCAACTGCTCGGTGGGGCCGCAGGCGATCCTCGAGGCCGTCGAGCGGATGGCGAAGGTCACCACGCGCAAGATCTCGGCGCAGCCGAACGCGGGGATGCCGCGCGACGTGGGCGGGCGGAGCATGTACATGGCGAGCCCCGAGTACATGGCCACCTACGCGCGCCACCTGGTGCACGCCGGCGCGCGGACGGTGGGCGGCTGCTGCGGCACCACGCCCGAGCACATCAAGGCGATGGCGCAGGCGCTGCGCGCGGAGCGGGCGATGGGGAGGGCGGCTGTGAGCTCTCGGCCCTCGGCTCTCGGCTCCGAGCCCGCAGCCCGCAGCCCGCAGCCCTCAGCGCACGCCGGCGTCGAGCCGGTTCCGTTCGCCGAGCGCTCGCGGCTGGCGGCGAAGATCGCGGCGGGCGAGTTCGTGACGAGCGTGGAGATCGTGCCACCGCGCGGGGTGGACGCGAGCAAGCTGCTGGTCGACGCGTCGACGCTGCGCGCGGCGGGCGTCGACGCGATCAACGTCCCCGACGGGCCGCGCGCGCAGAGCCGCATGGGGGCGATCATGACGAGCCTCCTCATCGAGCAGCGCGTCGGGATCGAGACGGTCACGCACTACTGCTGCCGCGACCGCAACCTGCTCGGCATGCTGAGCGACCTGCTCGGCGCCTCGGCGATGGGGCTGCGCAACATCCTCCTCATCACGGGCGACCCGCCGAAGATGGGGCCCTACCCCGACGCGACCGCGGTGTTCGACATCGACGCCATCGGGCTCACGAACCTGGTGCGCAACCTGAACCGCGGCCTCGACCCGGGCGGGAACGCCATCGGCACGCCCACGCGCTACGTGATCGGCGTGGGGGTGAACCCGGCGGCGGTGGACCCGGGGCACGAGCTGAAGCGGTTCGAGTGGAAGGTGGAGGCGGGGGCCGAGTACGCGATCACGCAGCCGGTGTTCGACGTGGAGCAGCTCGAGCGGTTCCTGGCGACCATCGAGCACACGCGCATCCCCATCGTCGCCGGCATCTGGCCGCTGGTGAGCGCGCGGAACGCCGAGTTCCTCGCCAACGAGGTGCCGGGCGTGACGGTGCCCGAGGCGGTGATCGCTCGCATGCGCCGCGCGAGCGAGCGGAGCAAGGATCACGCGGTGGCCGAGGGGATCGCCATCGCGCGCGAGATGCTGGAGCGGGTGCGGCCGAGCGTGCAGGGGGTGCAGGTGAGCGCGCCGTTCGGCCGCGTGGAGCTGGCGCTCAAGGTGTTCGAGCGGCTGGAGGCCGGGCTCCCCGCGCCCGCGGCGTTGTAACCCCGGCGGCGCTGCCGCGTCTCCCGGGGAGGGCCCGGCCGCGCCGCGCGCCGCCGAGCCCGCGCCGCACCGCCCGCCACCCCGCCAGCATGCTCCCACCGCACAAGCAGCTCGAACAGGGGATCGCCCACCAGACGGGCGGCCGCCTCGCCGAGGCGCTCGCCTGCTACCGGCTGGCGGCGGAGGCGGCGCAGGAGCCGGAGCTGCGCGTGGAGGCGCTGCGGCTGCAGGCGATCGTGCACCACATGCGCGCCGAGTGGGACGAGGCGCTCGCCGCCGCCGGGCGCGCCGCAGCGGCCGCGCGCGACGCGGCGCTGCCCGACCAGGCGGCGGAGGCGCTCAACGTCGAGGCGATGGTGCACCAGGCGCGCGGCGACTTCGCGGTGGCCAGCGAGCTGTTCGAGCAGATCCTCGCCGTCCGCACCTCCGACCGCGTGCGCGGCGCCGCGCTGCAGAACCTCGGGTCGATCGCCGCGCAGCGCGGCGACTTCGACACGGCGCGGCAGCGCTTCCTCGCCTCGCACCAGTGCTTCCGGCGTGCCGGCTACCTGCGCGGCGAGGCGGTGGTGCTCAACAACTTCGGCCGCGCCGCGGTGGACAACGGCAACCCCCGCGTCGCCGCCGACATGCTCCGGCAGGCGGTGAGCGCGGCGAAGCGGCTGGGCGACGCCGAGCTGGTGGCGATCACGACGATGAACTACGCCGAGGCACTCGCCGGCGTGCGCGACCACGCCCAGGCCTTCCCGCTGGCGAGCGCCGCGCTGGAGCACTTCACCGCCGCCGGCAACAGCTGGCGCCGCGTGGAGTGCCTGCGCCTGCTCGGCGACATCCGGCGCGACCGGGGCGAGCCGGCGGAGGCCGACGAGGACTACCGGAACGCCCTCGCCGTGGCGACGTCGATCGGCGCGCTCGCCGAGATCGACCTGCTCACCCGGCGCCGCGCGGCGCTGGGGGCGAGGGGGGGCGGCTCGTAGGGGGGCTCTCGGCGCTCCGAACTACAGCTCTCGGCGCTCGGCTCTCGGCTCTCGGCTACGGCGGACAAGAGGAACGGCTCGGCATGGGGTGGTCTCCCCTCACGCCGAGCCGTTCTCCTGTCACCGCCCCAGCCGAGAGCCGAGAGCTCACAGCCGAGAGCCGCAGTTCAGCAGCGCACTACCAGGCCAGCGCGTACCCCGAGAGGTGGTCCGTGACGAAGGTGAGCCGGCGGTGCGAGCGGTCGTCCACGCCGTTCATGTCCGCGAGCGGCTCCTTGGTGGAGGCGTCGATGTACCAGGCGTCGATCGCGAGCGGCACCTCCTGCCCGCGGCAGCGCGAGTAGTCGATGGTGATCGACACGGGGCGCGCGAACTCGTAGTGCACCGCGCCCGCGGCGCGCACGTCGATCTCCAGGTAGGGACCCGGCGGCACGCTCATCGTGAACAGCGTGGGCGCGGGCACCGCACCGGCGGGAACCGAGAGGAGCTGGCCGCCCACCGCGAGGGTGCCGCCCGCGGCGCCGATCACCGCCGACGCCTGCTCGGTGCGCAGACCCGGGCAGGCGAGAAGCGTGGGGCCGTTCTTCACGCGCGCGACGGAGACGCCGAGCGGCGCGCTGCCGCCCGGCGCGCTGATGCCCGGCTCGGCGCAGGCGGCGAGCGCCGCGGCGAGCGAGACGGCCAGCGCACGCAGAGACACAATGCCACGGATGGGACGCACGATCGACCTCCGGACGGAGTGGCGAGGACCGGGGCAGGCAGGCGAACGTGGGGCCCGCGCTCCCGGCTTCTCTGCATGGACGACAGCGCCCGGCGGGCGTCACGCGTCCGGCCTCGCAAGGGGCGGCGTGACAACCGGATACGCCACTCTGCCCGAGCGGCGGTCAGGGTGACGGCCGAGCTCGGTCACGGCGGGACTGGCGGGCGGGGGCGCCGCAACACCAGCGGAACATCCGGCCGGCGTCGGACGATTATCTTGCGTCGCCGCAGCCCGGCGGGCGCGACGCCCACCCGGCCGGCGTGGGGAGCGGCCGCCGTGCTCCCCGTCACCGATTCGAGCCCCGAATGAAAGCCATCCTCATCATCGACCACGGGTCGCGAAAGGGCGAGGCGAACCAGATGCTCGCCTGCGTCGCGAACCTCGTGCAGCACCTGGCCGGCGAGGGCGTGATCGTCGAGTACGCGCACATGGAGCTCGCCGAGCCGTCCATCCCCGCCGGGTTCGCGCGCTGCGTGGCGCGCGGGGCGAGCGAGGTGATCGCCTTCCCCTACATGCTCTCCCCGGGGCGGCACTCGACGTCCGACATTCCGGAGCTGGTGGCCGCGGCGGCCGCGGCGCATCCCGCGGTGGGGTTCAAGGTGACGACGGCGTTCGGCGTCCACGAGAAGCTCGGCGAGCTGATCCTGCTGCGCGCCGGCCTCGAGCCGGCGGCGCGGCTCGCGCCGGTGGAGGCCGCCTGCTGCTGGGACGCGGCGAAGTCCACCACCGCCTGCGGCGAGGCCTGCCGCGCCCGCACGGTGGACCGGGTGAGCCTCGCCGTGCCGGCGCTCGGCGCCGCCGTCGCGGGCTAGCCGACGCAGCGTCGCGGGCGGGGCGATCGGTACGCCTCGGTACGGCAGCGTACTCAGTAACGATCGACGATTCGCCGCACCATTCAGGAGGTGGCGCGCGGATCGTGCATGCCTTCGGAGGCGCGCAGTCGCGCATCTCGTCGGCCGAATCGGCCGCCATTCTCCGTCGCCATTGAGCCCCGGCCCACCGGCCGGCTCTCCCTGCCGCCATGAATGCTCACGGCGGACCCGGGAGGGGACGATGAACGACAGAGCCGAACGTGCGCCGCGCGAGCCCGAGCCGCGCGCCCCGCAGCGCACGGATGCCAGCACGCCGCGCGCCCCGTCCCCCGAAGCGGAGGGCGTGGCCGCCGCCCACGGGGGAGAGCAGAACCGCCTGCTGCGCGCGCTGCCGCGCGACGACTACGAGCACCTCCTCCCCGCGCTGAAGTCCGAGCGGCTTCACCTCAAGCAGTTGCTCATCGGGCCCGACCGGCCCATCCGCGACGTGTACTTCGTGCGCGAGGGCGTCGTGTCCATGATCGCCGACGAGCAGGAGGGTGGCGCCGTCGAAGTGGGCACCATCGGCAACGAGGGGCTGGTCGGAATGCCGGTTCTGCTCGGCGCCGACTCCATGCCCTACCGGGTCTTCGTCCAGATCGAAGGCGACGCGTGGCGCCTGAGCGCGGACGTGTTCAGGCGCCTGGTCGACGAGCGGCCGGTCGTACGAAAGCTCTTCCTGCGCTACGCACAGTACTTCGCCGATCAGCTCGCGCAGGGGGTGGCGTGCAACCGCCTGCACACGCTCGAGGAGCGGTGCGCCCGCTGGCTGCTGATGACGCACGACCGCGTGGGCGGCGACACGTTCGAGCTCACGCACGAGTTCCTCTCGCTCATGCTCGGCGTGCGCCGCGCCGGGGTGACGGTCGCGATGGGCGCGTTCCAGAGCGCCGCCCTCCTCCTGTACTCGCGGGGGCGCATCACCATCCGCGACCGGGCGCGGCTGGAGGAGGCGTCCTGCGGCTGCTACCGCATCACGCGCTCGTCGTACGCCCGCCTGCTCGCCTGAGGGCTGGCCGGCGCAGGGCCGACGCGCGGGGCCGGCGGAGCCGGGCAGCACCCCGGACCACCCCGGACGGAGGCGGGCACCTTCCGGGAATCGACACACCTTGGCGGTGTGTATCTTTCCAGCGCCCGGCTCCGCGCCGTGCCACCGAGTCTCCTCCACCCGACGCGCCATGACCGCCGAACTCACCGCCGCCCGCCCCGCCCTCACGACGTTCTCCGACGAGGAGACGATGTTCCGCGACGCCGTCGCCAGCTTCGCGGAGGAGGAGGTGCGGCCGCGCGTGCGGCAGATGGAGCAGGCGGCGAAGCTCGACCCGACGCTCGTCCCCAAGTACTTCGAGATGGGGCTGATGGGGATCGAGGTGGGCGAGCAGTACGGCGGCGCCGGCGGCTCGCTGACGATGGTGACGATCGCCGTCGAGGAGATCAGCAAGGTGGACGCGAGCGCCGCGATCATGGTGGACGTGCAGAACACGCTCGTGAACTACCCGATCAACCGCTACGGCTCGGAGGCGCAGAAGGCGAAGTACCTCTCGCGCCTGACGTCGGCGGCCGTGGGCGCCTACGCGCTCTCCGAGCCGGGGTCCGGCTCGGACGCCTTCGGGATGGCGACGCGGGCGACGCGCGCCGACGGCGGCTGGCGCCTCGACGGGTCGAAGCTCTGGATCACGAACGGGGCGGAGGCGGAGCTGTTCGTGGTCTTCGCCAACACGGACCCGGCGCAGGGCTACCGCGGGATCACGGCGTTCATCGTCGAGCGCGGCGCCGAGGGGTTCGCCGTGGGGAAGAAGGAGGACAAGCTCGGCATCCGCGCCTCGAGCACGGTGGCGCTGCACTTCGAGAGCGTGCTCGTGCCCGACGAGAACGTGCTCGGCGAGGTGGGCAAGGGGTACAAGATCGCCATCGAGACGCTGAACGAGGGGCGCATCGGCATCGGCGCGCAGATGATCGGCGTGGCCGGCGGCGCGCTCGCCGCGGCGACGGCGTACCTCAAGGAGCGCCGGCAGTTCGGCAAGGCGCTCGCCGAGTTCCAGGGGATCCAGTTCCAGGTGGCGCAGGCGGCCACGGAGCTGGAGGCGGCGCGGCTGATGGTGTACAACGCCTCGCGCCTCAAGGACGCGGGGCACGACATCGCGAAGGAAGGCGCGATGGCGAAGCTGTACGCGAGCCAGGTGTGCGAGCGCGTGACGTCGCTGTGCGTGGAGCTGTTCGGCGGCTACGGGTACGTGAAGGAGTACCCCGTGGAGAAGTTCTACCGCGACGCGAAGATCGGGACGATCTACGAGGGGACGTCGAACATGCAGCTGCAGACGATCGCGAAGGCGGTGCTGAAATAGCGAGGCACGAGGGACGAGGGGAGAGGCACGAGGGGCTTGCGCGCGGGGTTGTGATCCTGAGCGCCGCGAAGGATCTACTCCGAGTCGAGTGGATCCTTCGTCGCTTCACTCCTCTGCATGGCACCGTCGAGGTCACCTCGTGCCCCCACCCTCGTGCCTCGTCCCTCGAGCATCCTGCCCCGCGCCCGTGCGCCCCGCCCCACACCCCTTGACCATTTAGGTATCGCGTGCAATCGTAGCCCGCACCTCACTCGCGTGGAGGCGCCGTGGGCGGAAGCGACTTGTACGTGGGGACGCTGGACCTCGCCATCCTCAAGGCGGTGAGCTGGGGGGCGATGCACGGGTACGCCATCGGCCGCTGGATCCGGCAGAGCACCAACGACGTGCTCGCCGTCGAGGAGGGGGCGCTCTACCCGGCGCTCCACCGGCTGCAGCGCGCCGGGTGGCTCGACGAGGAGTGGGGGCTCACCGAGACGAACCGCCGGGCCAAGTTCTACACCCTCACCGCCGCCGGGCGCGCGCACCTCCGCGCCGAGGTGGCCCGCTGGACGCGGCACTCGGACGCGATGGCGGCGCTCCTCGCCGCCCCCTCCGCCTGACCGGCGCCGCGCCATGCGAATCCGCCGCCTGTTCCGCCTCGACACGCTCCGCCCGAACGTCGAGCAGGACGTCCGGAGCGAGATCGAGCTCTACCTCGAGCTGCGCGCGCAGGAGTTCGTGGACGCGGGGCTCCCCCCCGCCGACGCGCGCGCCGCCGCCCGCCGCGCCTTCGGCGACGTCGCCGCGGTCGAGCGCGAATGCCGGGCCGTCACCACCGGGCGCGTGCGCGCACGCGCGAGGACCGAGACCATGCACAGCGTGATGCAGGACCTGCGGTTCGCCGCGCGCACCCTGCGCCGCAACCCGGGCTTCACCCTCGTCGCCGTCCTGACTCTCGCGCTGGGGATCGGCGCCAACACGGCGATCTTCAGCGTGATCAACGGGATCATGCTGCGCACGCCGGCGTACGGCACCGCCGACCGCCTGGTGCGCGTGGAGCGGCCGGCGAGGGCCAGCGACGGCGAGGACGCCGGCTTCTCCGCCACCGACGTGCACGACTACCGCGCGGGCAGCCGGTCGCTCGCGGCGCTCGCCGAGTACCACTCGATGACGTTCAACCTCGTCGGCCGCAGCGAGCCGCTGCGGGTGCAGACGGGGGTGGTGTCGGCCAACTACTTCGACGTGCTCGGCGTCGCGCCGCTCCTCGGGCGCACCTTCCGGGCGGGCGACGACTCGGCGGGGAGCCCGCCGGTGCTGGTGGTGAGCCACGCCTTCTGGCAGAGCCGGCTGGGCGGCGACCCGAACGTGGTGGGGCAGACGTTCGAGATGACCGACCGCGTGCACACGGTGGTCGGCGTGCTCCCTCCGCTCCCGGCCTACCCGGACGCGAACGACGTCTACATGCCGACGACGTCGTGCCCGTTCCGGTCGAGCGAGAACGCGCGCGGAGACCGCGACCACCGGATGGTGACGATGTTCGCCGCCCTCCGCCCCGGCGTCGCGCACGACGCGGCGGAGCGCGACCTCGCGGCGCTCTCCACGCGCCTGTACCGCGAGTACCCGCAGGCGTACCCGGCCGCGCTCGGCTTCGGCCTCGCCGTGCGCCCGGTGCCGGAGGAGCTGGTGCGCGGCGCGCGGCCGACGCTCGTGGTGCTGCTGGCGACGGCGGGCTTCGTGCTGCTCATCGCCTGCGCGAACGTCGCCAACCTGACGCTGGTGCGGCTGGTGGGGCGCCATCGCGAGCTGTCGGTGCGCGCCGCCCTCGGCGCCGGCCGCGCGCGGCTCGTGCGCCAGCTCCTCACCGAGAGCACGCTGCTCGCGCTCGCCGGCGCCGCGCTGGGGCTGCTGCTGGCCTCGGGCGGGCTCGAGCTGCTGCGCGCCTTCGCCACGCGCGTCACGCCGCGCGCGCACGAGATCCGCATCGACGGCGCGGTGCTCCTCTTCACGCTCGCCGTGGCGGTGGGCACGGGGCTCGTCTTCGGCGCCCTTCCCTTCCTCTCCACGTCGCGCGACCTCTCGGGCGCGCTGCGCACCCGCGGCACCGGCGGCGGGCGCGGGCGGCTGGAGAGCGCGCTGGTGGTCTCGCAGCTCGCCGTCACGGTGATGCTGCTCGTGGCCGCGGGGCTCATGCTGCGCAGCCTGCGGGAGCTGAACGCGGTGGACGCCGGCTTCGACGCGCGCAGCGTGCTCACCGCGCGCGTGACGCCGAGCCGCGACCACTACCCCACGCGCGAGGCGCGCCTGCAGTTCCACGAGCGGCTCCTCGAGCGCGTGGCGGCGCGGCCGGGCGTGACGCACGCCGCCTTCGCCGGCACGGTCCCGCTGAACGACGAGGGGACGGGGACGGTGCAGTTCCGGATCGAGGGGCGGCCGGCGGACGCGGGAGAGCCGCTGCCGCAGGCGGAGCTGCACGTCGCCAGCGCCGAGTACTTCGCGACGATCGGGCTGCCGGTGCTCGACGGGCGCGCCTTCACGAGCGCCGACCGCGACGACGCGCCAGACGTGGTGATCGTGAATCGCACCGCGGCGCGGCGCTACTGGGGGAGCGCGAGCCCGGTGGGGCAGCGCATCACCAACGACGGCGGGGAGACGTGGAACACGGTAGTGGGGGTGGTGGGCGACGTGAAACAGAACGGCCTGGACCGCCCGCCGGAGCCGGAAGTGTACGCCCCGCTCACGCAGTTCCCGATCACCGCCGGCACGCTGCTGCTCCGCACGCGCGG
>Ga0307406_10002209_pt1 | contig 10593 bp, 10 predicted proteins | sample 322Cmetagenome_3_FD_203706 | JGI IMG/M metagenome (GOLD analysis project Ga0307406, IMG submission 203706) | Maize rhizosphere microbial communities from greenhouse at UC Davis, California, United States - 322HYB-C-2 | ecosystem: Host-associated > Plants > Roots > Rhizosphere > Soil | place... | reverse complement strand
CGGCGACGCCCCCGAGGTGCCGAGCAGCTGGATGATGTTGGCCTTGCCGCCGGTCTCCTTGATCAGCCAGTCGGCGGCCCGCTTGCCCTCCTCGATGAAGTCCGAGCCGATGAAGGCGACGTAGTCCTCGCCCGCCTTGGCCAGGCTCTGGTCGACGTTGCGGTCGAGCAGGAACACCGGGATGCCGGCCTGCTTGGCCGACTTCACGGCCACGGCCAAGGGCTTCTCCTCGCGCGGGGGCAGCCAGATCACGTCGACCTTCTGGGCGATGCAGGACTGCACGTCGGCCACCTGCTTGGCCGCCGAGGACGCGGCGTTGGTGTAGACGAGCTTCCAGCCGCGCTTGGTGGTCTCGTCCTTGATGCTGGCCGTCTGGGCCAGCCGCCAGGGGTTGTTCTCCTCGGTCTGCGGGAAGCAGACGGTGTAGCTGTCCTTCTGGGCCAGCTTGGGCAGCCCGCCGGCGGCCGTGCCGCCACCGCCTCCACCACCCCCGCCGCCGCCGTTGTCGGTGGTGGAGCCGCAGGCGGCCAGGGCGACCACCGCCGCCATCGCCAGGGTCCACCGTGCCAGGAACCGCGCACGCTCCACGGGGCGCTCCTTCCTGAGTCCCACCAAACGGGAACAACTCCCAACTACTGGGGCAAGAGGACGGTAACAGGGTGATCGGGGCCGAACAAGCCCAGCGAGACAGGGCCGCCCTGTGGGCCGAGCGCAACCGCCTCGGGCGCTGATCAGCCGCTGACCTCGTCGAGGTGCTGGAGGAGGTCGTGGGCGGCCAGCTCGACCTGCTTGTGGCGCCACGTGGGACTCGAGGAAGGCGTTCTCGGCGTCGGCCTTGGGCTGGGCGTCACCCCAGTCGCTGTCGAGCACGTACTGGCGGGCGTCGATCAGCTGGCGGGCCCGGGCCACCGCCGCCTTGTTCACCGTGTAGGAGGCCATGGGCGGCATTCTAGAGCTGGGCGACCAGCCCCTCCACGAACCAGCGGCGCAGCTCCTTGACCTCGGCCGGTGGTTCGGGAGTGAGCAGGACGCCGGCGCGGCACAGCTCGTCGGCCCGCTCCAGCAGCTCCAGGTAGCCGAGGGCGGCGCCGGCGGCCGAGCCGGGGACCTTGGTCTCCAGGTCGACGGTCGGCTCGCCGCGGGCCTGGGCGGCGGCGACCACGTCGCGGTGGCTGTCGCGCTGGCCGCGGAAGCGCGAGGAGAGCTGGCCGACCAGCTCGGCCAGGGGCGGGGCGACCCGGCCCGCCCCGCCGGCCTCGAGCTCGATGCTGATCAGCTCCAGCTCCCGGAACAGGGCGTCGTTGTGGGCCTGGAGGGCCAGGTAGCCCGCCACCGGGACGGCCGGGAACCGGACGGTGTGCAGCCCCTGGCCGTCGGCGGCCGCCGGGGCGGGGGCCTGGCCGGCCTCCTCGGGCGGGCGCCGGGCCGCCGTGGCGGCGGCGTTCCCGCTGGCGGCGACCTCGGCCCAGACGACCTTGCCGTCGGCGGCGGTGCTGATCCCCCAGCGGTCGCTGAGGGCGGCCACCACCCCCAGGCCCCGGCCGGTGAGGGCGTCGGCCTGGTAGTGGCGCAGGGTCGGCGGCGAGGTGGACCGGTCCTTGACGCTGATCCGGATCCGGTCGTCGCGCAGCTCCAGGGTCAGGGTGAGTCCGGTCCGGGCGTGCAGCACGGCGTTGGTGACCAGCTCCGAGCCGATCAGCACCAGCTGGGAGCCGACCGGCTCCGGGAACGACCAGGCCGCGGTCCGGGCCGCGATGAAGCGGCGGGCCGTGCCCACGCTGGCCGGGCTGCGGGGCAGGGCGATCCGGGCCGACTCCGGCCGCCGGTCGGTCCGGTCAGCCACGGCCGTCACCCTGGTGGGCCGGCCGGCCGGGACGGACCCGGGACAGGCAGAGGATGGCCAGGTCGTCCGACAGGTCGTCGCCGTTGGCCTCCAGGACCACGTCGAGGAGCCGGTCCAGGACGTCGTCGAGCCCGGCCCCGCCGGCCAGCAGCCCGGCGGCCGCCTCGGCCAGGGCCTCGGCCCCGAACCGCTCCACCGAGCCCGGGCGTCGGCGGCCCTCGACCAGCCCGTCGGTGTAGCACAGCAGGGTCCAGTCCTCCCCGGGCTCGAGCACCCCGGCCTCCCAGGACCAGCCGGCGTCGAGGATGCCCAGCGCCGGTCCGGCCGGGACGTCGACCTCGCCGACCCCGCCGGCCACGGCCAGCAGCGGCGGGGGGTGGCCGGCCAGGGCAACCGTGATCCGGTCCCGGCCGGGGGCGATCCAGCAGCAGCAGACGGTGGCGAACAGCTCCTCGGACTGGCGGTTGCAGGCCAGCACCCGGTCCAGGCCCTCCAGCAGCTCCCCGGGGCCGTGGTCGGTCAGGACCAGGGCCCGCCAGGCCGACCGCAGGGCCACCCCGACCGCCGCCTCGGCCGGGCCGTGCCCGGCCACGTCGCCGATCAGCAGGGCGACCGTGCCGTCGGCCAGCGGCAGGGCGTCGAAGAAGTCGGCCCCGAGCAGGGCCCGCTCGTGTCCCGGGAGATAGCGGGTGCGCAGGGCCAGCGCCGGGTCGGACAGGGACAGGCTGGGCAGCAGCCCGCTCTGGAGCCGGCGCGACAGCTCGGCCTGGGCCTGGGCGTCGACCAGAGCCTCCTCGCGCTGGCGCCAGTCGGTGACGTCCTGGCAGACCCCGAGCATCCGCGACGGCCGGCCCTGCTCGTCGCGGATGACATTGCCCCAGCTGGACAGGACCCGCTCCTCGCCGCTGGGCCGCAGGATGCGGGCCTGGATCCGGAACGACGTCCCCTCGCCGGCCGCCCGGCGCAGGGTGGCCGCGACCTCGACCCGGTCGTCGGGGTGGAACAGGGCCAGCAGCTCGTCCAGGGTGCCACAGTAGGACTCGGGGTCGAGGCCGAGGATCCGGTACAGCTCCGGGCTCCCGGTCACCTGGTCGCCGGCCAGGGCCCACTCGAAGCTGCCCAGCTGGGCCACGGCCTGGGCCTCGGCGAGCCGGTACTCGCGCTCGCGGCGGACCCGATCGGCCTCCAGCTCGGCGGTCACGTCCTGGGTGATCTTGGCGTACCCGCTGAGCTGCCCCTGGCCGTCGATCAGGGCGGTCAGGGTCACCTGGGCGTAGAAGCGGCCACCGTCCTTGCGGACCCGCCAGCCCCGGTTCTGGATGCGGCCCTCCTTGGCCGCCCGGGCCAGCATCCGGGCCGGGAGGCCGGCGGCGACGTCGTCGGGCTCATAGAACCGGCTGAAGTGCTGGCCGAGGATCTCGTCGGCGCTGTACCCCTTGATCCGCTCGGCGCCGGCGTTCCAGGACACCACGTGGCCCTCGGGGTCGAGCAGGAAGATGGCGTAGTCCTTGACCGCGTCGACCAGCAGGCGGAACTGGTCGGCGCTGGGCGCGCCGGCCCCTGCCGCCTGCGGCCTGCTCTGCATGGGCGTCACGCTGCACCGATCCTCCGGGCCATGTCAATCAAACCCTACCGAACCGAACCGCCGCGGCTGGCCGGGCCGCACCGGCTGGGTTAGCGTGACGCCGTGCGCGAGACCAACTGGGCCGCCAATCTCACCTACCGGGCCGCCCGGCTGCACCGGCCGGCCACCCTGGACCAGCTCCAGGAGCTGATCGTCGGGGCGTCGCGGCTGCGGGTGCTGGGGTCGCGGCACTCCTTCAACGATATCGCCGACGCCGAGGAGCTGCTGGTCCTGGACGGCCTCCCCGGCGAGGCGGCCGTCGACCACGACGCGGGCACGGTCACGGTCCCGGCGGCCATGCGCTACGGGGAGCTGGCCGGGCGGCTCCGGGCCCAGGGGCTGGCCCTGGCCAACCTGGCCTCCCTGCCCCACATCTCGGTCGGGGGCGCGGTGGCCACCGCCACCCACGGCTCGGGCGACGCCAACGGCAACCTGGCCACCGCGGTGGCCGGCCTGGAGCTGGTCGCTGGGACCGGCGAGCTGGTGACGGCCGCCCGGGGCGACCCGGACTTCGACGGCCTGGTCGTGGGGCTGGGCGCGCTCGGGGCGGTCACCCGCCTCACCCTGGACGTCGAGCCCGACTACCAGGTCCGCCAGCGGACCTTCGAGGGCCTCCCCTGGGACGAGCTGTTCGGCCACCTCGACGAGCTCACCTCGGCCGGCTACAGCGTCAGCCTGTTCACCCGCTGGGGCGAGGTGGTCGACCAGGTGTGGGTCAAGACCCGGGTCACCGGGGCGGCCGAGGCGGTCCGCGGGGAGCTGTTCGGGGCCGCCGCGGCGACCCAGGACCGCCACCCGATCCTCGGCATCGACCCGGTCAACTGCACCCGCCAGCTGGGCGTGCCCGGACCGTGGTCGGACCGGCTGCCCCACTTCCGGATGGGCTTCACCCCCTCCAGCGGCGAGGAGCTCCAGTCCGAGTACCACCTCCCCCGGGAGCAGGCCGTGGCCGCCCTCCAGGCGCTGCGGTCCCTGGCCGGGGCGATCCGGCCCGTGCTCCAGGTCTCGGAGCTGCGCACGGTGGCCGCCGACCGGCTGTGGATGAGCCCCCAGCACGGCCGCGAGACCCTCTCGGTCCACTTCACCTGGCACAAGGACTGGCCGGCGGTGCGCCGGGCCCTGGTGGAGGTCGAGGCCGCTCTGGCCCCGTTCGGGGCCCGGCCCCACTGGGGCAAGCTGTTCCTGGCCAGAGCGGCCGACCTCGCCCCGTTGTACGGACGCCTGGGCGACTTCACCGCCCTGGCCGGCCGGCTGGACCCCCGCGGGGTGTTCGTCAACGACTGGCTGCGCCGCCACGTCCTCGGTGGCTGACCCCTCAGCGGTCGGCGGGCAGGCGGGCGGCCGCGGCGGCCAGGCCGCGGGCGTCGATGCGCTCGCAGACCTCGGCGAACACCTCGGTGGGGCCGGTCCAGCGCAGCGCGTCGGTGTCCGGGAGCACGGAGCGGTCTTCCCGCAGGGTGGCCAGGTCCTTGAACAGCATGGCCTCGTCGCGGCGGGCGGCCAGGGTGGCCGCCAGGGCGGGGCGGTTGCGCAGCGGCACCTCCCAGTCGGCGGGGCGGTCGGGGATCTCCTCCAGGTGCCCCCAGCGGGCGAGCACGGTCGCGGCCGACCGGGCGCCCCACCCGGGCAGGCCCGGGTAGCCGTCGGCCGAGTCGCCGACCAGGGCCAGGTAGTCGGGGATGGAGGCCGGGCCGACCCCGAACTTGGCCGCCACCCCGGCCTCGTCGTAGACGACCATGCGCCGCCGGTCCAGCTGCACCACCCGGGTGCCGCGGACGCACTGGCCGAGGTCCTTGTCGGGGGTGCAGATGACCACCTGGGCGACCCGCGGGTCGTCGGCGGCGGCCGCGGCCGCCCCGGCCAGGGCGTCGTCGGCCTCCAGCTCGACCATCGGCCACACCACCACCCCCATGGCCTGGAGGGCCACCTCGACCAGGCCGAACTGGCTCAGCAGGCGGGGGTCCATCCCGGCCGAGGACTTGTAGGCCGGCCACATGGTGTTGCGGAACGACTCGATGATGTGGTCGGTGGCCACCCCCAGGTGGGTCGCACCCTGCTCCAGCAGCCGCTGCATCGACCACAGCACTCCACGGGTGGCCGCCACCTCGGCCCCGTCGGCCGTGGTGTGGGGCGGCACCCCGTAGTAGTGGCGGAACAGCTCGTAGGTCCCGTCGACCAGGAAGACGCGCATCGGTCCGCCAAGGGTAACGCCTGGTCCGGCTCGGTATGCTCCCGGCCAGCCACCCGAGAGGAGAAGCCGTGAGCGCCTTCACCGACAGCGAAATCGAGTACCTGCGCGGCCAGGGGATGGCCCGGCTGGCCACCGTCGGCCCCGACGGCCAGCCGCACGTGGTCCCGCTGACCTACAACTTCAACGCCGACGAGGACGCCATCGACGTCGGCGGGGTCGACTTCGGCAACACCAAGAAGTGGCGCGACGCCCGCCGCAACCCGCGGGTCACCTTCCTGCTCGACGACGTCCTGCCCGACCCCCGCCGGGCCCGGGCCCTGGAGGTCCGCGGCCGGGCCGAGGCCCACGAGACCGGCGGCGGCAGCATCCACCCGCGGTTCCCCAACTTCGCCGACCCGTTCCTGCGGATCCGCCCCACCCGGATCGTCAGCTGGGGCCTGGCCGGCCAGGACGGCGTCACCCCGGACGAGTTCCGGGTCAACGCCCGCGACGTCGGCCAGGGGTGACGGCCGGGTGTTCGACGGGTTCACCCTGGAACGGGTGGACGTCGGCGAGACGGTGCTGCGCGTCCGCCACGGCGGGTCGGGGCCGCCGGTGCTGCTGCTCCACGGCCACCCGCGGACCCACGCCACCTGGCACCGGGTCGCGCCCCTGCTGGCCCGCTCCCACACCGTGGTCTGCCCCGACCTGCGCGGGTACGGCCGGTCCTCCAAGCCGCCGACCACCCCCGACCACGCGCCCTACGCCAAGCGGGCCATGGCCGCCGACTGCCTGGCCCTGATGACCTCCCTCGGTCACCAGCGGTTCGCCGTGGTCGGCCACGACCGCGGCGCCTATGTGGCCCTGCGGACCGCCCTCGACCACCCGGCGGCCGTGATCGCGCTGGCGATCCTGGACGCCGTGCCCATCGGCGAAGCCCTGGCCCGAGCCGACGCCCGCTTCGCGGCCGCCGAGAGCGCCGGTCGAGTATCGGCGTCGCATTCACGCGCGCTGGAGCTCTAGCAAGCCCGGCGCATGCGCGCCGGGCATACTCGACCGGCGCTCTCGTGGCACTGGTTCTTCTTCGGGCAGACGGCCAAGCCGGCCGAGCGGGTGATCAACGCCGACCCCGACGCCTGGTACCGGACCGGCCCCGAGCCGATGGGCGCCGAGGCCTACGCCGACTACCGCGCCGCCATCCACGACCCGGCCACCATCCACGCCATGATGGAGGACTACCGGGCCGGCCTCGGCCTCGACCGCCGCCACGACGACGAGGACCGCCGCGCCGGCCGCCGGGTCGCCTGCCCGGTCCTGGTCCTGTGGGCCACCGAGGACGACCTGGCCGACCTCTACGGCGACGTCCTGGCCGTCTGGCGCCCCTGGGCCTGCGACCTGCGCGGCCGCCCGTTCCCCTCCGGCCACCACATGGCCGAGGAGGCACCTGAGCGGCTGGCCGCCGAGCTGCTCGAGTTCCTCGGCTGACGCTCCCGGCGGGTCGCAGCATTGGCCGGGTATGAGCAGATCGTACCTCCGTTACCGGGCCCGGAGGGCGTGGTAGCGGAACCCGGACATGACCCCGACCGGAAGTGGGTGGCGGATGCGGGAACTGGCCCTGGTGACGGGCGCGTCGAGCGGGATCGGGCTGGAGCTGGCCCGGCAGTTCGCCGAGCACGGGTACGACCTGATCGTCACCGCCGAGGACGACGAGCTGGCCGCGGCCGAGGCCAGCCTGGCCGGGACCGGGGCGACGGTCCGGGCGGTCAAGGCCGACCTGGCGACCTACGATGGGGTGGAGCGGCTGTGGGCGGCCGTGGCCGAGGGCGGGCGGCCCCTGGACGCGGCCGCGCTCAACGCCGGGATCGGGGTCAACGGCGACTTCACCAGGGACATCCCCCTGGAGGACGACCTGCGGCTGATCGCCGTCAACGTCACCGCGGTCGTGCACCTGGCCAAGCGGGTGCTGTCGGGCATGGTCGAGCGCGGGAGCGGGAGGGTGCTGATCACCTCGTCGGTGGCCGCGACCATGCCCGGGCCGTACTACGCCACCTACGCCGCCTCCAAGGCCTTCCTGCAGTCGTTCGCCCAGGCTGTCCGGTTCGAGCTCAAGGACACCGGGGTGACCGTCACCGCCCTCCAGCCGGGGCCGACCGACACCGAGTTCTTCGAGCGGGCCGGCATGGAGGACACCAAGGCCGGCGAGGGGAAGAAGGACGACCCGGCCGAGGTGGCCAAGGACGGGTTCGAGGCCCTGCTGGCCGGCAAGGACCACGTGATCGCCGGCAGCTCCAGGAACAAGGCTCAGGTCGCCGGGTCCAGGTTCCTCCCCGAGCAGGCCAGGGCGACCCTCCACGCCGCCCAGACCAAGCCCAGGGACGGGTGAGCCGCGGCCGCTGTCAGGGGTGGTCGGTAGGGTGACCTCAGCGAGACAAGCTGAAGGGAGCCCTCTTGCCCTCCACGTCGACCACGTCCATCTCGATCTCTGAGCTCCGCGACCGTTTCGACGGCCGGGTCACCGCTCCCGGCGACGATGGGTACGATCGGGCCCGCAAGGTCTTCTACGGCAAATGGGACCGCCGGCCGGCGGCGGTGATCCGGCCAACGTCGGCGGCCGAGGTCGCCGGGGTCGTCGGCCTGGCCCGCGACCGCAGCCTGGAGCTGGCCGTGCGCGGCGGCGGGCACAGCCTGGCCGGCCACAGCGCCAGCGACGGCGGCATCGTCCTCGACCTGTCGGCCATGACCGCCCTTGAGGTCGACCGCGGCGACGGCACCGCCTGGGCCGAGGCCGGGCTGACCGCCGGCGCCTACTCCAAGGCGGTCGGCGCCGACGGGCTGGCCACCGGGTTCGGCGACACCGGGTCGGTGGGGATCGGCGGCCTGACGCTCGGCGGCGGGGTCGGCTTCCTGGTTCGCAAGCACGGCCTGACCATCGACAACCTGCTCGGGGCCGAGCTGGTCACCGCCGACGGCCGCATCCTCCAGGTCGACGAGCAGCACCACGATGACCTGTTCTGGGCCATCCGGGGCGGCGGCGGCAACTTCGGGGTCGCGACCCGCTTCCGGTTCCGGCTGCACGAGCTGCCCGGGATCGTCGGCGGGATGCTCCTGCTGCCGGCCGACGCCGAGCTGATCGAGGGTTTCGTGGCCGCCGCCGAGGCCGCCCCCGAGGAGCTGTCGGCCATCGCCAACATCATGGTCGCCCCGCCGATGCCGTTCCTGCCCCCGCGGGCCCACGGCAAGCTGATCGTGATGGCCCTGATGGCCTACGCCGGCGAGGCCGCGGCCGGGGAGCGGGCCCTGTCCCCGTTCCGGGCGCTGGCCGAGCCCCTGGCCGACATGGTCCAGCCCATGCCCTATGCCGGGCTGTTCGAGCCGGTCGAGGACATGGAGGTGACCGAGGAGTCGGCCCGGTCGCTGTTCATGGACACCGTCGACGCGGCCGCCGCGGCCGCCATCGTCGAGCGGCTCCAGGCCTCGACCGCCCCCATGGCCGTGGCCCAGCTGCGGGCGCTCGGCGGGGCCATGGCCCGGGTGCCGGCCGACGCGACCGCCTTCGCCCACCGCGACCGGCGGATCATGGCCGGGGTCGGGGCCGTCTACGACCAGGCCGCCGACAAGCCGGTCCACGACGCCTGGGCCGACGACTTCGCCGCCGCCCTGCGCCAGGGCGAGCCGGGCGTGTACGTCAACTTCCTCGCCGACGAGGGCTCCGGGCGGGTCCGCGAGGCCTATCCGGGTCCCACCTGGGACCGGCTGGTCGAGGTCAAGCGGCGCTGGGACCCGGACAACCTGTTCCGTCGCAACCAGAACATCCCTCCGGTTTCAATCGCTTACGAAAAGTGACGACAGCGAAGACTTGACATAGCTGGCGAAACCGTTCGCAATGTGCCCCAGAGGAGGGCACGCATGGGCGAACGGGCAGACGACGCCGAGCGGCATCAGCCGCTGGCCGAGGTCCGCCAGGCCCGCATGGCGGGGATCGTCATGGACGAGGGGTTCGCCCGGGTCACCGACCTGGCGGGCCGGTTCGGGGTGTCGGCGGTCACGGTCCGGGCCGACCTGAGCGCGCTCGAGGCCCGGGCCCGGGTCCGCCGCGTCCGGGGCGGGGCCGTCCCGGCCCCCGGGGTCCTGCGCGAGCCGCCCCCTGAGCTGCCCCTGGGGGAGCGGCCCTTCGAGTCGTCGCAGTGGGAGGCGCCGGTCCAGAAGTCCAGCATCGGCGTGCACGCGGCGGCCATGATCGCCGACGGGGACACCGTGATCCTCGACGTGGGCACGACCACCACCGCCATCGCCCGGGCGCTGGTGCTCCGGACCGACCTGCGCGACGTCACCGTGGTCACCAACGGGCTCAACATCGCCCTCGAGCTGGAGCCGGCCACCCCCCGGGTCAGCGTGGTCGTCACCGGCGGGACCCTCCGGCCCCTTCAGCATTCGCTGGTCAACCCGCTCGGCACCGTGCTGCTGGAGCGGCTGCGGGCCTCGGTGGCCTTCGTCGGCTGCAACGGCGTCGACCCCGAGGTCGGCATCACCAACGTCAACCTGCCCGAGGCGGAGGTCAAGCGGGCCATGCTCCTGGCCGCCAGGCGCCGGGTGATCGTCGCCGACGGCTCCAAGGTCGGCGAGGTCGAGCTGGCCAAGGTGTGCGACATCGAGGAGGTGAACCTGCTCATCACCGACCCCTCCGCCGACCCCGAGGTGCTGACCGAGATCACCGCCGCCGGCTGCCAGGTGGAGCTTGCCGGCTAGTCCAACCGCCCCCAAGGAGGCGCCATGTCCCGTCCCCGGTCGGAGTCCGAGTACCTGGCCCGTCTTCGCCCCCCGTCGGTCGCGGCCACCGGCATCAGCCGGCGCGGCTTCCTCAAGGGGACTCTCGGCGCCGGCGCCGCCGTGTCGCTGTCCGGCCTGCTCGCGGCCTGCGGCGGCGGGGACGACGGCGGCGGTGGCGGCGGCAGCGCC
>Ga0307406_10002205_pt1 | contig 10598 bp, 8 predicted proteins | sample 322Cmetagenome_3_FD_203706 | JGI IMG/M metagenome (GOLD analysis project Ga0307406, IMG submission 203706) | Maize rhizosphere microbial communities from greenhouse at UC Davis, California, United States - 322HYB-C-2 | ecosystem: Host-associated > Plants > Roots > Rhizosphere > Soil | place... | reverse complement strand
CTCGCCGGGCGCGCCCCAGCGGTTCATGGCGGCGCGGAACTGGTCCCAGTTCTGCGCGCGCATGTAGTCCATCGAACCGAAGTACGGCGCCATGCCGGGCTCGAGCCACGCCGCGCGCAGCGCAAATGCGCGCCGCTTGCCGGGCTCGGACAGCAGCACCGGGCCGTGCCGCGTGAAGGTGTTCACCACCTCGCGCGGCGTGCTCTCGCCGCGCACCGCGATGCGCTCGGTGATGCGCGTCATCGGCTCCCAGCGGCCCTGGTAGCGGTACTCGCTGGGGTTCCTGGGGTTCAGCTGGTAGACGTACAGGTCTTCCTGGTCCATGTAGAAGCGCGTGAGGCCGAAGGCGATGGTGCCGTTGTGGCCGATCGAAAGGCCCGGCAGGAAGGGCTCGCCGGCGCCGATGGCGTCCATGCCGGGCGCGCTGAGATGCGCCATGTAGCGAAGGCTCGGCGCGCCGTGGGCGCGGTGCGGATCGTTCGCGAGGATCGGGCGCCCGGTGGCGGTGAGCTTCGGCGCGATGACCCAGTTGTTGCTGCCATAGGCGGCCGTCGCATCGCCTTGCAGTGCCTGCTGCCGCTCTTGCTCCTCTTCGGCGCTGCCGGGCTGCAGGAGCGTGGACGCAGCCGCCGCGCCGGCCAGCCGCGTGTTGTCCTTGGTGAAGCGCGGCGGCTCGGTGGCGCGCAGGTAGGCCGCGCGCAGTTCGGCCGCCGGGATGGTGCAGGGGTCGAGCCCCACGGGCAGCTTGGGCGTGACCGGCGGATCGAGCTCGCGGCGCAGCCAGTCGGCCTTGATGCCCTGGCCACCGGCGCAGAAGGCGCGCGCGCGGTCGATCTCGGACGTGAAGTTGAGCGTGAGGCCGTGATGGCGAATGCGCACCACGTCCTCGGCCGACCAGAGCGATGGCTGGTAGCCCAGCAGCGCGAATTCCTTCGGCAGCAGCGCCGGCTGCGCGCGCACCTGCGCCACATAGGCATTGACGCCGGCCGTGAAGGCCTCGGCCACACGCTTGGCATCGGAGCCGTAGGCCAGCCATTCGCGGTACATGTCGCCGCGGTAGAGCACGGCGCGCGCGGCGCGGTCGTTCTCGACCCAGGCGGGGCCGAAATCCTTGGCCATTTCGCCCAGGCCGCGCTTGCGCCAGAGGTCCATCTGCCAGAGCCGGTCGCGCGCGGCAATGAAGCCCTGCGCAACGAAGGCGTCGTAGAGCGTGCCGGCATAGAGATGCGGCACGCCCCAGCGGTCGACCAGCACCTCGGCGGGCTTCTCGAGGCCGGGCACGGCGAAGGACGATGGCGCGTGCGGCGGTGTCTGCACACCCGGCGGCCCCGAAGCGCAGCCCGCGAGCACGAGGGCCGCGAGCGCCGTGGCGCCAATGGAATGCCTTTGACCTAACGAGCGCCGCGACGTAGGGCGCAGGTGTCTTGTTCTCATGCGTCTTGTCTCCTGCCGGGTGGAATTTGGCAGCGCACAGTATCCCGATTTGCACGTTCGCTGGGTGCTGCGAGGGATGACTTGTAGACTTCCTCCTACATGCAGCAAACACCCCCCTCTTCCTCCTGCGGCGGCTGGCTCGGCGGCGCGATCCGCCGCATCGAGGCCGACTACCAGCGCAGCGCCGACACGCACCTGATCCCGCTGCCGCTGCCCGCGCTTGCCGCGGCCGGCATCGACCTGTACCTGAAGGACGAGTCGACCCATCCCACCGGCAGCCTCAAGCACCGGCTCGCGCGTTCGCTCTTCCTCTATGCGCTGTGCAACGGCTGGGTGCGCGAGGGCACCACCATCGTCGAGGCCTCGAGCGGCTCGACGGCGGTCAGCGAAGCCTATTTCGCACGGCTGCTGGGGCTGCCCTTCATCGCCGTGATGCCGCGCAGCACCTCGCCCGAGAAGGTGGCGCAGATCGCCTTCTATGGCGCGCGCTGCCACTTCGTCGACCATGCGGCGCAGGTCTATGAGGAAGCGCACGCGCTCGCCGAGCAGACCGGTGGCCACTACATGGACCAATTCACGTACGCCGAACGCGCCACCGACTGGCGCGGCAACAACAACATCGCCGAAAGCATGTTCCAGCAGATGGCGCGCGAGCGGCATCCGGTGCCGGCGTGGATCGTGGTGGGCGCGGGCACCGGCGGCACCAGCGCCACCATCGGGCGCTACGTGCGCTATCGCTGCCACGACACGCAGGTGTGCGTGCCCGATCCCGAAGGCTCGGTGTTCTCAGCCTACCACCGCAGCGGCGACGCCACGCTGACGGCGGCGGGCTCGCGCATCGAAGGCATCGGCCGGCCGCGCGTGGAGCCGAGCTTCATCCGCTCGCTGGTCGACCGGATGATCGAGGTGCCCAACCTCGATTCGGTGGCCGCCATGCATGCGCTCTCGGCCCTGCTCGGCCGCAAGGTGGGCCCGTCGACCGGCACCAACTTTGTCGGCATGCTGGCCATCGCCGGGGAGATGCGCGCGGCCGGCCGGCAGGGCTCCATCCTTTCGCTGCTGTGCGATGCGGGCGAGCGCTACCTGCCGAGCTACCACGATGCGGACTGGGTGCAGAACGCGTTTGGCGACATCGGGCCGGCGCAGCAGCGCATCGACGCACTGGTTGCGGGGTGATGCCGCCGCCTGCCTTCTTTCACGAGCTCTCGCGCCGCAGCCTGCTGCTTGCGGCATTGGCCGCCGTGCCCGCAAGCTGGGCGCTGCCCGCACGCACGCTGCAGTTCCCGCGCGACTACGGCAGCCACCCCGATCTGCAGACCGAGTGGTGGTACATCACGGGCCATGCGAAGACTCCGGCGGGACGCGGGTTCGGCTTCCAGGTGACTTTCTTCCGTTCGCGCGTCGACGCGGCGCAGGGCCTGCGCTCGGCCTTTGCGGCCAGGCACCTCGTGTTCGCGCATGCGGCCGTCACCGACCTCGAAGGCCGCGTGCTGCTGCACGACCAGCGCATTGCGCGCGCGGGCTTCGGCGTTGCATCGGCCAGCGAAGCCGACACCGACCTGCGCCTGCGCGACTGGTCGCTGGTGCGCAGGGAAGACGGCAGCTATTCGGCGCGCATCCCGGCCGGCGAGTTCTCGCTCGAGCTGCGCTTCACGCCCACGCAGCCGGTGCTGCTGCAGGGCAAGGCCGGGCTCTCGCGCAAGGGCCCCGAAGAGGCACAGGCGAGCTACTACTACAGCGAGCCCCAGCTCAAGACACAGGGCAAGCTGACGCTCAAGGGCCAGGCCTTCGACGTCGACGGCACCGCCTGGCTCGACCATGAATGGAGCGAGGCGCTGATGCATCCCGAGGCCGTGGGCTGGGACTGGATCGGCATGAACCTGGACGACGGCAGCGCCCTCACCGCCTTTCGCCTGCGGCGCCGCGACGGCAGTGCGCTGTGGGCCGGCGGATCGTTTCGCACGCGCGATGGTGCGCTGCGCATCTTCGGCAGCGACGAGGTGCGCTTCGAGGGCGAGGCCGCGTGGACCAGCCCGCGCACGCTGGCGAAGTACCCGACCCGGTGGCGTGTGCAGACCCCATCGGGCAGCTTCGAGGTGCGCGCACTGCTCGACGACCAGGAGCTCGACAGCCGCGGCTCCACCGGCGGGGTGTACTGGGAAGGCGTGAGCGACCTCGTCGACGCACAAGGCCGCCGCGTCGGCCGGGGCTACCTGGAGATGACAGGCTACGCCGCACCACTGCGGCTCTGAAGCCGCCCAGCCCTGCACGACTGTCATCACGCCGTCATGCCGCGCCCCTGAACTCGGCATTCGACACTTGCACGATGGACGTGCGCCAACAAGGCTTGAATGAACAGAAGACCCCGGGTCATCGCACTGCTGATGGTTCTGCTGGCCGCCGCGGGCGCCGCCTGGGTGTTCGCAGCCGCGCGGCCGGCGCCAGCCGCAACGAACGCCGCGCTTGAAATCCGCTGGCACGGCAACGGCATCATCCTGCAGGGCGCTGTCAGGGATGCGGCCACGCAGCGCGCGCTGGTGGACGGCGCGACCGCGCGGCTCGGCGGCGAAGCCGACCAGGTGGTGGACTGGCTCGACATCGTGCCCGCGGCGCTGCCCATCGCGGATGCCGCTTCGCTCGCCAGCCTGATCCGCATCGGGCAGGAGGGCTGGCACCTGCAGCGGCGAGCCACCGAGGGATGGCTGGCCGTGCAGTCGCCTGGCGATGCACAAAGCGCCCAGGCCGGCGAGCTGCTGCAGCGCGCCTTCGGCCCCGGGGTGGCCATTCGCGTGGTTCCACTGCCCTGATCACTCTTTCTGCGGGGGGTGGTCATGGCGACGTCATCTGCCATGTCCAGCATGCGCTGCATTCCATCAAAGAGGAGAGGCTCATGCACGCATCGTTGAAACATCTCGCCATGGCGGGGGTGGTCCTGGCCACCTTGTCCGCCTGCGGCGGAAGCAGCGGGAATTCGAACGGGTTCATTCCCTTCATTCCGCCGCCCGCACCGGCACCGGCGCCTCCCCCGGCGCCGGCTCCCGCCGCGCCCGGCAGCATGGACGTGAAGCTCATCGCCTTCAACGACCTGCACGGCAACCTCGAGCCGCCCCGGCTTTCCATCGCCGCCCCGGCGAACGGCGGCGGCACGGTGCCGGTGCCCGCGGGCGGCGCCGCCTACCTCGCTTCGGCCATCGCGTCGCTCAAGGCGAAGAACGAGAACAACGCCGTGGTCTCCGCCGGCGACATGATCGGCGCCTCGCCGCTGGTGTCGGCGCTGTTCCTCGACGAGCCGACCATCGAGGCCGTGAACGCGATGAAGATCGACTTCAATGCCGTCGGCAACCACGAGTTCGACAAGGGCCAGACGGAGCTCTTGCGCATGAAGAATGGCGGCTGCGCCAAGAACACGCCGCTGGAGCCCTGCCGCGTGAACAAGGCCTTCCCGGGCGCCAACTTCGGGTTCCTGGCGGCCAACACCGTGAAGAGCGACGGCACCACGCTGTTCCCCGCCACGGGCATCAAGACCTTCACCAAGGACGGCGCCACGGTGAAGGTGGCGTTCATCGGCATGACGCTCAAGGGCACGCCCAGCATTGTCACGCCGGCCGGTGTCGCGGGCCTGAGCTTCAAGGATGAAGCCGACACGGCCAACGCGCTGATCCCGCAGCTGAAGGCCCAGGGCGCCGACGCCATCGTGGTGGTGGTCCACGAAGGCGGCACCACCACCGTGGGCTACAACGAAAAGAGCTGCGCGGGCCTGAACGGCGACATCCTGCCGATCCTCAACAAGCTCGACGCATCCGTCGACGTGGTGATCTCGGGCCACACGCACCGCTCCTACATCTGCGACTACGGCAAGACCAACCCGGCCAAGCCTTTCCTGCTGACCAGCGCCGGCCAGTACGGCACCCTGCTGACCGACATCAACCTGACGATCGACACGCGCACCCGCAAGGTCACGGTCAAGTCGGCCGACAACGTGATCGTCCAGGGCGAGGCCTACACCAGCGGCGCGACCACGGTGGCGGTGACCGACCAGTACCCCGTGTTCGGCAAGAACCAGGAAGTGGCCGCGCTCGTCAGCCAGTACCTGTCCGTCGCGGCGCCGCTGGTGCAGCGGGTGGTGGGCACGCTCTCCGGACCGGCCACGCGCACGCAGACGACGTCGCGCGAAAGCGTGCTGGGCAACCTGATCGCCGATGCACAGCTCGCCGCGACCAGCGCCAGCGACAAGGGCGGCGCCCAGATCGCCTTCATGAACCCGGGCGGCGTGCGCGCCGACCTGGTGCCGGCCGGCGACGGCAGCGTGACCTATGGCCAGATCTTCAGCGTACAGCCCTTCGGCAACAGCCTGGTGGTGAAGACGATGACCGGCGCTCAGATCAAGGCCTTGCTCGAGCAGCAGTTCAACAGCGGCAGCAACACGGTCGCCTCGCCGAGGGTGCTGCTGCCTTCGCGCAGCCTGAGCTACAGCTACAGCCTCTCGGCGCCCGCGGGCTCGCGCATCAGCAACATGGCGCTCAACGGAACCGCGATGACCGACGGCGCGAGCTACCGCGTGACGATGAACAGCTTCCTGGCCACCGGCGGCGACAACTTCACGGTCTTCAACCAGGGCACCGACACGCTCGGCGGCGACCAGGACGTCGACGCCCTCGAGGCCTACATCAAGGCGAACAGCCCGCTGGCGCCGCCCGCGGCCAACCGCATCACGGCGCTGCCCTGAGCGGGTTTGCGCCAGAAGCGAAAAAGGCGGACAGGGTCCGCCTTCTTTCGTTTCAGGCCTTCCTGCCGCGGCGCCGGTCGACGAAGGCGATGATCTCGCCCATGATCCCGCGCCGGAACGCCAGCACGCAGATCACGAAGATCAGGCCCGTGACCATGGTGACCGACTCGCCCAGCGTGTTGAACCAGTCGACACCGGTGAGGCGCGCCATGAAGGTGCCGAAGTCGCCCACCTTGTTCTCCAGCAGCACCACGACCGCCGAGCCCACCAGCGGGCCCGACAGCGTGCCCAGGCCCCCCACCAGCGTCATCAGGATCACGTGGCCCGAGGCGGTCCAGTGCACGTCGCTCAGCGAAGCGAAGCCGAGCACCAGCGTCTTGAGCGAGCCCGCCAGGCCCGACAGCGCGGCCGAGATCACGAAGGCCAGCAGCTTGAAGCGGTTGACGTCGTAGCCGAGCGAGATGGCGCGCGGCTCGTTCTCCTTGATGCCCTTGAGCACCTGCCCGAAAGGCGAATGCACGGTGCGCGCAATGAGCAGGAAGGCCGCCACCACGATCACCAGCGCCACGTAGTACATCGTGAGGTCGTCGCGCAGGTCGATGAGGCCGAAGAGCTTGCCGCGCGGCACGCTCTGCAGCCCGTCCTCGCCGCCCGTGAAGGGCGCCTGCAGCGCGACGAAATACATCATCTGCGCGAGCGCGAGCGTGATCATCGAGAAGTAGATGCCCTGGCGGCGAATGGCCAGCCAGCCGAACACCAGCCCGAGCAGCGCGCCGGCCAGCGTGCCCATGACGAGGCCGATCTCGGGCGTGAAATGCCAGACCTTGAGCGCCTGGCCCGTGAGGTAGGCCGAGCCGCCGAGGAACGCCGCATGGCCGAAGGACAGCATGCCGGTGTAGCCCAGCAGCAGATTGAAGGCGCAGGCGAAGAGCGCAAAGCACAGCACCTTCATCACGAACACCGGATAGAAGCCGATGAAGGGTGCCACGATGAGCGCCAGCAGCAGCACCCCGTAGACGACGAGCGATATTTTCTTCATGGACTTCACTTCTCGCTGCCGAAGAGACCAGCCGGACGGATCAGCAACACCACGACCATGATCACGAACACCACGGTGGCCGAAGCCTCCGGATAGAACACCTTGGTCAGGCCCTCGATCACGCCGAGCCCCAGGCCCGTGAGGATGGCGCCCATGATCGAGCCCATGCCGCCGATCACCACCACCGCGAACACGATGATGATGAGGTTCTGCCCCATCAGCGGCGAGATCTGGATCACCGGCGCCGCGAGCACGCCCGCGAATGCGGCCAGCGCCACGCCGAAGCCGTAGGTCAGCGTCACCATCAGCGGCACGTTGACGCCGAAGGCCTCGACCAGCCGCGGGTTCTCGGTGCCGGCGCGCAGGTAGGCGCCCAGCCGCGTCTTCTCGATGGCATACCAGGTGGCAAAGCAAACGACGAGCGATGCGACGACCACCCAGGCACGGTAGTTGGGCAGGAACATGAAGCCCAGGTTGGTGCCGCCGCTCAGTGCCTCGGGCGTGTTGTAGGCCAGGCCCGACACGCCGTAGACCGAGCGGAAGCCGCCTTCGATCAGCAGCGTGAGGCCCAGCGTGAGCAAAAGGCCGTAGAGGTGGTCGAGCTTGTAGATCCAGCGCAGCAGCAGCCGCTCGATCAGCACGCCGAACAGGCCGACGACGAGCGGCGCCGCCACCAGCATGACCCAGTAGTTGACGTTGAAGTAATTCATCGCCATCCACGACAGCACCGCGCCCATCATGAACAGCGCGCCATGCGCGAAGTTGATGACGTTGAGCAGCCCGAAGATCACTGCCAGCCCCAGGCTCAGGATCGCGTAGAACGACCCGTTGACCAGCCCCAGCAGGAGCTGGCTCAACAGGGCAGGCATGGAAATATTCATCGTCAATGGAATCGAGGTTCAGAAAGGAGGCAGCAGCTTCGCGCGGGGGCCGCCGCGTACGGCCGCCTCCCGCTCAGGCAACGGTTACTTCCACAGTGCGCAGGTGCTTTCTTCCTTGGTCGTGTAGACCTGGTCGCCGGGCACCTTCTTGACGATCTTCAGCAGGTCCCACGGGCCCTTGGATTCCGATGGCTTCTTGACCTCGGCCAGCAGCATGTCGTGCACCATGCGGCCGTCGGGGCGGATCACGCCCTTGGCGTAGAAGTCGTTGATCGGCGTCTTCTTGAGGTGCGCCATGACCTTGTCGGCATCGGTGCTCTTCACCGCCTCCACGGCCTTGAGGTAGGCCATGGTGGCCGAGTAGTCGGCGGCCTGGATGTCGGTCGGCTTGTTCTTGGTCTTGGCTTCGTAGCGTGCGGCCCACTTGCGCGACTCGTCGTCGGCGTCCCAGTACCAGCTGGTGGTGTGCAGCAGGCCCTGCGTGGCCGGCAGGCCCAGGCTCTTCACGTCGGTGAGGAACACCAGAAGGCCCGCGATCTTCATCGACTTGTCGATGCCGAATTCCTTCGATGCCTTCATCGAGTTGATGAAGTCGCCGCCGGCATTGGCCAGGCCCAGCACCTGGGCCTTGGAGTTCTGCGCCTGCAGCAGGAAGGACGAGAAGTCCGACGCATTGAGCGGCGCGCGCACCGTGCCCACCACCGAGCCGCCCTTGGCCTTGACGACCTTGGCGGTGTCGGCTTCGAGCGCATGGCCGAAGGCATAGTCGGCCGTCAGGAAGAACCAGCTCTTGCCGCCGGTGTCGACCACCGCGCCGCCGGTGCTCTTGGCGAGCGCGACGGTGTCGTAGGCATAGTGCACGGTGTAGGGGCTGCACTGCGCGTTGGTCAGCGCCGAGGTGGCCGCGCCGTTGGTGAAGAACACGCGCTTCTTCTCCTGCGCCACCTTGGCGGTGGCCAGTGCCACGCCCGAATTGGTGCCCGCGAAGATCATCGTCGCGCCTGCCGTGTCGATCCACTCGCGCGCCTTCGAGGCGGCGATGTCGGGCTTGTTCTGGTGGTCGACGCTCAGCACCTCCACCGGCTGGCCGAGCACCTTGCCGCCCATGTCGTCGATGGCCATCTGGATGGCCGTTGCGCCGCCCTTGCCTTCCAGGTCGGCATAGAGACCCGACAGGTCGCTGATGTAGCCGATGACGACCTTCTCCTGCGCCTGCACGGCATGGCTCGCAAGACCCGCGGCTCCGAGCATGAGAGCAATGATTTTGAGCTTGGTTTGCATGGTGTCTCCTGGAATGGTTGAGAGAATCAACGGAAAAAAACGCGGCCGCGGCTACACGCCCAGCAGCTCGCTGAGCACGGGCATCTTGGCTTCGAGCTCCCTGGCGCCGAAGGCCTCGACCATGCGGCCGTGTTCCATCACGTAGAAGCGGTCGGCCAGCGGTGCGGCAAAGCGGAAGTTCTGCTCCACCATCACGATGGTGTAGCCCTTGCCGCGCAGGGTGTGGATCATCCGGGCGAGCGCCTGCACGATGACGGGCGCGAGGCCTTCGGAGATCTCGTCGAGCAGCAGCAGCTTGGCGCCGGTGCGCAGGATGCGCGCCACCGCCAGCATCTGCTGCTCGCCGCCCGACAGCCGAGTGCCGGGGCTGTTGCGGCGCTCGGCCAGGTTGGGGAACATCTCGTAGATCTCGGCCACCGACATGCCCGGCCCCGCACCCTTGACGTTCTTGAGCGGCGGCGGCAGCAGCAGGTTTTCCTCGGCCGAAAGACTGGCGAAGATGCCGCGCTCTTCGGGGCAATAGCCGATGCCCAGGTGCGCGATGCGGTGCGTGGCCATGCCGATGGTCTGCACGCCGTTGACTTCGATGCTGCCCTTACGCGAGCCGGTCAGGCCCATGATGGCGCGCAGCGTGCTGGTGCGCCCCGCGCCGTTGCGCCCGAGCAGCGTGACGACCTCGCCGGGCTGCACCACCATGTTCACGCCGTGCAGCACGTGCGATTCGCCGTACCAGGCGTGCAGATCCTTGATTTCCAGGGCCGCGGTCATCGGGTCTCCTGCCGGGCCGCCCCAAAGGAGGCCCGCGCCCCCTCGGGGGGCAGCGCATACACGAAGTGAGGAGCGTGGGGGTTCATCTCAATGGGCACCCTGCAGCTGTCCTTCGGTGGTGCCCATGTAGGCCTCCATCACCTGCGGATTTTTTGAGACTTCGGCATAGGGGCCTTCAGCCAGCACGGCACCGCGCTGAAGCACCGTGATGGTGTCGGCAATGGTCGAGACCACGCTCATGTTGTGCTCGACCATCAGGATGGTGCGGCCGGCCGACACGCGCTTGATGAGTTCGGCCACGCGGTGCACGTCTTCATGGCCCATGCCCTGCGTGGGTTCGTCGAGCAGCATCAGTTCGGGGTCCATGGCCAGCGTGGTGGCGATCTCGAGCGCGCGCTTGTGGCCGTAGGGCAGGTTCACCGTGAGCTCGTCGGCCTCGTGCGCCAGGCCAACCTCCGCAAGCAGTTCG
>Ga0307406_10002204_pt1 | contig 10600 bp, 3 predicted proteins | sample 322Cmetagenome_3_FD_203706 | JGI IMG/M metagenome (GOLD analysis project Ga0307406, IMG submission 203706) | Maize rhizosphere microbial communities from greenhouse at UC Davis, California, United States - 322HYB-C-2 | ecosystem: Host-associated > Plants > Roots > Rhizosphere > Soil | place... | reverse complement strand
ATCTTGTCTTGGGCGTAGTCGCCTTTCCAGAATCTTCTTCTGCACAAACGCACGTACCAGTTGCTGAGGTTCTCCTGAACAAAGTCAGAAATAGCTCTTGCAGCTTTTGTTGGCTCGTAGTCGGCATAATAGCTGTCGACGTCTTTTATCAGGGTATTTAATTCTGATAGGATCCATCGGTCGATTTCTGGCCTTTCTTCCAGCGGCACTTCGGCTTCTGCATAAGAGAATCCGTCGATGTTGGCATATAGGGCAAAGAACGAATAGGTATTGTATAGGGTTCCGAAGAATTTACGGCGTACTTCTGCGACACCTTCGATATCGAACTTTAGGTTGTCCCAAGGGTTGGCGTTGGCAATCATGTACCAGCGCGTCGCATCGGGTCCGTATTCGGCCAATGTCGTGAACGGATCAACGGCATTGCCCAAACGCTTGGACATTTTCTGTCCGTTTTTATCTAAAACGAGTCCGTTAGACACTACGTTTTTATAGGCTACTTTATCAAAAACCAGGGTTCCGATAGCATGCAATGTATAGAACCAGCCGCGCGTCTGGTCGACACCTTCGGCAATAAAATCAGCCGGGAAGTCTTTATTTTCGTCAATCTTGTCTTTGTTTTCAAACGGATAATGCCACTGTGCATAGGGCATCGCTCCAGAATCAAACCAAACATCAATCAGGTCGGTTTCACGCTTCATCGGCTTGCCGGATGGTGAAACTAGTACAATTTCGTCTACGACATTTTTATGCAGGTCGACCAAGTCGTAATTGGCTTCTGACATGTTTCCAATCTCAAATCCTTTGAACGGGTTTTCTTTCTGGAAACCCGCTTGGATTGATTTTTCGATAGCGTTGTATAGTTCTTCTACCGAGCCGATGATGGTTTCTTCTTTTTTGTCTTCGGTTCTCCAGATCGGCAGCGGAATACCCCAATATCTTGAGCGGGACAAGTTCCAGTCGTTGGCATTTTTCAGCCAGTTTCCGAAACGGCCTTCGCCTGTAGATTTTGGCTTCCAGTTAATAGTATCGTTCAGGTCAAACATTCGGTCTTTTACATCGGTGACCTTGATGAACCAAGAGTCTAACGGATAGTATAAAAGAGGCTCGTCTGTTCGCCAGCTGTGCGGGTAGCTGTGCACGTATTTTTCGACCTTAAAGGCCTTGTTTTCTTCTTTTAGTCGGATGGCGATTTCTACGTCTACCGATTTTTCTGGCGCTTCGCCAGCATTATAGTATTCGTTCTTTACGTATTTGCCTGCGAAATCGCCCATGTGGGAAGTGAATTTTCCTTGCAGATCGACTAGCGGCACTGGCGTACCATTTTCGTCCAAGACCAGCATCGGCGGCACTTCTGGCACGGCTTCTTTGGCTACCTTGGCATCGTCTGCACCAAAAGTCGGGGCCGTGTGTACGATTCCGGTTCCGTCTTCTGTGGTTACGAAATCGCCCGAGATAACGCGGAACGCATTTTCTGGGTTCTGGTACGGCAGGGCATACGGCAATAATTGTTCGTATTTGATTCCGACCAAATCAGCGCCGAGGGCTTGCGCTACTATTTTATAAGGCAACTGCTTATCGCCGTTTTTTACTTTGTCAAAATCGGCTGCTTCTGCGCTTTCGAAATAGCCTTTGCCGAATTGTTTTCCAACTAAATTCTTAGCCAACACTACGTTGATCGGCTCGAATGTGTATTGGTTGACTGTTTTTACTAGCACGTATTCGATTTTTGGTCCCACCGTCAGTGCCGTATTGGACGGCAAGGTCCATGGCGTGGTGGTCCAGGCTAAGAAATGCACATCTCCGAAGCCTTTAAGTACGGCTGGCAATGTCTCTGCAAGTGTCTTGAACTGGGCTACGATGGTCGTATCGGTCACATCGCGGTAAGCGCCCGGCTGGTTGACTTCGTGAGAGCTCAGTCCGGTTCCTGCTTTTGGGGAATAGGGCTGAATCGTATAGCCTTTATAAAGCAGGCCTTTGTCGTAAATCTGCTTTAACAGCCACCAAACAGTTTCCATATACTTGGACTTGTAGGTGACATACGGATCTTGCATGTCTACCCAGTAACCCATCTTTTCGGTCAGATCGTTCCATACGTCGGTGTAACGCATGACAGTCTTTTTGCAGGCTTCGTTGTATTCTTCGATGGAAATGGTCTTTCCGATGTCTTCTTTGGTGATTCCTAATTCTTTTTCGGTTCCGAGTTCTACCGGAAGTCCGTGGGTATCCCATCCCGCTTTTCTTTTTACCTGAAAGCCTTTTTGGGTCTTGTAGCGACAGAAAATATCCTTGATCGCGCGCGCCATTACGTGGTGAATACCCGGAAGTCCGTTTGCTGAAGGCGGGCCTTCAAAAAACACATAGGGTTTATTTCCTTCGCGCGTGGTTACGCTCTTTTCAAAGATGTCGTGTTTTTTCCAGAAATCAAGCACTTCAGATGCCACTGTTGGCAGGTCAAGTCCTTTGTATTCAGTAAATTTTGTACTCATTTTTATCGCTTTGTAAAATCAATTTGCGAAAGTAATGAATTTTTTAATTAGTTATGGCGTATCGGGGGCGCGTTTTTTATGAAGATTCCGCTGACTATCAGTACTGCTGCTGCTGTTATGATGGAATCGGATTTCTTATATGGATGACATGGACTCTACATGGACTATCTATGGAGTATCCGTGGAGTATCTATGGAGTAACTATGGATGAATACTTTCTCTACTTCAGTTATTGTCTATAAGATAAAGTACTTAAAACTAGAGTTATGCTTATTTTCTTATTCATACAATACTTTATAAGAAAATATTATTCTATTTTATTGTATTATAATCTTATTTGTTTTATATTTGCCCTTGATTTACTTTTATGAATTTCTATACATTATTTTTTTAAAGATTTGTTATACAATTTCATCATAAATTCATTTCTTTACCGTTACAATAGAAACAATTTAACAAGCCATAACTTAATAAAAGACAAGCACATGACCCTCCAAAAACCCTCTAAGGCGCGCCTTATGGCCGCCGCATGCGCCCTGCTCTCTGCAGGCGCCCTACAGGCCCAGGACATCCTCTGGGAAAAGTCCTACGGCGGAAAGCACTCCGAATACCTATTCGATGCACAGCCAACCCCCGACTACGGCTTTATACTCGCCGGAAGCTCCCTATCCAAAAAGACCGGAAACAAGACCGAGGAAGCCGCAGGCGACCTGGACTACTGGCTCTGGAAGATGGACGAGAAGGGGGAGCTCGACTGGCAGAAAAGCTTCGGCGGCGCCGGGGCCGACCTATTGCAGGCCGTGAGGCTCACTCCCGACGGGGGCTTTATACTGGCTGGGACTTCCGAGTCCGCCAAGGGGCTGCAGAAGAAGGAGGACGGCCACGGGAAGGAAGATTTCTGGATCATCAAGCTGAACGCCAAAGGCGCCGAGCAGTGGCAGCGCACCATAGGCGGCTCCGGACAGGAGCTGCTGCAGAGCATCGCTCCTACTCCCGACGGGGGCTATATCATCGGGGGGAGCTCCAGCTCGCCTAGGAGCGAGAAGCTTGCTGCCGGACAGCCGGATGCCTTCGGGAAGTCCGTTGCCGGATTCGGGAACCTGGACTACTGGGCGGTGAAACTGGACTCGGAAGGAAAGATCGAATGGCAGAAGGCCTTCGGCGGACAGTATGCCGACCAGTTGCGCAGCATCGTGCCCGTGCGCGGCGGGGGCTACCTGCTGGCAGGCTCTTCCAACTCTCCTGAATCGGGGAACAAGAGCGAGAAGTGCTACGGCCAGTCCGATTACTGGGTGGTGAAATTAGATCCTAAAGGAGAGCTGGAATGGCAGAAGGCGTACGGAGGCGAAGGCGACGACCAGCTCCAGGCCGCACTGCAGTCCGTGGACGGAAACTTCTTATTGGCAGGAAGTTCTGCTTCGGGAACGACCGGAAACAAGAACGCCTCCAACGGCAAGGGAACCGACTTCTGGCTCCTGAAGATCGACCCTTCGGGGGAGGTATTGTGGCAGAAGACCTACGATATCGGCAAGTCCGACCTGTTGACCTCGCTCGAGGAAAGCCGGGACGGGTCGCTATTGCTCGGGGGGCATGCCCAGAGCGAGACCTACAGCACCAAGAAAAAAGACAAGGAGGGCATCAACGACTATATCGCCATCAAGACCGACCCTAAGGGAGAGGAGCAGTGGACACAGACCGTGGGAAGCGGCGGGGAGGACATACTCCGCAAGGCCGTGGAGACCCGCGACGGGGGCTACCTGCTGGCAGGAACCTCGATGGGGGCCGTGTCCCGCGACCGCTATACCGGGCAGGGGCGCAACGACTTCTGGGTCGTGAAGCTCAAGGACAAGAGGAAAAAGGAAGAAAAGAAGAATCCTATAGAGGCCTACCCCAACCCTACCCTGCACTACTCCAACGTGATCGTGGGCTACGAGTTCGAGAAGGGCACCGCTACCGTGTACGACCTTTCGGGAAGGCAGCTGCAGCACTTCGAGATCCACGACCGCACCGTGCCGGTAGACCTGGGAGGCATGCCAGAGGGCATCTATATCGTGGAGATACGCACCAACGTGCAGGAAGACTCCGTGAAGATCGTAAAAGCCATGAATAAAAACCAATAACAATGAAAACATACTATAACCCTGCTAAAATCTGCAAGCACTTCCTTGTGCTTTTTTACAGCCTCTGCGCTTTCGGGCAGGACCCTTTTGTCACAAGGCCCGACAATGCCTCTATGCTGCATACGGGAGAAATCCCCGTCAACCTTTATACCGGAGTGCCCGACATCAGCATACCCATCTACACCTTCCCTACACATTCCAAAGACATTTCCCTAAACCTCGGACTGAACTACCATCCTGCAGGCCTGTCAACGCTGGACAAGCCAGGCAACATGGGAAGGGGCTGGAACATCAATGCTGTGGGCGTCATAACTAGGTCTGTCGTGCTGCGTCCCGATGAAAGATATAGTGCGGTCGGTGGAATAGACGACTATGATACGATGACCGACGTTTACCAGTTCAGCTTTATGGGGCATAGCGGCCGTTTCATGATCAAGAAGGACTTCACGACAGGAGCCTTCAGCATCCAGATGATGGACCATTCTACACTTAAGATAGAATATGTGTTTAATTCAACCGATAAGAGTATAAACTCATTTACTATTTATGATGACAAAGGCTATAGATATGTCTTTGATCTGTATGACATTAATTTCGCAAGGTTTAAAAGCCGTGGCAATACCATGGAGCTTGTTAACTACAGAAGTGCGCACTATCTTTCTAAAATTTATGACAACAATGGAAATATCATTGTGAACTATTCCTATGACGCACTTTCCAGACCTTATACGGTCGGCTCGGTTACCGTCGGAAATAAGATATCTCATAAGCTCAAGGAGATAAACATTACCGATATAGGAAAAGCGGCCTTTGCTTACACTAATGCAGAAGCTAATGTTATGAAAGATATCACTATCAAGAACATGTCAGGCCAGACTATCGAAAAGACGGTATTCACTTATATGTACGGCACATCGGGAGAACTGACCAAAGTCAGCCGATTTAACAGCAGCCTTTCGGAAAGCCAAGACCATAATATTTACTATAATACCAGGGGACTTCCTCAAAAAGACCTACAGAACGTCTATGAATTCCCATTGCAGGGATGGCTAGAAAAGATTATCCTGCCGACTGGGGGAACCATTCTTTACGAATTCGAATGGAACACTGCCAGACTGACCGGCTACTTTGGCTCACAGGAACAGCAAAACCAGTATTATCTGGAAAACAATCCCGACAATACAGCAATTCGTGAACCTTATGGAAATGGTGGAGGCGACTATGACACTTCTATATCGCGTTCGATGGCTTTCGCTATTACAGGAACAGATCCAAAAAAGCTGGAATTTTTATTTTGGCATAACCCCTACAGCTATCCTCCTGAGCTTGATCCTACTGCAGGTCCGCTCCCTGTCACTTATAAAATCCTATCCGGAAGTACCGTAGTACATGATTTTGGGAGCAATCCTGAAACAGGAACGGTCACGCTGGCTCCCGGAAACTACACGATTTCCATTATCACTGTCTCCAACCTAAACACTACGGGAAACATCTCGATCATGCATGATGTGCCAAGCGGCATACTGAAGAAGTGGCTTTATACATCAGGATTTCGCATCAAAAGAATTGCCACATTCGAGTTTGATGCCAATGCCAACTATCTTTACAATCCTGGCAGCTACCAATATGTTCCTGCTTCGGAAACTTTCTACGACTATTCCATGTTCGATGATTCCTACAAAAGCAGCGGGTATCAATATGATGGCCTGATGCTGTCATGGGAAGACCCTGCTAAAGCAGTCTCCCAGCTTACGGGGTACGCAAACGTAAAAGTAACTAAAGGTTCGGGCAACGGCTATACAAAATATACATTTGCAGTACCTGACGAGCATCCCGTAGCTTACTCGAACGAACATTATGAATCTTTCCGCAAAGGCATGCTAAAAAAAGTCGAGGTAGTCAGCGCTGATGAGGTGGTTCTTTCTACTACAGAAAACACCTATGAACTGACGGCAACCGGAGACTCCTTCCCTGCATTTCCTACTGTTGAGTGGGCTAATTATGTGGCTTCAAAGCTCTCCTGGCCCAAGCTAGCAAGCACGACTGTTTCAGAAAAGCGCGGGGATGCGATAGTGACACTGACCCAGGACTTTACCTACAACGCCGCAAACAAGCAGGTCGCCACCAAGACGCAGACCACCAGCATAAGCGGCGAGACGCTGAGCACGGAATACTACTACCATACCGGCAACTCGCCCCTCTCCACCAACCGGATCTCGCTTCTCGAAAGAAGCGACACTTTCATGAACGAGTCGCTGGTCTCCAGCGAAAAGGCGGCCTATTCGAACGCATGGGCCGGGAATGTCTCTTGGCTGCCTTCTTCGGCCTCCGCTTCCAATGACGGCACCGCCTACCATACGAAGACGAAGTTCAACTCATACGACGAGTTCGGCAACCTGCTGGAATCCGAACAGGAAAGCGGACTGAAGACCAGCTATGTCTGGGGCTATAACAAGACGCTGCCTGTCGCCAAGATAGACAACATGGCCTATGCCGCCATCCCTTCCGGGCTGATTGCAGACATACAGTCTGCTACAGACTCCGGTACCGAAACCGCCGTGCTTGCCAAGCTGGCACTTCTGCGCAGCGATGCCGCGCTTGCAGGAGCCATGCTGACCGCCTATACGCACAAGCCGCTTATAGGCATATCGACCGTTACCGATGCGAAAGGCGACATGCTCCGAAACGAATACGACAGCTTCGGAAGGCTTATCCAGACAAAAGATGCAGACGGAAACGTGCTGAGCGAGACCCAATACAACTACAGACCCTAACCCCCCATACAGCCATGAGAAAAAGACTAGCATATCTATTAGCGCTGCTGCCGTTGACAGCCTTCGGCCAGACCACAACGCAGAACTTTGTGAAGACTACTACTTATAGGGGAGCTGGGAGTACCGCGCCTGCCGTACAGATTACCTACCTTGACGGGCTGGGCCGCCCCATACAGCAGGTCGCCCAGGGGCAGTCGGCCTCCGGAAAGGATATCGTGACCCATATAGAATACGACTCGCTGGGAAGGCAGCACAAGGAATTTCTGCCTTACAGCACCGAGACGGCAACAGGCGGCTACCGCACCGATGCCGCTACAAAAGTGCTTTCCTATTACGGCAGCCCGACACTTGCCCTGACAGGAAATCCTGATTTCGAGCCTACCGGAAACCCGTATAGCGAAAAGCTCTTCGAGGCCGCTCCAGTAAGCCGCGTGCTCAAGCAGGCCGCTCCCGGCAATGCCTGGGCCATGGGAGGTGGAAAGGAGATCAAATTCGACTACCTGTCCAACTCGGACGAGGAGGTGCGCCTGCTGAGGGCCGTTGCCACGTGGGACGAAGGGAAGGGACTCTATACCGAAGAAATCGAGAACACAGGAGCCTTTTATGCTGCCGGCGAGCTCTTTAAGAGCATTGTCCGCAACGAGAATTGGACCAGCGGGACGGAAAATACCACCGAGGAGTTCAAGGACAAACAAGGCCACGTGATTCTCAAAAGAACATATGGCGAATCTATCGAAAATGAAAATCTTACGAATACGGCTCACGACACCTACTATCTGTATGACCAATACGGGAACGTGGCTTTTGTGCTTTCCCCTAAGGTTGACCTGCAGAATCTCCAAGCTTCCCTAGAACATCTTTCCTATCAGTACTTATATGACAACCGCAACCGTCTTGTTGAAAAAAAACTGCCTGGAAAAAACTGGGAATATGTCGTCTACAACAAGATGGAACAGATTGCCGCAGCCGGACCAGTCGGTTCACCGTTTGACGACATTGTGGGAGACGGTTGGCTGATTACCAAATATGATGCTTTTGGGAGGACCGCTTATACGGGATGGTATCAAGATACTAAATATCCGACCACAAATAAGGGAAGAAAGGAAATCCAGGCTTTTTATGATGACGCTTCAGACGTATGGGAAGAAAGGAATTCAGGAATTACCGTTGAAGGCGTCGCCTTCAATTATACAAACAACTCGTTTCCGCAGTCTTCCTATCATGTGCTTACCGTCAACTATTATGACGACTACAGCTTCCCGAACCCTCCGGCCAGCTTCGGCCCCGTAGAAGGACAGACGGTCTATTATGACAATTCCACGCGTAAGCCAAAAGGCATGCCGACCGGCTCTTGGGTGCGTGTGCTGCAGGCCAGCACCGACTATCTGGGGCAGCCTTCTTATGTACTCTATGACTACAAGGGAAGGGCCATACAGCAGAAGACCAACAACTATCTGGGCGGCTTCCATCAGGTAAGCACCCTACTTGATTTTTCGGGCAAGACGCTCAAGTCCGTGACCGCGCATGCGCGAGCCGGAACCGCAGCCGAATATACCATAATCGAAGACTTTGGCTATTCGGCACAGGACAGGCTCATCTCCCATATGCACAAGTTGAACAGCAAGCCTGTGGAAATGCTCTCTTCCCGCACTTACGACGAACTGGGACAGCTTATCCTGAAGAATGTGGGAAGGTCCGGTCTTATGCCACTGCAGACCGTGAACTACTCCTATAATGTCCGGGGCTGGCTCAAGGAAATTAACAAGACGGCCGGGCTCTCCCTGGATCCGGGGCTAGGATTGCCGGATCTCTTTGCCTTCCGTATCAACTATGATACCGTAGGAAACGATCTGGGAGGAGAGATCAAGGAGTTCTATAACGGCAACATTTCTGAGACCTCCTGGCTTAGCGCCAATGACAATATCTTGAGAAGCTACGGCTATAAGTATGACGGCCTAAACAGACTCAGGGAAGCCATCTACCAGAAGGGGGGCGCCAGAACCAATTCTTATAACGAGGAGATGCGGTATGACAAGAACGGGAATATCGCCGACCTGAAAAGGAACGGCGACTTTGACCAGCCGACTCCCAACATCATGATCGACGATTTACAGTATACTTACGATTCTGGCAACAGGCTGCTGGCCGTCAAGGATCATACCACCCATCCGGCTGGGTTTGACAATAGTGCCAACAGCCCTGAGGAATACGGCTATGACGACAAGGGCAATATGGTTCGCGACGACAACAAGGGAATTACGCAGATCATCTACAACCACCTGAACATGCCGAAGGTGATTTATTTTGCTGCCGGCACGAAAATAACGTATCTTTATGATGCTTTGGGAACCAAGCTGGGCAAAACCGTCACGGAACCGACCGAGGAAGTACGGACTGACTACCTGAACGGTTTTCAGTATGAGGATGAGGGAACTAGGTTTTTTGCAACGGCTGAAGGCTACGTGAATTTTATGCCCAACAGGGGCGGCTATACCACCAACTATGTGTATAACTATACTGACCACCTAGGCAACGTGAGGCTGAGCTATTCCTATACCTCCGCCGGACTGAAGATATTAGAGGAAAACAACTATTATCCGTACGGACTCAAGCACGAAAAGTACAATTCGGATGCCTATCAGACCGTGAGCACCGAAAACGGGAGCTATGACAGCGGGGTAGCCGTAGTACAGGCGCAGAGACTCAACTATAGATACAAGTACAACGGGCAGGAATTCCAAGACGAGCTCGGGCTCAACATGACGGCGATGGATTTCAGGCAGTATGACAATGCATTGGGAAGGTTTTATAACCCAGATGTATTATCTGAACTGTCTTATGATGTTTCTCCTTATCGTTTTGCATATAATAATCCAAATTTTTGGAGCGATCCGACTGGATTATTCGAATCAGAAGCTGCCGCTAATGCTCATATAAAAACTTATGGACTTACAAATGCTTTTGTATCTTATAATGAATCCAGAGGTTTTTGGGAGATTGATTCGGGAGGTTTTACTTTTTGGGAACAAGGAGGCAGTTTTATTATAAACTATGTTTCACAAAATTCTGTAGTCTCTTTAATTTTGAAAGGAAGTGGAAGTGGAGCAAATCCTCCCAAACAAGGAGGATTGACTATTTGGGGCACGGTTAGGGATGGAGATACTTGGGGAAGAAAAGGTACTACTACTCATTCTTTAGAATCAAGTGAACTTATAACTCC
>Ga0307406_10002198_pt1 | contig 10620 bp, 12 predicted proteins | sample 322Cmetagenome_3_FD_203706 | JGI IMG/M metagenome (GOLD analysis project Ga0307406, IMG submission 203706) | Maize rhizosphere microbial communities from greenhouse at UC Davis, California, United States - 322HYB-C-2 | ecosystem: Host-associated > Plants > Roots > Rhizosphere > Soil | place... | reverse complement strand
TAATCACCCGACCTGTTCCAATATTTCCCTGATCACCAACCGGCACGAACCGCATCCCGTACCGGCCCGCAACCGTCTCCCTACCTCGCCGACCTCTTTTATTCCCTCTTTTCGAATTATTTCGGCGATCGCGTCCTCCGAAACGCCGAAACAACTGCAGACCAAGGCGGTCTCGCCCCGAAACTCTTCTACACGCCTGGACCGGAGATCGGCGAGTGCGGCACGGACCGCATCGACCGCCGCGGAACGGCAGTGCTTCCGGCCGACCGGACACGATCCCAACTGCTCCCCGAGCAAGGTGGCCAGTTCCCCGTCGTCGAGTCCATGAAGACTGCCCAGTCGCCGATCGGTCAGCCGATCCGCCAGCACCTCGGCCGCCGCCAACGCGAAACCGCAGCCGTTTGAGCGATACGCCGACTTCCTAATAAGGTCCGCCTCGACCTCAAGAAAAAAACGCACGAACGACCCACATTCCAGGGCCAGCCCCGTCCCGTCTGCGCTCGATGCCCGAGACGCCTTCGCCAACTCGAGCTCGCGAAGTTTTTCAGCGACTTTTCGCGTGTAAATGGGCACGTTCAATTTTGCCACAGGTCGCCGAACCTGTGCTTCCGGAGCGGCAAAAATGACCGCGGACACGATTTTGTGTAGAATTTCAGCGAGATATGCGCTCGACCGCGATCATTTTTTTCTTTGTAGTCGTATTTGCCGCCGGCTGCCGCAAGCCGGCCGCTCCGGTGAACGTCGGTGACCGGCCTGTGTCGATCAACGACCGGCCGATGGGCTCCGCACCGGCGGGGCCGACCCGCCCGCTGGCTGAAATGAGCTGGACAACGCAGGGCGGCGCGGTGTCAAAAATGAAGGATTTCGGCGGGAGAGCGGTGATCCTCGATCTTTGGGCCACGTACTGCCCGCCCTGCATCGAAGAGATCCCGCACCTTCGGTCGTTGAAGGCAAAATACGGCGAAGACTTGAATATCGTCGGCCTCCACGTCGGCGGTGACGAAGACCGCCCCAAGATCCCCGCGTTCGTTGAAAGGCTGAAGATCGACTACCCGATCGCGTATCCGGACGACGACCTCACCGAGTTCGTAACGGCCGGCGATTCGCGGATACCGCAGACAGCAGTTTTCGATCGCGAAGGTCGGCTGATCGAGAAATTCGTCGGCTTCGATCAGAACGTGAAAGCCGCCCTCGACGAGGCCGTCCGCCGCGCGGTCGGGCAGTAGTAATAATTTACAATGGCGGACCCGGCCGGAAAGCATACGCTTGTCACGATGGAACAGGTCTCGGCCGGCGGCGTCGCATTTCGCCGTGCGGGCGATCTTGCCGAGGTCGCCATCTGCAAGATCGTGCCCGAGATGCGGTGGCAGCTTCCGAAGGGCGTCATCGATGCGGGTGAAACCGCCGAGATCGCGGCGGTCCGCGAGGTCCGCGAAGAGGCCGGCATCGTCGCCGAGATCGTCGCACCCATCGAGACTATCGAATACTGGTTCATCGCCAACTACACCGGCGAACGCGTGCGCTATCACAAGTTCGTTCACTTTTTTCTTATGGAATTTCGTTCCGGCGACGTCGGCGACCACGACCACGAAGTAGCTGAGGCTGCCTGGCGGCCGATCGACACCGCCGTTGAGATGCTAGCCTTCAAAAGCGAAAAGGAGATCGTCAAAAAGGCCGGAGAAATGATCGCCAAAACGGCCGCTGATTGACCCCGACATGCGCGACATTCCGGTCGGTAACGGTTCCCTCCTGATCACGTTCGACGAGCACTATCGTGTGCGTGACGTTTACTTCCCGCACGTCGGTCAGGAAAACCACTCCGAAGGTCTGCCTTTTCGGTTTGGGATCTGGGTCGATGGCGAGTTCTCGTGGGTCGAGGCCGAAACCTGGGAGAGGTCCCTCAAGTATCTTCCAGATACACTCGTCACCGACGTTACCCTGCGCAACGATACGCTCGGGATCGAGATCGCTTGCAACGACGCCGTTGCGTGCGACACAAACGTCTTTGTCCGCCGCGTCGAGGTCCGGAACCTTCGGCCCCATATCCGCAACGCTCGCGTATTCCTGCACCACGATTTTCGCATTTACGAGAACCCCGTCGGCGATACCGCATTTTACGATCCTGCCTCGCGGTCTCTCATCCACTACAAAAAGCACCGTTATTTCTTGATCAACACCGCACCGCATTTTGATTCGTTCGCGACCGGAAGAAAGGCGTTCGGCGAGATGGAAGGCACTTGGCGCGATGCCGAGGACGGTGAACTTTCGGGCGGGGCGATAACCGAAGGCTCGGTCGATTCGACCGTCGGGGTGCATTTCGATCTCGCGCCCGGATCTTCGTACGAATTCTACTACTGGATGGCGGCGGGCACGTCCCGTGACAAGGTGAGGGCCCAAAATCAGGTCGTTCTGACCGTCGGCCCGGAACAACTCCTTCGGTCCACCGAGATCTACTGGCGTGCCTGGGTGAACAAGAACGACACCGAATTTGGCGAACTTCCCGAGCCGGTCGTCGAGCAGTTCAAACGTTCCCTCCTGATCGTTCGCACCCAGATCGACGACGACGGGGCCATCCTCGCGGCCAACGATTCCGACGTCACCCTGCGAGCGACCGACCACTACAGCTACCTCTGGACGCGTGACGGCGCCTTCGTCGCAAACGCCCTCGACGCCGCCGGCTTTTCCCATCTGGCCCGGCGCTTCTACCATTTTTGCGGACGCATCGTGCACGCCGACGGATACTTCCTTCAGAAGTACAATCCCGACGGCACCGTCGCGTCCGGCTGGCACAGCGCGTGGGACCCGGCCCGTCAGGAAACGCTGGTCCCGATCCAGGAAGACGAGACGGCCTTGGTTCTGTGGGCGTTTTGGGAGCATTACAGCAAGTTTCGCGACATCGAGTTCGCACAGGCACTTTATCGACCACTCGTGACGTCGTGTGCGGATTTCATGCTCGATTTTCGCGATCCGGAAACGAATTTGCCGCTTCCGAGCTGGAACCTGTGGGAGGACCGCCGCGGCGTGCACACGTTCACCTGCTCGACGGTCGTCGCGGGGCTCCGGGCGGCGGCGAATTTCGCGCGATTGTTCGGTGACGTGGGCCGGGCCGAGAGTTATGAGAAAGGCGCCGAAGAAATAAAAGCCGCAATGGCCGAACACCTTTATAGCGACATACTCGGGCGGTTCATCCGCGCCATACAGGCGAACGGTGACGGGACCTCCGCGCCCGACGAGACGGTCGATGCCTCGCTGTTCGGTCTTTTCTATTTTGGCGTTTTCGATCCCCGTGACGAGCGCGTTCAGGGCACCATGTCCGCGGTCGCGGAAACGCTTCGCGCAGGAGACGCCGTCGCCCGATTCGAGAACGACGGCTATATGCGTACGCAAAAAGACGGGCCCGGCAATATCTGGTTCATTTGTACGCTTTGGCTCGCGGAATATTACATTTCCGCCGCCCGGACCGTCGAGGAACTGAAACCGGCGTTGAATATCCTCGAGTGGACCGCCGCCAACACGTTGCCCTCCGGGGTTCTCGCGGAGCAGCTCGACCCCTCCACGGGCGGGCAGGTCTCGGTGTCGCCTCTGACGTGGTCGCACTCGACCTTTATCGCCGCGGTTTCGCATTACCAGCAAAAGTTACACGAACTGTTACAATTACCGACGTAACTTCGTCAGCAATTATCCAGAACGCCCGCTCCTGAAGATCCCTTTATGCGTCGAGCAAAGATACTGGCCACACTCGGTCCCGCGTCGAACACCGAAGACACCCTCGAAAAAATGATCGAGGCGGGCGTCAACGCGGTACGGATCAATATGTCGCACGGCACGCACGACGAGCACGAACTGTCCATCGCCCGTGCCCGTGCGGCTGCTGACAAACTCGGTCGGCCGCTCGCCATTTTGGTCGATCTTTCCGGGCCCAAGATCCGCACCCGCACGCTCAAGAACGGCCAGTCCGTGCTGCTCGAAAAAGGGGCCGAATTCACGATCACGACCCGCACTGTCGAAGGTGACGCGCGCGAGGTCGGCACAAATTTCGCGCAATTGCCCGAGGCGGTAAAACCCGGCACGAGAATTCTCGTCGATGACGGCGCGATCGAGCTGCTCGTGGAGTCGATCGACACGACCGACGTCAAAACACGCGTCGTCGTCGCCGGCATGCTCAAGGAACGAAAGGGGATAAATCTTCCCAACACGCCGCTCCCGATCCCGTCGATGACCGAAAAGGACCACGCCGATCTCGAGTGGGCGATGGGGCAAAACGTCGACTACATCGCACTTTCGTTCGTCCGCCGGGCAGAAGACTGCCGAGATGCGAAGGCCCTCATCAAAGAGTTCAGCAAGCGCAAGACGGGCCGTGCGCTGCTGGTCGCCAAGATCGAAATGGCCGAGGCCATCGCGAATCTCGACGAAATTATCTCCGCGACCGACGGCGTCATGGTCGCCCGCGGCGATCTCGGAGTCGAAACCAGCGTCGAGCACGTGCCCGTCTATCAAAAAATGATCATCGGGAAAGCGGTCGAGCACGACAAATTCGTGATCACGGCGACCCAGATGCTGCAGTCGATGATCGATTCTCCGAATCCGACAAGGGCCGAAGCTTCGGACGTCGCCAACGCCGTCTGGGACGGCACAGACGCGGTCATGCTGTCGGCCGAGACCGCCTCGGGGGCATACCCCGTCGAGGCGGTAAAGACGATGGGCAACATCATCGACGCCGCCGAAACGATCGAGCCCGCACAGCTCAATAAGCCCGTAAAACTCACCTTGCCGCCGAGCGGCCGTACCAGTCAGGCCTTGTGCAAAGCGGCCGTTTATGCGGCCAAGGAAACGATGACGGAGAAGGTCGCGGTTTTTACCGAATCGGGCCTGATGGCCCGCCGTCTCTCGAGCATGCGTTCCGGGCTCCAGACATTCGGCCTCACGACGTCGAGCGACGCCTGCGACCAATTAGCGCTGATCTGGGGCGTTCAGCCGTTTCATCACCAGAAAATATCTCCGGGAGCCGGCAGCGATACGATCGGGAACATGACGATCTCCGATCTCAGCGGGTCGGGCAACGATGCGACCGCCGAATTGTTGAAGATCGGCGAAGGTAAACTTCTTGAAGCTGGTGTTGTGACGGCCGGCGAGACACTCATTATGATGGCCGGACGCTTGTCGGGTCACGGGTTGTCGAGCTCGGTGATTGTTTGGACGATTGGGAAGGACGTGGCGGACAGATGAAGACCTTTGGGTCTTACGACTACACCGTCGGCCCGACGGCGTAGCCGATCGCCCAGGTCGCAACCATCGCGAAGGCACCCCAAAACAGGACGCGCGCGCCGCCGACCCAAATGCCGGCGCCGCCGGCCCTGGCCGCAAAACCGCCTAAAACAAACAGAAGTATTAGCGAGATCGGCACCACGATCGCGGTCATCGCCCATTGAGGAGCAAGGGCCGCGGCGCAAAGCGGCACTCCGGCGCCCGCGGCAAAGCTGACCGCCGAGAAGACCGCAGCCTGAAGCGGGCGGGCGGCCGTGGCTTCCGTGATGCCGAGCTCGTCCCGCGCGTGAGCGGCAAGGGCGTCGTGGGCCATCAACTGATCCGCGACCTCGCGTGCCAGCCGCGGCTCGAGGCCCCGACTGACGTAGATCCCGGCCAACTCCATTTTTTCGCCTTCCTCGTCCGCGGCGAGCTCGCGTTTTTCGCGTTCAAGGTCCGCATTTTCCGTATCGGCCTGCGAATGAACGGAGACGTACTCGCCAGCCGCCATCGACATGGCACCGGCGACCAAACCGGCCAGACCGGCGATCAGCACCGCCGGCTTGCCGCTGTCCGCCGCCGCCACGCCGATTATCAGGCTCGCCGTTGAGACGATGCCGTCGTTGGCGCCGAGGACCGCCGCGCGCAGCCCTCCGATGCGTTCCGTTCTGTGCTTTTCTTTATGTTTGCGAGACCGCAAACGATGATCGGCCATACCCACAGTTTAGGCCGTATTTTCGTGTTGACCAACACCGCCCAAGCAATTGCGGAAATGAGGTTTACGAATTTATTTCGGGTGATATTTGGAAGTCACGTTGACACGGCCCCATTTCAAGGTCATCGCCATCCAGGCCAGCTCATCCAGAAAGCCGCCAACGCGTTTTTCGTAAGCATCGTCGAGCAATTTCCCATCGTCGTCAAACTTGCCCGCGACGCCCGGAAAATTCAGGTCCGTAAAACACACGGCGAGACCGAGCTCCCTGACCATGTTAACCATCGCCTCGATCACGCGTGTGCCGCCCCACGGCCCGGCCGAAACGCCGACAAAGGCGACCGCTTTGTGGATATATTCCTTCAGGAGAATGTCCAATACGCTTTTCAAAGGCCCCGGATAACCGTGGTTGTATTCCGGCGTCACGATGACCAGGCCGTCCGCCTTGACGATCGCGTCGCGCCACTCCGGAAACTGATCCGCGATCCCCGTACCGTAATCGTCCTGGGGCAGCACGAAGTCCCGCACGTCGAAATAGCGCGGTTCGATATCGGGCCGCTGCCGCATTTTACCGTACACCCATTTCGCCGCCGCCTCGCTGTGCCGGTCGCGGCGGTTGGTTCCTAAAATGATCGGGATAAACAGTTTATCGTCGGCCATTGTGAATTATAAGTGCGGACGAAGATCGATTTATTCCGCCGGTCCGCTCGACCGAAAAGCGGTGGCTCAGCCTATAAAAGCCGGTCTGCGCCAATTCGCATCGAAGGCCGAACGCTCCGTATTTCCGGGTGCGAATTGTCGGACGGAACGAACGTCGAATCGAGCGCTCCCGATTCGACCCAACTCTCCAACATTACCTCCGAGACTGCGGCCTCATCTCTGAGAAATTCGAGGAGCCCTTCCCGCGTAAACTCGTGGACGTCGAGACCCTCGGCCGTTCGTCGAAATCGCACATTCCCGAAAACCGCGAATGTCCCGTGCGGCCCGCCGCGTCGGAAATAGAGCCGGTCGTTAAACGGGCTTTGCTCGCGCGAATACTTCTCGTACCGCTCGAAATAAAAATCCGTATCGACCGGGTCGAGACGCAGCCGGCACGGGATGTATTCGGAAAGCGGCGGGAAATCTCGCCAGACGACGTGGCTGCCGTTCGACGGTTCGACCTCGACCCGGTGGGCCGGATCGTCATTGACGAAAACCTCACTCGTGATCGGGAGCGGCCGGTACGTCAGCATCGACGAATCGACCATCCAATCGCGCCCTTCGATCTTCACCTTCACGGTGCCGTGGTTGATATCCGGAATATCGAACATCGACCCCGCCACACGCCTCGCATCAAAACCGAGCGACATCAGCAGCACGCAGAGCGCGTTGCTCGACGGCCAGCATGTGCCGCCAGACCCGTTCGCGATCCAGTTCTCGAAAAAATCCGACGCGTCGAGACCCGGCATCATCGTGTCCGGGCTGCGCAGGGCGATCATTTTCCTGATGTTGTCGAACGGGACGCACGCACACCAGGCAGCGTAAAGCTGACTCAGGCCGTCAAAATCGACCGGAACCTCCTCGACGAAACCGAGGGCCGCCGTTATCCGGGTAACCAGCTCACGCGACAGCGGCCCATCAGACAAACCATCTGCCGAGCCGGCCGTTTTATCATTCATTGCGTCTTAAAAAAATGCCGGAGTCGAACGTCCAAAGATCGAGACCGTCAATATTGCCGACCGGTATGCGCCTGGGCGGCAATTGCGCCGAATACTAATTTTCCTTTATCGACGACCCCTTGAGTATCACGTCACCCGAGGCTTTCACAAAAACGTCGTTCGTACCGACTATCGTGACCTTATTTCCCTTTATCGCGATGTCCCCGTTCTTTTTCAGAACGATCTGGGCCGCGCCTCCTTGCGAACGGATGATGGCCTCGCCCTCGTTAAGCGAAAGGAAGTGCTTGCGATACTCCTGATAGGCTTCGAGCTTCCTGATCCGCTCCTCTAACTGCCTGATACGCTCCGAGGTTTGAAAATCGTTGATCATTTCGTCTCCTTTATATATATGAAATTCGGAAAATACCGCGGGCGGTTCGTCCGGGATAATCGCGTAAATTCCGGGAACGAAGCGATATTAAAATAGCCGTCGGGAAACGACAAAACAACCGCGCTATTCGGTGCTAAGCACCTGCGCAACGGTTTCCGGCTTGAGGCCTTTGCCGTTGCGGTTGTTGAAGTCGGAGAGTGAAATTTGCGGGTCGCGCCACGAGTCGAGGTGCCCGACCTGGTGGACGCACTGGATGGTGCACGTGGGGGCACACCATTTTTCGGTGATGTACTCGCGTTCCATGTCGTCGCGGGTGTATTCGAGAAGCGGAATGCCCGGCGTGCCTCGCTGCTGCGAGCACCAACTCACGATCCCGCCCTCGTCGATGTAAAGGTAACGAGCACCGGCACGGCATCGCCATGCGTATTCGCCGCCGTCGACGAGGTCGTCCTGAAACCAGTTCCACCGGGCGTACGAGCGGGCACCTTTGGATTTAATTTCTTTGTAGACTTCCTTCTCGCGGTCGGTCAGACCCTTGTTGAGGCCCATCTCGTCGTGGATGACGCCGACGGTGGAAGAAAATCCGAGCTCGCGCGCCCGGTTGGCGATCTGCAGGGCCTCCTCGGGCGTCGCCACACCGCCGCCGACCACCGAGTTGATATTGACCTTGAACTTTGCGTGGTCGCGCAAATTGACGAGCTTTTGGTCCAGCACCTTGAGGCTCTTTTTCGACACCTCGTCGGGCGTCACGTTGTCGATCGAGATCTGCAGGTAATCGAGCCCGGCTTCGTTCAGCTTTTTTACTTTTTCGGGCTGGAAATAATACCCGTTCGAGATCAGCCCCGCGATCATCCCGTGGTACCTGATGCGGCCGATGATGTCGTATATCTCGGGGTGCATCATCGGCTCGCCGCCGGAGATCGTCACCACCGACGTGCCGAATTCCGCCAGCTTGTCGATCCGCTCCAGCATCGTCGCGATGGGCACCGGCTCGCTCGTCTTGTCGTATTCGTTGCAATAAGCGCACGAAAGATTGCACCGCCGCATCGGGACGATGTGCACCAGCACCGGATGCTTCGTCGACGCGAACGCACGCACCGTGTGCCTGACGCCGCGTGTAAAACGGCTGAAACTGCTCGCTTTGGGCATAGCTGAAAGGAAGCGAAGGCGGATGGGTCCGCCGAAACGGCTAAACGGTTAATTATAGAGACGTACGAGAGCCATTTCAAACCGCAAAAAAGGCATCGACCTTGCCGGGCCAATGCCTTTCATTAAAATTCACGCGGGAATTATCCCTTAATGATCTTTGTTCCCTTGGGCAGTTCGATCTTGAACACCGCCGCGTTGATGGTTACATTCTTTTCGAGATTAGACAGCAAAACGGTGGTCGCGTCCTTGTTGGCCTCGACGATTCTGGACTGTACCGGGAAGCCGTCTTTGTCGACCCATACTTCGGCCGATTTGTAGCTCGCCGCCGTCTTCGGCGTCATCTGCAGGTGCCACGTTTTTGCCCCGTTCGAAAGGGTGGCTTCCCCGAGATATTGGACGTCGTAATTGGCCTTTAGCTGCGTCTTGGACATGTTTAGAAACGCCAGGGCACCGCCCGCTTTCGCGTTCCCCGTAGCGGTGTCGGTGGTTCCGGTATATGCCTGCCCGAGACGCGGCCGGTAAATGACGTACTGTTTATTCACGACCGCGAGCGACTCGTCAGGTTTTACCCAATCTATGCGGACGAACGGGTTACCGCTCCGCTGCGGCAGGTAAAGCACCTTGCCCTGCGTGGTCTCCGTGTCGCCGAGCTGCGCGTTTTCCTTGACCATCGTCACGCCCGCCCGCAGAGACGTCAGGCTCTTGTTTTGGGCGTCCATCCGTTTCAGGATCTCGTTCAAAACGCCTTGGGCGCTTGCCGCGGAATTGATGAAAAGCACGACCGCGAGCACCGGCAATCCGAATCTCAAAATCTTTTTCATAAAAGCTCCCGACCTCTTAATAAAAAATGCTAGAGGCCCAAAACGGCACTCTAACATGGGAAAGTATGATTCTTATCCTAATCTTCAGCGGATTTCAACGTCGTAAACCAATTCCCCGCCGCCCGTCCGCCTCTCTTTGACCCCGACGATCTCGGCCTGCGGGTCGCCCGTAAGCTCCCTCACGCGGGCCTCGAAGACCTTTTTTTCGGGCGAATAGTCAGATTGTTTGACGACCAGGTGGGAACCGCGGGTTGCAAGTTTTTCCCGCCTGTCGAACCACGATTTGGGGGTAAAAAAAATAAAAGCGACGATCAAAAGGCAGAAAATAACATAGATCGACGTCTCGCGGCTGAAGTCCCAAAAGATGAATCTGCGAAGCTTGTTATTCATCGTCGACGGTGTGATTTAGCCGGCTAACGAACCACCTGAAACAGTGAAGCACCGAAACAGTTTATATCCGCCACCGTAAACCGTTACTGATCAACGACATGACCGTCGCGCATACGGACGATCCGGGAGCACACGGCCGCGGCCTCGGGATTGTGCGTGATCATGATGATCGTCTGGTCGTACTTCTCGTTCAGCTCCCGAAACATTTCAAGCACGATCTGCGAATTCTCGGTGTCGAGGTTGCCGGTCGGCTCGTCGGCCAGGATGATCGCAGGG
>Ga0307406_10002197_pt1 | contig 10621 bp, 6 predicted proteins | sample 322Cmetagenome_3_FD_203706 | JGI IMG/M metagenome (GOLD analysis project Ga0307406, IMG submission 203706) | Maize rhizosphere microbial communities from greenhouse at UC Davis, California, United States - 322HYB-C-2 | ecosystem: Host-associated > Plants > Roots > Rhizosphere > Soil | place... | reverse complement strand
TCTTTCCTTAGCGCGAAGCGGGTTCTGCCGGCAGCGTGTCGGGCCAGTTCACGATTACGTGCACCGGCGCGCTGTCGGCGCCGCCCGGTCTGAGCGGCCGGCGGACGAGGAACTGCTGGCCGTCCGCCGTCGGCGTGAATTGATCGAACGCCGCCGACGGCTCTATGCGCAGCGAGAACAGCCGCAGCGGCCTGCCCGCTTTGGTCGGATCGCCGTCGGGCATCGAGACGCTCATGACGTCGCCATCCGGACCGAGATAGAAAAGCTCCTTGCCGTCGGCGCGCCAGCGTGGCTGCACACCGCCGCCGGTCGAGAGCTGCCAGCGCTCCCCCGTGGACGGGAAGCGGATCGCGAACACCTCCGGCCGCGACTGCACCGCGCCGTGAAAAGCCACCCATTTTGCGTCGGGTGAGAATCGCGGCTCGTCCGCGAGCCGGACGCCTTCGACGAGCGGCACGCGCTCGCCGCTGCCGTCGATAGCGAGCGCCCACAGCTGATAGTCGCTGTTTTCCACCGGCCGCCCCACCGTGAGCCACTTCCCGTCCCGGCTCCACGAGTCCGGATAGGTCGCGCCGCTGACGACCTCGCGCTCCTCGCCGCCGAACACGTTGCGAATCACCAGGCTGCTCCCGCGCCGATAGGCGATCATCTCGCCGTCCGGCGACCAGGTGGGGTCGGACACCGGCGCCGCCGTATCTTCCTTCGAGATCGGCGTGCTCAGGTTCCGCGCCGAGTCGATGAGATAGAGCGCGCTGCCCGACGCCTCGCGGCGCAGCGTGGCGACGATGCGCGTGGCGTCGGGAGAGAGATCGAAATTGGTGAAGGCGTCAGGGTTGCCGACGCTGCGCAGCGTGCGCCCCGCGCGATCGACCCACTCGAACTGGACTTCGTCGACCCCAGGCGCGCGCCAGGCGACGATGCCGTGGCGCGACACGTCGGCGGAAATCCAGCCGGTTGCCGGGTTCTGAAAGACCTCGGGCGCGAGCCGCACCGCCGTTCCTTGCAGCTCGCCTTTCTTCATGTCGAAGCGCTGGCCGAGCAGCGACCGGTTCTGCCCGAAGACGAGGTACCCGGAGTCATCGACGCGCACGCGCGACGTGGTCTCGGGCAGCGCGAGGCGGACGCTGCTGCCGTCGTCCACTGAGCCGACGCGCGTCTCGATCCCACCCGCGGCAAGACCGACGCTGTAGACGAAATGCGAGCCGTCGGGCAGCATCGCCGGCCAGTTGTGCCACGCTTCGCGCGGCGCGGTCACGGTGGTGACTTGCCGGCTCTCCCGGCTCGCCGGATCGAAGAGCGTGATGCCGCCGGCGAATGCGAGGAGCAGGCCGCGCGCGCTCCAGTCGCCGCCGCGGAAGGGCAGCGACTGCGCCGGCAGCTCGGTGAGCACCCGCCGTTCGTTGGTCGTGACATCGACCGCGACCAGCTGGTTCGCGGCGCCGAGGACCACGATCTCCTTGCCGTCGGGCGACCAGAACGGCGTCACGGTCGGCATCGAGTCCACGGCAAGCGTCGGCTCGGTGTCGTCGAGGCGGCGCACCCAGAGCCCGCCGGTCCCGCGGTTCGTCATCTCGGTCCACGCGAGATGCCGTCCGGTCGGCGACACCGAGATTTCCGGCAGCTGACCGCCGCGAAACGCGCCGAAGGTAAATCGCACGGCGGCGTGCGCCGGCGTCCGGGGAGCGGCACCCGGCAGCAGGCGTCCTGCTCCGATACCCGCTGCGAGGGCCAGCACCACGGCGGCGGCGAGCGCCCACCACGGCACGCGGCGGGCCTGGCGTGCGCCGGGCGAGACCGGCATCGTGCCGGATCCCGACGCGACATCCTCGAGTGCAAACGCAAGATCTCTCGCCGACTGGAAGCGCTCGTCGGGGCGCTTTTCCAGGCAGCGTCGCACGATCCGCTCGAGCGCGGGGGGGACGCGCAGGTCCGCGCTCAACTCCGGTGGGTCGGCGTTCAGCACGGCCGCGAGAACGTCGACGCCCGTGTCCCCGTCGAAGGCGCGCCGGCCGCTGAGCATCTCGAACATGACCGCGCCGAGCGAGAAGATGTCGGCGCGCCCGTCCACGAGCTGGCCGCGTGCCTGCTCCGGCGCCATGTAGCCGACCGTGCCGATGACCGTATCGGGTGAGGTGGCGCGCGGCACAGAGAGGAGCATCGTCTCCGCCGCGATCGCTGCCGAGGCCGACGCGAGCTGGACGATGCCGAAATCGAGGACTTTCAGCCGGCCGTCGCCGCAGAGGAAGACGTTCTCCGGCTTGAGATCGCGGTGCACGATCCCGCGCTCGTGCGCGGCGGCGAGGGCATAGGCGATCTGGATGGAGTAGTCGAGCGTCTTGCGCAGGCCGAGCGGCCCGGCGGACAGCCGCGCGCGGAGCGTCTCGCCTTCGAGGAACTCCATGACGACGTAGCCGGAGTGATCGTGCCGGCCGACGTCGTAGACCGCGACGATGCCCGGATGCGAGAGCGCGGCGAGCGCCTGCGCCTCGCGCTCGAAGCGCACGAGCGCGGTGCCGTCGGCCGCAAGGTGCGGCCCGAGCACCTTGATCGCAACGTCACGCCCGAGCCGCGGATCGTTGGCGCGATACACCTCGCCCATGCCGCCCGATCCGAGCAGCGAAACGATGGTGTATCGGCCTAGAGTTGTACCGGGGGCGAGGGGCACGGATGCGAAATTATAAGCGCCAGAGCGTCGGGATCCGGGATCCGCGATCAGGGGTGCGGCCGATGCGACCTGGAGTCCAACGCTTTCGGATCCCGGACCCCGGCTCCCGGACCCCGGCTACGGTGCCGAATTGACGGCAACTGTCGACAGCCATTTCGCCAGCGGCGCTGATTGACGCGACTCGAGGGCGGCGCAGCTTTCGATCCGTTCGACCGCCTGCTTGATGCCGCGCTCCGCTGAGGGTATGGGGTTCTTCGCGAAGAACGTGCGCACCTCGTCCGCTTTCGCGGTCGAGCAGAAGTTCGCGGTCGCCGAGACGACGATGGGGACGCCCTGGAACGTTCCGAGCAGGTCTGTGAGACGCTTCCACTCGGACGTGACGAACGTCCACGCCGGCTCGCGACCCCACGGCTTCGCAAGGAGGCCGGCAATGAGGGTGGCGGTGTCCTGCGTGCGCACGTCCGGCGAGACCGCGTACTCGAGCGTCCGCTTCATCAGCGGCGGCTGACGGAAGTAGGGCAGCGCGTTGAAGAGCGTGTAGTACTCCTCCGGGCTCGACTTCAGCTTGTTCAGCCGCGCGACGTACTGCTCGTATAACGGCGCGTCGCCGCCGTATGCGGCAACTTCGAGCACTGCCGGCGCGAGGGTTGGCGGGAGCGACGCGGGGTCGGCGAGGTACTTGGCGGCAAGCTCACGAGCACGGGCCTGCACCTCCGGCGACGCACCCCAGATGCCGACTGTCTGCAGCAGCGCCGCCCGGCGGCTCTGCTCGAGCTCGTCGTCTCCGCTGCCCGGGAGCCCGAGGCGATCGAGCACCGGCTTGAAGCGTGCGCGGACCCACTGCTGGAATTTTGCCTGCTGCTTGGCGTTGACGAGGTATTCGCCGGCATACGCAACACGCGTCGTGATCCCCTCGACCACCGCGGGGACCGTGTCGCTGGCCAGCGCGCCGGCGAGCTCGAAGAACACCCCGACGTCGTGGCGCCCCGACCGCACCATCCACCATTCGTCGCCGAGGAGCCCCACGCGCTCGGTTGGCGCGAGCGTGCCGCGTGCCTTGCGCGCGAGCGCGCGCACGTCGTCCGGCGAGTATTCGGTGAAGAAGTAGCCGACGCTCCCGGCGTTGACGTACGCGGTGGACGCGCAGCCGGGGACGGTAATCGTTTCCTCCGCCTTCGAGATCACCTGGCACGACGGCGCGCTGTCGGGGAACGCCTTGAAGCAGATCGGAATCGTCCACGGCTGCGCCGCGGGGGCAGCGGACCCCGGCGTGCCGGAGAAACGCTCCTGGTGGATGCGCACGGTCGTAGACGATCCCTGGCATGCCGACGCGACACGAAGCACCGGGACGCCGGGCTGGTCGACGTAGCTCGACATGATGCGATCGACCGGCGTGCCGGTGACGCGCGTGACTTCCGTCCAGAAGTCCTCGGCGGCCGCGTTGCCGTACGCATGCTTCTGGATGTACGACGCAACGCCCTTGCGGAACGCGTCCTTGCCGACGTAGTTCTCGACCATGCGCAGGACGCCCGCCGACTTCTCGTAGGCAATCGCGTCGAAGACCTCGTTGATCTCCTCCGGCGTCTCTACCTTGGTGCGGATCGCACGCGTGTTGCGCAGCGCGTCGAGCGCCAGCGCCTTCTGCGTCTCCTCCACGTCGTCCACTTCGACATCCCACTCGGGTTTCCACGCCGCGAGCGGCTTGTTGGCCATCCACGTCGCGAAGCCCTCGTTCAACCAGATGTCCTCCCACCACTTCATCGTCACCAGGTCGCCGAACCACTGGTGCGCGATCTCGTGCGACATCACGGCCGCGACCGTCTTCTTGGTCTCGAGCGAGGCGTTCTCCGGATCCGCCAGCAGGTACTCTTCGCGGAAGGTGATCGCGCCGGTGTTCTCCATGGCGCCGGCGGCGAAATCGGGGACGCCGATGATGTCGAGCTTGCCGAACGGATACTTCACGCCGTAGTAGTCGTTATAGAACTGCAGCTGCTGGATGGCGGCTTCGAGCGCGAATGCCGTCAGGTGCTTCTTGTCGGGCGTGGAGCAGACGCGCACGGGCGTGTCGCCGGCCGATCCCTCGCGACAGACGAAATCTCCCACCAGAAGCGCGACGAGATACGTCGACATCTTCTTCGTCGGCGCGAAGGTCACGGTGTGCTTGCCCGGCTCCGGCCCCGGCGTGTCGGACAGCTGCGCGCCGTTGGAGATGGCGGTGTCACCCTCGTTCACCATCAACGTGATCGCAAAGGTCGCCTTGTAGGCGGGCTCGTCGAACGACGGGAACGCGCGCCGCGCGTCGGTGGCTTCCATCTGGCTGACGGCGTACTTGCGCCCGTTCGCCTTGCTCAAGTAGAAGCCGCGCAGCTTGTCGTTGAGGATGCCGGTGTAGGTGACCTCGATGCGCGCGGGGCCCGCCGCGATCTCGCGCGGCACGCTGAATGTGGCGGTCTCCTGGTCGGCGTTGGTGGTGACCGTGGCCGTCTGGCCGGCGACGCGCACCTCCTGGAACTCGATTTCGGCCGCGTGGAGCGTGATGCTCTTCGCCGGTTCGCGCAACTGCACCTCGATGGTCTCGCGGCCGCGGAAGGTGTCGGTGTTCAAGTCGGGCGCGAACCACAGCGTGTACGCTTCGGGAACCACGGTGCCGGGCAGGCGTTCCGCGGCGACGGGAACGGCCAGGAGCAGCGCAGGGAGGAGGAACAGATAGCGCATAGTCACAAGTTATCAGACGTAGACTCATTCCATGCAGCCGCAGGTCTCGGCGCCGTGGGTGGCACTCGTGCTCGCGCTCGTCTTCGGCCTGTATCTCTGCTGGCAGATGGTGCTGCCGTTTCTGAACGTCATCCTCTGGGCGCTCGTGCTGGTTGTCGTCTTTCAGCCGGTGCACCGCCGTCTGCTGGTCCGCATGGGCAAGCCGGGGTGGGCGGCGATCCTCTCCACCCTGCTGGTGGTGGTCACCATCCTCGGTCCGGTGACGATCGTGACGGTAGCGGTGATCACCGAGCTGCGCGACACGGCCAGCCGCCTCGAAACGAACCCGGTTCAACTCTTCAGCTTCGACTCGCCGATCCTCGGTCCGGCGCTTCGCTGGCTGGATCAGTACATCGACATCGGGCGGTTCCAGTCGCCGACCTTCGTGCGCGAACAGCTCGAGGCGTGGACCGGCACGCTCGCCAACCGGACCATCGGCGTCGTCGGCGGCGCGGTGGCGGTCGTCGTCCAGATGGTGCTGGTCGTGTTCACGATGTTCTACCTGTTCCGCGACGGCGCAGCGCTGCGGCGGGCAATCGACGACATGCTGCCACTGGAGCGGTCGCAGACCCATGACGTGCTCGCGAGGACGCGCGAGGTCATTGGCGCCACGGTGTACGGCGTCATCGTGATCGCCCTCATCCAGGGCGTGCTCGGCGCGTTCATCTTCTGGGTGCTGGGCCTGCCGTCGCCCCTGCTCTGGGGCGTGGTGATGTTCTTCCTCTCGATGATCCCGATGGCCGGCGCGTTCCTCGTCTGGGCGCCGGCGGCGATCTTCCTGGCGTTCACCGGCGCCTGGGCGAGAGCGATCGTCCTCGTCGTCTGGGGCGTGCTGGTCGTAGGGTCAATCGACAACGTGCTCTCGCCCAAGCTCGTGGGCAAGCGCACGCGGCTGCACGAACTCCTGATCTTCTTTTCAGTGCTTGGCGGCATCGAGGTGTTCGGCGTGCTCGGCCTCGTGCTCGGCCCCGTCGTCGTGGCGATCACGCTCGCGCTGATCGAGATGGTGCGGCAGGCGAACCGGCCGCCGCGCGAGACGCTGCGCGAGGAAACGGTGATCGAGCGGCAGGAGGAGATCCGTCAGACGTCGTAGCGGGAAGGTATCTTGCACGAGGCTGCCGCAATGGCCGAGGTGCGTGTTCCGTGGGCAACGCTGCTGAAGGTCATTGCGGCGGTTGCCCTCTGTTTCCTCTGGATCCGCTTGTGGCAGACGGTCACGCTGGTGCTCGTCGCCATCATCATCGCCGTCGGCCTGGCGCCGGCGGTGGGCTGGCTCGAACGCCACCGCTGGCCGCGCTGGGCGGCGTCGGCGGGCGTGGTGCTCGTGCTCGTCGCGATCCTGGTTGGCTTCCTCGTGCTCACGTGGACATCACTCGCCGACCAGGCGCAGAACCTGGGCCAGCGCGCCCGCGAGGTCGAACAGGAGATTCTGAAACGCGCGCCGCAGCCGATCGTCGACCTGATTCGCCAGGCCGACAGCAAGCCTGACGCGTCGATGCTCGCGCCCTACGTGGTCAGGGTCGGCCGCGCGGCACTGGCGGCCCTGGCGATCTTCGTCCTTGCGACGATCCTTGTTGTCTATTTTCTGATCGAAGGGCGGCAGACCTACGCGTTCGTACGCGACTTCGTCCCGCCGCGGCACCGCGCGCGGTTCGATCGCACGGCCGACGAAGCGCGCGAGGTGGCGTTCGGCTTCATCGTCGGCAACGTCATCACGTCGACGTGCGCCGGCATCTACTTCTTCTTCTGGCTCAGCGTACTCGGCGTCCCGGCGTCGCTGCTGCTCGCGCTGCTGGGATTCCTCTTCGATTTCATCCCGGTGCTCGGGTTCTACCTCTCCTGCCTGCCCGCGATCATGATGGCGGCCACCGTCTCGCCGGCGGTGGCGCTGGCCATGATCCCCATCTACCTGTCGTACGACTTCATCGAGAACTACATCCTCGCGCCGCGGGTCTACGGCAAGCGCCTCGAATTGAGCAAGGTCGCGGTGCTGCTGTCGTTTGCCGTCGGCGCGCAGCTCGCGGGAGTGGTCGGAGCGGTGCTCGCACTGCCGCTGGCGGCGATCTTTCCGACCATCGATCGCCTGTGGCTGAGGCGGGCAAGGTTCTCGCAAGGAGAGGCCGCCGAGGCCTGAACGACGCCTGTACGCGGACGAAATTGTCGTTCGATGGCATTTCTGGTGGGTTGATTTTTCCGGGGCGTGTAAAACGCGCCCGGGGACAGGAGGACGCGTGACCAAGTGGACCCTTGCCGTCGTCGCCGCCGCTGCGCTGACCGCAGGATGCGGCAGCAGCGCGAGCGAGAGTACGGATCCGGAGGCGAATGCGCCCGCGGCGGAAGCCGAAGGAGGCGTGACGGGCGCGGCGAAGAAGGCTGCCGCGGCGGTGGGACTCCCGACCTACCGCGAGATCACGCTGCCGGCGGGCACGACGTTGCCGCTCGAACTGAAGACCGCGGTGGGATCGGACACCAGCAGCGTCGAGGACACGGTCCGCGCCTCGCTGCGGCGCGCGATCACGATCGACGGCCGCCAGGTGCTGCCGGCGGGCACCGAAGTGGTCGGCGCGGTCACGAACGCGCAGAAGTCGGGCCGCGTGAAGGGCCGGGCGCAGGTGGCCTTCCGTTTCACCTCGCTGACACACGGCGGCGACCGGTATGACATCCGCACCGAAGCGATCTCACGCCGCGCGGAAGCGACCAAAGGGGAAGACGCGACGAAGATCGCGGTCGGCGCTGGCGCGGGCGCCGCGCTCGGCGCGATTCTCGGCGGCGGCAGCGGTGCCGCAAAGGGCGCAGCCATCGGCGGCGCCGGCGGCACGGGCGTGGTGCTGGCGACCAAGGGCAAGGAAGTTCACCTCGGCCCCGGCGCCGACGTCAACACGAAGCTCACCGCACCGCTGACCGTTCGCGTGAAAGTCTCCTAACGCAGCGGGCCGCAGGCAGTAGGCAGTGAACTGGTCGCGCGGCGACTTCCGTCGCCGCGCTCCCTGACCCCGACCCATGACCCCGGACCCCTGATCTACGACAGCACTCGAATCCGAATCCGGCGGTTCTGCTCGCGCCCCGATTCGGTCTTGTTCGGCGCGAGCGGGCGCTCTTCGCCGAAGCTGATCACGTTGATCTTGTGCAGCGGGACGGAGTGGTGCTCGTGGATGTACCGCTTCGCCGCTTCCGCGCGCGCCAGCCCAAGGCGGCGGTTCGCCTCGATCGACCCCACGTCGTCGGTGTGCCCTTCGATCTCGATGTAGACCGCTGACGGGTTCTCGATCAGCTCGCGCACCAGGTCGTCGATGCGCGCCCGCGCCGCCGGCGGCAGTTCCGCCGCGCCGAACACGAACTGCCCCTGGTCCTCGCTCATGTTGATGTCCCACACCATCCGCTTCGACGATGCGTCGAGCGCGTCGATGCGGCTGCCCGCCTTGTTCGCGGAGTTCGCCGCCGCATTCGCGGCGCGACGGGCGTCGGCCGCGGAGCGATTCACGCCGTCGACCTTACGATCGACTTCGCCAATGCGCCGCTCGGTCTTCGAGGTGCGCTGCTGCGTCTCCTCGAGCGCCTTGCCGAGGCTGTCCACCTTTTCGTTCACGTGGCCAACCGTGCCGCGCACCAGACCCTTCGTGGCGCAGCCGGGCGCGACCGAGATGACGAGCGTCGCCGCCGCGAGAAGCAATGTGTTGTTGTGCACGAAATCCTCCCCGTGAGGCCTCAGCACACGGCAGACCAGCGGCAGGCGTGAAGCAGCGCGCACGCGCGGGCACCGGCATGCGCCCGGGGACGAGCGGCGGGACGAATCTGTCGGCGGCGTGACCGTTTGGTGATTACGTATACTGGCCGATCATGAACATTCGTTTCCTTCTCGCGCTGACGGCGGCGTGCGTGCTGTCGTTCTCGCAGGGCGGCCGTCTCGCAGCCGCCAAGGCACCCGCCTCGTCGTCGTTTCCGCTGACCGTTGACAGCATCATGCGCGGGCCGACGCTCGTTGGATATCCGCCGTCCGACCTGCGCTGGTCGGGCGATTCGAAGGAGCTCTACTTCGAGTGGCGCATGCCGGGCGAGGACGAGCCGGCGACATGGGTGGTCGGGCGCGACGGCGGCCAGCCGCGGCGCCTGTCGGATGAAGAGCGCCGGAGCGCGCCGCCGTCCGACGGTGTGTGGGACCGCGCGCATCGGCGCGTGCTCGCGGTGCAGGACGGGGACATCGTCATCCTCGACACCACCGCGAAAACCCGCCGTGCGCTGACGCGCACGACCGCACGCGAAGCCAGCCCGCACTGGGCGCGCGGCGAGACGCACGTCACCTTCGTCCGCGACAACAACGTGTTCATGGTTCCCGTTTCACAGGGCGGCGCAGCCGCCGGCGCCGACTCGGACCTGCTCGTGCAGCTCACCGACGTGAGCGCGAAGAAGCCCGATCCGCCGATCACCGACAGCCAGAAATTCATCAAGGAAGAAGAGGCGAAGCTTCTCGAAGCCGTGAAGGAAGCCGCCGAGAAGAAGAAGCGCGACGAGGAGAAAGAGAAGAAGCACGCGCCGCCGAAGTTCGAGCTGCAGGAACGCCAGACCGTCACCGACGCCGCGCTTGCCGACGACGACGTGCTCTACATGATGGTGTCGGAGCGGGCGCAGAACGCGAAAACCGCGATCGTGCCGAACTACGTCACCGAATCCGGCTATACCGAAGACCTCACCGCACGGACGAAGGTCGGCGATGCGCAGAACAAGCCGAAGCTGGCGGTGCTCGATCTGAAGAGCGCAAAGACGGCGTGGGCGGCGGTGCCTGGCGTGGACGAGAAGCGCGACGTGCGCTGGTCGATGCCGATGCTGTCAGATGACGGCCGGCAGGCGGTCGCCACGACGCGCGCTGCCGATAACGAAGACCGCTGGCTCGTGCTCGTCGGCCGGGACGGAACCGGAAAGGTCGTCGAGCACACGCACGACCCGGCATGGGTCCGCGATCCGGGATTTTCCGGCTGGCTGCCGGACAACCGGCGTTTCTTCTTTGGCGCGGAGAAGGACGGCTGGGCGCACCTCTACACCGTCGACGTGACCGCGGCTGCGCCGTCGGCGAAGCAGTTGACAAGCGGGAAGTGGGAGGTCGCCGACGCGGCGCTATCGCAGGACGGGACGAAGTTCTACGTCAGCACGAGCGAGGTGCACCCGGGCGAGCGTCACCTCTACTCTCTGCCGGCCGACGGCGGTCCG
>Ga0307406_10002194_pt1 | contig 10626 bp, 10 predicted proteins | sample 322Cmetagenome_3_FD_203706 | JGI IMG/M metagenome (GOLD analysis project Ga0307406, IMG submission 203706) | Maize rhizosphere microbial communities from greenhouse at UC Davis, California, United States - 322HYB-C-2 | ecosystem: Host-associated > Plants > Roots > Rhizosphere > Soil | place... | reverse complement strand
TGCTGCGGCTGGCCTCCCCAGAAGACCGGCGCAGGGTGGCCGCGCGACTGGCTCCGCTGGCGGAACTGCCCAACGCTCTGGCGCGGATGCTGCTGCGCGACGAGCCGCAGATCGCCGGCCTGCTGATCGAGCAATGCGCCTCGCTGTCCGACGCCGATCTGGTCGCCTGTGCGCGAGACGCCGAGCTCGAGCACCGCTTCCTGATGGCCAGCCGTCGCGGCCTGTCGGAGGTGGTCAGCGAGACCTTGCTGAGCTTCGGCGAGAGCCAGGTCATCGAGGCGGTGCTGCGCAATACGACGGCGCGGCTGAGCCAGGTGGCCATCGAGGGGGTGGTGAGCCTAAGCCGGACGGAACGGCATCTGTGCGCCCACCTGCTGAAACGGCCTGAGCTGCGACCATCGGGCGCCTATGTCATGTTCTGGTGGAGCGGTCCGGAGGATCGCCGGACCATCCTGCAGCGGTTCGCCGTGTCCCGGGAGGTGATGCAGGAGGTGTCCGAGGATGTCTTCGCCATGGCCGCCGAGGAAGGCTGGCAGGATCCGGTGTCGCGCAAGGCGTTGCAGTTCATCGAGCGCCGCCAGCGGAACCGCGCCGCCATCGCCAAGAGCCCCTATGGCGGCCTGGAGGAGGCGGTGGCCGCGGCGGGCCAGATGGGACTGTCGCGAGAGATCGCGACCGAGATCGCCTATCTGTCCGGGGTGAAGCCGATCACCGGGGCCAAGATCCTGGGCGATCCGGGCGGTGAGCCGCTGGCCATCCTGTGCAAGGCCACGGGGCTGGGACGGGGCGAGCTGCAGTTGTTGTGGCGATCCATGCGGCGTCCTGAGGCCCTGTTGGACGGCTCTCCCGATCCGGTCTGGGAACGCGTGCAGATCACCTATGAGATGCTGGCCGTCGACCGGGCGCAAACGGTCCTGCGCTACTGGAACTGGTCGCTGTCTTCAGCCCTGACCCCCGCTCTACTCAGGGCGATCCGGGACGGCGAAGAGGAAGGGGTGGACGACTATTCGGCCCCGGAGCGCGCGGCGATGCTGGCGTTGGCGGAAAACTTTGGTCGCTGAATGATCGAGTCGCCGGCCCTCATCAGATTTGAGGTGCTGACACGACGGCATTGCTTTCAAAACAGAAGCTCTCTATTCAAAGCGCCGACGATTGGTCGATGCTGATTCAGTCGAACTGAACAGAGATTGTAGGCGGGATGGCTATGGAAGAGACTTCGCAACTGCTCGAGATGACCGCCGATATCGTGTCGGCCTATGTCGGCAACAATAACGTGCAGGCTTCGGAAGTTCCTGGCCTGATTTCGAGCATCCACGCGGCGCTGTCGCAGGTTTCGACCGGTGCGGTCGAGCCGGAGCCGGAACCCCGCGAGCCCGCCGTTCCGGTCCGCAAGTCGATCACGCCGGATTATCTGATCTGCCTGGAAGACGGTCGCAAGTTCAAATCGCTGAAGCGCCACCTGCGCACCAAGTACAACATGAGCCCTGAGGAATACCGCGCCAAGTGGAACCTCCCGAAGGACTATCCGATGGTCGCTCCGAACTACGCCAAGGCGCGTTCGGATCTGGCCAAGCAGATGGGCCTGGGCCAGGGCGGCCGTAAGCCGGCCCGCGCCGCGACCCGCGCCAAGAAGTAAGCGTCCGCAAGGACAGACGAAGACGCCCGCCGGATCGCTCCGGCGGGCGTTTTTGTTTGAGGTCAGCGGATCAGGCGGCCTGGGCCCCGCGGCGCATGCGCCAGAAGCGCAGGGTGCGGAGCGCCGCCTCACGGCTGAGCTCGGCGTACATACGGGCGTAGGAGTGAGCCTTGGCCATGGCGTCGCCGTCGTCGTTCAACAGGACCACGGCGTAGGTCAGGAATAGGGCGCGATCGAGATCAGCCGCCTTGCAGACCACCGCCAGGGCGTCGAGCTCGCGCCGGTCGACGATCTGGCGCGCGGTGTGGAAGTCGATGTCCGACAACTGGGCCAGGGCGATCAGGAAGGACGTTCGGCCGCCCGAGCGGAGGAAGCGGGCCAGCATCTGGGGCGTCAGTTGCCCGGCGGCCTTCAGCTCCTCGACATAGGCGAGGCATTCAGAATAGTCGGCGGGCAGCGCGCCGTCGTCGGTGGCCACGCGCGCGCGACCGGCGGCGAGGGCGGCGTCCAGCAGGGCCGGGTCCATGCGGGCGTTCTGTTCGAGAATCTGGTTCCGCAGCCGCGCCTCGACGACGAAATACATGTCGTTGAGTAGATCGGCGGGCAGGCCCGCGCGGGAGACGGTGGCGTCATGCAGGGCCGGGTTGGCCTTGGCCCGCTCGACGGCGACCTCGGAAGCCTTGCGCGACAGGCGGGCGCCGTCGTTGCGCAGCAGGGTTCCGAGCGTCTCGTCATCGCCGCGCTCGACAATGACCTCGGAGATGGCCTCGGAGACCGAGGGGCGGGCCGAGACGGCGCGCAGGTGATCCTGGCCGTGGTTGCGCACGACGCCCAGCAGGTCCTCGTCGGTCAGCACCGGCGAGTGGGCCAGGACGGCGCCGGCGACGGCGGCCTCGTCGTTGGCGAGACGGCGGATCAGGGCGTGGGGCGCATCCGGAGTGTTGGCGAAGCGGCTGGAGAGCTCGGCGCGGACGGCCGTCTCCATGTCGTCGGCCAGCTTGGCCAGGACGGCGCCGTAAAGGGTGTCTTCGGTCGCGGTGCGCGCCGGCGAACCGAAGAAATGCTCGGTCAGTTCGCGCAGCAGGGCCCGGCGCTTCTCGCTCGACCCTTCCTCAGCGAGGGCGATCAGATCGGGCAGGCGCGACACGGCCACAGTGTCGCTCACTGATAATCCCCTTCCGGCGCGGCGGGCTGGGCGCGGACGCGGCCCTGGGCGTCGCGGATCAGGGTCGGGGCCTGCTCCGGCTGGGCGAGGTCCTGAGACGCGATGGTCACGGGCGTGGTGATGGCCAGGGCGTCGACATAGGTCGGTTGGGGCAGGGTCAGGGCGTCGGGTTCGCGCCCGTTCTGGCGATGCACCGAATAGTAGCGGGCGCTCTGGGTGGAGGGACGATCCTCGGGATTGGCTGCGACCATGGCCACGCGAGGGGACGGGACCGCGGCGGGGGCGGCCTCGACCGGTTCCTGAGGAGCCGGGGCGGCCTGCGCCGAAGCGGGCGCCGGCGTGCGCTGCAGGCGAAAGATCGGGGCGTCGCGGCGCGGCGCCATGGGATCGTCCGAAGGGCCTGCGACCGCGGCGGCGGGAGGGGGCGCGGCGAGGGCGATCTCGGCGGGCGCCGGCTGACCGCGGCCGCCCTGGTCCGGGAGGAAGTCCGGAACGGCGCGGGCGGGGGACGCCGGCGGTGGTGCGACCGGGGCGGCCATGGCCATCGGCGCCGGCTCCGGAGCGGGCGCAGGCGCGCGGAGCCAGGCGGTGGCCGGGGTCAGGGTGCGGCGCGGCGCGTCGGAGGCGACGGTCGGGGCCGCGGGAGGCGCCGTGTAGGCGCCGCCGTGGGGAATGACACGATTGGGACGGCGCGGCTGGGCGTCAGGGCGGGCCGAGATGTCGGCGAGCGCTGGCGTGGCGGCGACGGCTCCGCGGCCGGCCCAATTCAGATAGCGGGCCTGGGTCGGCGCAGGGGTCTGGGCGGCGGCCATGCCAGCGGCGCCCGCCGTCGCGAGGACGAGGACCGCAAGGCCGAAGGTCTGGCTGCAGGCGCGACGCAAGGGGCGTCTCCGAACACGGGGGGCTTGGAGAGGCACGGTATCCGCGGCGGGCTTAACCCGTCGCTAACGCCCGGATCAGGAAAGATGCGCCCGTACGCGGCGCTCAATGAGGCCGACCAGACCGCTGAGCGCCAGCCCCATGACCATCAGGCAGACCAGGGCCGCCAGCATGTCGGCGGTGCGCAGGCGGTTGCCGGATTCGAGCAGCCGCCAGGCCAGACCCTGGGTCGCGCCGGAGCCGGAGACGAACTCCGCGACCACCGCCCCGATGACCGCCAGGCCGGAGGCGACGCGCAGGCCCTCCAGCGCGAAGGGCAGGGCGGCGGGGCTGCGCAGGCGAATGAGGCGCTGGATGCGGGAGGCGCCGTGGAGGTCGAACAGGCGTTCGAGATCCGGGTCGGCGGACTTCAGCCCGGTCAGGACGCCCGAGAAGATGGGGAAGAAGGCGACGGCGGCGGCCAGGGCGACGACCGCGCGGTCGGCGTGGTCGAGCCCCGCCCAGATCAGGACGAGGGGCGCGATGGCGACGATCGGGGTCACCTGCAGGGCGACGGCGAGCGGGCGGACGGCGTGCTCGGCCGTGCGGCTGAGCGACACCGCCAGCGCCAGACCGCCGCCGAGCAGGGCCGCGACGGCCAGGGCCTGCAGCGCCATGCGGAAGGTCTGGAGGGCGGAGCCGGCGAGGATGGGCGCGCGTTGGATGAGGGAGGCGACGACCGCGCTCGGCGGCGGCAGGAAATAGACGGGGACCTGCCATAGACGGCAGGCGATCTCCCAGGCCGCGAGCAGCAGGACGATCAGCGCCAGTGGAGCGACAAGGCGGGTCACGCGACGCGGTCCGGCATGGCGTGGACGAGGGCGGCGGCCAGGGCCTCGACCGTCTCGCGGTAGTCGGGATCGGCGCGCCAGCCCGTTTGGCGCGGGATATCGCCTGGCGTCGGGCGGGCCATGGCCACCTGTCCGCTGACGGCGTCGAGCACGACGGTGCGTCCGGCCAGATAGACGGCTTCCTCGATGTCATGGGTGACGAAGACGATGGCGGGGCGGGGCGACCGTCCGGCCCAGAGACTGTGCAGGTCCTCGATCAGATGGCGGCGGGTGACGCTGTCGAGCGCGGCGAAGGGCTCATCCAGCAGGAGCAGTTCGGGCTGGGTGACCAACGCCCGGGCCAGGGAGGCGCGCATGGCCATGCCGCCCGAGAGCTGACGCGGGCGGGCGGTCAAGCGTTCGCCGAGGCCGACGGAGGCGAGGGCGGCGGCGGCCAGGGCGCGGGCCTCGTCCTTCGGCGTTCCGGACAGCTCGAGCGGCAGGGCGACATTGGTCTGGGCGTCCGCCCAGGGCATCAGAGTCGGAGATTGGAAGACGAAGGCGGTGCGGCCCGGGGCGGTGGTGATCGCCTGGCCCTCGGACGGGCGCTCCAGTCCGGCGAGCAGGCGCAGGGCCGTCGACTTGCCCGCACCGGAGGCGCCGACGACGGCGACGATCTCACCCGGGGCGACAGACAGGTTCAGGGGGCCGATGGCGGCCCGGTCCGCATAGCGGACGACGGCACCGGACAGCGCCGCGACGGCGTCAGCCACGGCCACGGCCCGGCAGATACTGGGTGGTGAAGGCCTGACGCCAGTCCAGGTTGGTCGGATAGACGCCGGCCTGGCTGGTGACGTCGAAGAAGGCCTGCCAGCGCTCGTTGGTCATGGTCCCGAGGCCATAGAGGGCGGCGTCCCCGCCATCGACGATGCCGTTGGCCTTCAGCTTGGCTCGGGCCTGATCGAGAATGTCTTGGGTCATCTCCGGATTGTCCTTCCGGATCAGGGCGTCGGCGGCCTTGCCGTCGCCCTGGATGTAGTCGCGCCAGCCTTCGGCCGAGGCGGCGATGAAGCCGCGCAGGGCGTCGCCGTTGTCGCGGGCGAAGGCGTTCGGGGCCAGCACCATGGTGGCGTAGGAGGGATAGCCTTCATCGGCGAGCAGGAAGACGCGCGGCTCGAAGCCCGCCTCCTTCTCGATCGTGTAGGGCTCGGAGGTCAGATAGCCCTGCTGCACGGCGCGCGGGTCGGCGAGGAAGGGCGCGGGGTTGAAGGTGTATTTGCGGACCTGATCGTCGGTGAACCCGTACTTGGCCTTCAGCCAGACCCAGAAGGCGTTGATCGAGGCGTCGGCCAGAAGAAAGGGGCGTCCGGTCAGATCCGCGATGCTCCTCAACGCGGGATCCGGGTGAGCGATGAGGACCTGCGGATCCTTCTGGAAGAAGGCGGCGACGGCCTTCACCGGGGCGCCCTCGGCGACCAGGCTCATGGGGATGAAGCTGTTGGAGCCCATGCCCAGTTCGACGGCGCCGGCCGCGAGCAGCTGAGGCACGTTCACGCCGGGGCCGCCCTGGATGATCTGGACGTTCAGGCCGCGCTTCTCATAGGCCCCCGAGGCGAGCGCTTGATAGAAGCCGCCGTGCTCGGCCTGGGCGCGCCAGTCGGTGGCGAAGCGCAGGCGAATGCGGCCATCGGCGTCGGGTTCGACCTCGGAACGGTTGCAGCCCGCCAGCACGGTCGTGGCGGCCAGAGCCCCGGCTCCGGCGAGCAGGGTGCGGCGGTCGGGCGCGAAACGGCGATTCCCACGCGAGGTCATGGCCTTATGTACGGCCAAGGCGATGGCGGCGAAAGGGCGAAGGAGAATGGCGCCAGGCACCGGAATTGAGCGAGGGGACGAAGGGCCTCGGCGAACCGGTGCTCCTCGTCCCCTCGCCAAGTCCGGGTTGGACTTGGCCTTTGAGGTTTCAGACCCTGGCTTCAGCATCAGCGGAGCGAACCCCGGCGATGGTCAGCTGTATCTTCTCGCGCTCCTGGTCTCCGGCGTTCCACAGGTCTGGCCTGCGCCGTCCTTCGATCCTGATCCGGTTCCCAGCCGGTTCCGTCTCCGGCCGAAGCCTTTGACATCCCCTTGGAGCCTTGATCCTGCCTCCCGCCCGTTACGGTCCGAAGACCGCCCGCAGCGTCGGGTCAGAGAGCCGGGCCGGTTCGCTTTGAGCCCCGGGTCTCCCCGGATTTCCGCGCCGCCGTGTCCCTCGGCCTGATCAAGCTCGCTCCAAATCCCGGATCCAGCAAGCACCCCGAATCATCCGGTTGTGGACGGTTTTCGGGATAAAACTTGTCCGACCCCTGTATCGACGTTCGCACGGCGACGAATTTCTTCGAATTGTGAAGCTATTGCGGCGTTATTCACAGGGGCGCGAAACAGGGTCAATTCTGATCCGAATCGCCCGGAAATTCGCTCAACCGGGGACGGTCCGGTCCAGCCAGTCGCTGATTTCCTTGAGCGCTCGCCGGGCGACGGGGCCGCCGAAATGGATGAAACCGTGTGGGGCGAGAGGGATCTCGATCAACTCCGAGGCCGCGGCGGTGGACCAGCCATCAGCCATCAGCAGGCTGTCGTCGCGCAGCGGATCCAGATCGCCGGCGATGAAGAGGGCTGGCGGCAGATCGCGCATGGGAGCGTACAGCGGGGAGACGTCGGGACGACGGCGTCCGGCTTCGTCGCGATCAGGCAGCAGGCGGCCGAGATCGGCGGCCAGGGTCGGTCCGTTGAGGATCAGGGCGTCACGGCCCGCGGCCCGGACGGACGGCGTACCGCTGAGATCGTAGACGCCATAGACGAGGACGCAGCCGCGCACCGCGCCGAGACGGCTTTCGTCGCGCAGAGCCATGGTGGTCAGGGCCGCAAGGTGGGCGCCGGCGGACTGGCCGCAGATGAAGACATCGGTCGTGCCGAAGCGGGCGGCGGTGTTGTCAATCAGCCAGCGTCCGGCGGCGGCGCAGTCGGAGATGGCGTGCTGGAGCAGGACGCCGCGGCTTTCGCTGCAGGCGGTAGTCGACCGAGACGACGGCGAGGCCGGTCTCGGCGGCGAGGTCGGCGTTGAGATGATCGTTGAGGCCCGCACTGCCGACGACCCAGCCGCCGCCGTGCATGTCGAGGACCACGCCGCGGGGTGGCCCGGGCGGATGCAGGATGCGCAGGGCGACGCCGCCGTCGGGAGAGGGAATGCGCAGGGTCTCGACGCGAACCCCGCGGCGGCGGAGCCAGGCGGCGGTGACGGTCTGAGCCGCGCCGCCGAAGGCACCGCTGGCCCACTGGCCGGCCTGCAGCCGCCAGCTGTCGGTCTTGAGGCGCGGCATGACGCCGAGCGCAGCGTTGATCCGGGCGGCCGCGCGGCGTTCGGACGGGGTCAGCTCAAGGCGGCGGACAGCAGCGGGCATGGGAGAAGGCTAGGCCGAACGGCCGCGCTTGGCGATGCGGCGTTCGGACGCCGAAATCAGGCGCCCAGCGCGGCCTTCTTCTCTTCCAGTTCGAGCCATTCCAGTTCGGCGTTCTCGAGTTGCTCGCGCGCCCGGGCGGCGGCGGTCATGGCGCGGTCGAAGGCCTTGGGGTCGCGGCTGTAGAGGTCGGGATCGGCCAGGGCGGCGTCGTGCTTGGCGATCTGGCCGGGCAGGCTTTCGAGCAGACCTTCCAGCTCCTTGAGGCGATGGCTGTCCTTGAAGGTCAACTTGCCGGGTTTCTTCGGCGCGGCGGCGACGGAGGCCGGAGCGGGATTGGCCTCGGCGCGCTTGGCGGCTTCCTTGTCCTGCGGACGCGGATTGGCGCCGGGCTGGAGGAAGCCGGGGTTCTGGCGGATGAAGTCGGTCCAGCCGCCGGGGGTTTCGACGATGTCGCCGCGGCCGTTCATGGCGATGGTCGAGGTGGCCAGGCGGTCGACGAAATCGCGGTCGTGGCTGACCAGGATCAGGGTGCCGTCGTAGGATTCGAGCAGCTCTTCCAGCTTGTCGAGCGTGTCCATGTCGAGGTCATTGGTCGGCTCGTCGAGGACCAGCATATTGGCCGGCTTGGCCAGTGCGCGGGCCAGCAGCAGGCGGTTGCGCTCGCCGCCCGACAGCGTCGAGATCGGCTGGCGCAACTGGGCCTCGGAGAAGAGGAAGTCCTTGGCGTAGGCGGCCACGTGCTTGGAGATGCCGCGCACCAGGATGGAGTCGCCGCCACCGGGGGTGAGGGCGTCCCACAGGGTCATGTCGGACTTCAGACCCTCCCGGGACTGGTCGAGGTAGACCGGGTCCAGATTGGCGCCGAGACGGACGCCGCCCTCGTCGGGCTGGAGTTCGCCCAGCAGGACCTTCACCAGCGTGGTCTTGCCCGCGCCGTTAGGACCGACGATGGCCAGCCGGTCGCCGCGGATGACCCGGGTGGTCAGGTTCTTGAAGATGATGCGATCACCGAACCGCTTGCTGACGCCCTTGAGGTCGGCGACCAGCTTGCCGGAGGTGACGCCGCTGTCGACGCCGAGCTGGAGCTCGCGCGGCAGATCCTTGACCCGATCGGCGCGGTCGGCGCGCATGGCCATCAGCGCGCGGGCGCGGCCCTCGTTGCGGGTGCGCTGGGCGGTGATGGAGCGGTAGAAGGTGTAGGTCTCGGCCTCGATCTTCTTGGTCAGGCGGCGCAGGGATTCCGCCTCCTCCTCCATGACCTTGTCGGCCCAGTCGTCGAAGGCGACGAAGCCCTTGTCGAGGGTGCGGACGCGGCGGCCTTCGAGCCAGTGCACCGACTGGGTGACGCGGTTCAGGAAGGCGCGGTCGTGGCTGACGACCAGGACGGAGAAGCGCGCGGACAGCAGTTCGCTCTCCAGCAATTCGATGGCCAGGATGTCGAGGTGGTTGGTCGGCTCGTCGAGCAGGAGCAGGTCCGGCTCTTCGGCGAAGGCCTTGGCCAGCGCGGCGCGGCGGGTCTCGCCGCCGGAAAGGTTGACTGCGGGCTTGTGCGGGTCGAGGCCGAAGGTGGTCAGCCAGCTTTCGGCGGTCCACGACTGGGCGCCGCCTGAGGCGGCGTAGTCGAGCAGGGTCTCGCCCGTGATGTCCGGCTCCTGGGGGACATAGGCGAAGCGGACGCCGGCCTGGACCGAGCGGTCGCCGGCGTCGGGCTCGATCAGGCCCATGACCATCTTCATCAGGGTCGACTTGCCCGCCCCGTTGCGGCCGACGAGGGCGGCGCGGGTGCGCGGTTCGATGGCCATGTCGACACCGTCGAACAATGGGCGTTGACCGTCCTGAAGACGGACATCCTTGAGGGCGACGAGGGGGGGACGGGCAGCCATGGCGGGCCATATAGAGGAGGGGGCGACGCATCGCCACGGCCTTGCGCAATTGACCCTTACCGTCCAGCCGGTATGTAAGCCGAATGGATATCAAAACACGCCGCCGCGCGCCCGACACCACCCGCGCCGAGATCATGGACAAGGCGCTGGAAGTCGTCGCCGAACTGGGGCCGCGAGGCTTCACCCTGGACGCGGTCGCGGCGCGCACCACGGTCAGCAAGGGCGCGCTGCTCCATCATTTCCCGACCAAGATGGCCCTGCTCGAAGGCGTGGTGGACTATCTGGGCGAGATGTTCAGCGCATCGATCCTGGACGAGGCGGCGCGCGATCCGGAGCCGTACGGTCGACTGGCGCGCGCCTATCTGCGCGTGACGATCAACGATGCGGTGACTTCGGAAGACGTGAGCATCGGGCGGGCCATCCTGGCCGCCTGCGCTATCGAGCCGTCCCTGCGCGAGCGCTGGTCGACGGCGACGGCTCCGGTGCGGGCGGACGATCCGACCGACCCGGTCGGAGCGGATGACGCCCTGCTGTTGCGACTGGTGGCCGACGGCTTGTGGATGTCGGACATCTTCGGAGTCTACGAGGTGTCGCCGGAGCAGCGCAGGGTGCTGCTGTCGCTTCTGACGCCGGGCCATGTGCTGATGGAGACGGCGCGATGAACCCGCTGACGTGGGCCGCCTTGGCGGGCGCTATCGGGCTGGAAGTGGCGGGGACGACGATGCTGCAGATGTCGCAGCAGTTCACCCGGCCGTGGCCGACGCTGGGGATGGGCCTCTGCTACCTGATCGCCTTCTACCTGCTGTCGATTGCGCTG
>Ga0307406_10002191_pt1 | contig 10635 bp, 8 predicted proteins | sample 322Cmetagenome_3_FD_203706 | JGI IMG/M metagenome (GOLD analysis project Ga0307406, IMG submission 203706) | Maize rhizosphere microbial communities from greenhouse at UC Davis, California, United States - 322HYB-C-2 | ecosystem: Host-associated > Plants > Roots > Rhizosphere > Soil | place... | reverse complement strand
GTCGCCATCAAGGGTCACACGATGGATGGCCACCGCTTTATCCCGGATGTTATGCGGCGGGGCGCAGCGGGCGTCATTTCGGAATCCGACCGGCCGGCCGATTTTCAAGGCGAATGGCTGAAGGTGAGTGACGCGCGCGAGGCCCTGGCGAAGGCCGCAGCGGTCATCAACGGCGATCCGTCGCACCAATTGGATCTGGTCGGCATCACCGGCACGAACGGCAAGACCACCACGACCTTTCTGTGTTTCGCGTTGGCCGAGGCCGCCGGTGCGAAGCCGGCCATGCTGACCACCGTCGAATACCGCATCGGCGAAAGCACCGAGCCCGCGGTAAGGACCACGCCCGAGGCGTCCGACACTAATAGATTTCTGCGGCGGGCGGTGGACGACGGCTGCCGAATGGCGGCCATGGAAGCATCGTCGCAGGCGATCGACCTACACCGCTGCGACTGGCTCAGATTCAAGGTGGCCGTTTTCACCAACCTTACCCGCGACCACCTCGATTACCACCACACAATGGAGAATTACTTCGACGCTAAGAAAAGGCTCTTTGACGGCCGCCTCGGGGAACCGCCGGCGTCGTCGGTGGTCAACTTGGACGACGAGTGGGGGCGAATTCTGGTTAACGATTTGAGGGCGCGGGGGCAAAGCGTGATCACTTACTCGCAGGCTGACGGATCCAACGCCGACCTCGTCGCCCGCGACATTGATGTTTCGCTGCTCAAGGGAACCAGCTTTACGCTGCGATCGCCCGGCGGTGAACTAAAACTGATATCGCCGCTGGTCGGTCGGCCCCACGTTTACAACATGCTTTCCGCCACCGGGACGGCGTTGGAACTGGGTTATGGCATCGACGCGGTTTCGGCCGGCCTTTCAAAATGTATCGGCGCGCCAGGACGGTTCGAGCTTGTGCCTCACGATGGCCGATTCGCCGTCGTCGTCGACTACGCCCATACCGACGATGCCTTGCTGAATACGCTTCTGACCGCACGAACTCTGACCGGCGGCCGCATAATTACCGTTTTCGGCTGCGGCGGCGATCGCGACCGCACCAAGCGCATCCCGATGGGAAGCGTCGCCGCCCAGAACAGCGATTTTGTCGTGATCACGTCAGACAATCCGCGTACGGAGGACCCGCTCTCGATAATCCGCGAGATCGAAAAGGGATTCGAAGAAAGCACGACGCCTTATCTGGCGATTTCGGACCGCCGCGAGGCGATATATCGAGCGGTGCGCGAGGCCCGGGAAAACGATGTCGTGATCGTTGCCGGAAAAGGGCACGAAACTTACCAGATCGTGGGCGACGACAAATTCCACTTCGACGACCGCGAGGTCGCCCGCGAAGCACTTGCAGCGCTTGAATGACCTCGATCAGCTTTCCAGCGCATTTCCGGCGGTTCATTCGCGGCCGCAGTTCGAGGCACCCGATTCGCAGCACGACTGAACGGAACAACATTTGTGCGCCTTAAAGTTGGATCTTCCTTCCGAACCCGAAGTCTCAACTGTCACACAACACGCTGCCGGGAAATCAGTATGCTTTTAAGGCGCTAAAGTAACCGTCGTGGTTCCTTCGCATCTCTTCGATCGAATCACCGCCAAATTTCTCCCTAATTGAATTCGCGAGCACGATGGCCGCCATCGCTTCACCGATCACACCTGCCGCGGGAACCGCGGTAATGTCCGACCTCTCGAAGGCCGCGGCGTCTTCGACCTTCGTGTCGATGTCGACGGACCGAAGCGGCCTTCTGAGCGTTGAGATCGGTTTCATATAACCTCGGATCCGAAGTTCTTCGCCGTTCGTAATGCCGCCCTCGAGCCCGCCGGCCCGGTTCGTCTTGCGAGCAAACTCGCCGCTCTCATAAAAGATCTCGTCGTGGACCTCCGAGCCAAGGCGACCGGCATTCGCGACACCCGAACCGATCTCGACCGCCTTCACCGCATGGATCGACATCATCGCCTGGGCCAAACGGCCATCGAGTTTTTCGCTCCAGGACGTGTGTGATCCGAGGCCTGCCGGAAGCCCTTTCACGACGATTTCGAATACACCGCCAAGCGTATCGCCGGCTACTTTGGTCCCGTCGACCAGAGCGACCATATCCGCCTCGACTTCTTTATCGGCACATCGGAGAGGTGAATCCAGCGGAATAGCCGCGATCTCGTCCCACGTTTTATCTAAGGATTCGGACGGAACGCTTCCGAGCTTCGCGACGTGACTGGCTATCTCAACGCCGAATTCGAAGAGCAATTGCTTCGCTACTGCCCCCGCGGCGACCCTCGCGGCCGTCTCTCTCGCCGATGCACGCTCGAGGATATCGCGGAGGTCGCGGGCCCCGTATTTCTGCCCGCCCGCAAGGTCGGCGTGGCCCGGGCGCGGCCGCTTTACGGTTCGCGGGTTTTTGATCTCCACGTCGACCGGCGTCGGTGACATCACGTCGGACCAATGCGCAAAATCGCGATTTTCAATTAGAAGTGTGATAGGCGATCCGAGTGCTTTGCCATGCCGAATGCCCGACAGCACATCCACGCGGTCTTGTTCGATCTTCATTCGCCCGCCCCGGCCGTATCCCTGCTGCCGTCGCCACAGTTCGAGGTTGATCTTTTCAATGTCGATTTCCAGGCCGGCGGGTGTGCCTTCCACGATGGTGACGAGGGCTTTTCCATGTGATTCGCCGGCGGTGGTGAAACGGAAGAACATCGGTTGAAGGACCGTCACTTGGACGGTGTTTCTAAAGGTTCGGGAACGGTCGCCACGGGGCCGGTCAGGCGTCGTCGAAATACGATCAGCCCGATGCTTGAAAGGATCAGGACCCCGCCAAACAATGTCTGCGGCGGCATCGATTCACCGATCGTCGCGGCCCCAATAACGACCGCGATCAACGGCGTAACAAGCGAGATCATCATCGCCCGGGTCGACTCGATTCTACTTAAAAGCCAGTAGTAAAGCCAAAAAGCAGCGATCGTCCCTATAAGTGTGAGGTAAAGTACGCATCCGACTGCGGTCCAGGACCAGTTGTGACCGAGCGGGTTGCCTTCGACGGTCAGTGCGTAAATGAGAATCGCTGGTAATCCACAGATCATCTGTGAACCAACAAGGCTGGCAGGATGTAGACCCGCGCCCCGCGCCTTTACCAAAATGGAAGCTTGCGCCGCCGCATAGGAGCCGAATACGACGCCAACGCATCCCAAAAACGCCATCAGGCTTTCGACGCGAAGCTGGTCGTAAAAGATAACTGCGACGCCGGCGATGCCGATCGCGACGGCCGCGATCTTGCGTCGCGTTATCCGCTCGGCAGGCAGGAATATCCAAGCCAGGACGAGTCCAAACACCGTGATCATCGCTTGCAGGACCGCGGCGAGCCCGGAAGTGATGTATTGTTCGCTCCAAAAAACGAGGCTGTAGTTGATCGAAAACTGTAAGAACCCGGTAATGGCGATCAACCGCCATTCCCGTCCCGAACGCGGGAGCGGAAAGCGGAAAACTCTGATCAACGGTAAGAGTATGGCGACCGACAGCACGAATCGGGCCGAGGCGAAGGTGATCGGGGGCAGGTCACGCAGGCCGATCTTGATGAATATCCACGTCGTGCCCCAAATAACACACAGAACGAGCCATACGAAAACGTTCAGCATTCGTTTGGCTCAATTCCTTTCATAAAAGCTGAGACACGTGCCGCCCTGCGTCACGATCCTCCAGCGGCGAAGTTCACCGACGCGGTCAGGCAGTTCATTCTTACGGTGATGTTCCGCGAGCAGGATGCCGCCCTCACGAAGAAGGTCCTCGCGATCCGAGCCGAATTCGCTCAACACGATCGCATAGTTGGTCTCGTACGGCGGATCAAAAAACACAATGTCCCAACCTGTTTCATGCTTCCTTGAAACGAAATTTTCGGCGGACAGGGCGTGGATATCGGTCTTCTCCTCGGAAATTCCAAGCAGGTCGAGATTTTCCTCGATCACCGCACAGGAGCGTCGCGATTTGTCGACGAACGTTACAAAACCGGCTCCGCGTGAAAGTGCTTCGATCCCGATCGCCCCGGTACCGGCGCATAGATCAAGCCAGCGCGTATCCTCGTCGATTCTGGGCGCAAGAATGTTAAATATCGTTTCACGCAGGCGGTCGGATGTCGGCCTGGTCCGGCCGTCGGCGGGGCTCTTCAGCACGCGCCCGCGAAACTCGCCCGCAATTACTCGCATAGAACGACCTCTTTCGACAATGATACTAGCCCCACCGGCCGGCGTCGAAATGAAGCGACAATGATTATTTAGAATTTATGGGCGTTCGAAGATTGTCATCGAGGCGCTTTCGTTCTTTATTACCCTCCACCGTCGAAGCCGACCGAGCGACTCGGGCATTTCGCGATCTTTTTCGTGTTCGATGAGAAATAACCCGCCATTTGTGATCGGTACGCCGCGTCGCAGAAAGCTTAAGATCTCCGGTTCAGTATCTTCCGAACAAGTACCGAGAAAGACCAGATCCCAGCGGCGCCTTTTTTTCTCGGCCTGCTTGAGAAACGCGGCGATCTCGGCATCGACCACTTCCGCGTGACCGGACTTGATGCCCAACTCCAGAACGTTTTTCTCAAGAAAACTTCTGATCCTGGCCGACCGTTCGACCATCGTCACCAGCATCGCCCCGCGAGACACCGCTTCTAATCCCATGGTCCCGCACGCGCAGCCGAGATCGAGAAACCGGCCGGCCTTGACCCGGCGCGATATCACCCTAAATACGATCTCGCGAAGTGGAAAGAAAGTGTGCACGAAACCGGCCGTCCGTGAGCTGCAGGTCGGAGGTGAGCTTTGGCAACACGGCCGCGTCGGGTTCGTAACGGCCTCGATCGGAACTGCCGCCCCTCCCGCGAGGCCCGCGTTGATCATTTCTAGTTCCCGACCGCGGCCCGCCGCGGCCCTCGTGCCTCACGCGGTCATTTCCGTCTTTCCAGAACCCGGTTCTTCCCGGCCCGTCGTTTCTAGAGCTACCGGCGCGCGCATCTCCCCGACCATCGCGGGGCGGCTGTCCGCCGCGTGGAGGTAAACGTCTGCCTCCGGCGGCCGGTCCTTTACCGCCGGATTGAGATCGGGAAGAGCGACGATTTTCCATCTGAGCGACTCTTGATCTGACGAGCTACCTGCGAGGTTTCGCCGTCGTCACCGTTACGGTTGCGATCAATACCAAATTTTTCCGTCCGAATGCGAGCTAGCGCTCGAAAAGGGTGAAATAATAGAAAACTTTCGCAAATATAAACAAATAAAAGGGAAAAAGCTACAAAAAAGTGAGGAGAGTTATTTGGTTTTTGTTAGCTCAACCGATGGCTGCGAGACTGAAACGGCTGTCGGCCCGAGTTTGGCGTATCAATTCGCGCGTTTCCGGGCTCCGCGGAATTTTCGTCAAATATTGTTCCGCTTCGGCCCTGGCGGAAACGAGTATTTCGAAATCTCTCACGATGTTGGCGATGCGGAATTCCCTTGCTCCGGACTGGCGGGTACCCATTATCTCGCCCTGCCCCCGAATTTCGAGGTCCTTCTCGGCGATCCGGAAGCCGTCATTGGTCTCTTCCATTATTCCGAGCCGCTCTTTGGCCACGGCCGTTTTCTTATCATCGGTCAGGAGTACGCAAAAGCTCTTTTCCGCACCCCGGCCAACGCGGCCCCGCAGTTGGTGAAGTTGAGAAAGCCCAAAACGTTCGGCGTGTTCGATGACCATTAACGAAGCGTTCGGCACGTCGACACCTACTTCGATCACCGTCGTCGAGACCAGGACCTGCAGCTCGCCGGAAACGAAACGAGTCATGATCTGCTCCTTTTCCACCGACTTCATTTTTCCATGTAGTAGACCGACGCGGAAATTTGGGAATATCTTGCCCCGAAGCTCTTCGTACATTTTGGTCGCGGCCTTTAGGTCCACCTTTTCCGATTCTTCGATCAATGGGTACACGATGTAAACCTGCCTGCCCAATTCCACTTCGCGTCGGATCCCGCGATAAACACCTTCTCTTTGGTCCTCTCCGACTACAACCGTTTTTACCGGTGTTCGACCCGGAGGGAGTTCATCAATAACGGAAACGTCAAGGTCGCCGTAAACCGTCATCGCCAGCGAACGCGGGATCGGCGTGGCGGTCATCACGAGAACGTCGGGGTTGAACCCCATGTCGCGAAGGGCTGATCGTTGCAGAACCCCGAATCGATGCTGTTCATCTATTACGGCGAGTCCGAGATTACTGAACTGCACGGCTTCTTGAATGACCGCCTGGGTGCCGACGATCAGTTGGATATCGCCGCCCGCTATGCGCTCATGCATCTTTCGTTTTTGAGCCACAGGCAGGCTTCCGATCAACAGACCGATCGACAGGCCGGCCGCGCCGAGGATCCGTTCAGCGTTGCGGGCGTGCTGCTCCGCGAGGATTTCGGTCGGGGCCATCAGGGCGGCCTGATATCCGTTTTCGGCAGCCAGACACATGGCAATGAAGGCGACGATCGTTTTTCCGCTGCCGACGTCGCCTTGCACCAATCGGTTCATTGGACTCTCGGAGGTCATGTCTTCGGCGATCTGCCGCACCACACGGCGCTGGGCCTCGGTGAGCTTGAACGGAAGGAGGTCCGCGACCCTTCGTTTCATTCCCTCCGTTACCTCGATAACGGTTCCCTTTGGCTCTTTCTTCCTTTCCGAACGCCGCAAAAGCAGTGCAAACGTAGTTCTGAAGAGCTCCTCGAAGATCATTCGCAATTGCGCCGGGCTCCGGAACGAGGCGTATTCACTAAGGCTGGCGCCGGCCGGCGGAAAATGGATCTCCTCTACGGCCCGTCGGATCGGGATCAGTTCATTTCGTTCAACAAGACCGGCCGGCAGCCGCTCGACCAATTCCGACAAATCGAGATTTTTAAAGATGTCGAACATGATCTCGCGAAGCCGCTTGGTGTGAAACGGCCCGAACTTGCGATAGATCGGCACGTGGCGGCCGGTGTGCACAGTCGCCAACGCCGGATCGCCCCCTTCATCAGTGTCGATGTCTTCGTCGGTTCCCGAAGAGGAGCCAACACCGTTTCGCCGATTCCCGCCGGTTTCTTTCAGTATTACAGCGTCTTCGGGTTCGGGGTGCTCTTCGTCCGGCACGCGAAGGAGTCCAAAGGTGTCGGGATCGGTCGGGTTCGGAAGTATTTCCAATTCATCCGGTTTCAGGATCTTGAGGGCGAAGGTGTTGCGGCGGGAATCCCATTCCCAGCTGCCGTAAGCTACCAGCCTGGTGCCGCGGGCGAAACGCTCTTGGTAATAACGGATCACGTGGGGTGCCTGTTTTCCCGAGAGAAACCAATAAACCACGACCGGTTTTTGGGTTCGGTCGGCATCCCCGCCGGAGAGTTCGAAAATATAGAGAGGAGGGGCTTTCGGGCTGCGATTCTTGCCCACCTTAAAGCCGCCCGAAACGCGAACGTAGATCTCGACCGACGCCTCGATCCCGTCGTAAAGTTTATCGATCCCGATAAAATTAGAACGGTCCTCGTACCGCATCGGCAGGTACACAATAAGATCCTCGACGGATGCCTCCGCCGCGTCGCTTTTGCCCGCGAAAGCGGCGGTCGCGAGCGCGAGGCGGCGCGCCATCGCCGCGGAAAGCTTTGCGACGTCGTGTTTGTGGAGGTCGATGATCGGGGTCGCGAGCCGGATGCTCATGGCCGCATTTTAGCACAGCGTACACTCACCGAACCGGTTCCGGACCAAGCCGAAACGGCCCTGTACTCTAAGCGGCGTGATGGTCGATAAGATCCTGAAGAAACTCGGTTTGGAGTTCCGTTAGGCCGATAAATCGGGCCGCGAATCCAGCCTCAAATAAATGGCTGGCGGCGGTGGCGAGAAACTCGGCGAATTCGCCATTTGAAAGCGGAATGAACAGCGTCACGACCGTCCCGTCTTCGACATTACCATCGCACAGGACGAAGCATCCCTGCGTGCTGAGATCGCTCAGCGTCCCCGGTTTGCGACCGTCGTCGCCTTCCCATTCTATGTCGATCAGAACTGGGAACCGCAACACTTCGCGGCGGTCTATGCCGCCGCCTTTATTCGTCTTGTGTGAGCTCATTTTCCGCGTCGTCGAGGTCGGGCCGCTTGTATTTGTTGTTGAGGAAGTAGTAAACGGGCAATCCGATGCCGATGAGCAAAAGGCCCGCCAGTGATTGCGTCGGTGAGTCGACGACGGTCCGGTACAGAAGCCAGCCGGCCACCAAAAGGAACAAAACTGGCACCACCGGATAGCCCCAGGCACGATAAGGCCTTTCGGCGTCAGGAAACCGCCGCCGGAAAACGAACACCGACGAGGTTACAAGGGCGTAAAAGATCCAGGAGCCGAAGATGACGTAATCGGTAAGCGTGTCGAACGAGCCGGACAAAGCGAGGATGCTCGCCAGAATTCCTTGAAAGATCACCGCGGCCACCGGCACGCCGGTCACCGAGATCTTTTTGAGGACGGGAAACATCATCCCATCCCGGGCCATCGCGTACGGCGTCCGAGAGCCGGCAAGCAGAGATGTGTGGAGCGTGCCGAGAGACGAGATCATCAATCCGACAGTAAAGATCGCGACCGCTACTCCCGTCCCCATGGCCGCCAGGTCGCCGCCGAAAAATTTACCAACGACCGTGGCCGCGACCGACGAATTCTTGGAGACGGAGGCGATCGTCGTGGGATCGAGAACGTAGAAATATGCGATGTGGGCTGCAACATATAGAAGAATAACCAGCACTACGCTGCCGATCAGCGCAATAGGAATGTTGCGGCTTGGGTCCTTAACCTCGCCGGCGACGAAGGTCAGATTATTCCAACCGTCGTAGCCCCACAGGGCCCCCAACATCGCGGCCGCGAAACCGGCGAAAAAGCTGTACTGCGGCGATCCGAACCGGACGGCGTCGGCCACGCCTTCGCAGGCTCCGCCGCTATTTATCACTGAAAAATGACCCAAAGTTCCGCCGGTTACGAAGAAAAAGGCGCCTGCGGCCACGAAAATTACAAGGCCGATCTTCACGAACGTAAGCGCGGTCGCGATCTGCCCGCTCAATACCACAGAAGCACAATTCAGCGTCGTGAAAATCACGATAAGCATCACGGCGACGACCTGGAGCGTGGTTATCTCGTAAGGATAGCCGAAAATCGACGTCTGAAGCAGTGTCTGCTGAAGCTTCCCGTCCAGGAAATCGTTAAGCGCGATCGCGAAGACCACCGCGACCGACGCCTGCGAGCCGGGCTTTGCGATGAAGATCTGCATCCAGCCGTATAGAAAGCTGGAAACACGCCCGTAAGCGTCGCGGAGCAGGACGTATTCCGCACCCGCGAAGGGCTTCATTGCGGTTAATTCCGCGTAGGTAAGGGCACCGGCCAGCGACAAGAGCCCGGCAGCGATCCAGACGACGACGACCCAACCCGGGCTCCCGACGTTGCAGGTCATGACGCGGGCCTTCAGAAAAACGCCGGTGCCGATCACGTTTCCGATGATGACCGAAACGGCCGCGAGCAGGCCAAGGCCTCGGATAAGATCGTATTTCTGGGGTTCGCTTGTAGTCATTTTAGGCGGAGAGAATTGCCAACATATTACGTGAAAAGGCTTTTATTGTCAGGTTCTCGGGAACACGGGAAAGGTCTCCGGTGTCTATCTTTTAATATAAAGGGGTGGTCGCATGTCAAAGCCAAACATCAACGTTACGCCGCTGATCGATGTCCTTTTGGTCCTGCTTATAATTTTCATGGTCGTCAGCCCGTTAAAACCTTACAGCTTCGAGGCTCGGCTGCCGCAAGAGCCAAGGTCCGAAACGATGCCGCCGGACACGAACCCGCTGGCGATCGTCCTAACTATTGGCCGCGATTCACGGATCATTCTCAATCGCGAAGATCTGGACGCGACAGTAGAATCGCCACGCGCCGTTGTCGACCGCCTGAACGAGGTGTTTCGCCGCCGGGCCGAAAATTTTGAAACCGAACGGACCGTATTTATCAAGGCGCCGAAGGGCTTAAATTACGGGAGCGTTATCAAGGTCGTCGACGCGGCGAAAATGGACGGTGCCCGCCCTATTAGTCTCCAGATCGACAAGTTGGACTGACGGCCAAAAAGTCCCAAATTCAAGGACAAATCCGATCAAGCGAGACTCATCTATATGATATAATTGGCCTCCTCGGGGCGGTCTCGGACTTCACCCGATCCGGAACTTTCCCCACACCAGACCCTAGATGGTGAATTACTACGAGACACTCAAGGTTTCACCCAAATCCAACGGGGCGGAGATAAAATCCGCTTACCGAAGGCTTGCCCGCAAGCTCCATCCGGATAAAAATAACGGTTCCGAAGAGACGGCAAGGGCTTTCGCGGCGATCGCTGAGGCCTACGAGGTCCTCGGAAACGCGAAGGAACGGGCCAAATACGACAAGCAGCTTCTCGAGCTTTCGTTCAACGGACACGCCAATGGCGATTCCGTTTTCGCATCGACCAATATGCACGCAAGGCGTTGGCGGCAATTGGTTTATGAGCATCGCTATAATGAGATCATCGACCGGATGATCGCCGAAGAGCGCAAAGAATCGGTCGCACTTCAAAAGATAATCTTCCCCACGGTCGCCCTTTTCGTCTCGACGCTCACGGTCGCGATCTTCAAGCCCCAAG
>Ga0307406_10002190_pt1 | contig 10635 bp, 4 predicted proteins | sample 322Cmetagenome_3_FD_203706 | JGI IMG/M metagenome (GOLD analysis project Ga0307406, IMG submission 203706) | Maize rhizosphere microbial communities from greenhouse at UC Davis, California, United States - 322HYB-C-2 | ecosystem: Host-associated > Plants > Roots > Rhizosphere > Soil | place... | reverse complement strand
GCCGGCGTCGCGCGGGTGCAGCGGGGCGCCGGCGAGGATCTCGAACAGCGTCGCGCCGAGCGCGTAGACGTCGGCCGGCGCGTCGACGTCCGGGCCCCGGACCTGCTCCGGCGCCATGTAGCCCGGGGTCCCGAGCAGGGTGCCCGCCTCGGTCATGCCCGCGTCGATGCGGAGCTGCTCGGCGCCCGCCGGCAGGTCGTCGTGGCCGATCACGCGCGCCACGCCCCAGTCGATCACGTACACCTCGCCGAACGCGCCGAGCATGATGTTCGAGGGCTTCAGATCGCGGTGGACCACGCCGCGCTCGTGCGCGAACGAGATCGCCAGGCACACGTCCGCGAACGCGCGGAGCAGCTGCTGGAGCGGTCGATCGCCCCCCTCGAGCACCTTCGCGAGCGTCATGCCGGACAGCCGCTTCATCGCGAAGTAGGGCTGCCCCGCCGCGTCGGTCCCGATCTCGTGCACCGGCACGATCGCCGGGTGATCGAGGAGCGCCTGGATCCGGGCCTCGCGCAGGAAGCGCGCGACCGCGGCCGGCGACGGGCTCGGCGAGCGCAGCCGCTTGATCGCCACGTCGCGGCCGATCCGCATGTCGCGCGCCACCACCACCTCGCCCATGCCGCCGAGCCCGATCGTGCGAGCCACCGCGTAGCTCGGCAGCGCGGCGTCGCGCGGCGCGCCCGCGAAGTCGTCCTCGCCGCGGAGCGCGGTCAGGATCTCGCCCGCGCCCGCGTCCGACGGCAACGTGCGATCCAGCGGGAGCGGCGGCGAGGCGGCGGGGGAGCGGTCGTCCGGCACGCGCGCAGGATAGGCCCATCCCTCCGTCGGGCGCGACTTTCCGGGGGGCGCGCTCGGGGCTGCCGTCCCGCCGGGAATCGGCTACAAAGGGCGGACATGTCCGGCCCCGGTGTCACCGTGTTTCTGCTCAGCCCCGCGCGCTGCGGCGGCGAGCGCGCCGCGCAGCTCGCGCGCTCGGAGCGCTCGGAGCTCGGCGCGCAGCTCCACGCCGGGCGCGCTCCCATCGGCGACGTGTTCGCGTGGCTCTCGGCGCTCTACTTCCGCGGCAAGCTCGCCTACGCGCTGCGGTTCGGCGCCGGCGCCGGCGGCGCGCCCGGCGCGCTCGTGATGGCGCCTGGCCTGGGGCTGCGCTCGCCCGACGCGCCGATCTCGGCGGCGATGCTCCGCGCCATGGGCGAGGTCGAGGTCGAGAGCGCCGCGTTCGTGCGGCCGCTCGCGCGCGACGCCCGGCTCCTGGAGCGCGCCGTCGCCGAGGCCGCCGACCGCGCGCGCTCACCCGCCGCGCGCGTCGTCCTCCTCGGGAGCATCGCCACCGGCAAGTACCTGGACACGCTGCTCGAGGTGTTCGGCGAGCGGCTCCTGTTCCCCGAGACCTTCGTCGGCCGCGGCGACATGAGCCGCGGCGGCCTCCTCCTGCGCTCGGCGCGCAGCGGCGAGGAGCTCGCCTATCGCTCCGTCCTGGGCGCGACGCTGCGCGGCACGCGCCCGCCGAAGCTCCCTCGAGCCCGACCCTGAGATCGACCTGACTTTGTGGTTGGACCGCTCTGCGCGCCCGGCGCGCAAAATCGGCGTCGCTCTGATGCGGCGGTGTCGGGTTCGTCCGTCGCGCGTCGCCTCATGCTCGTATCACCTTCGCCTCGCCATCACGGTCGGACGGCGAGGAGATTGCAGTTGACTAGTCGGCGAGGCCCCCCGCACCGTAGGGGAGGCCCGCCAGGACCCGCGGAGATGGGAGAGCACATCAAGGATCGAACCGCGCCCGCCGATTTCGCCACCACCGTCGAGGCCAGCGTCCGGCCACCCTCGACGCGGTACGGCATCCGGTACGCGCCGAGCGATCGCGTCGCGGGCTTCACCATCGAGAGCTTCATCGCCGAGGGCGGCTTCGGCTCGGTGTACCGCGCGGTGCACGAGCGCCTCGGCACCGTCGCGCTCAAGATCTCGCACATCCCGGCGACGTACCTGTCGCCCGAGGCGCTGGCCCTGCAGCAGAACGAGCTCGAGGCGCTGATGCAGCTCCGGCACCCGTCGCTCGTGCGCGTGCTCGGCCACGGCGTCCTCGAGGATCGCCGCCACTACCTCGCGCTCGAGCTCGTCGAGGGCGAGAGCCTGCGCCGCTACATGGAGCGCCGCGGCCGCGTGGACGTCCTCGAGGCCGTCGCGCTCGCGCGCCGGCTCGCCGAGGCGATCGCCCACTGCCACCAGGTCGACACGTTCCACCTCGATCTGACGCCGACGAACGTGATCGTCGTCGATGCCCACGCGCCCGAGATCAAGATCGTCGACTTCGGCGTCGCCGCGTTCGCCCAGCACTGGTTCGACATCGAGCGCCGGCCCGCCGCCGGCACGCCGCGCTACATCGCGCCCGAGCTGCTCCGGGAGGCGCCGCAGATCGGCGGCCACTGCGACGTCTATGCCCTCGGGCTGATCCTGTACGAGCTCCTCGCCGGCAGCTTCCCGTTCGGCGGCACGACCGCTCAGGAGCTCCTCGAGAAGAAGCTCTCCGGTGAGGCGACCCCGCTCGTGGAGCACGTGCCCGACGTGCCCGCGGAGATCGCCGAGATGATCCACGCGCTGATCCACCCCGACCCGGCGCGGCGCGAGCTCACCGCCGCGGCGCTCGGCGACCACCTGAGGACGCTGTACTTCGAGATCCTCCGCCGCGGGCCCGGCCGCCCGCGCGCGCGCCGCAAGAGCGACGAGCTCGACACGCCGATCGTCCCGTTCGTCGGGCGCGAGGACGACCTCCGCCGCCTCCTCGACGACGTCGAGGCGGTGCTCGGCGCCCCGCCGGCCGCGACCTCCGCCGCCGCGGCCGCGCCGCCCAACGCGGCATCCGGCCCCGCACCGCCGGCGCCGCCGGCCCGGTGGGCCGTCGCGATCTCCGGCGACCCCGGCATCGGCAAGAGCCGCATGCTCGCCGAGGTGACGCACGCGCTGCAGGCGCAGGGCGTCCCGATCGGCTACGGCCGCTGCCGCGAGCACGGCAGCCTGATCTCCTACGCCGGCTGGCGCGAGTGCCTCGGCCAGCTCGAGCGCGTGGTCTCGCGGACCGATCTCCCCGGCGGCGACGCCGCGCGGCGCGCGATCAGCTCGCTGCTCGCCGATCCCGCCGCCACCGATCTCTGCATGCTCGTGCCCGCGCTCGAGCGGAGGCGGATCGGCGCCGGCGCCGCGCCCGCCGAGCTGTCCGCGCCCGACCTCGGCAGCCGGCGCGTCATCCAGGCCGTGCGGCGCCTCCTGACCGCCGTGTGCGAGCACCTGCCCGTGGCGCTCGTCCTCGAGGACCTCCACTGGGCCGATCAGGGCACGCTCGACATCCTCGGCGCGCTCGTGTCGCTGCCGCCGCCGCCCCGGCTCGTGGTCCTGTGCACGACCCGCCCCGAGACCGATCTGCCCGCCTGGCCCGGGCTCTCGTACCTGCGGCTCCGGCCCCTGGACGAGGCGCAGAGCGCCGCGCTGCTCCGCGCGCTGTGCGGCGCGAGCCCCGCCGTGATCGCCGAGCTCACGGCCGCGATCCCGCTGCTCCGGCTCGGCAACCCGCTCGTCGACACGCAGGTGATCCTGCACCTGAAGCGCGAGGGGCTGCTCGCCGAGGACGCCGAGGGCCGGATGGTCCTCGCCCGGCAGTTCGAGCGCGACTACGAGCCGCCGACCACGATCTCCGCCGTGCTCGAGCGCAGGCTCCGGCACGTCCCGCCGCGCGCGCGCGACGTCCTCGGCGTCGCCTCGCTGATCGGGCGCCAGTTCCACGTGGCCGATCTCAAGCTGATCGCGGGCCCCGAGATCGATCCGCGGGAGGTGGACGAGGCCGTGCGCGTGGCCATCGCGCTCGCGCTGTGCCGCGCCGACGGCGACGAGTGCACGTTCGTCCACGACATCATCCGCGAGCACCTCGAGACCACCGTGGCCGAGGCGCGCCGGCCCGGGCTCCACGCGCGGATCGCCGAGGCGCTGCGGGCGCGCGGCGCGCCGGCGGCCACCCTCGCGCACCACCTCGACCGCGCCGGCGCCGCCGCCGCGGCCGCCGCCAAGTACTTCGACGGCGGCATGGAGGCCGATCGCGTCCACGACCTCGTCGGCTCGAGCCGGAGCCTGCGCCGCGCCGTCGCGCTCCTCCTCGATCTGCCGGAGGCGCCCGACCGCGACCGCGCGCTCGCCCGCGCCGCATACGAGCTCGCGCGGATCACCTGCCTGCTCGGCAGGACCCACGAGCCGCTCGAGGACCTGGACCGCTGCCGCGCCTCGATGGCCGCGCCGCCCGAGGACGCGCGGGTCATGCTCCACAGCGCGTACGCCCGCGTCTATTACGCGCAGGGCGACTTCCTGCAGGCCATGCACCACAGCGAGCAGAGCCTCGCCGTCACCGATCCCGCCCTCGACGCCTACCAGTGCGTGCCCGCCAACATGCTCGGCCGCGCGCTCTGCGCCTCGGGCCACTTCGGCCCGTCCGTGGACGTCCTGCTCCGCGGCTGCCAGCTCGCGCGCGAGGCCGGCGATCTCGTCGAGCTGGCGCACTCCGAGGGCCTGCTCGGCACCTCGCTCGCGTTCGTCGGCGAGCTCGCCGAGGCGAACCGCCACATCGACGAATCCAGCCGGATCGCCGAGCTGCTCAAGAACCCCGGCCGCCGCATGGGCGTCTGCCTCTACCGGACCCTCCACGCCGAGGCCGCCTACGACTGGGAGGCCGGGATCCAGACGAGCGCGCAGCTCCTCGCGCACGCCGAGGAGTACGAGATGGCCGGCCTCTACCTCTACCTCGGCACGATGATGGCCGGGCGCCACCACTTCCACATCGGCGAGCCCAAGCGCGCGCGCCACCTCCTGCGGAACGCGATCAACTTCTCGACGATGTTCGGGATCCGGACCCTGCGCTCGTGGGCCCACGCGTACCTGGGCGACGTCCACTTCCTCGAGGGTCAGCACGAGGAGGCGATGCAGCTGTACGAGCTCGGGCTCGAGACCGCGCGCGAGGGGCGGGGCGACGGCTTCGGCGTCCCGCTCGCGCTGATCGGGATGGCGCACGCGTCGGCGTGCCTGGGCCGCGGGCGCGCGCGCGTGATCGAGCTCGCCGGCCAGGCGTTCGAGGCGTTCGAGGCCGCGTCGAACCGCTCGGCGCTCGCCGTCGCCCTCGTGCGGTACCTCGACGCGCTCGCGCGGTGCGAGGCGCCCGCCGAGCCCGACGCCGTCGAGGCGACCGCGCGCGCGCGCCTCGCCGCGGTGCTCGATCGCCTCGGCGTGGACCGGTGCGAGTTCTGGCCCGCGCTGCCCGCGAGCGCCACCGCGGCTGATCGGGCGCGCCCGCCCGTCGAGTTCTGGATCCGGCGCGCCCAGCTCGCGGCGTCCACTGGCGAGCGCACCGGCGAGCGCACCGGCTCGGGCTCCGGCTCGGGCTCGGGTGCCGGCTCCGGCTCCGGCTCCGGCGCCAGCGATCAGCCCAGCGCGCTCCTGTTCAACCTCAGCACGATCGACGACTACGTGCCGGCGTTCGCGGCGCGGGCGCTGCCCTGAGCCCGCGCCGTCCGCAGCGCGCGGACGATCCGCAGCCGCTCGAGGAGGAGCAGCACGTAGTACGTGACGTCGATCTCCCACCACCGCAGCCCCTGGCGCGCCGACCGCGGGAAGCGGTGGTGGTTGTTGTGCCAGCCGCCGCCCAGCATGATGATCGCGACGAACCAGTTATTGCGGCTCTGATCGGGAGTCTCGTACGGCCGCGTGCCGAACCGGTGGGCCAGCGAGTTGACCGTGAACGTCGCGTGATAGACGAGCACCGTGCTGAGCCCGTAGACGATGAACAGGCCCGGCGCGCCGAACAGGAGCACCGAGAGCAGCGCCAGCGCAACTGGGGGCACGTACGGGTGCCGATCGAGCCACACCAGCTCGGGGTACCGCAGGAACGGCCCCGAGCGCGGCTCCGACGGGGCCAGGTAGCGCGTGCGCAGGAGCCAGCCCATGTGCGCGTACCAGAGGCCGCGCGCGTGCGGAGAGTGCAGATCGTCGGCGTGGTCCGAGTTCGCGTGGTGGTGCCGGTGGGCCGTCGCCCACCGCAGCGCGCTGCCCTGGCCGCTCGCCTGCGCGCCGACCGCCAGGATCAGCTGGAACGCGCGGCTCGTCTGGAACGTCCGGTGCGAGAAGTAGCAGTGGTATCCCGCGGTGACGAACCAGATCCGGATCCAGTACAGCGCCGTGGCGGCGATGAGCTCGCGCGCGCGGACGCCCGTGACCAGCGCGCCGAACGGCAAGAGGTGCAGGACCCCGAAGTAGATGATGTTCCGCCAGTACCGTCGCTCGGTCGCCGGGACCGGCACCGGCGCCGAGCCGGCCGCCGGCACCGGGACCGGCACCGGCACCGGCTCCAACGCACGCCCCGTTGCATGCTCCGTCGCATGCTCCATTCGCCGCTCCATGACACGCCCTCCTCTCCAGCCCTCGCGCTCGGGCCCTCCAGAGCCCTCCCCTGATCGGGCTCGTCAGCGCACGGCCTGATAGCCGCCCACCACTCCGTGCTTCGACAGCACGAAGTGCCAGAGGTGATTGACGCGCGCGCGGAACGTGCCTGCGCACGCGAGCAGGTAGAACTTCCACATCCGGTAGAACCGCTCGTCGTAGCGGTCCTTGAGCTGCGGGTAGTTGCGATCGAAGTTCTCGAACCACGCGCGCAGCGTCTTGTCGTAGTCCGGCCCGAAGTTGTGCCAGTCCTCGATGACGAACAGCCCCTCGACGGCGCCCGTGATCTGGGCGGCCGAGGGCATCACCGAGTCCGGGAAGATGTACGTGTCGATCCACGCGTCGACCGACGCCAGCGATCGGTTGCCGCCGACCGTGTGCAGGAGGAACAGGCCGTCGTCCTTCAGCACGCGGTGGGCCGTCTCGAAGTAGACGCGGTGGTTGCGCGGGCCCACGTGCTCGAACATGCCCGCCGAGAACACGCGATCGAACGAGCCCGTGACCTCGCGGTAGTCCTGGTACCGGATCTCGACCGGCAGGCCCTTGCAGCGCTCCCGCCCGTACTCCGCCTGCCCGCGGGACACCGTGACGCCCACGACCTCGACGCCGTACTTCTCGGCGGCGTAGCGGACGAAGCTGCCCCAGCCGCAGCCGATGTCGAGCACGCGCATCCCGGGCCGGAGCCCGAGCTTCCGGCACGCCAGGTCGAGCTTGTGCTCCTGCGCCTCGGCCAGGTTCGACGCGTCCTTCCAGTAAGCGCAGCTGTAGACCATGCGCGGATCGAGCGTCGCCTCGAACAGATCGATCGCGCCGTCGTAGACGCGGCGGCCCATGTCGAGCGCGCGCGACCGGTTCTGCCGGTTCAGGAGCCGCGCCTTCAGCATCCGCCAGCCGTCCGAGCCCACGCGGAGGTGCCGATCGAGGCTCGCGCGCCGGAACCGGCACACCAGCTCGTCGAGCTGATCGCAGTCCCACCGCCCGTCCATGTACGCCTCGCCGATGGCGAGCGATCCGCCGAACACCGCGTCGAGCACGCGCTCGTCGTGGATCTTGAGATCCCACGGGCGGTCGCCGTCGATCTTGATGTCGGCGTGCGCGAGCAGCTCCTCGAGCCGGGCCCGCGCGGAGCCCGCGCCGCGCGGCGCCTGGCCGCCGGCTCCTCGCGCGGCTCCTCGCGCGCCCGCGCGCCCGCCTCGGCCCCCGCTCGGGACCTCGCCGGCGCGCTCGTCGTGCCGCTCGCGCTCGCTCCGTGTGAAGTTGTCGTGATCTGCAGTCGTCGTCATGTCGATCATGGCAAGTCTCTCCCCTTCGCCCTCCAACACGGGCGTTTGCCAGTCCATGCCGGTCCACCTGGAGGACCAGCTTCGTGATTGATAGTGTGTCAGCTCTCGCCGAGCGCGCGCTGGCTCACGCAGCACCTGGTATCGGTGCTCGGCCCGCTATCCGCGCTCGCTCTGTGTCCGCCGGTACGTCGGTGCTCTCGATCGAGCTCGCCGGTGCTCCGTCACCCGCCCGTCAACCGCCCATTACCGTCATTCAACTCCAGTAGACACCTCGTCGCCTGCTATTCCCCATCGCCTGTTAATCCCCGTTACTTGTATCCAGCCACCTGTAGCAACCTGCCACCTGTTCCACCCTGTACCTGTGCTGTACCTGGCCCTGTTCCCGTACGGTGACAGGGACAAGCACGGCCCAGGTACAGGTACCTGGACAGGTCTTTCCGCCAATTTGCCGCCACTCTGGCGCCGGTCCGGCACCACCCGAGCCCTCCACCTCCGCCTCCGCCTCCGTATGCCATCGCCCGTTTCTATGCACCGCCTGTTCCCGACCTACTACTCAGCGAATTGCTCCGCTCACGCTAATACAGCATGTCTCAGACTGGCTGTCAAACAAGCCCTCGATCAGGCCCTTGAGCATGCCTGGGATTGCCCCCTCACCTCCGACATCGCTGCCCCGGCCGAGGTTGCATCGCGCGGTCCGCGGCAGGCAGATCGTGGCAGGACCGCTCGCCGGAGGCCCCGCAGATCCGCGATTTTGCTCCGTGCGAGCCCTCGTCGGCCCGGCGACCGTGGCGGCCCCGCTCACCCGCGCCGGCGGCGCCGCCGCCCGAGCGCGAGCGCGACCGCGCCGGCGAGCAGGAGCGAGCCCAGCGAGCCCCGCCGCGAGCTCTGGCAGCACCCGCCGCCGCCGTCGCCGTCGGGCGGGGGCGGCGGCTCGCCCTCGACGTTGCACGCCGGGCTGCAGCCGTCGCCCGCCGTGACGTTGCCATCGTCGCACTCCTCGACGCCGGCGCGGACCACGCCGTCGCCGCACGCCGCGTCGATGCAGTTGTAGCGGCACGCGTCGGTGTCGACCGTGTTGCCGTCATCGCACTCCTCGACGCCCGCCTGGACAATCCCGTCGCCGCACGTCGACGACACACACGTGTTCGTGCACCCGTCGCCGTTGCTCGTGTTGCCGTCGTCGCAGCCCTCGACGCCCGCCTGGACGAAGCCGTCCCCGCACCGCGCCGGGAGGCAGCCCGTCACGCACCCGTCGGTGTTGCTCGTGTTGCCGTCGTCGCAGCCCTCGACGCCCGCCTGGACCACGCCATCGCCGCAGCGGGCCGCGGTGCAGGTCGCGGTGCACGCGTCGGTCGGGACCGTGTTGCCGTCGTCGCACTGCTCGACGCCCGCGTACACGAAGCCGTCGCCGCAGCTCGCCTGGGCGCACGTGTTGAGGCAGCCGTCCGTGTTCGTCGTGTTGCCGTCGTCGCAGGTCTCGACGCCCGCACGGATGAAGCCGTCGCCGCAGGTCGCGTCGACGCACGTGGTGAGGCAGGCGTCGGTGTTGCTGGTGTTGCCGTCGTCGCATGCCTCGACGCCGGCGCGGACGTAGCCGTCGCCGCAGGTCGCGCTCACGCACGTGCTCGGGCAGGCGTCGGTGTTGCTGGTGTTGCCGTCGTCGCACTGCTCCGGGCCGTTGACCGCGCCGTCGCCGCACCGCGGGCCCATCCCCGTGCACGACGCGTTGCAGTAGCCGTACATGCCGTTGTTCGCGCCGCTGTCGCACGCCTCGCCCGGCTCGAGCGAGCCATTGCCACACTGGGCCATCAGCACGAACTCGTACGCGCCCATGTCCCACTGCGGCATGCCGATGCCGTTGCCCTCGAGCGGCCGCGAGTAGCCGTCCGCGTCGCTGGTCGGCCCGGTGGTGCCGCTGTCGATCGCGACGCTCGTGCCTTGCAGGTGCAGATCGGAGGCCGACACGTACTGCGGGTTCGTCGACAGCGTGCCTGCGCCCGGCGTGACGCCCGAGTAGTTCGCGCTCGAGTTGTTCCACACGTCGGAGTACGTCACGCTGATCGTGGCCGAATCGTTGCGATACACGCCGTAGCTCGTGTTCGTGATGATCGAGTTCACGATCGAGACCGCGGCGCCGTTGCCCGCGGCGGCGCTGGTGATCACGCCGTAGCTGCCGTTGGCGTTGAGCGTGCAGTTCGTGATCGCCAGCGTCCGGCCCGCGACCGTGTTGGCGACGTAGATGCCGTAGCCGCCGCTGTTGCGGACCACGCAGTTGGTGAGCGTGGCCGACGCCGAGTCGCCGACGAAGACGCCGTACGTGCCCGCCGAGATCGAGGTCCAGGCGTCGATCGTCAGGTTGCCGGTGCGCAGGAACAGCCCGTACTGCGACGCCGAGCTCGCGGTCACGTGGGTGAGCACGTTGCCCGTGCCCGTCGAGCGGTAGATCACGCCGTTGATCGCGCGGTTGATCGTGACGTTGTCGAGCACGCTGTCGTGGGCGCCGGCGTCGAGGTCGACGCCGTACCAGGTGCCGCTGGTGGTGGAGGTGGAGCCGATGGTGATCGGGGCGGCCGGGGTGCCGTCGGCGACCAGCCGGCCGTTGACGATCAGCTCGCCGCGGGTGGTGCTCGAGCCGGCGAGCATGATGTCGGAGCTGGCCGTGAACGAGATCGTCACGCCCGGCTCGATCGTGAGGGTGACGTTCGGCGGGATCGTCAGATCGCCGGCGGCCGTGTACGGCCCCTGGGCCGCGGTGAGGGTCGTGTTCGACCACAGCGTGCCGTAGAGCCCCGGCGTGGCGACCATATCGTAGGGGAGCGCGCCCTGATCGCTGCCGCCGGAGCCGCCGAACCGCGAGGGAGAGTTCGAGGTCAGACGAAGATCGGAG
>Ga0307406_10002189_pt1 | contig 10638 bp, 10 predicted proteins | sample 322Cmetagenome_3_FD_203706 | JGI IMG/M metagenome (GOLD analysis project Ga0307406, IMG submission 203706) | Maize rhizosphere microbial communities from greenhouse at UC Davis, California, United States - 322HYB-C-2 | ecosystem: Host-associated > Plants > Roots > Rhizosphere > Soil | place... | reverse complement strand
AGATGGCTGCCGCGCTTGTCGTCGGCGACGGCGTGGATTTCGTCGACGATCACCGTGCGCACGGTCGAGAGCATGGTCCGGCCCGACTCCGAGCCCATCAGCACGTACAGCGACTCCGGCGTGGTCACCAGGATGTGCGGCGGCTTGCGCCGCATCGACTGGCGTTCGCCGGCCGGGGTGTCGCCGGTGCGCACCGCGGTGCGGATGCCGGGGTCGTCCAGGCCCATGCCGCGCAAGGCTTCGCCGATGCCGGCCAGCGGCGCTTCGAGATTCAGGTGGATGTCGTTCGACAGGGCCTTCAAGGGCGAGACGTAAACCACCGCGGTCTCGTCGCGCAGGCCTTGTTCCAGGCCTTCGCGGACCAGCGCGTCGATCGCGGCCAGGAACGCGGTCAGGGTTTTGCCGGAACCGGTCGGCGCCGCCACCAGGGTATTGCGGCCGGCGCGGATCGCCGGCCAGGCGAGTTCCTGGGCCTGGGTCGGCGCCGGAAACGCCGAGCGGAACCAGGCGGCGATGGCGGGATGGAAGTCGTCGAGGACCATGCGTTCGCCGCGTCGCCGCGGCCTCGGGTTGTCCAGCCTAGATGGGGTCGATTCTGGCATCCCTAAACCGCTGCGAGACCGGAATCGAAGCGTTTGCGCCTGTCCGGTGAACCATTCAGCCCGGCTGCGGGCGCCCGCCAGGTGAGCGGAGGCTCGTCACGCCGGCCGAAGCTTGACCTTCCCATCATGGGAGGCCCCAACCTGCCCGGCATCCGAATCAGGACTTCCGAGAGAACGCCCATGAATGCCGCCGCACACCCGACCCCGCTGCACCCGCCGGCCCATCCGGCCGCAACGCCCGGCGCCCCTTCCCTGCGTTTCGGCATCGTCGGCATGACCTGCGGCTCGTGCGTGGCGCGGGTGGAGAAGGCCTTGCTCGCGGTGCCCGGCGTCGAGCGCGCCAGCGTCAACCTGGCCACCGAAACCGCCGAGCTAGGCTCGGCCACGGCCGTCTCAGCGGCTGAGATCGAACGCGCGATCGCCGCCGCCGGCTACGCGGTGGTCACGCGCGAGGTAGTGCTGGAACTGCGCGGCATGAACTGCGGCTCCTGCGTGGGGCGGATCGAGAAAGCGTTGAGCGCGGTGACCGGCGTGGTCGCGGCCTCGGTCAACCTGGCAACCGAGCGGGCGACCGTGACGGTCTTCGACGGTGTCGAAGCGGCCGCGTTGATCGAAGCCGTCGAGCGCGCCGGCTACGCCGCCGCCCTGCCGGCCGCTGCACCCTCCGACGACGACGGCGGTACGCCGCAGGCCTCCGGGCAGGCTGAAACCGCGGCCGCGCCGACCGCGCCGATGTCGCGCGAGACCCGCCACCTGCTGATCGCCGCCGCGCTGTCGCTGCCCCTGGTCGCACCGATGCTCGGCCTGCTGTTCGGCGAGCATTGGATGCTGCCCGGCTGGCTGCAGTTCGCGCTCGCCACGCCGGTGCAGTTCTGGCTCGGTGCGCGCTTCTATCGGGCCGGCTGGCAGGCCCTGCGCGCGCGCAGCGGCAACATGGACCTGCTGGTCGCGCTCGGCACCAGCGCCGGTTACGGCCTGAGCCTGTATCACCTGCTGCGCGGCGACAGCAGCGCGCTGTATTTCGAGACCTCGGCGGTCATCGTCACCCTGATCCTGCTCGGCAAATGGCTGGAGGCGCGCGCCAAGCGCCAGACCACCGCGGCGATCCGCGCGCTGCAGGCGCTGCGTCCGCTCAGTGCGCGGGTGGTGCGCGACGGCATCGAAACCCAACTGCCGATCGCGCAACTGCGCGTAGGCGACCGGGTCGTGGTGCGCCCGGGCGAACGCATCGCCGCCGACGGCCGCATCGACGAAGGCCGCACCCATGTCGACGAATCGCTGATCACCGGCGAGTCGCTGCCGGTCGCGCGCGGCGAAGGCGACTGCGTCACCGGCGGCGCGGTCAACGGCGAAGGCCGCATCGTGGTCGAAACGCTCGCGGTCGGCGCCGAGAGCGCGTTGGCGCGGATCATCCGCCTGGTCGAGGACGCGCAGGCGAAGAAGGCGCCCATCCAACACCTGGTCGACAAGGTCAGCGCGGTGTTCGTTCCAGTGGTGATCGTGCTGGCGCTGGCCACTCTGCTCGCTTGGGGCCTGTCCAGCGGCGATTGGAACCAGGCCATCCTCAACGCGGTCGCGGTGCTGGTGATCGCCTGCCCTTGCGCGCTGGGCCTGGCCACGCCGACCGCGATCATGGCCGGCACCGGCGCCGCCGCACGCGCCGGCCTGCTGATCAAGGATGCCGAAGCGCTCGAGCTTGCACACCGCATCGACACCGTCGCCTTCGACAAGACCGGCACCCTGACCGTCGGCGAGCCGGTGTTGGCCGAACTGATCGCCATCGACGGCGATCGCGACGCGGTGCTGGCGCAGGCCGCGGCGCTGCAATCGGGCAGCGAGCATCCACTCGCCAAGGCCGTGGGCCAGGCCGCCGCCGGACTGATCCTGCCCTCGGCCTCGACGGTCGTCGCCGTGCCCGGGCGCGGTTTGCGGGGCCTGGTCGAGGGCCGCTCGTTGCTGCTCGGCAGCACGCGCATGCTCGAAGAACTCGGCGCCGAGTTGTCGCCGTGGCGCACGCAAGCCGAGCGTTTGAGCGCGAGCGGCCACAGCGTGTCGTGGCTGGCGGCCGAGGATCAGCCATCGGCTGCGGCGGTAGTTCGCGTGCTCGCCCTGCTCGGCTTCCGCGACAGCCCGCGCCCGGACGCCAAGGCCGCGATCGCGCGCCTGCATGCGCTGGGCCTGCGCACCGTGATGATCTCCGGCGACCATGCCGGCGCCGCGCGCAGCATCGCCGATGCGCTCGGCATCGACGAAGTACGCGCCGACGTGCTGCCGGAACAGAAAGCTGCGGTAGTCGCCGAACTGGCGCGCCGCGGGACCGTGGCGATGGTCGGCGACGGCGTCAACGATGCCCCGGCGCTGGCCGCGGCCGACGTCGGCATCGCCATGGGCAGCGGCACCGACGTCGCGATGCAGGCCGCGGGCATCACCCTGATGCGCCCGCAACCGGGCCTGGTCGCCGACGCCATCGACATCTCGCGCCGCACCACCCGCAAGATCCGTCAGAATCTGTTCTGGGCCTTCGGCTACAACGTGGTCGGCATCGCCCTGGCGGCGATGGGCTGGCTGGATCCGATCATCGCCGCCGCGGCGATGGCTTTTTCCAGCGTCAGCGTGCTCGGCAACACCCTGCTACTGCGCCGCTGGCGCCCGGCCGCCGGCCGATGAGGACCGCATCCATGCCCCGCAATGCACTACCGCCCGAACTCGCCCAGGCCAAGGCCGACGGCCTGCACAACATCGGCGAAGCCGCCGCCCTCAGCGGGGTCAGCGCGAAGATGATCCGCCACTACGAAAGCATCGACCTGATCCCGCCGGCCGGGCGCAGCATCGCCGGCTACCGCTTGTACAGCGATAACGACGTGCACCGCCTGCGCTTCATCAAGCGCTCGCGCTCGCTGGGGTTCTCGATCAAGCAGATCGAGACCTTGCTGGGGCTGTGGGACAACCGCTCGCGCGAAAGCGTCGAGGTCAAGCGCCTGGCCCTGGCCCATGCCGAAGAACTCGCCGGCAAGATCCGCGAAATGCAGACCATGCAGCGCACCCTGGAGGAACTGGCGCACCGTTGCCACGGCGACCACCGGCCGGATTGCCCGATCCTGGAAGATCTGGCGGAAAGCCGGGGCATTTCAGGGTAGGAGCGGCGCAAGCCGCGACCACGATGTCGCGGCTGCGATGGGCGCCCGATGTAGGTTGCGACAGAGATGTGCATGACGGCTGCAACGACATGCGCCGCCGCCCGCATTGTCGCCGCCGCAGCTTACGCAGCTCTTACAAAAGCTTCCGTAGCGCAACACCTGTAGGACCGGCGTGAGCCGCGACCGGAACGCTACGAAGGCCCCACGATCAAGCGTGATTGCGGGTCGCCGCCGCCAGGGCCTGGCGGGTTTCCTCGCCGTCGCGCCGGCCCATGGCTTCGGCGGTCTCGGCGAGCCAACGCTTGGCCTCGTCTTCGCCGTCGCTGTCGACCCGGCGCAGGTACTCGGGGGCGATCCGCGCCAGTTCGTCGCGCAGGCGTTGCGCACGCTCGTCGTATTGGCGGATCAAGGCGTTCTCGTCGGACGCCTCGATCGCACCGATTTCGCGCATCGCCTGCAGGCGCTCGAGCCATTCGCGACGGCGCTGCTCCGGGTCCATCGCCGCGCGGCTCAATTGAAGCCGATGTCGTAGGCCGTGTTCAGCACGAACTTGGCCGCTTCGGGCAGATCCGATTCCTGCGCGGCGTCGTTGGCCAGGCCGAGGAACTGGTCCGCGGCGCCGGCGACGAAATCGCCGATCACGCCACCGATTTCCCTGCCGATCATCGTACCCAAGGGGCCGCCGAGCGAACCGATGCCTGCGCCGAGTGCCTGACCGATACCGCTCGCTAGATCGCCGAAAAGAGACATGGACAGTTCCTTTGTGGGGGATGGCGGAATCCAGTGTCGCCACGGAGAAATCCGGGTCAATCTGGGAATGACCCTAGGCGTGCGCGCCGGCGATGCTGAATCGGCGAGCGTTCGAGAACATGAACGAGGCGCTGTTCCCGGCGCATGCGAGGAATCTCATCGCACGACGCATGCGTGCCGCTCGACCTCACCAGCCGATGCGCGGCCCACTCAGTTGAGCTTGGCCACCCACGACAACGGCAAGCGCTTCATCAACCAGCCGAGCAAGGCCCAAGGCCACCACGGCACGTAAGCCTTGGCCGATTCCTTGTCGATCGCGCGCACCAGCAAACGGCAACCGGTGGCTTCGTCGATGATGTACGGGGTCTGCTTGGCCGGCGCCTGCTCGTTCATTTCGGTGCGGATATAGCCCGGGAAAATCGTGCTGACCTTGATCGAGGGCTTGCGCAGCATATCGGTGCGGATGCCTTCGGCGAGCGAAGCGACACCGGCCTTGCTCGCCGCATAAGCGGTGAGGCCGCCGCGCATGCCGCGCATCGCGCTCATTGACGAGATCAACACCAGGTGGCCGAGGCCGGCTTCGCGAAAGATCTCCATCGCCGCTTCGCACTGCGCGAGTGCGGCGAGGAAATTGGTCTCGACGATGCTTCGATTAAGGGCGAATTGGCCCTTGCCGACCGGCGCGCCCTGGCCGATGCCGGCATTGACGATGACGCGGTCGAGCGCGCCGAGTTCGGCACGCAGAGAACGGAATACCGCGAACACCTGCTCGTGATCGGTGACGTCGAGGCTGCGGATGGCGACGCGGATGCCGGGATGCGCGGCTTCCAGTTCGGCCTTCAGCGCTTCCAGGCGATCGAGGCGTCGCGCGCACAGAGCGAGGTCGCTGCCGGCGCGTGCGAACTCGCGCGCCATGCCGCGCCCGAGTCCGGAACTGGCACCGGTGATGAGGATGTGCTTGCGCATGCGGCCGGCTCCTGAAGCGATAAGTTCAGCGGAAAGTTCAGCGATAAGTGATGAGGTCGTCGCGTGCGTACAGATGCGCATGGCCGTTGAAGGTGGACAGGCGCAGGCCGCTGCGGGCGACATGCAGTTGGGTGACGCTGGCGTTGACCAGGCTCCAGCTCAGGCGCAGCGCCTGCGCATCGGGCGCATCGAGCAGACCCTGAACCACCGCGGCGATCGGGCCGCCCGAGGTGAACACCCATACGTTGCTCAAACCCGCCGCGGCATCGACGGCCGCTTGCAATGCGTCGCGGCACCGTTGCCGGAACGCCGGCCAGGTTTCGCTGTAGTCGGGGTCGTGATCGCCGCTGGACCAGCGCGTCATCGCCGCGGCGAACAGCGACTGAAAGGCGCGGCGCGGATCGACGGCAGCGCCCAGATCGGCGACCAGACGTTCGTGGTCGATGTATTCAGGTCGATGGCGGGCGACGATCTCGCGATGGTCGAATTCGTTCCAGCGTGGATCGGTGTGCGGGCCTGGGTCAAAGTGCCCGGCATCCGAGGACCCAGCCAGTAAGGATCCAGCCAAGCCGCGGTCGTTGCCGCAAGCGGAACGCATCGCCGCCAGACATTCCTGTGCGGTCTGCCGGTGCCGGCGCATGCCGCCGACGACGACGCGGTCGCCGTCTCGCCACAGCGGGGCGAGCGCGGCGCCGAGCAGGCAGGATTGCTGGCGACCCAGCGTGCTGAGTTCGTCGTAATCGGCCGCACCGAACGCGGCCTGGCCGTGGCGGATCAGATGAATCGTCGCCGCCATCTCAGGCGCCCTGCCCGCGCCGGTCGCGCGCGATCGCGCGGCGGCAACGCCAATGCAGATAATTCACCGACAGCCAGAAGCGCTTGAAGGCGGGGTTGCGGGTCTGACCATGGTGATAGCGGTAGTAGATCTGTTGCGCGATCGCCGACAGGCGGAACAGCCCATAGACTTCGTAGAACGCCCAACTGCGCGGGCGCAGGCCAGTGCGTTCGCTGTAGTAGTCCATGACCTCGCGCCGGCTGAACATGCCGGGCAGATGGGTCGGTTGGCGGCGGGTGCTCTGGGCGATGAAGTCGTCGCCGGCCTCGACCCAGTAAGCCAGGGTATTGCCGAGGTCCATCAGCGGGTCGCCCAGCGTGGCCAGTTCCCAGTCGAGCACGCCGACCACCCGGGTCGGGTCTTGCGCATCGAGCACCACGTTGTCGAAACGGAAGTCGTTGTGGGTGAGGCAGATGCGCTCGTCCTGCGGCAGGTTCGCTCGCAGCCAGTCGACGACGGCGCGGCCGTTCGGCACGTTCCAGGTGCGGGCGTCGGCATAACGCCGGCTCCAGCCGTCGATCTGGCGTTGGATGTAGCCGGCGCCGGCGGCAAGTCGCTCCAGGCCTGCGGCTCGGTGATCGACCTGATGCAATGCGATCAAGGTATCGAGCACGTTGATGCACAGGCTGCGGACCTGGTCGCGCGACAGCTCGACACCGGGCGGCAGGTTCTTGCGCGGGATCGGACCGTCCAGGCGCTGCATCACGTAGAACTCGGCGCCGATCACCGCCTCGTCTTCGCAATGGGCGTACATCGCCGGCACGAACGGGAACACCGGTTTCAACGCTTGCTGGATGCGGAACTCGCGGCCCATGTCGTGCGCCGACTTGGCTTTCTTGCCGGCCGGCGGGCGACGCAGGATCAGGTCGTCGTTGTCGTAGTGCAGGCGGTAGGTCCAGTTCGACGCGCCGCCGGCGTACTGGCTGACCACCGGCGTGCCGCGCAGATGCGGCAGGCGCGGCTTGAGCCAGGCATCGACGGCGGCGGCGTCGAGTTCCTCGCCGGCGCGCACTGCGCGGCTGCCGTCGCCGGAGACGGCCGCATGGGCGAGCTGTGCGGTCATGCCCTGCCGTCCGCCGCCGCGGTTTTCTTGCGTGCGCGGCCGCCCTGCCCGGCACGGCGCATCGCCGCTTCGTAGAAACGGTACGGCAGCAGGCGCTTGAGCATCCAGAAGCGTTTTGCCGAGGCGTGGGTGAGGATGCGGAACTCGCCGCGGGCGACGCCGTCGCGGATCATCGCGGCGATTTCGTCGGCGCCGATGCTGGCTTCGTCGACCAACTTGCGCATCCAACGCGCATAGCGCGGATCGGTGCTGCGCAGGCTTTCGCTGAGGTTGGTGCGAAAGAACGCCGGACAGGCGACGGCGATGCGGATGCCGTCGGCATCGAGTTCGGCCTTGAGCGTCTCCGACAGCGCGACCACCGCGGCCTTGGTGGCGTTGTAGGCGGCCGCGTACGGCGGGTGGATCAGCCCGGCCATCGAAGCGATGTTGAGGATCGTGCCGCCGCCCTGCCGGCGCAGGATCGGCGCGAACGCCTTGCAGCCGCGCACCACGCCGAGCAGGTTGATGTCGATCATCCATTGCCAGTCGGCGATCGGCATCGCCTCGACCGGGCCCATGTCGGCGACGCCGGCGTTGTTGACGACCAGGTCGACACCCTGCCACTGCGACAGCAGCCAGTCGGCCGCGGCCTGCAGGTCGTCCTCGCGGGTCACGTCGCAATGCAGGTAGTGCGCGGTCGCGCCGAGCGCCTGCAAGGCCGCGAGGGTTTCCGCGCCGCGCACGGCGTTGACGTCGCCGATGCACACGCACGCACCGTCGCGCGCATAGCCTTCGGCGAGCGCGCGGCCGAGGCCGGAGGCACCTCCGGTGATGAAGACTCGTTGAGCTGCGCTCATGCGGCTTCCTTGTGGCTGCGACCCAGGCCGTACTTGGCCAGTTCCATGCGCGCGACCATGGCGCGATGCACTTCGTCGGGGCCGTCGGCGATGCGCAGGGCTCGCGCGATCATGAACAAGCCGGTCAGCGGCACGTCATGGGAAACGCCGGCGCCGCCGTGGATCTGGATCGCCTGGTCGACGATGTCCTGCAGCAGGTTCGGCGCGACCACCTTGATCGCCGAGATTTCGGTCATCGCCGCCTTTACCCCGAAGCGTTCGATCTTCCAGGCCGCGTACAAGGTCAAAAGACGGGCCTGGTCGATGGCGATGCGCGCCTGGGCCACGCGTTCGAGATTGCCGCCCAGGCGCAGGATCGGCTGGCCGAAGGCCTGGCGCGCGCTGCCGCGGCGGATCATCAGCTCCAAAGCGCGTTCGGCCGCGCCGATCGCGCGCATGCAGTGGTGGATGCGGCCCGGCCCGAGCCGGCCCTGGGCGATCGCGAAGCCCTGCCCCAAACCCAGGATCAACTGGTCCCTGGGCACGCGCACATTCTCGAACACGACCTCGCCGTGGCCATAGGGAGGGTCGTATTCGCCGAAGGTCGGCAGCATGCGTTCGATGCGCACGCCCGGCGCGTCCAACGGCACCAGCACCATGCTGTGGCGCGCGTGAGGTTCGGCCTCGGGGTTGGACAGGCCCATGAAGATCGCCAGGCGCGCATCGGGGTGGCCGATGCCGGTCGACCACCATTTGCGCCCGTCCAGGACCAGTTCGTCGCCGTCGACGCGGACGGTCGCCTGCATGTTGGTCGCGTCGGACGAAGCGACGTCGGGCTCGGTCATGCAGAACACCGAACGGATCTTGCCGGCCAGCAACGGCGCCAACCACTGCGCCTTCTGCGCCGGCGTGCCGAAGTGATACAGCACTTCCATATTGCCGGTGTCGGGCGCGTTGCAGTTGAAGACTTCGGCGGCGAATTCGTAATGCCCCATCGCCTCGGCCAGCGGCGCGTATTCGAGCACCGACAGGCCGCCGCCGAGTTCGGCATCGGGCAGGAACAGGTTCCACAGCCCGGCCTCGCGCGCCAGCGCCTTCAGTTCGGCGATGCGCGGATGCACCCGCCACTGTCGCCAATCGGCGCCGGCATTGAGCTGCGCGTTCTCGCGACGGTACTGCGCCTCGAATGGCTCGATGTGTTCGGCGATGAAGCCGCGCAAGCGTTGCAAGTGCTCGACGGTGCGGGCGCTCGGAGCGAAGTCCATCACGGATTCCTGGCGCGGGCGGTGGCCCGGTCGGGATCATCCTAGGCGGCCGGCCGGGCTGAATGAAGTGATATTTGCTAACTTCCCATGATGAGCCAAATTCATAATAGGACCGACCAGCTCGACCTCAACCTGCTCAAGGTGTTCGAGGCGGTCTACCGCGAGCAGAACCTCAGCCGCGCCGCCCAGGCCTTGTTCCTGACCCCGTCGGCGGTCAGCCATGCCCTGGCCCGTCTGCGCCTGCAGTTCGGCGACCCGCTGTTCGTCCGCGACGGCCGCCGCATGAGCCCGACCCCGGCCTGCCAGCGTCTGGCCCCGAGCCTGCTCGACGCCCTCGGCCGCCTGCGCGAGCTATTGCAGCAGTGGGACCGCTTCGACCCGGCGCGGACCCGGCAGTCGTTCCGCGTCGGCATGCCCGACGCGACCGAGAGCGCTCTGCTGCCCGCGCTCGCACAGGCCCTGGATGCGCAGGCCCCGGGGGCGACCCTGGCCAGCGTGGCGGTGGCGCGGCGCGAACTCGGCCGCGAGCTGGCCGGCGGCCAGGTCGACCTGGCGATCGACGTCGCCCTGCCGATCAGCGAACCGGTGCGGCACCGGCCTTTGTTCCAGGACGGCTTCTGCGTGGTGATGCGCCGAGGCCATGCCCTGGCGAAGCGCCTGAGTCTCAAGCAGTACCTGCAGGCGCGCCATGTCGCGGTATCGACGCGCGCCAGCGGCCAGGTGATCGAGGACATCGCCCTGCTCAACCTCGGCCTGCAGCGGCAGATCGCCCTGCGTTGCCAGAACTACCACTCCGCCTGTCAGGTCGTGGCCGAATCCGAGCACCTGCTGACCATGCCGGCTGGGCTTGCTGGCCGTATCGCCGCGAGCGCGCAGTTGCAACGCGCCGCGGTGCCGTTCGCGCTGCCTGCGGCGCAATTGCATTTGTACTGGCATGCGAACAGCGAGTCCGATCCGGCCAATCAGTGGTTGCGGGAGGTGGTGGTCGGGGTGTGCGAGCGGGGGTTGTTCGGGTGAGCGGCGTGCCTTTGGGGCATTTGTATTCTCTTGCGGCGCATCGTCCAAGCAAGATCTAGATCAAACGCCTAAAGCTTCCGCCACTAAAGCGGCGGGTTACTTTCTTTTGTCATAAGCAACAAAAGAAAGGTAACCAAAGAAAAATGCTTTTCTTTGAGTCAAGGGCCCGCGCGTGCGAAGCCAACGCA
>Ga0307406_10002188_pt1 | contig 10639 bp, 9 predicted proteins | sample 322Cmetagenome_3_FD_203706 | JGI IMG/M metagenome (GOLD analysis project Ga0307406, IMG submission 203706) | Maize rhizosphere microbial communities from greenhouse at UC Davis, California, United States - 322HYB-C-2 | ecosystem: Host-associated > Plants > Roots > Rhizosphere > Soil | place... | reverse complement strand
TCGGCATCATGAACTCGTTCGGCTACACCGAATCGCATTACAAGGGCCCGGCGGGCGAAGGCGCCGGCATCCTGCTGCCATCGGTGAAGAAGTCGGCGTTTTATCCCGACGGCTTCTATCTGCACCGATCGTTCTGGATCGGCAGCCGCAAGATCATCGAAAGCGATCCCGCGCTCGTCACCGCGTTCGTATTGGCGCAACAGGATGCGGTTGCGAAGCTTTCGAAGATGGAGCCCGGCAAGGTATCCGAGCTCGCGGTCAAATATTGGGAGCTGCCGCCGGAACTCGGCGCCAAGGTGGTCGAAGACGACGTGCTCTTCAAGCGCGGCTGGTGCTGGCCGACCGAAGGCGATGCCGCGGCGCTGCTCGAGACGTCGAAGAGCATGGTCGACGGCAAGCTGATCACCAAGCCGCTGACCTGGGACCAGGTGAAGGCCGCGTTCGCGCTCGCGGCGCCGCTCGACAAGGCCGCTTACGAGAAGTCGGGCCGGGTTCCGGATGCCGCCGGCTTCAAGGACAAGGAAGCGAAAGACCTGCGCGGCGCGCCGGTCTGGGACGCGCAGGCCTGGGTCGCGCGCACGTAACCGGCATGCGCCTGATCGGCATCGTCAACGCACAACCACGCACGGGAGCATCATGATCGTCGGTTTCATAGGGCTCGGCACGATGGGCGGGCCGATGGCGGCAAACGTTCTGAAAGGCGGCCATCGTCTGGTCGTATCCGATGTCGAGCCGGCGGCGGAGGCCAGGCTGACCGCACACGGCGCGACGGCTGCGCGCACGCCGCGCGAGGTCGCCGCCGCGAGCGAGATCGTCATCACGATGCTGCCCGATGCGCCGGATGTCGAGCGCGTCGCGCTCGGCGCCGACGGCATCGTTTCCGGGATTCGCGCGGGTTCGGTGTACGTCGACATGAGCACGATCGATCCCGCCACCACGCGCAAGGTCGGGGCCGCGGTCGCCGCGCGCGGCGCGGCGATGATCGACAGTCCGGTCGGCAAGACCGCCGATCACGCCGTGGCCGGCACGCTGACGCTGATGGTGGGCGGACCGGACGACGCCATTGCGCGCTGCCGGCCGGTGCTCGATTGCATGGGCAGCGACTTCTTCCACTGCGGCGATCTCGGTGCCGGCCAGACGATGAAGCTGATCAACAACCTGCTCGCGACGGCGGTGTCGGAGGCGTCGATCGAAGCGCTGGTCTGCGGCCGCAAGAGCGGCCTTACGCTCGACCTGATGCTCAGCGTGCTGAAGACGACGATGGCGTGGAACAACGCGCTCGCGATCGCGTTGCCCAAGCGGCCGCTGACCGGCGACTTCGAGCCGGGCTTCATGATGAAACTTGCGCAAAAGGACTGCCGGCTCGCGCTCGCGATGGTCGAGAGCCTCGGGATTGCCGCGCCCGTCGGTCGCGCCGCGCTCGCGAGCGTCGACGAGGCGGTGCGCCAGGGCATGGCGGAGCGCGATGTCGGCGCGTTGCTGAAGCTCCGCGAGGAAGGCGCGGGCGTGCAGGTGCGCCTGTAGCGCTATCGGAGATTCTCGCCGAACAGCTCGACGATCAGCTCGCGCAGCCAGCGATTGCCGGCGTCCTGCGCATAACGCCGGTACCAGTGCACGCTCACGTCGAATCGCGGCAGCCCGCGCGTGCTCCATACGGTATAGCGGCCGAGGCGGCGAAACGCATCGGACAGCCTGCGCGGCATGATCACCGCGAGCTCGGTATCCGCGAGGATGCGCGGCAGCACCATGAAGTGCGGCAGCGTAAGGCGCACGCGGTCGCGGAGTCCCAGCGCGTCGATGGCGCGCGCCGTCGCCGGATGCGAGCGCACCAGCACGTACGACAGTCGTGCAAGCGCCGCGCGCGTCGCCCGTTGCCGCGCGAGCGGGTGATCGGCGCGCAACACGACGACGTACTGCTCGTGCAACAGCACCCGGCGCTCGACGTCGGTGAGCGCCGGGATATAGCCGAGCGCCAGGTCGATGCGGCCGCTTTCCATCGCCGGCAGGATGTCGGCGTCGTCGAGCTGGAACGCCTCGAGCCGCACACCGGGCGCGATGCGGGCGACGCGCCCCATCAGCCGCGGCAGGAAGATCGTCTCGCCGATGTCGCTCATGTGCAGCCGGAACGTGCGGGTGGAGCGCGCGGGATCGTAGAGGTCCTCTTCGAACAGCGCCGCGTCGAGCGTGCCGAGCGCCTGCTCGACCGCAGCGGCGAGACGGCGCCCTTTCGGCGTGGCCGCCATGCCGCGCTGCGTGCGCACGAAGAGCGGGTCGTGCATCACGCGGCGCAACCGCGACAGCGCGTGGCTGACCGTCGGCTGCGATACGCCCAGCCGCTCGGCGGCCCGCGTCACGTTGCCCGTCGCGTGCACGGCGTGGAGCGTCTGCAGGAGGTTGAGATCCAGCCCGGCAACGGTCGGTGTCGCACGCATTATTCTGCCCGTCTATGACCGATCTAACGAATATGGCATGGACAGATAGTAGCCCGTCGCCGTAGAGTCCGCCGGAACGTGCGCGCGGCAGCGGGCTCGCCGCGGATGCGCGAGGGGGCGTCGTGGAAGTTTCGTTCGACCGGGAGGTCCGCAACCTGCGCCTGGGCGCCGGCGATACGTTCCACGGCGAAGGCATCCTCGCCATCGCCAAGGCGTTGTTGCAATCCGGCGTCGCGTACGTCGGCGGTTACCAGGGCGCGCCGGTCTCGCACCTGCTCGACGTCCTGGTGCAGGCGCGCGACTATCTGGGCGAGCTCGGCGTTCACGTCGAGGCGTGTGCCAACGAGGCGTCGGCGGCCGCCATGCTCGGCGCCTCGATCCACTATCCGGTTCGCGGCGCGGTGACGTGGAAGTCGATCGTCGGCACCAACGTCGCGGCCGATGCGCTGTCGAACCTCGCGTCGCCCGGCGTACGGGGCGGCGCGCTGATCATCGTCGGCGAGGACTACGGCGAAGGCGCGAGCGTCATCCAGGAACGCACGCACGCGTACGCGCAGAAGTCGTCGCTGCTGCTGCTCGATCCGCGTCCCGATCTGACGCAAATGGTGCGCGCCGTCGAGCACGGGTTCGCGCTGTCGGAAGCGTCCGCAATGCCCGCGATCCTGCAACTGCGCATCCGGGCCTGCCACGTGCGCGGGTCGTTCGCGTGCAGCGACAACGTGGCGCCCGCGATTTCGGCGCGCTGCCTGCTCGATGCGCCGGCGGCGTTCGACTATGCGAAGCTTTCGCATCCGCCGGTCACGTTCGCGCACGAGAAGCGCAAGGTCGCCGAGCGCATTCCCGCCGCCCGGAACTACATCGTCGCGCATGGGGTGAACGAGCGGTTCGCGGGACGCCGCGACGACATCGGGCTCATCGTCCAGGGCGGCCTGTACAACTCGGTCGTCGGCGCGCTCGGATGCCTCGGGTTGAGCGATGCCTTTGGCGGCGGCGAGCTGCCGATGCTCGTACTGAACGTCACGTATCCGCTCGTGCCGGAAGAGCTCCGCGATTTCTGCCTCGGCAAGCACGCCGTGCTCGTGATCGAGGAGGGACATCCGCCTTATATCGAGCAGGACGTGCAGGCGACGCTTGCCCGGCTCGACGTGCAGACGCGGGTTCGCGGCAAGGACACGCTGCCGGCGGCCGGCGAATACACGGTGGAGGTGCTGGCGCGCGGGCTCGCCGATTTCGTCGCGGGCGAGGCAGGCGATCTGGACATCGGGCCCGGACGGCAGTGGCTCGCGCGCCTCGCCGCGACGCGCGCCGACGTGGCGGCCCGGCTGGCCGACCCGCTGCCGCCGCGGCCGCCGCAGTTCTGCATCGGCTGCCCCGAGCGGCCGACGTTCGCGGCGCTGAAGCTCGCGCAGCAGCGCGTCGGCGACGTGCACATCGCGGGCGACATCGGCTGCCATGCGTTCGCGACGTTCGAGCCGTTCTCGCTCGGCCATTCGATCCTGGGCTACGGCATGAGCCTCGCGTCGCGCGCGGGTGTTTCGCCGTTGATGCGGCGGCGCACGCTCGCGGTGATGGGCGACGGCGGCTTCTGGCACAACGGCCTGCTGACCGGCGTGCAGTCGGCGTTGTTCAACGGCGACGACGCCGTGCTGCTGCTGTTCAAGAACGGCTACACGTCGGCGACGGGCACGCAGGAAATCATCTCGACCCCCGACGAGGCGATCCGCGCGACTGCGTCCGACAAGACACAAAGCCTCGTCGCGACGAACGAAGTCATCGAGCGCACGCTCGAAGGGCTCGGCGTGCGCTGGCTGCGCCGCGTCGACAGCTATGCGGTCGACACGATGCGCCGCACGCTCGAGGAGGCGTTCACGACAGACTTTGCCGGCCTCAAGGTAATCATCGCCGAAGGAGAGTGCCAGCTCGAGCGGCAGCGTCGCGTCAAGCCATGGCGTGCGGCGCGGCTCGCGGCCGGGAAGCGTACCGTCAAGGTCAAGTACGGCGTCGACGAGGACGTCTGCTCGGGCGATCACTCGTGCATCCGGCTCTCGGGTTGTCCGACACTGTCGGTCAAGGCGGCAAGCGACCCGCTCAAGGTCGATCCCGTCGCGACGGTGCTCGACGGTTGCGTGGGATGCGGGCTGTGCGGCGAGAACGCGCACGCGGCCACGCTGTGCCCGTCGTTCTATCGCGGCGAGACGATCGTCAATGCCGGTTTCGTCGAGCGCATCGTCGATCGCGTGCGCCGCGCCATCATCGGCGCGCTGCAGCCGGCATGAGCGACGGCACGAGTTTCGGTATGCATTCAGGCATGAATGCCGGGCTTCGTCCGGCTGACGCGGGAGCGGCGACGTCCCTGTCGATCCTGATCGGCGCGCTCGGCGGACAGGGCGGGGGCGTGCTCGCCGAGTGGCTGGTGGCGGCGGCCACGCGCGCCGGCTACGTCGCGCAGGGCACGTCGATCCCCGGCGTCGCGCAGCGCACCGGCGCCACCACGTATTACGTTGAAGTTTTTCGCTCGTCGCGTGCGGCGCTCGGCGGACGTCTGCCGGTGCTCGGGCTCTATCCGGTGCCGGGTCGCGTGGATCTCGCCATCGCCTCGGAGTTGCTCGAGGCCGGGCGCATGCTGCAGGCCGGATACGTGAGCGCCGATCGCACGCGGCTGATCGCTTCGACGAGCCGCACGCTGACCACGGCGGAGAAAATGGCGCAGGGCGATGGACGCGTGAGCTCGCAACGCCTGCTCGACGCGGCGCGCGCGACGAGCCGGCATCTCGACGCGTTCGACATGGATGCGGTGGCGCGCGATGCGGGCACGATGGTCAGCAGCGTGATGCTCGGCGCCATCGCCGGCAGCGGCGTATTGCCGATCGCGCGCGAGGCATTCGAGGAAACCGTGCGCGCGGGCGGTGTCGGCATCGAGGCCAGCCTTCGCGGCTTCGCACGCGGATATGCCGCCGTCGCGGGAACCGGCAAAGTCACGCCGGAACGCGGCGCACGAGACAGTGGCACCTCAGAAACCGACACTTGCACCACCGATTGCGTGGCCGATCCGCGACTGGCCGCATTCCCGGCTGCAGCGCGCGACATGATCGCGCTCGGGCATGCGCGCGTCGTCGAGTTCCAGGATCCTCGTTACGGCGACCTCTACGTCGAGCGACTTGCGCGGATCGACGCGGCCGAGCGGCAAAGCGACGCAGCGGGTACGCACGACGCGCGCGTGCTGCGCGAGACGGCGCGCTTCCTGGCGCTGTGGATGGCGTTCGACGACGTGATCCGCGTCGCGGCCCTCAAGTGCCGGGCCTCTCGCTTCGCGCGCGTGCGTCGCGAAATCGGCGCCGGCCCTGCCGCCGTCGTCCGCATAGTCGACCATTTCAAGCCGGGCGTGCCCGAGGTCGCCGGGATGCTGCCGGCCGCGTGGGCGCGGCGGCTCGTGGCGTTCGACCGCAAGCGCCAGGCGCGCGGTCGCGAGCCGCTCGCGTGGCCGCTGCATTTGCGTACGCACGCGGTCCACGGCTTCGTGATGCTGCGCCTGCTCGCGTCGCTGCGCGTGATGCGGCGTCGAGGCACGCGCTACCACGACGAGCAGCGCGCGATCGAGCAGTGGCTGCAGGCGATCGAAGGCGGGTGCGCGACCGACGCAACGCTCGGCTACGAGATCGCGCTGTGCGGGCGACTCGTCAAGGGTTACGGCGCCACGAACGCGCGCGGCAAGGGAAGTCTCGCACACATCCTCGAGCACGTCGCGGGCGCAGTCGCCCAGCCGGCCGCGGCGCGTGCAGCGGCCGTTCGCAGCGCGCGCGAGGCCGCGCTTGCCGACGAAGGGGGCAAGGCGCTCGACGCGGAGCTCGCGCGGCAGGGCAGGCCGGCACGCCCCGTCGTTGCCCAGCCGATCCGTTTTGCGCCGCGCCTTCGCCACTCGGATGGACATCCCCCCGCGCTCGCTTCGCTCGCTGCCCCCCGGGGGGTTGATGAGTCGCACGGGACGGCCCTTCGCGACTGACATGCCGTTTCGCAACGTCTCGGAGTTCTTCGTCGAGTTCGGCGATTGCGATCCGGCGCAGATCGTGTTCTACCCGAATTTCCTGCGCTGGATGGACGCGGCCGGCCTGCGCTTCTTTCGCGCGCTGGGCGTGCCGCCGTGGCAGTTGCGCGCGGAACGCGCGGAGGACGGCATCATCGGCACGCCGATCGTCGACCTGTCGGCCCGCTTCGTCGCGCCGGCCACGTACGGCGATCGCATCGAGATCGAGACGTCGATCGTCGAATGGCGCCGCACCAGCTTCGTCATGCAGCATGTGATCCGCCGCGGCGCGACGGTGCTGGTCGAAGGACGCGAAGTGCGCGTGTTCGCGCGCCGCCATCCCGACGATCCGGCGCGCATCCAGGCGGTGCCCGCGCCGGCGTCGATCCGCGAGCGATGTGAAACCGGATAACACGAGGGAGCATGGAGGCGGGGGAAGGGGAGACAGCGGCGGTCCGTGACATGGGTTTCGGTCCCGCGGGCCGCGCGCTTCTGCGGGTCACGAAGGCCTTCGCGATCGCCGGCGGCCTGATCTTCGTCGCGCTCGTCGCGATGGAGATCGTCTCGATCGTGGGCCGCAAGCTGTTCTCGGCACCTGTTCCCGGAGACGTCGAGATCCTTCAGATGTGCGCGGCGTCCGCGTCCGCGACGTTCTTCGCGTACTGTCACCTGACCGGCGGCGACGTCAAGGTCGATTTCTTCACGCACAACGTGCGACCGTACCGCGTCGCGCTGCTCGATGCGTTCGGCTCGCTGCTCGTCGGCCTGTTCGGCGCGCTGCTCGCGTGGCGCACCGCGGCCGGCGCGCTGGTGCTGAAGGAGGTTGGCGAGACGTCGGCAATCCTCGGCTGGCCGGTATGGCTCGCGCAAGGACTGATGGTGCCGGGATTCGCGCTGCTCGCGCTTTCGGGGTTCTATCTCGCGGGGCATCGGCTGCGTATCGCGCTCATGGCCCGGGAGCGCGCATGAGCGCGAAGGGCCGCTCCCGAGCGCGAATTGCCCCGAAGCGCGTCGGCGTGAAGGGTAGCCCAGTGAGTGCGAAGGGTCGCTCCCGAGCGCGAATTGCCCCGAAGCCCGATGCGCGAAGGGTAGCCCGATGACCGGCGTCCAGGTCGGGTCGCTGATGTTCGCGATCATGCTCGTGCTGATGGTCGTTCGCGTGCCGATCGGCATCGCGATGTTCGCAGTGGGCTTCGGCGGTTATGCCTATCTGACCGATGGCAACTTCAACGCGCTGCTTTCGTCGCTCAAGAACCTCGCGTACGCGCGCCTTTCGAATTACGACCTCGTGGTGATTCCGCTGTTTCTGCTGATGGGGCAGTTCGCGACGCACGGCGGGCTCTCCCGAGCGCTGTTCCGCTTCGTGAGCGCCTACATGGGTCATCGCAAGGGCGGCGTCGCGATGGCGGCGATTGGCGCCTGTGCCGGCTTCGGCGCGATTTGCGGCAGTTCGCTTGCCACCGCCGCGACGATGGGGCAGGTGGCGCTGCCGGAGCTGCGGCGCTTCGGTTATTCGGGCTCGCTCGCGACCGGGGCGCTCGCTGCGGGCGGCACGCTGGGCATCATGATCCCGCCATCCGTCCCGCTCGTGATCTATGCGATCCTTACGCAGGAGTCGATCGGCAAGCTGTTCATGGCGGCGGTGATCCCGGGTCTGATCGCGATGCTCGGCTACATGCTCGTCGTACGCATCGTCGTCACGCTTTCACCGTCGTCGGGGCCCGCGGGCGTGCGCGTCGGCTGGAGCGAACGGCTCGTGAGCACGCTGAACGTCCTCCCGGTGCTCGTGGTGTTCGTCGTCGTGATCGTCGGCATCTACGGCGGCTGGGCGAACCCGACGGAAGCGGCGGCGATCGGCGCCGCCGCGTGCGGCATTCTGGCCGTCGTCAACGGCATGCGGGCGCGCGGCTTGATCGACAGCGCGCTCGGCACCGCGCAGGCGACGGCGATGATCTTCCTCGTACTGCTCGGCGCCGACATGATGAACAGCACGCTCGCGCTCTCGCAGCTTCCGGTGGAGCTCGCGGCCTGGGTCAAGGGCAGCGGACTCTCGCCGCTGTTCGTGATGTTCATGGTGCTCGTGATCTACATCGCGCTCGGTTGCGTAATGGACTCGCTGGCGATGATCCTGCTCACGATCCCGATCTTCTATCCGATGATCATGGGCCTCGACTACTACGGCCTCTCGGACACCGACAAGTCGATCTGGTTCGGCATTCTCGCGCTCATGGTCGTCGAGATCGGGCTCGTGCATCCGCCGGTCGGCATGAACGTCTATATCATCAACCGGTTGGCGCGCGACGTCCCGCTCACCGAGACGTTCAAAGGAGTCATTCCGTTTCTCGCATCGGACGCGGTGCGCATCGCGCTCCTGATGGCGTTCCCGGTCCTGTCGCTGTACCTCGTGCATGCCTTTCACCGCTGACCCCGCAAGATCCGGAGGAGAGAAGCAATGAAGCGTTCGACGAAGCTCGGCCTGGTGCTCGTTCCCGTGTTCGCGCTTGCTGCTGCGGCCGCAAGCGCGCAGGAGGTTGTGCTGCGCATCCATCACTTCCTGCCGCCCGGCGCGACGATCCACAAGCTCGTGTTCGAGCCGTGGTGCGAGAAAATCGGCAAGGAATCCGGCGGCAAGCTCAAGTGCCAGTTGTATCCATCGATGCAGCTCGGCGGCACGCCGCCGCAGCTCTTCGACCAGGCGCGCGACGGCGTCGCCGACATCGTCTGGACGCTGCCGACTTACCAGGCCGGCCGCTTCATGAAGTCGGAAGTGTTCGAGCTGCCGTTCATGGCGAAGAGCGCCGAGGCCGGCAGCCCGGCGTTCTGGGAATACATCCAGAAGAACTCGCAGGACGAGTTCCGCGGCGTGAAGCTGCTCGCGGCGCACCTGCACGACGGATCGCTGTTCCACTTCGCGACGAAGCGCGTGCAGACCGTCGATGAGATGAAAGGACTGAAGGTGCGCGGACCGACGCGGATCGGCACGAAGTTCCTGACCGCGCTCGGCGTCACGCCGGTGCAGATGCCGCTGCCACAGGTGCCGGAATCGATCGCGAAGGGTGTGATCGACGGTGCGATGGTGCCATGGGAAGGCACGCCGCCGATCAAGCTCCACGAGATCGCGAAATACTGCCTCGACAACGCGCCCGGGCAGCCGAAGATGTCGAACTCGATCTTCGTGATCGCCATGAATCAGGCGAAATACGACTCGCTGCCCGCCGATCTCAAGAAAGTGATCGACGCCAATTCCGGCCTCGCGTGGTCGGCGCAGATCGGCAAGGTGTTCGACGGCACGACGGAGCCCGCGAAGAAGCTTGCCGTCGCCGCGCAGAACGTGTTCGACACGCTGTCACCGGCCGAGTACACGAAGATGCAGGCGGCGGCCGAGGTCGTCACCAGGGAGTGGATCGGCGACGTCGGCGCCAAGGGCGCGAACGGCCAGCAGCTGCTCGACGACGCGAAGGCGCTGATCCGCAAGCACGGCGGCTGACGCGGTCAGTTCTCGGGGCGTCGGCGTCCGACGGCCGGCGCCCCGCGCATCCGCTCCGCGAAGCGAAGGCGAGCGCACGCGCCGCCGTCACTTCACGAGCGTCACCGGCAGGTCCGACAGCGCGATCACCTGACGGGCGATCGAGCCCACGACGTCGCCGGTCGCGCCCAGTCCGCGCGTGCCCATGACGATGGCGTCGCAGCGCATCGCATTCGCGTACTCGGCGATCACGGGCGGGACGTAGCCGCGGCGCATCTCGCTCGTGTGCGGAACGCCCGCCGCGTCGAGCAGCGACTTCGCGCGCACGAGCGGATCCGTGGGCGCCGCCGCGCGCTGGTCACCTTCGCCGAGCGCCGTTGCCGGCACGCCGTCCGCGACCTCGACGTGCAGCAGAAGCACCTCGACTTTCGCGAGGCGCTGGTAGAGTTGGACAGCCATCTGCACGGCCCGGGTCGAGCTTTCCGAGCCGTCCACGGGCAGCAGCACGCGCAGCATCGCGCCTCCTTGTCGAGCGAACGCCCCCCGGCGACCCAGCGGCGAAGATGCGGGAGGGAAACCATGAAAAACCCTCGACGCGCCTCCTGAACCCGCACGACGCGCAAGCTCAGTTTGACCGAAATCGGCGCCGCGTTCCACGAGCCGAGCGCCCGCATCCTGACCATCCGGTGGCGCGCAGGCGCGCCCCGATCGATCGCGTCG
>Ga0307406_10002187_pt1 | contig 10639 bp, 13 predicted proteins | sample 322Cmetagenome_3_FD_203706 | JGI IMG/M metagenome (GOLD analysis project Ga0307406, IMG submission 203706) | Maize rhizosphere microbial communities from greenhouse at UC Davis, California, United States - 322HYB-C-2 | ecosystem: Host-associated > Plants > Roots > Rhizosphere > Soil | place... | reverse complement strand
CCGCGGTGCACCTGCGTCTGCCAGACCTCGCGCGCCACCTCGTCATCCTCGTGCCCGATCGGCCGCAAGCCGAGCTGGAGCGCGCGCCCGGCAGCAGGGCGCTGCTGCGGGGCCTGCGCGCCGACGTCGCGCGGTGCTACACCGATCAGCGCGGCATCGCCGTCCTCGTTGACCCCGCCGAGCTGGCGCCCCCGGCGGCCCCAGCGCCCGCTGCGCCAGCGACTGCACCGCCCGCCGCGCCGAGCCCACCATGAGCCCACAATCCTCCAAGCCCACGGCATCGAGCCCAACCCCAGATCGCCGCTTCGCCAAGGATGTCGCCAAACACCTCGACCGCCGGCGGATGCGGCGAAAGATCCTCGGCTGGATGATCGTCCTTGGCGCCGCCGCGCTGGCCGCGTTCTACCTGACGTGCGGCCGCGGCTGGGGCCTCGGCAAGGGCGCCGGCCAAGGCCCGGGCTCTGGTCCCGGCTCCGGTTCGGTCAACGCTTTGCTCTCTCCCTACGACGCCGAACCGAGCCGGTGCCACGTCCGCATCGCCGCCGCCGGCATTGCGGTCGATGGCAAGCCCGCCACCGTCGAGGAAGCGGTCGCCGCGTGCAAGGGCGCCGCGGCGTCCGAGATCCTCGTCACCGGCGGCGCGCGCGAGGGCGACTGGAAGGACATCAAGGCGGCGTTCGAACAAGCCGGGATCAAGATCGTGCACATCGAGCGGCACGGCGGCCGCGCCGGGAGCAGCTCCGAGCCGAGCGGCGGCAGCGACACGGGCGCTAGCGGCGGCCCCCCCGGCGGCAGCGGCAGCTAGAACGCGCCTCACGCGATCGCGGCCAACCGCACGAATGCGGCAGCCACGAGCACAAGCCTCGCATCCTCCACGGCCCCGGCTCAGTCACCGCGTCGGGCTTCGTACGCGTCGAACCCGCCGGCGCGGGCGCTGGCCACGTAGATCACGCAGCCGTCCGCGCTCACCCACGTCGGCCAGTCGTCCATGGGGCTGCTCAGCTCCGGCACGATCACTGGCGGGCCGAACGGCCCTGCCGTCGAGGCGCGACGCGAGACCCAGACGTCCCAGCCGCCCATCGCCGCCGGGTCGGGTCGCAGGGACGCGAAGTACATCGTGAGCTCGTCGGGCGTGACGACCGGCGCGAACGTCTTCTGCCCGTCCTTGTTCACCGCGATCACCTCTTGCGGCGCCGAGAACCCGCCGCTGCTCAGCGTCGAGCGATAGATGCGCTCGTCACCGGCGCCCTCCCGCGAGTAATACAGGGCATTGCCGGATGGCAGCACGTAGGGATCGCGCTCCGACGCGGCATCTACGCTCAGCACGGTCACGTCAGCCGGCGGGCTGAAGTCGGCCGCGAGCGAGGCGCGCGTGGACACATAGATGTCGTAGCCGCTGCTGCCGCCCGGAGCCATTTGATACAGCGTGAGCGCGTCCCCGGTCACCGTCGGCGCGAAGTTGTCGAGCCCCGCCGCGTTGACGCCGGCCAGCGCCAGCGGCAGCGAGAACACGCCGCCGGTCGTGGCGCGGCTCGCGACGTAGATGTCGCTGGTCTCGCCGGCGGGCCGACGCGGAAAGAACACGGTGAGCTCGTCGGGCGTTGCGCGGGCGCCGAACTCGTCGGCCGCCGTGTTGATGCCCGGCAGCGCCGTGAGCGCACCGAACGCCGCCGTCGACGCACAGCGCCCCTGCGCCACATCGCCGCCCGCGGCGTCCTGCTTGTCATTCCCCGAGACCGCGCCGCAGCCGACCACACCGAGCACCAGCACCACCCTGATCTCCAACCCCATCCAGCCACCATAGGGCATGGAATCGGGTGGTCAAAGGATCACGTCGCTACTGCGAAAGGTATGCAGATACGCAATCCGAAAAGATCGGACTGATCAGCTCCACACGACGCCGATGCAATGAACTCCGCTCTCGTGAACGGACCCATCGCAGCGGACCACGCGGTGCGGGCCGTATCGACACTCCGCTCTCGTGAACGGACCCATCGCAGCGGACCACGCGGTGCGGGCCGTATCGATGCAATGGGACTCCGCGCTCCTCGTGAACCCGCGCAAGAAGAAGCGTCGCGATGACGACGAGGATGTATCGATGCAATGGGACTCCGCGCTCCTCGTGAACGTCAACGGCGAGCGCGCCAGGCGAGACCACCGGTCGGCCGCGCGCAGTTGCGCAGCGCTCCCTTTCAAGCACGTACTGGCTCGCCCTTCACCCAAGCACAGCGCTCGCGTTCTCGCAGCGCGAGCACATGTTTGAGCACGGCCGACCGGTGGCGAGCCCAAGCGCCGCCGTGTTCGCGGTCTCCCCACCCTGCCTGCGCGGCTTGCTGCCCTGCCGCTCTGCCGCTCTGCTGCTCTGCCGCTCTGCCGCTCTGCCGCTCTGCCGCTCTGCTGCTCTGCTGCTCTGCCGCCGCGAGCGCGACAGCGGCGACAGCGCTGCGAGCGTGACAGCGCCGCTCAGCGCTCGGCGGCGACGCTCAGAGGCGGCACATGAAGGCATGGGCGGTGGTGCAGGACATGTCGTTCCAGAGGCCGTCGATCTTCATCTCGGAGCAGTCTTCGGCGTTGCCGCTGTTGTTCGGCTCGTCCGGGTCCCAGTTCTGGAAGCGGCCGCCGACCACGGCGCCGCCGGTGGCCGCCGTGGCGCCCTGCCAGAACTGCGTCGTGGTGTTGTCCCAGACCCAGGCGCCCTCGACAGCCGTATCGGTGCCGCCGATGTGGATGTTTGCGCCGCCGACCAGGTTGGTGGCGGTGGTGCGCACGAACATGTTCTCGGCGAGGCTCTCGACCTGGACCAGCTTGTAGCCCGCGGCCTTGCAGGTCGTGCTCGCGTTCGTCCACGACGCCGACGTCACGCAGAATAGGTAGGAGTGCGCGAGGTCGTCCGGCGGCGGCCGCCGGTATGCCGTGCACCCGGTCGGGCAGGTCTCGGGCGTGGCCGGGTTGCAGTCGTTATCGATCAGATCGCAGAGCTCCTGCGCTCCCGGGTAGCGCCGCGCGTTGGTGTCGTCGCAGTCGTCCTTGCTGGCCACGGTGCCCGGCGGGGCCTCGCACGCGACCGACGGGCTCGCCGGGTTGCCGTGCCCGTCGCCGTCGACGTCGCGATAGAAGGTCTGCTTCACACACTCCATCACATCGGGCGGTGCGTCCGGTGTGCTCGCATCGCCGCCGCTGCTGGCGCCACGAGCACACGCCGCTACTGCGAACAACGAAAGCCACCATCGCCGGGTCACGGGCGGAGATTATCGAAATTCCCCGGAAGGCGCTGCTCATTACTGTGGCGCGCCCGCACGTCGCGGCCCGGATCAGCGTGCGGCTGAGCCCGCCGGAGCGGTCCGGGGTGCGCCCGGCACCTGCGCGCGATCTTGCAATGAGAGCCCCCGTGGCTGCCTCCAGTACCGCCGTCGAGCAGCAGGGCGGCACCGCCGTGGTCCGGCTCAAGGGCGAGCTGACCATCCCCCACGCCCGCGCGCTCCGCCGCCAGCTCCGGGCGCTGACGCGCCGCCCCCACCTGCGCGAGGTCACTCTCGATTTCTCGGGAGCCGAGCGCGTCGATTCGTCGGGGATCGCGGTGGTCTCGCTCACCCGGCGCGAGCTCGAGCGGCGCGGCGTCAAGCTCGAGCTGTCCGCCCTGGACGAGCGCCAGCGCGCCGCGTTCGAGCGGCTGGGACGCGCCCCGGCGGCGCCGCAGGCGGACGCCGATGCCGTGCCGCCGGGCCGCATCGAGCGGATGGGTGAGCGCGTGCTGGCGGGCCTCGAGGGCGCGCGCGCGTTCCTGGGGCTGGTCGCCGAGACGCTGCGCCAGACGGCGGCGCTGCTCGGGCGGCGGGCGCGGCTGCCGGCCGGCGCGGTCAGCGGGCAGATCGCGACGATGGGCGCCGACGGCGTGCCGATCATCGCGCTCCTGTCGTGCATGCTGGGCACGACGATCGCGTTCCAGACGATCACGCAGCTGGAGCGGTTCGGCGCCGGCGTGTTCGTGGCCGACGCCGTCGGGCTCTCGATGGTGCGCGAGCTGTCGCCGCTGATCTCGGCGATGATCCTGACGGGCCGCACGGGCGCCGCGATCGCCGCCGAGCTGGGCACGATGCGCGTGCGCTCGGAGATCGACGCGCTCTCGGTCATGGGCATCTCGCCGGTGCGCTTCCTGATCGTGCCGCGGATCCTCGCGATCACGGTCGCCGGGCCGGCGCTCACGCTGGTCTCGATGGCGGTCGCGATCTCCGGCGGCATGCTGATCGCCGACGCCGTGCTCGACATGCCGCCGAGCGCGTTCTGGGTGCGCGTCACAGAGCGCGTCTCGATGGGCGACTTCGCCCACGGCTTCGGCAAGAGCTTCGTGTTCTCGTGGATCGTCGGCTTCTCGGGCTCGCACCTGGGGATGCGCGCCGGCGGCGACGCGAGCAGCGTGGGCGCCGCGGCGACCCGCACCGTGGTCACGGGCATCTCGCTCATCATCCTCGTCGACGCGATCTTCGCGACGGTGAGCTCGCTCGGGGGCCACCCGTGACGGCGCGCGCGGCCGCGCCGCTGCTCGAGTGCCGCGACGTCTCGGTGGGCTATGACCGGCCGATCCTCGAGCACGTCGACCTGCGCGTCGAGGCGGGCGAGATCGTCGCCCTGCTCGGGGGCTCGGGCAGCGGGAAGTCCACGCTGCTCCGCGCGTTCACCGGGCTCCTGCCGCCGCTCGCCGGCGAGATCCTGCTGTTCGGGCAGTCGCTGTACGAGCTGTCGCTGGAGGACCGGCGGCGGCTCCTGCAGCGCACGGGCACCGCGTTCCAGCAGGAGGCGCTGTTCAGCTCGATGAGCGTCGAGGAGAACATCGCGCTGCCGCTGCGCGAGCTGACCGACCTGCCGGGCAAGGTGATCCGCGAGATGGTCGCGATGCGGCTCGCCGCGGTGGGGCTCTCCGGCTACGGCCCGCGCCCCCCGGCGAGCCTGTCGGGCGGCCAGCGCAAGCGGATCGCGCTCGCGCGCGCCTCGATCCTCGACCCGGCGCTGATCTTCTGCGACGAGCCGTCGGCCGGCCTCGATCCGAGCGTGGCCGCCTCGATCGACGAGACGATGGTCATGTTCCGCGACGCGCTCGGGCTGACGCTGATCGTCGTGACCCACGAGCTCGAGAGCATCCGCGCGATCGCCGACCGCGGCGTGATGCTGGGCCGCGGCTCGGTGCTCGCCCAGGGCACGATCGACGAGCTGTCGGAGAGCCGCGACCCGACGGTCTATCAGTTCTTCCACCGGATCTCCGACGACGCGCTGGGCGAGCTGCCCGAAGCGCCCGCGGCGTCCGAGCCGCCCGCGGCGCCGCCGCCCACCGCGCCCGCCGCATCTGTCCGGGACGCGGACCGCCGCCCCGGCACGCCGCAAGCATGAGGTGACCCCCATGGCCAGCCGTAACCGAAAGATCGTCGCCGGCGTCTTCGCGATCACCGGACTCGCGCTGGCCGCGCTCGCGCTGCTCGCGTTCGGCGGGATGCGCATGCTCCGCGACGGCAACCACTACCTCGTCGAGTACGAGGGCTCCGTCTACGGGCTCGTCGACGGCGCGAACGTCTACCTGAACGGCGTGCGCGTCGGCTCTGTCGAGTCGATCGGCGTCTCGCCCGACGATCCGAAACGCGTGCGGGTGAAGATCGCGGTGAGCGCCGACACGCCCGTGCGCACCGACACCCGCGCGATGCTGCAGTTCGCCGGGATCACCGGGCTCAAGATCATCGACCTGCGCGGCGGCTCGCCCGACGCGCCCCGGCTGCCGCCGGGCAGCACGATCGCCGCGGGCGAGACGATCTTCGACAAGCTCGAGCAGCGGGCCGAGGTCCTCGCGGACCAGACGACCGCGATGATGGAGCGCGCGAACAAGATCCTCGACAACGTCGCCCGGGTCACCGACCCGGAGGGCGAGCTGGCGGTGGCGGCGCGGCAGGGCGCGGTCGATCTGGCCGCGGCGGGCGCGACGCTGCGCGCGATCGCGACGGAGAACCGCGCCGGGATCCGGCGCTCGATCGAGGCGGTCGGCGAGACGGCGCGGAGCGCCGACGAGATCATCGCGCAGCTGAAGGGCCTCATGCGCGAGAACAGCCCGGCGCTGCGCGCGTCGCTCGTCGACCTGCGCCAGGCGAGCCGCACGCTGAAGGATATGGCCCGCGAGGTGCGGCAGCGGCCGTCGCGCCTGTTGTTCTCGGGCACGCCGCGCGACCGGAGGATGCCATGACCCAGCGAAGCTCGAATTCGAACCCGACCTCGTCGACCTCGACGGTGGCGACGAACACGACGACGACGACGACGACGGCGGTGGCAGTGCCCTCGATGGTGGCCGCAGGCGCGCCCGCGGCCAAGGCGGCGGCGGCGCCCTCGCGCTCGCCCCTGCTCGGCCTGCCGGGCCTGATCGGCCTCGCCGGCGCGGTGCTCGCCGCCTGCGGCGGCAAGGTCCCCGAGACGCGCTTCTACCAGCTCGCGGTGCCGAGCGCCGCCAGCGCCGCCGCCCGAGATCAGGGTGGGGCACAGGGCCGAGACCCGGGCCGAGAAGATGCCGGCGATCTGGTGCTCGTGCTCGAGCCGCTCTCGGTCGACGACGCGTACCAGGACGAGCGGATCGTGTACCGGACGAGCCCGTACCGGCTCGACTACTACCAGTATCACCACTGGAGCGCCGCGCCCGGCACGCTGATCGCCGACTACCTCGAGCAGGCGCTCGAGCGCAGCGGCCGGTTCCGCGCGGTCGTGCGCGAGTCCAGCGACGCGGCGCCCGCCGTGCTCAGCGGCCGCGTGATCGCCCTCGAGGAGGTCGACGAGTCGCCCACGAAGTGGCTCGGCAAGGTGACGATCGAGCTGACGCTCAAGGACGCGCAGTCGGGCGCGGTCCTGTGGACCGATCAGCTCGCCGAGACCGAGCCGCTGCCCGCGCAGACCCCGGAGGGCCTGGCGCGCGCCCTCTCGGCGGCGATGGATCGCATCGCGAAGCGCGCGATCCCGGAGATCGCCGAGCGCACCCAGCAGGCGGCGGCCCAGGGCGCGCCCCCGGAGCGCGGCCGAGCCGGCGCAGCGCGGGCCGCCTTGCGCGAGCGCCGCTAGCCGATCGAGCCGGCGGGGCTGTCGTGCTCGCGGTGACGGTCGGCGTGCGAGCCGGCGCGTCGATCGTCGGCCGGGCGCGCGCCGGCGGGGCTGTCGTGCTCGCGGTGACGATCGGCGGCGTGCGAGCAGCCGATCAGCGGCAGCGCGAGCGTTGCTCGTGCAGCTGGCGGGGCGGCAGGCTGGCCGGTTTAACGCGCCGCGTCTCTCCTTATATAGGGTGAGCCGGGCGGCCTCAGAATTTAGCTAACATGCTGATTTTTCTGAAGACTGGAGTCGCCACGGTGTGCGCTGGCGAGACAGTCGCTCCCTGCGACGAAGCTTCCGAATTCCCTGATTTTCGCGTGGTTCGGTGGCCCGACCCTGATGGTCTGACGGTTGCACAGCCGCGGGACGCCATGACGACCCGACCCGGCAGCAGTGTGACCTCCACCGACGTGCTGATCGCGCTGCTCTCGCACGACCTCCGCGGCTCCTGGGCCGACGCCACCCTCGCGAGCCGCCGGCGCGCCACGCAGCCGCTCGCCGACGCAGCCGATGCAGCCGACGCGGCGCCGGCCGACGACGCGGCGGCCCGCGCCGACCGCGGGCCTACTTCGCGATCGTGATCGTCACCGTCATGGGTACGCCGCGGCGCTCGAGGCCGATGACGAGCCGCTGGGCGTCGCGCAGCGAGGCGTACACGCCGAGCGCCTTGTCGGGCTCGCTGAGCGAGATCCCGTTGAGCGTCTGGACGGTGTCGCCGTTCAGGAGGCCGATGCGCGCGAACGACGACGACGGCCGGACCGCGAAGAGCTTGAACCCGTTCGGCTGCCCGTTCTTCATCGAGGGCACGACCCGCACGCCCTGCATGAACGTCATCGGATCGCTCATCACCTTGTCGAGGAGCGACCGCTTCATCTCGTAGTGCGTGTCGTCGATCTTGCGGAGCCCGGCGTCCAGCTCGGCGTCCACGTCGATCGCCGGTGCGGCCGGCCCCGGCCCGCCCGACGGCGGCTGCGGTGCAGGTTGCGGCGCGGGCGTCCCCGGCGAGGACGGCGTCGCCGCCGCGCAGTGCGCCCAGCGCGGCCCCGGCTTCACCTCGTACGCGCCGTCCCGCTCGGCCACGGTCAGGCCCGTCGCATCGATCGCGTCGACGAACAGCCGCACCGCCTGCCGCGGCGTGAGCTGCGCCGACACGATCACGCCGACCCGCGTCGCCTGCGGCGCGATCGCCGGATCGAAGCTCACGCGCTTGCACGCCAGGCCCGACACCCAGACGCCGAGATCGTCGAGCGTTGCGTCCGGCTTGAAGCTGAGCGAGAGCTTCGCGCTGCCGGGGCGCGCGCAGGCCGCGGGCGCCGCGATCGTCCGCGGCGCGCCGGGCCGCGTGCACGGCCGCCGCACCGACGGATCGAGCGAGATGACGAACGTGTCCGCCTGCTCGGCGACGGCGAGCCCGGCCTTCTGGAGGGTCTCGGTGAACAGCTTCACGGCCTGGCGCGGCGTCACCGCGCTCGGCGCGATCAGCGCGAGCTTGCTCGCGCGCGCGGCCGCCTCGCCGTCGTAGACGACGCTCTTGCACGTGAAGCCGGTCACCCACGCGCCGAGATCGCGGAGCGTCAGGTCCGGCGTGAACTGGATCGTGAGCTTGGCGTCGGGCGCGGGCTTCGCGCACGCGTACTGCGGCTCGTCGGCGAGCGCCGCGGTGGGGCTCGCGAGCAGGACCAGGCCTGCCAGGATCGGCCATCGCATCCCGCCGTCGTAACACGGCGGTCGCGGCCGCGCCGCGCCTACTGATAGCTGACGCTGACGCTCGTCGAGATGCTCTCGCGCGGCATCGGCGGGGGCGCCATCGGGGCAGGCGCCGGCGCCGGCGCCGACGCGATCGCGATCGCCTGCGGCGCGCAGTTGCACTGCGTCTTCTTTCCACAACCACCCTGCACGTTGAGCAGGACGGCGATGTCGAGGGTCTCGAAGGCGGGGCTCGTGGCGGGGCTGGTGGTGATCATGTCTCGGCGAGGTTGCAGCGGATGTGCCACGCGATCTGCCGTTTCTCCTCGCGCAGTTACGCCTGCGGGCGCGCTCCCCGATCGCCTCCTCGAGAATACAACCTGCGGGGTCTGCCTCCGCACCCACCGAGCGCGGGCCGGAGCTGAAGTATTCTCGGGCCCGATGAAGCGCGCGCCCCTCGCGTGTGCCCTCGTGGTCGGCTCCGGGCTCGCGCTCGCGGCGCTCGGGGGCTGCGTCACGACCGCGGCGATCGCCCGCCCCCACCGCGTCTCGCTGCCGCTGCTCGCCGGCGCCGCGGCGGCCGACCTCCTGGTCGTGGGGCTGCTCGCGTCGCAGGCGCAGGACTTCTCGGCGGGAGCGTCGATCGCGGCCGCGGCCGCGGTGACCGTGAGCGATGTCGGCGTCGGGTGCATCCTCGGCGCCTGCGGGGCGCTCCGCCCATGATCGGCCCGGGCATGTCCTCGCGGGCCAAGCAGATCACCGCGATGATCGCGATCGGGCTCGCGCTCTTCCTGCCCAAGCACGTCGAGTGCGGCTACCCGGGCGGCGAGTGCCTGCGACAGGGCCGCTCGGGGCGGATGTGCACCAGCTACGAGCTCGAGCCGGTGGGCTTCTACATGATCGAGTGGTTCGTCGGCCGCAACGTCGGGTTCGCCTACTCGAAGGGGGAGGTCTGCCCCTGATGACGGGGCCGGGGCCCAACCCGGGCGTGAAGAAACCCCGGTGCGCCCGCGCCGGGACGGGGCTATTCTCCTCGGATGTATCGCGACAGCTCTCACCGCCCGGCCGACCATGACCGTGCCGTCGGCGCGATCCAGATCGCCGACGGGCTGCTCGCCGACTGCGCGGCCGCCGTGGCGCGGCTCTGCGACTCGGAGCGCCTCGAGCGCCACGAGCGCTGGACCGCCCTGCGCACGCTGCACGACGGCTACCCCGAGCTCTGGAACCAGCTCGACATGGCGCGCCGCATCCTCGCCGCGCGCGGCGCCAACACCACGGGATACACCGAGCTGCGCGACGGGGTTCGGCCCCTCGCGATCGCCAGCGTCGACGGCAGCCGCCCGATCGATCCGGACATGTTCCCGCCGCTGCTCGACGACGCGCGCCGCGCGCTCGAGGAGCTGCGCCTCGCGATCCCGGGCGCCGACTGGCAGGAGATCGATGCGCGCGGCAAGAAGCTCGCCGCCACGCGCCTGGGGCGGCGCGGCCGCTTCGTGTTCGCGGCCCTGACCTCGGGCTTCGTGCTGGCGTTCAGCGTGTGGGGCACGTCGATGATGCCCAAGCTGCGGACCAGCGCCGCCGCGCAGATGCGGGTCGAGCTCGCGGAGGTCGTGGTGGAGCGCCGCGCCCGGATCGACGAGCTGCACCTGGCGATCGGCGCGACGTGCGATCGGCCGCGCGTCCTCGAGCTGATGCGGCTGTACGTGATGGACGGCCGGTTCGACGACGCCAAGAGCTACGCCGACCGCTACGAGACGCAGTGCGGCGAGGACATGGCCGTGCGCAAGTGGGCGAACGCGCCCAAGCCGAAGACGCGCGACTAGCGCGCGATGCGGCGGAGCGCCGCCTC